>JAEEGL014007715.1_pt1 | contig 14269 bp, 12 predicted proteins | sample 9134231 | NCBI WGS metagenome assembly JAEEGL01 (sample SAMN16246548, study PRJNA631951) | gut metagenome | biome: gut microbiome; feature: rumen; material: fiber-attached | host: Bos | place: Iran: Karaj | collected 2018-10 | reverse complement strand
ATAATAGTCACGGATCATGTTGTTAAGCTGTGCCTCTGGGAGTATAAACTCTGGAAGGCCAAGCTCGCTTTTCATGTTTGTTGGTAATGCTGCTGCCATTCTTGCTCGACCCAGGAATTGTGCCAGGGTGCTAACATTGACAACAGTATCATTCAAACGTCTCATTTCGTCAAGGTGCTGCTTATAGTCGTACTTTTTGAACAGCTCTATGACATACTTATACAAATCTGCTGTGTTTATTACTTTGATAGCCAAATTTACGCCATCGGAGCTTCTACAAAGCATGTTTGTGCATTGAATGTTAAGGAAACCGCAAAAAGCCTTTATGGTTTGTTTCTGAGACGAGTTCCCTAAGAGGTTGCAATCTGCGTAATTTCTCACAATTCCAATCTGGAGGTGGCAGATGCTTCCATTGATTTCGTGCGAGATTGATGGAATTTCAATCATAGCCATCATTCTCTGATAGTAAGAGTCGCTGTCCTCTGGGCGAAGGTTCTCGACCAGTTTGCCCATTCCGAAGCGATTTCTCAGTTTCATTTCATGTGATACTCTGACGACGGGGGCATTGATTTCCTCTCCGTCGAATAATGTACTCACTGCGTCCATTACGGTGCTGATAGCTTCCGCATGGCTGATAGTTTCCACGTTGTCCCTACTAAATACGGGGGTCAACATATCACCTAATTCTGTCAGCCCAATCTCCTTAGTGTTCCCCAGGATAAACGGGCTTCTTGTTTCTTGTTCAGGCTCGACCACTACCATTGCGGTGTTGTCTACTACTGAAACTTCTTCTTGTTTTGCCATATTTTTCTTATATTTTATGGTGGTTTCTTACTAGGGCGGTCGGGATGCAGTTGATCCCAGATGCCCTTAAATTTCTTTATCGCTTTACAGAGAGCCACGAAAGCCCTCTCCTAAAGCAGTAAGTAGCTCTAGGTAGTCGGTACTCTTCTCTTTCATACACGACCTCCTTTAATTCTCAGTGGCAGGAGCTGTGAAGCCCTCTACCTTTTTTGGTTTTCTGTACTTTCTAGCCATGCCGACACCAAAATCGACAAGGTTAATTACGGACACGATGAGACTCAAAGCGGTCATCGCCCCCTTTCCAATAATCATTAATTTTTCTTTGTTCATAATACTTTTCTTTTAAATTGTTTTACATATATTTTTTATTTAACACTTACTTATATATAAGGCTTTTCGTTGATTTCAAGACATAAAAAATAGCAGGACTTATACCTTCTGTCCTGCTTATATTAACATCCCAAAAACAGCCGTCCACAAGCGAATAAATCCCAATTCCATGAGTGGGAAGTGCGAGCAGATTCGTATTCAATCTTTATTATTAGCTCTCGTTCCTCACAAGAGAATTGAATATTTCTGTCTTTGAGCGTGTGCCTGGTATTCTTCATTTAGGCACGATTTCTTTCTATATATAAGGCGAACACGGTTTTGAAACTGGAGGATTATTTGACATGCTAAAACTGTAATCGTTATTCCCGATAAGCCAGAAAAGGGGGCTGGGAAGCGTCGAACTTCTTATCTGTGAAGTGAGAATGGGGAATGTCGTCTTTAAGATAGATTTTTTAAAAATAGTAGAGTTATGTATAAGAATAGTATTTACCGTCAATATTTTGCAGTTGACGGTTTAGAGGTCTCTTCAACGGGACAAGTCAGGCGAACGTACAATGATATTCGTACATTCACCGGAAAGAGTATATACCCTCATAAGCTTTCCTGGCAAACTGATAAAGAGGGTAATGTGATAGTTCGGACGAAGGATCATGGTGATCTTCGAGTTGACAAATTGGTAGCAACATGTTTCTGGGGTAGACCACGAGACGGCAAGGTTTATCTTATCCATAAAGACAAGAATAAGATGAATTGTTCGAAAGATAATCTCCAGTGGGTTACGCAAGAAGAGTTCTACCAACATTATTCTGACGATCCGATTATTAACAGCGATGACGGGTTCAGGCAGGTATCTTATGGCCTCTATGTTTCAAAGAACGGTGAGGTTAAAGAAAAAAGGAATGGTGAGCTGATGAAAGTACGCGACTCTATGTTTGATGCAGATACTGACAGCTGGGCACCTATTCATCCTCATGTAGCCGTTAATACATCCACAAGTTATCATGCCAAGCGTGTATTTATTGATGAACTAGTTGCCGAAGCTTACCTACCTAAACCGAGAAGTGAAGGGTATTTGGGCCTGCTCCATAAGGACTACAACTATAAGAACTGCTCACTCGACAATCTTGAATGGGTAGATCTTAGTAGCGATGAGTACGATAAATACATGGAACAGAGGAAAAAAGATACTGATGTTAGGTTTGCTGAGTTGAACCCTGGCAAAAAGAGACCATGACGATACTGACACTTCAATAGTGTCAGCATCATCAAGTAATGTGGATGGGGAGGCTGAGAACCCCTCCCCACCACCTTACTACTATTATGAAAAAAAGTTGGAGTTATGATTATATATGCTATGATAATGTTATAAGGGAACCCCCTACGGGTGATTACAAGGAAGGGAGAGAGGGGAAGAGTAGCTTAAATGTCCTATTTTTTCCTAAAACACAGCATAATATATATATAATAGATTTTTCCTCTCTGAAAACCTCAAAAATAGGACAGGCTATTTTTTTCCCCTTTTTTCCTTGCTCACACACGAAGTGGGTGAAAGACAACCTTTAATCATGATACTAACAACAAAAATTTTAAGATATTATGAACAAAAATATCATAGAAGTACCTGCCCTTGTGAGCAAAATATCACAATGGGCAGGAATTGAAGAACTGCTACCTGAAGGACAATTTATATTGAATAAAGTGTTTCCTGGATGTGGGATGACACATTACTTCCTACATTCAGATCAGCCAGTGGTACTATGTGCGCCGCGAAACTCACTGCTCCGCAACAAAGCGGAGCAGTTGTTGAAAGAGCGGAAAGACAATGATGGCATAATCTTGTCTCTTTGCGGAAATGAAGTTGATTTCTTCTATTACACTCCAAGCACCAAGACCAATGAGGCGCAGAGGAGGCAGGAGAATGAGCTACTTTTCAATGCTCTTAGGAGTTTTTGCCGTGGAGAAGACATGAACCCTTTTAGTGAGAGGAGGTTTGTCTCGAAAATACTTGTGACATACGACTCTTTACCAGCCATATATCCCATTATTGCCGAGTCAGGGATCTCATATAGAATTGTTCCAGACGAGGCTCATATGCTGTTTATGGACTATTTGATGAAACCAGATGTTATCGAAAGGACTTTACGTATCTTGGAAAAGCATCCTAATGTCTGCTACTTATCGGCCACACCTATTATGGAGAGCTATTTGGAACGAATGGAAACGTTCAAGGATTTGCCGTATATAGAATTTGAATGGCCAGCAGAACGAATAAAGAACACGCTGGTCACATATCTGCCCATGCAATCAACGGTTAAGCAAGCATGTCAGGTTATCGAGAATTTCAAGCAGGATGGCATCTTTGACAGCATAACCACGGATGACGGCAAATCCTACAATTCGACAGAGGCTGTTTTCTTTGTCAATAATGTGAAAAGTATTATTGACATCATCCGAGCGGAGGAGTTGCAGCCATACGAGGTTAATATCCTGGTCTCACACGAACCTGGCAACAAAAGAATGATTGGCAAGTTAGGTGCAGATTACGGCTATGGCAAGATCCCGCTTAAAGGACAACCGCATAAAACCTACACCTTCTGCTCAAAGGCTGTTTTCTTTGGTTGTGATTTCTATTCAACCTCAGCAAGTACCTATGTCTTTGCTGATGCTAATGTAAGAAGCATGGCAACTGATATATCGTTAGACTTGCATCAGATAGTGGGAAGGCAACGATTGGAGTCAAATAAGTTCAAAAATCGTTGTACTGTATTTGTAAAGACTACCAAGGGAGAGCTGCCGACAAAGGAAGAGTTTGATAAAGAGCAATATTTGAAGTGGGAGAGATCGAAGAGGATATGCGAGGAATGGAATTACTTATCTCAGGACTCACTATCTGCCATAAAGGTCAATGCTTCAAAATGTCCATATGGCGTAATCTATGAGGATCCTATTACGGGTAAGTGGATTTCTAAAAACAGTATAAACGCACTATTATCCGAAGAACACGCCTGGGACTTGCGAAACAGGGTATATAAAGACCATGAGACAGTACAGTATCTGATGAGTTGTGATGATTTTACGTTGACGGCGAACGATGATTTGCCATTAAGGGTACTGAATTTCTATAATGAGTTTCTAAGCGTGCGTGGAACGTCTGACAAGATGAGGATGTTCTGTGAGTTTTTCGATAGATACCCAGATTTCAAAAGATACATTGGTCAGCTATCTTCTATAGATGCGGATTACAAGAACTATTATAATTTGCTAGGAACAGAACGTATTGCCAAGCATCAATTCGTTCTCTCGCAAATCAAACCTGAGTATGAAGCAACTTGTAAACGTGAGTTCTTGGCATCGGTGTATTATGATTGCTTTGGTGATGTAGGAAACTATACTAAGGCAGATATTAAGTTGGCACTGAGAGAGATATATGACAGATACAATATCCCAAAGGCAGCTAAGGCAACGGAGCTGGCAGATTTCTATAGCATGCAGGAGATAAAGATTACAGTAAACGGCCAGCGTATTAATGGATTTAGATTAACACGGAAATGACGAAATTTAGTTTTTACGAAGATATTTTCCATTCAATACCACTAGGAATAGCTGATTTTGAGACGCTGCTGAATGTGATGAGGACGGAAAAGATGAAACAGCTGACTGAGGGCGTCCGTATGATCGTTGACGAAAAGGAGCAGAAGGATTACAAGAAGCAGTTTCCGAACATAACTATCAATGGCATCTTTAGGAAACGTAGCAATGAGGATTTGCTGCATTATAATCAGGTTACGGCAATAGATATGGATCATGTACCTCCAGAACTATTGCCAAGCCTGCGTGATTACCTTTGCAGCCATCCCTTTACTCACTTCCTGTTTACTTCACCGCGAGGACAGGGTATCAAGCTTGTGGTTCGGCATAATAACGAAAATCCCGAACTACACACGAGCCTTTATCCGCAACTTCTGAAATATTACCAGGAAGCCTTGCGGATCCCTTATGTGGATAAAGTCGTGCGTGATTTGTCAAGGGCTACATATCTGGCCTACGATGATAATGCCTACTATAACCCAAACTCTGAGGTGTTTCATTTCGATTTCAACTATATATTGAGCCAGCCAAGACAGTATCGACCAAGGCAGTAGGTGTGGAGCGGAAGAAGATAGATGTGCCGATGACCGCTGACATGATAAGAAAAAATCAGTGGTATCAGATGACGTGGAAAGATAAGGCACTGATGGACTATATAGACAAGTATCAGTGGCAGCATTTTCCAGAGGATTATCAGGTAGGCAACAGGAACGACTCGCTTATTAAGAAGGCAACCCAGTTATGCAGATGTGGTGTGGATTATGAACTCGCACTTTGGAAATTGAATTTTCTGTATGGGCGTACCGGGGTGTCTGAAGGTGATGTTGAAGAGCGAGTTTCATACTCATATCAAAATAATGCGGTTGATTTTGGCATCGACCGTGGCGAGTGGCAGAAGAAACGTGATGCTGGTATAAGGAAATACAGGTCATAGCCACTTGTATCTATAAAAGCAGGATTTTTGCTTTTATAACAACCGTAGTCATTAACGTGGCTATGGCTTTAGTATATGTTTAAAATTTCTAATGATGAGAACACGTAAGGAAAATGGCCTTATGTATGTTCCCGGTAAAGGCTTCGAAGGCAGTGTCTATCGGTATCAGCATAAGCCTGACGGGAAATCATATGTAGGAGCCACTATCAGGGAGTTGGAGAGGCGACGGCAGTGGAATAATTTTAATAATGCTTACTCAGGGCAGAAAATTGCAAACGCCCGAAAGAACTCAAAGCGTGAAGATTGGACGTATGAGGTGCTAGAACGAATGTATTGCGAAGATCCTCTTGTCCTCGAAAGAATGATAGAGGAACGCGAAGCCCACTACATCGCCCTTTACGACTCATGCGACAACGGTTTCAATGCCAATCGCGGTGGGGATGGTATGTCGGGCATGACACATCGTGAAGAGTCTCGTGAACTGATATCGGTTAATCATAGGCGTTATCAGAGTGAAGAGGAAAAAAAGAAGATTGGTGAAGCTATGCGAGGCAGGGAGGTGAAGGAAAGCACCCGTCGTAAGATCAGCAAGGGCAATACTGGTAAGAAACGCACGCCCGAAATGAGGCAAGTTCAATGCGACAGGATGAAAGGAAGAGAACCCGTCGCTGCAACCATTGGGGCGAAAACTTGGGTCAAGGAGAATGGCGGCGGCTATTGGTCTAACCATGAGCTATCCGATGAAGCCAAGGCGAACATGAAAGCAGCTCAGCAAAAACGTGGGACTGCTGTGATTGCCCATTTCCCGGACGGACATACCGAAGTTTATAACACTATGCTTGATGCTTCTAAGGCTTGTAATACAGCTGTCGGAAGCATTTTTAATAATCTAAAACATTCCAGCGAGCAGTTTAAAACAATGACTGGCTACTGGTTCGAGAGAAAGGATATAGAAGATGGAACTATTGACACAAATGGTTGAATTTACCTGTAACGGCAGTAGCTACGGACAGGAAGCCAAGGATGAGAAGGTAGAAGAAGTTAAGGTCTGCCATAAGTTTGATGCAGACATTGAGGCTCTAGGAGTATTTTACGGATTGGAGCCTGGCAGTGAGGTCGAGGGTCCAGCTACAGGACCTCCTACTAATCTGTCCGAGAACTCGCCGCCGTAACGACAGTTACCAAGGACTGATTAGTGAGCTGGGCAGGCGTGGCGTTAAGTTGATTATTAAAAACAGAAAGAACAAATGAGAATTGAACAGAAAACACTATTGATTTACGGAAATATGATTACCGCAACACTTGGAGAACTAGCTTCAAATGACAGTATAGTGCGAGCGATTAGGGCAGAACTTTTGGAACAGGAGCCTTTTGACGTGGATTTTGCAATGCTGTCAGACTCTAATAACAAATTGACTTTGCTATACCTGTATGACATTGATGAAGAGGGACTGGGCGACGAATTTGATGCAATTAGCGATTTCTCTAGGTTCTTGACTGGTGATGGACTGCCAGACGTAAAGCTTAGATACCCGATATTTGAAAAGGAAAATTTTCACGTAAAAGCATAATTGAATACTTTTAAATTGTTTGACATAATTATTTAGGTGCCACTCCACACGAGTGAGCCCCCAAAAGTATTCAAAATTTTACACATAGCCGTGATAACATGTCGTCACGAACTATACATAAATGTTAAATAAAATACTAACATTTAGCAAAGTTTAAACATTATCCAGGGCCAAAATCCACTTTTCCCGCATTTTCCATGCAAAAAATTTGGAAAGTCCGCAATAATTTCATATCTTTGCCACGTCATTGATGTGCTACGAAATCTGGACGTATGATAAAGAAAACACTAACCCTTTGTATCGCGTTGCTCTCTGCAGCCTTGCTTCTTGCCAAGCCCTACGCACAGCAGGGCATCGCCTATCTGTATGACTATAAGACGAAGAAGCCAGTTGCCAATGTGAGCCTCACTGTGGCGTATGCCAAAGGTCCCGCCATCAGTCGGGCAGATGGATTTTATTATTGAGTTCCAGGACTTCGGGGCGGGAAAAAAGCTGGCTTTCGAAAAACAACCCTTCAGTCAGGGGCTGATGGTACTCAACAAGAAAGTAATGAAAAAAGGACTAATGATAAAGAGAAAAAGGAATGCTTATGGAAAAGAAGGTGTGTTTCCCCTGTTATAGAAGATGTGAATTCGACAGTCTGCAAGAAGCTGTTGACTTTGCCCAGCAGATGCCGGGTGGTTTGTCGGTGTATATTGCAGAGATTGTCTTGTATAACATTCGATTTCGTGACTGCTTGAGAGAGAAGGGTGTTGAGGGCGTGATAAGGATGCTTATTCATGAGGCACCTGCAATCTCAGGAGATTCAGATGCTCTGAAGGTACTGAGGAGAAAATGGTCTGATGGGACGGGAAAAAGGGTTGCCGACTACGACATTCAATGTATGCCCAAGAATCATCGGTTCCATGTTTTGGACTGTTGGTTTGATGGGCTGGGCGACGTTGATTCACGAGTTGAAATATCGGGCAATCCCCGTCATACATTCTTAAAATGGCATTCCCGAGAGGCACACAAACAGAATCTGACTGGCTTGCACATTGGTAACATCTGGGAGGGCTATCCGGTCTTTGATTCCTCTGATGGTGGTGACGACCGCAGTTATAACAACTATGTATTTTCCAGAACGCCACTTACAGAGGATCTGATGGAGCAATATTGTAAGCGTATTAATTCGAACTTCAATGCCTGTATGGTGCATGAGGATATACCTGTAGAACTTTTGCCCATCCTATATTATAACGGCGACAGTGACTGGGTAATCTTGGCAAGTGCGAAACCGAAGAAGAAATGGTATCAGATATTCTCGCGACTGATTTCGTAGGCGACTTCTTTATTGGGCTAATGTCCAATATCATCCACAGGTGGACAGCAAACAGGCATTTTTTCCCAAAAACTTGCAAAGTCCCCCCAAAACTTTTACCTTTGCGAAAATAAATATTTAAAGAAACTATGAAGGTCAGATTTTTACTCTTAGTATTGCTGATGCCAATGTTAGCATTTGCACAGTACATTGATGAAAAGGAAGCCAGAGAAATCGCAGTCTCTGCACTGAAGAAAAAGACAGTCAAGATTGTCGAAAGGGCACGTTCTGCAGATAGGCAGGTGAACTATGAAATCACTGATCCATATCTGGAATTGCATCGTGTTGTAAAGAGCGTCAAGAGTGATAAGGCTTGTTTCTATATCTATAACCAGAAGGGTAGTGCTGACGGCTACGCTATCGTCAGCAATCAGGGACAACTGCTGGCATACTCAAATCGTGGTAGCATGGATTATGACAATGCTCCTGAAAATGTAAAATGGTTACTTGAACAATACCAAAAGATTCTTTCTACAGATTATAGCCAGCCCTATCCAGATAGAAGCGATGCAGATAAGATAGAGGGGAGACCGTCATTGTACAGAAAGAGTATTGACAGACTAATTTGTAGCGATTGGTACCAAGCAACTCCATTCAGCGATCTAATCCAGGAAAAGTACGAAGCCTTCGGTGCAACTTATGAAAGAGGAATTGTTGCGGGCTGTTCAACAATTGCCATGGCACAAACCATGTTTTATTGGAAACATCCGAAGAGGGGTGTGGGTTCAAAGGAATGGAAAGTCGGCAAGACGAAATACCTTGTTAATTTTGAAGAACCCATTGACTGGGATAATATTGGCCCTCATCCAATTACAAAATCCATGGCTCAGGCTGACCTGTGTTATCGAGTGGCTGCATCATTAGATTCAGACGTAGAAGATGACGAGACATCTGCATATGCAGGTAATATACCCGAGGCAATGAGGAAATATTTTGATTATGACGCTTCCATCAGAGACGAGTATAGTTTCTTTTATTCGGCTGAAGTGTATGAGGACATTGCGTATACTGAACTTGAAAATGGCAGACCTTGTATAATTTATGGACAAGACAGTTGGTATCCTTTTTTTTCAGAAGGGCACACAATGGTGGTAGAGGGATACGATGCCGAGACGAATCTTTTTTTCATCAATATGGGTTGGGGAACCTGGTTCGAAGACCCTGAGCCTAATTCATATTATGCGCTAACTGTAGAAAATTCATATCATAGATATGTCGTAATGCAACATATCATCACACATATCAGTCCTAACCATGGAGGTAGTGCAAAGCCACATGTTGCTGCATGTTCGTTCTCTTCTTCACAGCTGAGTTCTCAAGCCCAATCACGCAGTATTATCGAATACGATAAAAAAGAAGACAACAATCTCTTCCATGTGTCAGCACAGCTATATAGTTCAGACATGGATGCCAACATTGTTACAGGCATGATAGCTAAAGACTTTATGACAGGACAAGAATGCGTGTTTGAAGGTCCAGTCCTCTACTTAACTAACGGTGACCTGAAAGAGTTGGCTTATGACATTGACCTGGGCAAGATAGAGTACAACGGATATTATCAATTACGCCTAGTTTTCCGCATGGCAGATGATGACGAATGGTTTACCATTGAGATTCAGAGGGAGGATGAGTCAGAGAAATTGGAACCGATTTGTTTAGATGTAAGCAATGCTGGCATATTGGATGTTGGCAAGGAATTGGATTTCAAACTGAATAGGACTACCATAGAACCAGGACTACCAGTTCAAATTGAGTATAAGCTGCCTATCGACGGAGTACATGTCACCTTTACGTCATCAGACTCTACAATCGCATCTGTTGACGAAAACGGAAAGATTGTGGCCCACAATTATGGAGAAGCTACCATTACGGCTCACTGTGATGACTACATGTTCAATGGCAATCGCTTGGTCAAGGAAACCACCAAGACTTTCCCATTAAGCGTTTCTGAAAAAATAGACCATGAGGTAGAACTTTATTACTTTTTCCCTTATTATCTTGAGAGTGACGAAAAGATTGTAATCAGCAATTGCATCCAGGTTAGGCCAGAATATAAAAAGCCTGGCTACGCCAAAAAGATTGAGTATGCCTTGGGCTTTTTTCGTGATGGCGAATTAGTTAAGGAGGGGCATTCCTGGCGTGGCGAATGGATGATGTATAACAGGACTTGCCAATATACGAATTCAGATTATCTTTGGTGGTATAATGATTTGGAAAATGGTGAATATGAAATACGCCTGCTTTACCGAATTGTTGACGAGACCCCTGAAGGAGAGTATTGGATAATGCCTTCGTTTAGAGATGGTGAAGCAAAGGTATTTATGACGTTTGAAGATGGACATGCCAGATTCAGACAGATAAATAAACATCCATATGAAATACAAGTCGATGCATTCCATGTGAATCAGCCATTGGAAGTTGGTATAAACAATACTTTCATAGTAGACGTGTCTCGGACATCAGAAATAGAATACACAGATTACGCATCTGTCTTATGCTATGTAGATGGAAAGTACGCAGGATACAGGCATATTAATTTGATACCTAAAAACTCCTATTCATTTGAAGTAGAAAACTTTGGTAAAACATACTATTTCATACCTGACCATGCAGGGCCTTACAACATTAAGATTATTGATGGTAGACATCATATTCTATATGACGAAAACATTATTGTTGAAGAAGCTAAAGACTACCAACTTAGGGTGAACAAAGTAGATTTTATTCATTCTACCGTTCCTAATACAGCTAATGAGGGAATAGAAGTCGAATTGGAAATAGAGAATATTGGAGAATACAGATATAAAGGAGATGTCATTTGCCGACCTGTTGCTGATACTGAGCTAGAGGACAAATATTGGCCTCCCAGATTTGAACTTGACATTGAACCGGGAGAGGTAGTAAAACAAATTCTACCCATGGAATTCGGTTCTTATTTCGAATATGATGAACGTATCTTTATCAAATGCTATTATACCAGTAAAGGGAAAGATACCGTATTATGGCAATCAGAGTGGCTGACATACATAGATCCAGACACTAATGGTTTGAAGGGTGTTGAAGTGGACAAGCAATCCACGAGTCAAAATGTTTACAGCCTGCAAGGCGTGGTTATTTGTACTTATGAGCAATTTAACCAACTGCCTCCAGGCTTATACATAGTTGGAGGCAAGGTGATGCAGAAAAACCGTTAAGTGTGCATTGCCAAGATATTAATGAATTTCAGTTGCTATAGTTATGCGAAAGTCAGTCTGTTTCATTATTATATCCGAGGTCCTCGGGGAGTACCTCGAGGACTTCGGTGGGAGAGGTGCCATGCTGGATGGCAACGATGGCACGACGGTTGTAGGCGGGGAGGATTTCACCGCGGATGTAGTGGCGGATGTCGGTGAGCGTCCAGTTACGGATGGTGCCCTGCTCGAAGCGCTGTGTCAGCAGGCGACAGGCAGCATCGGTGGCTTCCGGTGAGAACTGGAGCTGGGCCTCCTCCACTTCATGAAAGAACAGTAGGATGATATCCACCAGGGCATAGGGTTCTATGGCCAGTCTGTTGCGCTGCGGGAAGTAGGGCTGCAACGATGGTTCACGTTCCAGTAGGCGGTTGATATCTTCCTGAGTGCCACAGAAGAACACGGAGTCGTAATAGGAGGGACAGTGGGAGATGAGCTTCTTCAGGACAAACTCCCAGCCAGGCTCCAGTAGTGCCCAAATATGGCTGAAACAATACAGGCGGTCTTCCAGCACAGGCAGGGACATGTTCAGGATGTTGTCGTTGTTAACCTGATTGCTGAACACTTCGTCGAGCTTTTCGTAGGGATTGGCCTTTGACGGATCATAGAGTTTGCTGCAGTCGGCACTCTCGTACTCGCACTTAATCTCTGCCAGATATTTCAGCAAGGTGACGTTACGGCTGAAAAAGTCGTTCGACGGCGAGGCCAGCAGGAGGTTGTTGCAGAAGGCCAGAACGGGATGGAGGTTTTCTGTCCGTAAGGCGTTCAGTTTCCGTTCCTGCAGGCGGGTAATGAGCCAGCGTTTCCACTGCATGAGTCCCGGTGTTCGTGAGAGGTAATACCAGTGGCCGTGTTCCAACAGCACTCCCGAGAGGATGTCCTCGTCGCTGAGCAGGGCACACTGCGTGACGCTCTGCTGCGAGAAGGTGCCATGCTCGTCTAATTGCAGGTCGAAGCGGTGGACGGTGTCACCATTTCGGAACAGCAGGAAATAATGTCCGGGAATCCATACGGTGCTTTTGCTGACGGTGACAATGAATCTGTTGGCTTTTTGTCTCACCAACTTGTCGCCCTTTTTGGCAGAGAATAGCAACCAGAGCTGGTCGTTATATAATGAGAAGGTATAGGTGTCGGATAATTCCGGCGTCTTGTCAAGATCAAGGATGGCGTAGGGCTTTCCTATAAAATAGGCTAAATCGTTTCTGCCGCTTTCGGGCACTGCTTTCAATAATAGTTTCATGGTGTCTTGTTTCTTCAGTGTCTCTATCGCCCTCAGGCGCTGAAGCCCACCTTGCGGCGGGACCTCAGTGCTGTGGCTTGTGGATTGAATTTTGTGTAAGCCTGGCAGATATCAGTGACCTCAATGGTCTGATAGTCGTCGCGGGCGCCCAGGAACTTCTATAATGACGTGCGAACATCATATTACGCAGATGATGGACGATATGATGACGCTCTGATTGGTTGGGTGGGATGGATGGCTTCGAGGAATGGCAGGTTCTTTGATGGCGGCTATAGTGGATTTGGTAAGGATGGCAGGGACTATATTGGTGAGAACATCAGGAACATCACGCGACAATTGGATGATCTTCGAGGGGTGGAGTGGTTTAGTGGTGATTATGCTGCCATCCCAATCCCGCCTGAGTCATTGATATACTGCGACCCTCCCTACAAAGGCACAACTGGTTATAGGACGGGCAGAGGATTTGACTATCCCCGGTTCTATGACTGGTGCCGGAAGATGAAAAAAGAAGGGCACTAGGTGTTCGTCAGTGAGTACCAGATGCCTCCTGATTTTGACTGTATATGGGAAAAGGAGCTAACCAACAGCCTCCATCCGACAAAGACCATGAGGCCGACAGAGAGGCTTTGGACGATAAAAAAAAAGAAATAGATTGCTTTCGCTTTCTATCTTTTTTGTTTGTTATATTAATGTTTACGCACATATATGGTTCCCTTGAATTTTCTGTCCGTACACATATGACATTTGGTGCAATCAGCTGGACATTTACGTTCATTAGGCCCCAGAGTCATTCTGTCAAAGGTCTTTCTGTCAACACAAAGATAATCTCTAGCTGCTCCTTTGATGCCACGGACAGAGCCATTTACTGTAAGAAATGTCGCACGTGAAAAATCCAAGTCTGACCTGTGTGTGTAGGTATAGGTCCTGATCTTGTGCTTGTTCCAAAGGTGGCCAGCAATAGGGTTCCATTTCTTAACATCATCTTGGTCTCTGAAATCTCCAGACTCGTTCAGACGGAGAAGCTTAATCTTTTCTTTAGTTTTCTTCATTGTAGTCACTTATATATGCGTCAAACATTTCTTCTATTTCTTCTATTGTTGCCTTTTCTAGCCATTTTTCAACTGCCAAACGTTTTTTCATTACGCATGGCCATCTTACTTCATTATGGTCTGCATAACATCTTGGCTTAATTGTACATAACCCAAGCATCCT
>JAEEGL013120424.1_pt1 | contig 14269 bp, 9 predicted proteins | sample 9134231 | NCBI WGS metagenome assembly JAEEGL01 (sample SAMN16246548, study PRJNA631951) | gut metagenome | biome: gut microbiome; feature: rumen; material: fiber-attached | host: Bos | place: Iran: Karaj | collected 2018-10 | reverse complement strand
GGCCGTCTCGGCGGATTCTACCTTGCGGTGCAGGATTTCGTACTCCCACGCCCGTTCGTCGCCCAGCTCGCTATACTTGGTCTCTATTTCCTCTGTCCAGTCACAGCCTCGCGTGTAGAGGAGTGAGGTCTCCAGTCCTCGTGTCTGAGCCGTCCTGAGTGAGTTCTGCATGCCTTCTAACAGCGTGACGATGTGCGGATTTTCGGACGTGTAAGGCATCTTTTTCCAGAAAAACGACATGGCAGGGTACGTATAGTCTCCGCACATCGCCCAGAGGGAGTGGGCGTTTGGACCTGTGAGCAACACATTCAGTTTGCCCTTCTCTGTTTTTCCTTGTTCTTCATTGCCGTTTTTTGCATCTTCGTTGCCGTTTTTTGCATCTTCATCACTCATTTCCATCGCCCATTTTCCATTTTTCATCGTCCATTTTCCCCCTCCCAGAGGTAGCACACCGTTGTTTTGGAGAAGCACCACGGACTGAGTGGCGATGTCGTAGGCCGTCTGGCGTTCCTCTGGTGAGTCCAATGTGATGGCCTCCTGGCTATAAAGGTATGCGTCCTTGTCAAAGAGCCCTGCCCGGAACTTGATGCGCAGCACGTCCTTCACGGCGCGTTCCAGCACCTGGGGATGCACCCATCCCTTGTCAATAGCCTCTTGCAGGTGCTTGTAGTTGGCACCATGCGGGAAATCCACATCGTTGCCGGCATTGATGGCAGCAGCCGCCTTCATGACCGCCGGCGCTGCCGCCGTTGTCATGTCCTCCAGCGGCAGTTGGTCGATGGCGGTGTAATCGCTTACCACCATACCGTCGAAGCCCACATAGTGGCGCAGGATATCCTGCAGTATTTCGCTGTTGGCCACGCACTTGGTGCCATGCACGGCGTGGTAGCCCGGCATCACAGCCACACTTCCCGTGAGGCGAATCATGGCCTCGTGCGGCAGCAGGATTTCTTCCATCAGTTCCTGCTCGCTGGCATCGCCGCCGCCGCCGTAGCCCAGATAATGCTTGGAGCAGGCACCCACGCCGCGCGTCATGTCGCCCTGCTGTAACCCTTGCACAAAGGCTGTTCCCATGACGGCCGAGAGGTAGCCGTCCTCGCCGTAGGACTCTTCCAGGCGGTTGAAACTGGGTATGCGGCACACATCTACCATAGGTGACAGGGCCAAAATGCCGCCCATTTTGCGCAAAACCGTGCTCGTTTGGTGCGTTTTCAGCGCTGCCAAAGTGGGATTGAACGAGCATGCCTGCCCGATTTGTTGGGGATAAATCGTCGATCCTACCGTGTTGATGCCCGACAGCACCTCCTCGTGGAACAAGGCCGGTATGCCGTTGGGGGTGTTCTCCTTCAGCCATTTCTGTATGGCTGCCACGCAGTCACGCAACTCATTGGCCTCGCGTGGCTTCTGTAGGCAGAACTGCGAGAAGTGTCCGATACCGTTGGGTATCAGCTTCTTGCATTGATCGGTATCCAGCTGACCCTGCTCGTTGAACAGGTCATCCATATACATACTTCTCAGTTGAGCGATACGCTCCTCCTGCGTCATTTTCTGGTAGAGTTCGTCCACCTGCTGTTCCACATCAACAGCTGTGGTGCAGCCAGCAAAGAATAGTGCCGCGGCCATGATGAGATGGTGTTTCTGCTTCATTTGGTGAAAATAATGGTGTTTTGATGATGGTCTTTGCCCTCTTTTGCGTCGTTTTTTTCTTCTTGTTGTTGTTTCCCTGCGCAAAGATACATCATTTATTTTGATTGCTCTTCATTTTTTTGCCAATAATTTGATTGATAGTCAAAAAGACCCAATAGTGACAATAAGGTTTTCAGCTGCAAAGTTACAGAAAAATCCGTCCCGATTGTCAACCCGCCACCATAAAGAATGTTAAACGCCGTTTAATTCCCGATGAGTGGGGCATCGGGAATAAAAAAAGCACCGCAGCAGGTGAACAGAAAAGGATAGGGACATGTTCCTTTCTTCCGCAAACCCTGAATATGATTGAACGGCTTTCCGCGGAGCCTGTTCAACAAAACAAGGGTTAAGAGAGAATGATTCAAATTCTGACAGGGTTAAGGATGAAAAAAGTGACAGTGACAAAGTGACAAGTGACATTAAGGTGCTTCTACATGTCAGGAAAAGATGAGGTGAAAAATTTAACTAAAAACATAGTTATAATTATTATAATAATATATCTATATTATTATAATAATTATAAACCATAGTAGGCGCAGGTGTGGTTGGTGCTTAATGTCACTTGTCACTTTGTCACTGTCACTATTTGGCCTGTTTGACCACAAAAGGACAAGCGCCATATACAACATAACCTATTGAAATTCAATGTATGAGGTTGAATTTTACACTATTTAAGAAATTGACATCATTTCTTTAACGCATTTTCACACACTACGCCCTCCTGCATTTGCAGGTGCCGTGAAAAAGCCGTACCTTTGCATCGCAAAAGGGAACAGGACGGCACCTCGCCGCCGCGCTCTTAGGAGCAAGGCCGTTTGCCCTTAGCGCCGAACCCGGACGACGCTATCTGCAACACCCTTTGATCCTAACCCGCGCAAAACGAGAAGGAATGGGCTCCAACGCTCAACACAGCATTCCCCATGGCCGAAAGCTGCGCAACTTGTTTGGAAAAGATGTGCCACCATTGGTCTAATGCAGCCCCCGTTGAACGCCTAACCAAGTGACCCGCCCGCAGCCCAGCGCCCCGTTGAACGCCTAACCAAGTGACCCGCCCGCAACACCAACGCTCTTTGACTTATTGACAAACCGCAACTCAATGAAGGTGTGTTCTGGCAATTGTGAGTGGATTCGTGTATTTAATTCATCAAAGTTGCAGGAGTATGAAATAAAATGTGTACTTTTGCACCACGATAGAAAACAAAGCTCATTTACAGAACCCACCTACAAGATATGACCAACGGTTCCTTCTCTTCCTTCATGAATGTCCTGCGTCGCTTTGCGATGCCCTACAAGGGATATATGGCGGGTGCCATTGTCGCTAACCTGTTCTCGGCTGTGCTCAACGTGTTCTCCTTCATGAGCATCATGCCTATGCTGCAAATGCTCTTCGGTATGGAGACGGCCAACTATCACTTTATGCCTTGGGACGGCCCCGAGGGCATCAAGGACATCGCCATCAACAACCTTTATTATTACACCACCCTGCTGATTGGCAGGTTCGGACGCGAGACGGCCCTGCTGCTCATAGGGCTCTTCCTGGTCACCACCACCTTTCTCAAGACGTTCTGCTACTTCATGTCCTCTGCCGTGATGGTGCCCTTGCGCACGGGTATCGTCCGGGATATTCGCATCATGGTCTATGACAAGGTGTTGCACCTGCCGCTGGCTTTTGTGAACGATGAACGCAAAGGCGACATCATCGCCCGCATGAGTGGCGACGTGACGGAAGTGGAGAACAGCGTCACGTCATCCTTGGACATGCTCATCAAGAACCCGATTCTCATCGTCTTCTACTTCGCCACGCTCATCTTCATCTCCTGGCAACTGACGCTCTTCACCCTCATTGTCATTCCCGTGCTGGGGTGGATCATGGGGTCCATCGGCAGGCGGCTGAAGGCCGACAGCCTCTTTGCACAATCCAAGTGGAGCGAGACGATGAGCCAGCTGGACGAGATGCTGGGTGGCCTCCGCATTATCAAGGCGTTCATTGCCGAGGACAAGATGCTGAACCGCTTCCGCCGCGTCAGCAACGAGTTCCGCGATGCCACCAACCGCGTGGCCATCCGCCAGTCGTCGGCACATCCCGTCAGTGAGTTCCTGGGAACTTGCATCATCGTCATCGTGCTCTGGTTCGGAGGAACGCTCATCTTCTCTGACCACTCGCCCATCGATGCGCCCACGTTCATCTTCTACATGGTGATTCTCTACAGCGTCATCAATCCGTTAAAGGAGCTCTCCAAGGCCAGTTACGCCATCCCCAAGGGACTCGCCTCCATGGAGCGTATAGACAAAATCCTCAACGCCGAGAACCCCATCCAGGAGCCTGCACAACCCTATGCCCTCACGACCTCCAAACCGCAAGAGGGCATTGAGTTCCGCAATGTTCATTTCCGCTACAGCAATAACCCGCAGGAAGTCATTCATGGTGTGGACCTCACCGTGCGCAAGGGGCAGACCATAGCCCTCGTGGGGCAGTCTGGCTCGGGCAAATCCACACTCGTGGACCTGTTGCCCCGCTACCACGATGTCACAGATGGCGAGATTCTCATTGACGGCGTGAATGTCAAGGACTTCCGCATCCGAGACCTGCGCTCGCTCATTGGCAACGTGAATCAGGAGGCCATCCTTTTTAACGATACGTTCTTCAACAACATTGCCTTCGGTGTACCAGATGCCACAATGGAACAAGTAGTGGAAGCGGCCAAGATTGCCAACGCCCATGAGTTCATCCTACAGAGCGAACACGGCTATGACACCTACGTGGGCGACCGCGGCTGCCGCCTGAGCGGCGGACAGCGACAGCGCATCTCCATCGCCCGTGCCATCCTGAAGAATCCGCCTATCCTGATTCTGGATGAGGCCACCAGCGCCCTTGACACGGAGAGCGAACGCCTGGTGCAGGAGGCATTAGAGCGGCTGATGAAGAGCCGAACCACGATAGCCATCGCCCACCGCCTCTCGACCATCAAGAACGCCGACCAGATTTGTGTCCTGCATGACGGCCGCATCGTGGAACGCGGAACGCACGAGGAACTGCTGGCCATCAACGGCTACTACAAGCACCTCAACGACATGCAGCAGCTGTGATGCTGGAGATGGCATCGCCGAAGTCCTCGGCGGGCATGATTTCACGAAGGGGACGGAGGACGAAGTCGCGGAGGTGCATCAATGGATGCGGGATAGTGAGTTCCGGAGTGGTGAGGTGAAGGTGGCCGTAGAGGAGAATGTCTATATCGATGGGGCGATCATGATAGACGGTTGCCGCCTGAGGCGGCGAGCTGTTTTCTCCCCTGTCAGAGAAAGAGGATGGGATTGAAGGCTGGGCGTTCTGCTGAGGCAGCGAGCAGTCTTCTCGCCTGTCAGAGGGAGAGGATGGGATTGAAGGCAGAGGGATGAGGGACGGTTGTTTCCTCTCTGTGGCGTGGGTGAGTGTCTTGCCGAGTTGACGTTCTATGGTTTGTGTCTCGGCAAGCAGCTGGTGAGGTGAGAGGGTGGTTTGCAGGCACACAGCAGCGTTGAGGAAAGGATGCTGCGACTGGAACCCCCAAGGCTCTGTCTCGATGAACGATGACGCACGAACAAGGCGACCTACACGCCGGGCGAGCAGGTCAATGGCGCGCAGCAACAAGGCGTGGCGGTTACCCAGGTTGCTGCCGAGAGACAGATAAGTCATTTCCATCGCTTCGCGATTAACACGTTAACACATTAACACGTTAACTTGTCTTTGTATTCACTTGTTAACGTGATAATTCAAGTATTGAGTCCACTTGAAAAAGTCTCTTTTATGCTTTTGCTCTTACAGAGCGAAATATTACCTATTGATTATCACCAAGGGCGATGCCCTGGGTGAAGAGGGCCTTTAGAGGATTGCCCTTGGGCCATCCGTACCCGATGAGGGGAGCCGTAACTCCTACGGTGACGGAGGGAAAGTGCGGACTGTCCTTTCAGGCCGCTATTATACAGCAGTTTCATCACTCGTGAAACTTGAAACGTGTCAACCTGTTCACCTGTAATCGGCGCAGCCGTGTTAACGTATTAACGTGTCAATGTGTCAATGGCATAGCCGTGTTAACATGTCAACGGCATAATCGTGTTAACGTGTTAATGTGTCAACGGCGTAGCCGTGTTAACGTGTTAATGTGTTAACGGCATAGCCGTGTTAACGTGTTAATGTGTTAACGGCATAGCCGTGTTAACGTGTTAATGTGTTAACGGCATAGCCGTGTTAACGTGTTAATGTGTCAACGGCATAGTCGTGTTAACGTGTCACCGTGGTTAGTCATTGAGAATCAGCATGGCATCGCCGTAGGTGCCGAAGCGGTAGCGGGTGTCACGCAGCGCTTCCTTGTAGGCTTTCATCACCAAGTCATATTCCCCGAAAGCACAGGTCAGCATCAGCAAGGTCGAGAGTGGCATGTAGAAATTGGCCACCATCGCGTCGGCGATGCCAAATTCGTAGGGAGGATAGATGAACTTGTTGGTCCAGCCGTCAAATGGCTTCAGGCGCTTGTCTGCACCTATGGCCGTCTCCAGCACACGTTGCACGGTGGTGCCAACGGCACAGATGCGGCGACCCTCGTCCTTAGCGTGATTGACAATGCGGCAGGCCTCGGCGTTCACATGCAGTTCCTCACTCTCCATCTTGTGCTTGGACAGGTCTTCTACATCAATCTCCCTGAAGTTGCCAAGTCCGCAATGCATGGTAACAAAAGCCATCTCGATTCCCTTAATTTCCATGCGCTTGAGCAGCTGCTTGGAAAAATGCAGGCCCGAGGTGGGCGCGGTCACAGCTCCTTCGTTTTTGGCAAAGACGCATTGGAAGTCTTCCATATCCTGCGGTTCGGCGGGGCGGTTGATGATTTGGTGAGGGATGGGAGCCTCGCCCAGCGCATACAGCGCTTCCTTGAACTCCTCGTGAGGACCGTCGTAGAGGAAACGCAAGGTGCGGCCGCGGGAGGTGGTGTTGTCTATCACCTCTGCCACCATGGATTCATCCTCGCCGAAATAGAGTTTGTTGCCGATGCGGATTTTGCGGGCGGGTTCCACCAGCACATCCCATAGACGGAACTCGGCGTTGAGCTCGCGCAGCAGGAAGACTTCTATCTTGGCACCTGTCTTCTCCTTGTTGCCTTCGAGGCGAGCCGGGAAGACTTTGGTGTCATTGAAGACAAAGACGTCCTTGTCATCGAAATACTCCAGAATGTCATAGAAATGCTCGCGGTGTTCAATCACACCACTATGCGTGTGCAGAACCATGAGGCGGCACTCGTCACGGAATGGGGCCGGATAGAGGGCAATGCGCTCCTCTGGGAGTTTGAATTTAAATTGAGAGAGCTTCATAGCTTGATGATACGATTAGATGATTTTTTTACGATTGGGTTACAAATCCCCACCCCCGTCTCCCTGACTGGCGAAAGCTGCTTTTCTGCCCTCCCTCACTCGGCTCGAAGCGACGCTTGACGCTTCAAGGGCAGGTGCAGGGATTTCAATGTCCTGCTGTTCCAGCCAGGTGGGGAAGGTTTCCATAGAGAGGCAGTCTTCGGCACGCACATCGCCGACGCGTGTACGGCGGAGGGCGGTGAGGTGAGCGCCAGAGTGCAAGGCCTGTCCGATGTCACGAGCCAGAGCGCGGATATAAGTGCCTTTGCTGCAGACTACTCGGATGGTAATGTAGGGGTAGGAGGAGGCGTCGGATGGCACGGCAGGGGAGGTGAGAAAGGCCTTGTTTCTCATTCCGCTGCGAGGGAAGGCGGGGAGAGGTTCTGGCAAAGGTGAAGAGTCTGTGGAGTTCTTGTATTCCATCAACTCTATCTCATCAATCACCAGCAATTTGGGTTTCAGTTCCACTTCTTTCTCACGGCGCGCAAGGTCATAGGCGCGTTTGCCGTCAACCTTCACCGCGGAATAGGCGGGCGGAATCTGCTGGATGGGACCGAGGAACTGCTGCAACACCTTTTCCACCATTTCTCGTGTGATGTGCTCCGTGGGGAAGTAGGCGTCAATGGGATGTTCCAGGTCGAAACTGGGAGTGGTGGCTCCGAGGCGGAGCGTGGCTACGTACTCCTTGGTCTGTGCCTGCAGCTCGTCGATGCGTTTGGTGGCCCTGCCTGTGCAGACAATCATCACTCCTGTGGCCAGCGGGTCGAGAGTGCCAGCGTGGCCCACCTTCAGCTTCTTGGTGCCCAGACGCTTGCACAGCAGCCACCTCACCTTGTTCACCACGTCAAACGACGTCCAGCGGTAGGGCTTGTCGATGTAGAGTATTTCACCTTCTATCGGGTTCATCAGTCAACCATAACAAGTGAATGACCCGTCCACAAAAGGACTAATATGACGAGGCCGACAATGATGCGATAGACGCCAAACGCCTTGAAACCATATTTGGCCAGAAAGTCCACAAACCATTTCATGGCCAAGAGCGCTACCACGAAGGCAACGACACACCCCAGCGCCAGCATCATGAGATTGTCCCGGGTGGCCCAGCTGGCATCTGCCTCATCACCGAAAAAGAGCTGCAGGAAATCCAGAGCGGTGGCGGCGGCCATCGTGGGCACGGCCAGGAAGAACGAGAACTCTGCAGCGGCACGGCGTGTCAGTTTCTGTGCCATTCCGCCTACGATTGTGGCCATAGAACGGGAGACGCCGGGAATCATGGCGATGCACTGGAAGAGGCCGATGCGGAAGGCGCGCTTCTCGGTGAGCTGCGTCTGCTCGCTGCCCTTGTTGAAGATGCGGTCACAGAAGAGCATGAAAATACCGCCCACCACCAGCATCACTGCCACTACTTCCACACTCTCCAGGAAACGGTCAATCAAGCCGCTCATCTTGCCGATGAAGCCGATGACGATGGCGGGAATGAAGGCCACCAGCAGTTTCCAGTAGAAGTCCCATTTGTGGAGAAACGCTTGCAGCGCGGAACTGCCAGCAGGAGCCGGTTCGTGGTTCAGGCGGAAGAATCTGTTCCAATAGAGACACACGACAGAGAGAATGGCACCGAACTGAATGATGATGGTGAATGCTTTCACGAACGGTGTGCTCTCCACACCCAGCAGGTTCTGGGTGATAATCATGTGACCCGTGGATGAGACAGGCAGAAATTCTGTCAGACCCTCGACGATTGCAATGATAATAGTCTCGATAGCAGTCATAGTAATCTTTCTTTAATCGTTTTTAGGTTTGTGCATGATGCCGTACACCATGAAAGCGAAGCCGGCGAAGCAGATGATAGGTGCCACGCGGATGCGCAGGGAGGAGAAAATCTCCGGATTGAATTGGTCCTCGGTGGAGCCGGAACCGGACATGAGAATGAATCCCAGCACCACCGCCGCCATTCCGATGGCCAGCAGGATGAAGTTCATGCGGTCAAAAGCAAAATTTTTCATAATTAACAATTCAGCTATTTGCAATTTATTGACAATGTGTTTATTTGCGATATTACCGCTCTTTACGAAAAAGGCCAATGGCTAAGTGGGCACATAAATCGTAAAGAGCTTATTGATATAGTTCGTTTTCGCGCATATTGAGGAAGTGGTTGACGCTGAGCCACGTGCATACCACGCTGAGCAGCAGCGCACTGGCCAGCACCACCGCCACCATCCACAAGACAATGGGGGTGCTGATGAGTTCCTGAATGAACACATCCTGCTGCCTGGCCCAGTACACACCGCCAAGCAGCAGGGCGATGGCCACCACGGCGGCTGTCAGACCGATGCCGAGGCTGCGGCTGAGGAAAGGTCGCTGGATGAAGGCCCACGAGGCTCCCACCAGGCGCATGGTGTGAATGCTGTGCCGACGCGCATAGACGCTGAGGCGAACGGTATTGTTCACCAGAACCACGGAGATGATGATGAGCAGCACGGCCAGAACTGCCAGCACCAATGTGGCGCGCTGCAGCGTGCGGTTCAGGTTCTCGATGATATCCTGTTGATACACCACATCGCTGACCTGCCACATATCGCGCAGCTCCTTCTGCATCCACAACAGGCTGTCGGTGCAGGCGTAGTCTGCTACTACATTCATCTCAATCGTAGCCGTGTAGGGGTTCTGCCCGTCCAAAAAATCGGTGGGGTCGGTGCCCAGGCGTTCCGTCTCTTCCTTCAGCGCTTCCTCGGCTGTGATGAGCGTGGTGGAGCGCGCGTAGGGCAAGGCGTCAATCCGTGCTTGGAAACCGCGGGCGTCATCCAGATTCAAGTCATCGTCCAGCAGGAGGGTCACGGTGAAATTCTCGCGGACCGTCCTGGACAGTTCGTGAGCTGACAACCCGAAGAGCACGACCAACCCCAGCAGCAGCAGCACAAGCGTGGTGCTGACAAAGGACGTGAACCATTGCATGGGAGATTTTCCTTTCATAACGTTTAATTTTCAGACCCCTGTCATACTCACCCGAGAGGGAAAAATGATGGGGAAGGATTCAATGATCTACTTTCGATTTTCAATCCTCAATAATCAATTTTCAACCTTACAAGGTACCTTGCAGCTTTCAATATTTCAAGGTTGAGTCCACTTGAAAGAGTCTATTTTATGCTTTTGCCCTTACAGGGCGAAATATAACCTGCTGATTATCATCCAGGGCGTTATTTAAGCATGAAGCGTCGCAAAGCGCCGAGCAGCCCTGGGCGAAGAGGGCCTTTAGAGGATTGCCCTTGGGCGATCCGTGCCCGATGAGGGGAGCCGTAACTCCTACGGCGACGGAGGGGTAGGGCTTACAGTCCTTTTCAGGACTTCTTCAAGTGGACTAAAGGTTGAATGTTTTTACTTTCTACTTTCCACGTTTCCACTTTCAACCCTTAATTCTCAACTTTTCAATTTTTTACCTCTTCCCCTTTTAGTGTGGCAGAGCTGCTGCTTGTGATTCTGACCCTCACGCGGTCGCCGATGCGATGGTTGCCGCGGTCAAAGACCACTACGCGGTTCTGTTCCGTGCGCCCGAAGAGCTGCTCACGGCTGCGTTTGCTGTAACCCTCCACCAGCACTTCGTAGGTCTTGCCCTCACAACGACGGTTGGCTTCTGCCGAGAGCTGTGTCTGCAAGGAAATCAGCTCGTTGAGGCGGCGCAGCTTCACCTCTTCTGGCACGTCATCGGGCAAGTGTCGGCTGGCGTAGGTGCCTGGCCGTTCGCTGTATTTGAACATGAACGCAGAGTCATATTCCACCTCCCGCATCAGCGAGAGCGAGAGCTGGTGGTCTTCTTCCGTCTCGCCGCAGTAGCCCACAAAGATGTCGGTGCTCAGGCCGCAGTCCGGGATGATTCGCCGGATAGCCGCCACGCGGTCCAGATACCACGCGCGCGTGTACCTTCTATTCATTCGTGCCAGCACGGCATCGCTTCCGCTCTGCACGGGCAGATGGATGTGGCGGCACACGTTGGGTTCCTCGGCTATCACCCGCAGCGTCTCGTCGCTCATATCCTTCGGATGGCTGGTGGTGAAACGGATACGCATTTCAGGAACCTCGTGGGCAACACGCTTCAACAACTCAGGAAAATGAATGGTGAAGGGCGAATGAGGAATGGCGAATTGATATGAGTTCACATTCTGCCCCAGCAGCGTCACTTCCTTGAAACCGCGGTCACGCAGGTCACGCACTTCGCGCAGGATACTTTCGACATCACGGCTGCGTTCGCGGCCACGCGTATAGGGTACGATGCAGTAGTGACAGAAGTTGTTGCAACCGCGCATGATGCTCACGAATCCGCTGATGCCGCCCGCGTGCAAACGCTGCGGTACCACATCGTGATAGGTCTCGGTAGTGGACAGCTCCACGTTGATGGCCTTGTGACCTGTCTCTACCTGAGCAATCAAGTCGGGCAGAGACAGATAGGCATCCGGCCCGCAAACCAGGTCGGCGCCGTGCTGCTCCAGCAGTTCCTCCTTCACGCGCTCCGCCATGCATCCCAGCACGCCGATGATGAGAGGACGTTTGCGGCGCACGCTCTGCAGGAACTCCAGCCGCGAGAGAATCTTCTGCTCCGCGTTGTCACGAACGGAGCACGTGTTGAGGAACACGGCATCTGCTTCGTCCAGCTGCTCCGTCACCTCATAGCCCGCCATCTGCATAATGGAAGCTACCACCTCCGAATCTGCCACATTCATCTGGCAACCGTAGGTCTCAATCAGTAGTTTCTTCATTGAATATCACAAATCGGGTGCAAAGATACAACCTCAGAAAGGCGAAGTCAAGTAAAATGACAAAAATCTTTGCGTTCAATGAAAAAAACTCTCAACTCTAACCTCTCAACTCTAAACTTTTATGTACCTTTGCGCCCGCAAAGTGAAAAATCCCACCACTTGACCCCTCTCTGTGAGGGAGGGCAGAAGGAGGCAGACTATCATAATTCTTGCAGCAGCCAAGAAGTGACTGCTCATCTTCCTCACAGGTATGAGTTGTGGGGCTGGGTATAAATAATCGTCAATCTTTACATCGTAAATTCGTCAAATAAAACTATGTTAAAGCGCATCACCGCTGCCGAAGCCGCAGCACTCATCGAGAACGGCCAAACTCTGGGCCTCTCTGGCTTCACGCCTGCTGGCGTTCCCAAGTCCGTAACCGCCGAAGTGGCCAAGAAGGCTCACGTGGAGCACGAAGCCGGCCGACCCTTCAAAGTGAACATCTTCACCGGCGCCTCCACAGGTCAGAGCTGTGACGGTGTGCTGGCCAACGAACACGCCCTGGGCCTGCGTGCACCCTACACCACGAATCCCGACTTCCGCAAGCATGTAACCCTCAACGAGATTCGCTACACCGACCTCAGCCTCAGCAACATGGCCACACAGATTCGTCAGGGTTACCTCGGCGACATCGATTGGGCCATCATCGAAGCTTGCGACGTAGAGATTCACGGTTCCAAGGCTCACATCTTCCTCACCGCCGCCGGCGGCATCAGCCCCACCGCCTGCCGCCTGGCCAAGAACGGTATCATCATCGAACTCAACGCCTTCCACAGCCCCAAGAGCAAGGGCTTGCACGACGTGTATGAGATTGAGTATCACCCCTATCGCACCCCCGTGCCCATCTGTCACCCTAATGACCGCATCGGCAAGCCCTACGTGGAAGTAGATGCCGACCGCATCGTGGGCGTGGTGGAATGTAACATCCCTGACGAGGCTCGCGCCTTCAAAGATCCCGACCCCATCACCACCCAGATTGGTCAGAACGTGGCCGACTTCCTGGTGCAGAACATGCGCGAGGGCAAGATACCTCCCACCTTCCTGAACCTGCAGAGTGGCGTGGGCAGCGGCGCCAACGCCGTGCTCGGCGCCCTGGGTCACAGCACCGAAGTGCCTAACTTCAACATTTACACCGAGGTGCTGCAGGACGCTCCTGTGCAGCTGATGCGCGAAGGCCGTGTGCTCAGCGCTTCCGCCTGCTCCCTCACCGTCACCAACGAGTGCCTGAAGGGCATCTATGACGACATCGATTTCTTCAAGGACAAGCTCGTGCTGCGTCCCTCCGAGATCAGCAACAACCCCGAGGTCATCGCCCGCATCGGCGTCTGCTCCCTGAACACCGCCATCGAGGCCGACATCTACGGTCACGTGAACTCCACCAAGATCTGCGGCACCAAGATGATGAACGGCATCGGCGGCAGCGCTGACTTCACCTGCAACAGCTACCTCAGCATCTTCACCTGCGGCTCTACCACCAAGGGCGGCGCCATCAGCAGCATCGTGCCCTTCGCCAGCCACATCGACCACACCAGCCACTTTGTGGATGCCGTCATTACCGAGTACGGCGTGGCAGACCTCCGCGGCAAGTGCGCCATGGAGAAGGCCGAGGAGCTCATCAAGGTGGCGCATCCCGACTACCAGCCCATGCTGCGAGACTACCTGAAGTATGCCGAGAAGTACAGCGGCCACACGCACCACTGCCTCAGCGCCGCCTTCGCCATGCACGACACCTTCCTCCGCAAGGGCGACATGCGCCTCACAGATCTGGCTGAATACATCAAATAGAAGACCCTTCGCTCCCCCCTCCTTTAAGGGAGGGTTACCCTTCAAGAATTAGATAATCATCTTTTAACCATAGTTATGACCCTATAACCTTCCTACAGTCAGACTCATTCCACTCTCCCCATTGATGGGGAGCTGGGAGGGGACTGTAGGGAGTGGGTTTTTGAAATTCAATGAACTTTGTCGAAGAACTCAAATGGCGTGGCATGATCCACCAGATGATGCCGGGCACCGAGGAACTCCTCCAGAAAGAACAGGTCACCGCCTACGTAGGAATTGACCCCACGGCAGACAGCCTCCACATCGGCCACCTCTGCGGCGTGATGATGCTGCGCCACCTGCAGCGCTGCGGCCACAAGCCCCTCGCCCTCGTCGGAGGTGCCACAGGCATGATTGGCGACCCCAGCGGCAAAAGCCAGGAGCGCAACCTCCTGGACGAGGAGACGCTGGCACACAACGTGGCTTGCATCAAGGCGCAGCTGGCACATTTCCTCGACTTCGAGAGCGATGCACCCAACCGTGCCGAGCTGGTGAACAACTACGATTGGATGAAGGACTTCACCTTCCTGGCTTTCGCACGTGATGTGGGCAAGCACATCACCGTCAACTACATGATGGCCAAGGACAGCGTGCAG
>JAEEGL012894573.1_pt1 | contig 14269 bp, 11 predicted proteins | sample 9134231 | NCBI WGS metagenome assembly JAEEGL01 (sample SAMN16246548, study PRJNA631951) | gut metagenome | biome: gut microbiome; feature: rumen; material: fiber-attached | host: Bos | place: Iran: Karaj | collected 2018-10 | reverse complement strand
TACGGGCAGGGGCATAATGGCCATTTCTTTTTACCTGGCAACAATCTTAAATGTAACGTTAGCGGTTCCAACGTAACCATTCTTTCCTTTTATAGTGATAGTAGCTGTACCCTTGTTCACATTATTCTTATAAGAAACAATGTCATAGTAGTCGCCACTGTCCACCACATCGATCCCGGCCTTGGTCTTAACAGATATTCTGCTCTTTCCGGGTCTGATCTCTTTTCCGGTATAGGCGAAGCCGCTCTTTCCTGCGTCATACTGAATCGCAAACTTCAGGTCAGATATCTTGGCACCGGCGATGGTATAGACCTCGCTGATGCTTCCGGTGTAGTTGCCCTTTCCGGTTACAGTCATCTTTATCATTGCTCCGGCAGGGATAATATCTATATCCTCAACCTTATCGCCGGCTGCCTTAAATACAGTCTTTGATACGGCCTTCTTTCCGCTTCCGGTTTTCTGGACAACAATACTGTCACAGGCATAGGTGTATTCATAAACCTTATTAAAGTCAGTGCCTGCAGCAAGCTTTGATCCGTTGCTGTCGAGGATCACGGGAGTCTGGGCATACTTCTTGGGTGAAGCGCTAACGAGAATGTCGTTAACTGTCATATCCAGATCTGCTATGTTGCTCTCTGTGATAGAGAAGTAAACGATCTTTGTGCCCGTATAGTTGCCTTTTCCTGTCAGCTTGATTGAAGGGTTCTTCTTAGCGCCAGCTGCGTATGCGGCTTTTGCCTTGTTGTTACTGTAGCTTACAGAGTAAGCAGTTGCAGGAATGCCTTCCAGTGTTACAACAGGCTTCGTGCCGCCCTTTGTATAGCAATAGCTCTCTGTAGCGTCGTTCCACTCAGCCATAGTTGCATCAAGAGCCTTTGCGTCAGAAATGTTTGCCTTATTGATCTTGTAGGTCTTATTTACAGAACCGGTGAATGCTCCAAGGCCTGTATAGGTTATGGTAGCTGTTCCGGCCTTTGCATCATTCTTGAAGGTTACCGAGAAATCTTTTCCTTCAACAAGCTCTTTGTCAGCATATTTAAGAGAATAGTCTGTTATCCTGTTGCCCTCAGGGCTGTAAGTAACCTGGGTGGTGGGCATGGTGATCTGAGCACTCTTTATTGCTGCGCTTCCGCTTACTGTGAAAGTCAGGTTCTTACTTCCTACTACGTAGCAATCCTTGCCATCAATTGTGAACGGCATACCGCTGCCCACAACTGTAGCAGTGTACTTTCCTGCCTTAGTTATCTTTGGTATGACAACATCATAAGCTATCGCAGGAACATCGCTCGTCTTGTACTTGGCAGTTATGTTCTGGGCAAAGATACTCTGATCATTTCCATTCCAGTCCAGAGGGATCTGCTTGTTTGCTGCCTTTGACAGAGTCAGGGCGCTGATCTTGATAGAGTTTGCACCGGTAACCTGAACAGCACAATCAAATGCAGCAGTTCCTGCATAGTTGCCTATACCTTTGACCATGATATCGTAAACTCCCTCTTCTGATATGTTAAAGAAGATTCTGTCTTCGCCTATCCTATAATAAGAGATCTCATAGTCAGTTCCCAGCTTTAATGCACGTCCTGCAACCTTAAGCTTGGGATCGGGAGTCATGGTCTTGAGGTTTCCTGTCTTGTCTCTGCTCTCAGCTGTTGTCACAACCGTGATTGAAGCAGATTCATCTGAGATCACCTGCTTGTTGATCGTGAATCCGATATCTGTTGTAGTCTTTGCATAGTTGCCCTTGAGGGTAATAATCACTGTTGGCTTTGTCTCTGCAGACTTATCTGCAGCATTGATGTTATTTTTGTAGCTTACGGAGTAATCTGTCTTTTCTGCCAACAGCTCTTTTCCGTAATAAACGTTGAAGTTCTTAAGGACAACCTTAGAGCCTGTGTAAACCAGAGTCTCATCCGTGAGGAAGCGCTCGGGGATCCATACGCCTTCGGGTACTTTGGTAGAATCTCCCGCAAACTGAGCCCGGTCTTCTTCTGCAATCTCGCCCCAGGCAGATGCGGCTTCGTATTTTATTGTGATGGAAGCTGCTGCGCCGGGTTTGTAGTCTTTCTTATAAGAAACAACATAAATTGTCTTGCTGTCGTGGATCTGGTATCCGCCCACAAGAGCGTCAGTGAACTCATCTACCTGCTCGCTGGTTGTGTAGTATCTTTCTGTATCCTTGTTGTACTTCACTTCGCCGCGAATGCCGGCTTCGTTTGTTCCCCAGAAGGACTGGGATCCTGTTGTGACACCGCCGATGGTGAGCCTGTCGTCGTCAGTCATTGTCACTTCGCCGTTGACCCTTTTGCCGTTTAAGTAGAATACAGGGGTTCTGGCAGTTTCTTTTTCCTTAACAACGATGTTGCAGGTTGCTGTGAAGCCGCCATCCTTTGACCTTACTGTGATGACAGCCTTTCCTTTTTCGCCGCTCAGCACACCCTTGATGGGAGTTACGCCATCTGCCATGGCTCCTGCTGTGACAGACGCGATTGCGTTTCCTTCTGTATTCTCGAATGAAACTGTTACATCTTTTATGTTGGCTTCAGCAGGTGTAACGGTTGCATTAAGAGTGAACTTCCTGGACTCTTCTGTAGTGAGATTTTCAACATAGAACAGCGCGCTTGTATGGTCCAGGGATACTCCGCTTGCGCTCTTGACGTAGACCCATTCAGCTTCATTTAGGTAGTCGTTGCCATTTCCAATGACGATCTTGCTTTTTGTACTGCTGTTACCTTTGTAATAGACCGTCTTAAGCTGGGCATCATCTGAAAATGCATATTTGCCTACAGTCTTAAGTGAAGCAGGAAGAGTAATGCTCTTAAGAGAGGGCTGATTTCGGAAAGCAGCCTCGCCAATCTCTACAACCGACGAAGGGATGATCACGGTTGCGACATATCCTGCCCCATGGATTCCTCCACCTGTAGCACAATCCAGCATATTATTGGGAATTCTTGTCATTCCCTCTTCAAATATTACGGTTGTAAGCTTTGTACATCCATTGAATACCTTATTATCTTTTACTGTGGTTACTTTATTCGGAATTGTAATCTCTGTCAGTGAGGTGCAATCCCTGAATGCGCAGTAGCCCAGAGTCGTGAGGCTATCGGGAAGTACCAGATCTGTCAATAGCGAACAAAACTCAAAAGCACCTGTGTCAATCAGCGTTATAGTATCAGGAAGATCGATCGTCTTCAGTGATGCGCAATCAGCAAAGGCATACTTGCCAATCTTTTCAATCTCTGCTCCATCGATGTACACGTTTTTCAGAGATGTCTGGTCTAAGAATGCTTTTTCTCCGATCTCTGTAACAGATGAAGGAATGTATACTGTTACAACGTTTCCTGCTCCCTGGATTCCACCTCCTGTAGCACAATTCAGCATGTTATCGGGAATCTTTGTCATTCCATCTTCAAATGTTACGGTTGTAAGCTTTGTACACCCATTGAATACCTTATTATCAATTACCGTGGTCACTGTATTCGGAATTGTAATCTCTGTCAGTGAGGTGCAGTCCCTGAATGCGCAGTAGCCAAGCGTTGTGAGGCTATCGGGAAGTATCAGATCTGTCAACAATGAGCAGAATTCAAAAGCACCTGTGTCAATCAGCGTTATAGTATCAGGAAGGTCGATCGTTTTCAGAGATGCGCAATTAGAAAAGGCGTACTTGCCAATCTTTTCAATCTCTGCTCCATCGATGTACACGTTTTTCAGAGATGTCTGGTCTACGAATGCTTTTTCTCCGATCTCTGTAACAGATGAAGGAATGTATACTGTTACAACGTTTCCTGCTCCCTGGATTCCACCTCCTGTAGCACAATTCAGCATGTTATCGGGAATCTTCTTCATTCCCTCTTCAAATCTCACCGTCGTAAGGTTTGTACATCCATTGAATACCTTATTATCTCTTACTGTGGTCACTGTATTCGGAATGGTGATCTCCGTCAGTGAGGTGCAGTTCCTGAATGCGCAGTAGCCCAGCGTTGTGATATTCTCGGGAAATGAAACTTTCGAAAGCGCAGAACATCCGAAAAACACACTATCGCCAATAGTAACAATGTTCTCGTCAAATGCCACATCTGTCAGTGTAGTCTTATATGCCGGCAATTGACTGCTAACCGTATAACCAGCAGTTGTTCCTGCACCATTTTCACTGTATATGTATAAGCCCACATGATTCTGGTCTCCAGACTCCGTCCAGGTGTAAATCTGTCCAAGGACGTTAACACCCATCTCAACGGGCTCACCTTCAGGTACTGCGGATTTCGGAAAAGGCGCCAGTGCTGTTCCTACAAGACCATTCTTTTCGGACACCTCCTCAACAACTTCATCAGATGCCAGTGTTGCATCCTCATCTTCTGCTTCAGATGCTTCCTCATCATCGATATCACTTTCTGTTGCGTCTTCTTCCACAGCATCTTCGGCTGCGTCTTCATCCTCTTCGGATTCGGGATCCGCAGACTCGTCTGCTGCCTGTTCATCTGTCTGTGCACCGGTTGATGCATCATCTGAGCCGGCTACGTCAGGGTTCTCTTCGGACTCAGTCTCGTCTTCGTCCTCACCGGCCTCCGGCGCTTCCTCTTCATCAACTGCCGCATCGCCGTCAGCTGTAATTCCATACAGGCTTTCAGCAGATGCCCCCATAACAGTTATAGAGGGAGACAGTGCAAGTGTTGCGGCCATAACCGCGCACATAACCCTTGCTGTAAGCATCTTCTTTTTCATTTCAATAACACTCCTTCCCTTTTGGGTATACTTTCATCGCATTAACCATGCGAATTAGTCTCGAACAAAACACATTTTACCACCGGGCGTTGGAGGCAAAAAGCTATTTATTAAAAAAAAATAAACTTTTTGGAAATTAATTTCACTTAACTGGGATGGCAAATGAATTTACGCAACAAAAAACTCCCAAGGACCTTAGTCCTTGAGAGTCATGTGCTAAACGGAGAAAGCGGGATTTGAACCCGCGCACCGCGTTAACGGTCTACACCCTTAGCAGGGGCGCCTCTTCAGCCACTTGAGTATTTCTCCTTGCCTGAATCCCTCTACCAATATGTGGTTTGAAATTCTGCTGCGCCCGTAAAAACATCAGACGCAAAGTTAATTATACAAATGAGTACGCGCTTTGTCAAATACTTTATGTGTTTATAACAAAGCATGTGTCTTTACAGAAGATATCTTTTTATCTTTTCTTCAATCTGCTTTATGTCCAGAGGCATCGCCTTTGACTCCATTGAAACCAGAAGATCTTCTACAAGAAGGACTCCACTCTTCTCGTATTCGCAAAGCTTTGTGAAATTTCTTTTCCCATAATCCTCAAAATCAATTCTGCCAAAATGCTCCCAATAATAAATCTTCCTCGTCCTCTTGTTGAGTACAGCAAAATCGGGATATGCGAATTTTCCATTAAAAAGCCGGACCTTCGGTTCGCAAACATAAGGAATGTCATATTTATTGAACAGATCCGCAATAATCTTTTCGGACTTCGAACGCACAATCTCTCCGCGATCTGTAGTGAACTCCTCTTCATAAGGATATGGATTCTGACTACCGGGATAGAGCTTTCTCCACTCACTGATATAATCATCTATTGGCATAACAACCGGTGCTACGAGCGCTTTTCTCGCTTCGCACAATTCATCATATACTTTCTCAATATCAGAAAAATCATAAAGCTTAAGGAACTGGATCGCCCTGTTCCGCATTACCTTCGCGACTTTCAATGCAGCTTCATCATATTCCCTCTGAGCTATCTTTCGGACTGTATCTATATCTTTTTTCTTTACATATGAGCGATTCCCATCTTTATCAACAAGATAATACTGATATTTCCTATCCTTATGCTTCGAGTATGTCAGGGACAACTCTTCATTTACTCTGCCTGATTTGATGCTTTTTTCAAGGTTCTTTATTATTTTGTCGAGAATCCTTATTTGTTCTTTTAACTGTTCCAATAGCTTAACCTTTCCTTTTTGAATTTACTTAATTTTGTGGACATTACTTCCCATTTGGCACAAAGACACGATATTCCAAGGCCAGTTCCTTATATCGTGTACCAAAGTTATTCATTTTTATAATATTTACACGACAGGAAACACTCCGCCTCTGTCCTCGTGCTTTTTTCGATGGCATAAGCCCAAAAAGAGCACGAGGAGGGAGCTTCTTATTCAGATTTCGTGTTCCAATCGTTGAAAAGACAAGAAAATGTACACGATATCAAACACTTACCTTCTGGCTTCGTGTCGTGACAGAAAATCGGATATCATATGATGAAGACAGGCACAGAACAATCCCTCCTGTGCCTGAAGAAACCAAGAAATATTCTTTAGAAATCATTAAGATGAAATGTAATGTAAATATTCTGTAACTACTCTATGCAGTATTCTTTAGCTGCGGTCTCATAGAGGTTATTCCCCTTAGAGTCGATCACAACAATCGCAGGGAAACGCTCAACAGTGAGCTTTCTAATGGCTTCTGTTCCCAGGTCGTCGTAGGCGATAACCTCGGACTCCTTTATTGCACGAGACAAAAGAGCTCCTGCTCCGCCGATGGCTGCAAAATACACACTGCCGTTTCTCACGATGGCGTCAATAACTTCTTTGCTGCGCTTGCCCTTTCCGATCATTCCGCCGAGGCCCATATCAAGAAGCTTTGGAGCATACTTATCCATGCGGCTTGCGGTTGTAGGGCCGGCAGAGCCTATAGGACGTCCTTCGCGGGCCGGTGACGGTCCCATATAATAAATCAGGTTCCCTTTAACGTCCAACGGAAGTTCTTTTCCTTCGTCCAGGGCTTCATCCATTCTCTTGTGAGCTGCGTCCCTGGCCGTATAGATTGTGCCTGTGATATACACCATGTCGCCTGCATTCAATTGTTGTGCAACGTCCTTATCTATGGGTGCTGTAATCTCTCTATCCATATTTACACTTCCAATAATCTAGGTTTGTCTATTTCCATGCCGGGCAGCGCCGGTTTCTGCTGCCCTGCCTGTTCCTCCACACGTCACATCAAAGAGTAACACTAGCATGCCTGTTCACATGACAGCATATATTAACCGCCACAGGCAACCCTGCGATATGCGTCGCAAACGTGTTTATATTGACACTCAGGGCCGTGATCCTTCCACCAAGGCCCGCAGGTCCGATACCTGTTTTATTGATCCTCTCCAGCACCTCTTCTTCAATGGCTGCTATGTGGGGAAGCTCCGACCTCTTTCCGACTTCTCTTGTGAGGGCTTCCTTGGCCATCTCGGCGCACTTCTCGAAGGTTCCGCCGATTCCGACTCCCACTACCATTGGCGGGCAGGCATTGGGGCCGGCGTCCTTCACAGCCTGAACGATGGCATTCTTGACGCCTTCCTCGCCGTCAGCGGGCTTGAGCATAAACACTCTGCTCATATTCTCACTGCCAAAGCCCTTTGGAGCGATAGTTATCTCGACCTTGTCCCCGGGAACGATATCATAGTGGATGATCGCCGGGGTATTGTCATTGGTGTTCTTTCTGATGAGCGGGTCTGACACCACGGATTTTCTCAAAAAGCCCTCGGTGTATCCCTGGCTCACTCCCTTGTTGACCGCATCCGTGATGCTTCCGCCCACAAGGTGCACGTCCTGTCCCACTCTGATAAAGAAGACCGCCATTCCCGTGTCCTGGCAGATTGGGATCATGTCCTTGCCCGCTATATCAAGATTCTCTTTGAGTTGCAAAAGAATCTTCTTCCCAAGTTCAGATTCCTCTGCCTCGGTAGCGCCATCCAGGGCCTTTTCCATGTCAGGGGCCAGGTAGTGATTGGCGTCTATGCAGAGCTTTTTCACAGCCTCTGTTATTGTCTCTACGTTTAGTTCACGCATACTGTCTCCTATCAGGCTCCTGCGATGAGATCTTTCACTTCCTGAAGCTCCTCAGCTGAAGGGCTTGTGGGCTTCCACAAAATGTGCTGCCCGTCATCATTGTATCTGGGGATGATGTGAAGATGGAAATGTATCACCGTCTGGCCTGCTGCCTCGCCATTGTTCTGAACCAGATTAAGTCCGTCACAGCCGAGCTTATCCTTCATGGTGAGCGCCATCTTCTTTGCAACCTTTGCTGCTCCCGCAAGAACATCCTCGGGAATCTCAAAGAGATCTGCATAGTGCTCCTTGGGAAGTACCAGGGCATGACCCTTGGTGGCCGGGCCATTGTCCAGAATCACTCTGAAGTTCTCATCCTCATACAGGCTGTTTGTGGGAATCTCCCCACTGGCTAATTTGCAGAAAATACAGTTGTCCATTACGCAAGTCCCTCCATATTCTTTTCATTCTTAAGCACTACTATGTTGATTATTCCCAGTACAAAGCCGGTTAGAAAGCCGCCCAGATGAGCAGCTGTATTGGCCCCTTTCTGGAAGAAGCAAGCCTGGATCACCATGACAAAAAGCAGAACCAGCCTCACTATCATATTTCTGTTTTTGATAAAGGTCTTCCTGTTGATGATTATCCAAACCACCACAAAGCCCACGATTCCCATGATTGCGCCGCTGGCTCCAACAGAGACCCATCTGAGATTGTTCTTTATCTCATAGGCCATTGAGATCATATTGCCAAAGAGCCCGGCCAGCATGTACATGAAGAAATAAAAGGCGTGTCCGGTGTAGTTCTCAACTATTGCCCCAACCAGGGCAAGCATTATCATGTTGTTGACAAGATGCTGGATGTCAGCGTGAAGAAACATGGCACTAAAGAGCCGGTAAAACTCGCCGTCCCTAAGCACCACCTCTGTGATCATGGCCCCTTTTTCGTAAACCCATGTTCCGATCGTACTGGTGAAAAGAAATATCACCACATTTACTGCAAGAAGACCAATACTGATATATGCGCTTTTGTAGATGCGCTCCTGATTTCCCCAATAATCCGCCTGAGCGGCCCCGTTTTCCTGCATCCTTTTTCCCCGAACAACAGATGTTCCGTTTATCGTCAGCCTCGCTCTTCGTTCATAAGGTCAAAGAGCTGATCCATGCTCCTAAGGAGCTTGAACTCGCCCTTGAGCTTAATATTTCCCGACATGAATGCCCTCTGGAAGGTCATCCTTCCCCCGAGGATATCCTCGAAAGTTCTCTGGTCTGCGGTCAGTACAACATCGCAGCCCTCCTCATCTCCTGTCCGGCAGTCGCACTTGCTGCCCTCCACGTCTATGATAACCGGCTTAAGCTTCGCATTGTCGGAAAAGACAACCTTATACTTGGCAGATATCCCTGCCACCGGCGTGAATTTCTTCTTCAGGGTCTTTATGTACTCCTCGGAATTGCCGGAAGCCTCCTCCTGTCCCATCTTGTCCTTGAAAATGCTGACAAGTTCCTGGAGATCTTCCTTCTGCTGCTTTACGTAATTGTCGTCGGAAGCATACTCAGAGAGCTGCTCCTGCTCCTGAGGCGTTAAGTCTATGCTGTTTGCAACGCCCACTTTGGTAACAACCACCTGGTTGCTGGCAGGGAACACGGGCATCTTCTGATTGATTGTCCTGTAGATGTTCTCTGTCTTCTTATCTATAATCTTGGCGTATTCTGCACTGTTCTCAAGTTTTGTGGTATCGGCGATGTATCCGCACATTCCGTCGCAGGGAAGGCCTCCCAGCATCTCCCAGGCAGCGGCCAGACTCATCATGCCCTCGCGCTCTCCGTGGGTGGTGGACATCACAACCGGGGCCATGTAGATCTCTTTTATCCTGTCCTTGTCCCCGTACAGCCAGCATGCATCCAGAAACTGCATCATGTATCCGCCGATCCCGAACCACTCAACGGTGGAGGCAAGGATAATCCCGTCCGCATCCTTGAGGGTGTTGGGCAGCGCAGTGATGCCGTTCTTCTGCTCGTAGAGATTGTACTGCTGCACCTTTACATTAAGTTCCTGCAAAACTGTGGTGATCTGTGAGATTACAAACAGGGTCGGGTCGTCAATGATACCGCGGCCGCCGTAATAGATGTTTACCTTCATAGAGAACCCCTCCAACGTCGATACTTGTATTATAATACCACAAGCCTCTACCTACAATCAAAACACACGCGACCGATGCGGATTTCATCGCCCTCGTCGAAGGCTACTGTCTGCTGTGGAGAAAGGCGCAGACCATTTTTGTACGTGCCGTTCGTGCTGCCCAGATCCCTGACGCAGACTGTATCCCCTTCCCGCTCAAATCTGCAGTGGATTCGTGAGACAGAGGAATCGCTCAGTGCCTTGTCGACGCATCCTTCCATCTTTCCTATCGTGAAGGGCAGATTATCAAGCGGAATCCTGACGGTTTTGTCCAGGTTTCTGCTAAACAGGGCCAGGCCTTCTGCTCTTTTCTGGTCAAGCACAATGGTCTCGCCTCCGAAGGATTCTTCTTTTTTTGTAAAAGAACCTGTGACCTGTATGGGCTTTTTCGCAAAAGACACAGCCCTGCTTTCCACCGTCTTCTCCTTGCGGAAGTCTTCAAAATCATCGTCAAAGAAACTATCCTCCATAGCAACAGGCGTCGCAGTCTTCGGGGCTGTATCCTCTGCGGCCCTAGGCGAAGCCTTCATCTCCCTGAAGCCTCCGACCAGGGCTATCACTCCTGTCACCGCTGACACAAGGATCACCAGGATTGAGAGCATGTTCTCTTCGGAAGATAGGATGTAATTCAGTCTGATATATACCATTGCTCCAAGAAGAGCAAAGAACATCAGTGAGAAAAGAAGCTGCATCTTGCCCGAGAGCCTTTTTCCTGCCAGCGTCAGCCTTGAAATCCTCCCTGATCTCTCAGGTTCCGGCATACCCTCGACCGGAGTATCTTCCTCCCACAAGGGCTCATCAGAAGCAGGCATCCTCGCGGGCACATCCTCGCCTTCATCCTCATCCTCTTCGGCCACCATCTGAAGGCACTCCTCCAAAAGTTCATACACAAAGTCCCCTTTATAGGAGCTCCTCTCGCAGAGCCGGTAGACCAGATCCGCTGCCTTCTGATCCTGCTCATCCACCAGCGACAGCAGGTCCATCGCAAACTCCTCAAAGCTCTTTTCCTCATCAAAGAAGGGGCAGTACATCAGTTTAAACTCCCCTGCGCTATAGTCAGTGTAGATATTTCCCGTGTTGAAGACGATCCCCTCCTGTCCAAGAAGAAAATCCCCCAGCTCAAGAAGAACGCTTCTCATATCCCGAAGCAGTCCGCTGAGCTGCTCAACGTTCATCTTACTCACCGCAAACCTGTCGCGAATCGTCTGCATTGAACCGATCTCATAGTAATAATAGCTCTCGCCGTTGACATTTCTCTCCGAGCAGGGGATCAGGCCTCGTATCCGTCCGCTCTCCGCGATCCTGTAGCGGTATCTGTCACCGTCAGCTTCTTCCCCCTCCTTCTTAACAATAAGGTAATTGTGCTTTAACTCTCTGTAATACTTGTATTCCATCATCTTACTCCCATATCTGTAATCTCTTTCCCAATGTCTCTAAGTCTTGTGAGACTTCTTATGTGCTCTGCGTACCTGCGCTTTTTCGCCTGTCCGCCTCTTGCAAAATCCCAGCCCTCTGAGGGCTTCAAAAAGTATCTTCCCATGGCACTGTGCTTTGCTTCAGAACCTCCCTCGACCATGATCTCTTTTCCTGAAATAGCGGTTTCAAATTCCGGAAAAGAGCTACCGAAGTATTTCTTTCCTGCGATCGCCCCGCTGTGCTCCTCAACATATTCTGCCGGGCTCGTGTCATCATCCCAGGCGAGCGATGCCCTGAAAGCCAGGATATACGCATCCTGGGAGATGACACACCGTCCATAAAGATAGAAGGAGAAATATATTATAAGTGCCATAACGCATATCACCATCGGCATGAGAAGCGACGCCTCCAAAGTCATGTATCCCTCATATCGTTTCAAGTATCATCGCCCCCATTCCCAGCGCAAGGAAGGGCACAAAGGGTATCCTCGTGCGCCTCCCGGCCTTGCGCATAACGATCAGAATTCCCGAGAAGATGCTGCTGGTAAAAAGAGCTGTGAAAAGCCCCAGTATCGAAACTCCCACTCCCAGGGCAGGCCCAGCGGCAAGCAAAAGAAATCCGTCTCCGAACCCGACCTCCCGCCTCGACAGGAGCGATACAAAAAGTAAAAATGCTCCGGGCAGAAGCGAAAGAAACACATCCGCATAATCCGGATCAGCGCCAAACGCTCCATAAATCACAGAAATTCCCGAAACAAGTCCGCAGGCCAATATCACCCACAGAGGAATCTCCTTTTTCCTGACATCTTCTATCGAAGATATGATCATTATCAACAAAATGCATACTTTGAATATCATTGTTCTCCTCCCGTCCCCTATCCGCAGGCGCTGCAGGGGCGTCGCCCTCCAACCTCCGAAATGGGGATAGTATAAATCTTTCTTTTCAGCGCTCTGCACCCAAGGCTCGAGTGGTATCTGTCGCCATATCCGGTGATAAACACATTTCCCGCGCCGATACCTTCGCCGCAATATTCGCAGGCGTAGTACTTCTTCCCGTCATTATTTCTCAGGTGACTGAGGTCATTAAAATCCACGCTTTCCACATTGATACGCAGATGTACGCAGTCTATATCTCTGTGGTATACCTCACCGTGCTCAGTAACATAGACCATCTCCTCTTCACTTTCCTCGACCACAAGTCCCTCGGAAATGTCATATCCGGTCCATGCGTGGCCGTAGTACCTGGCTTCAATGGGAATTTCCCTAAATCCGATCACAGGGATCAGCGGGTGGACGCGGTAGTCCAGCACAAGGTCGATGATGTCGCCCTTGAGCAAGACCTTGGACTGCAGAAAACTTATGCCACCAAATCCGCCGCTCACAACGCTTCTGTCAATCTCATCTCCCACAGCCCGCTTTATCTCCTGTCTGGCAAGAAGGATTCCACCTGCTCCTGCTATCGCTTCGATTCCGCCGGCGTCGCTGTCCCCCAGCACAGTGCTCTCGCCAAACCGAAGGTCAAAAGCCATCAGCGCCAGCTCGTTCCCCGCCTGGTGCAAGGCTCCCTCAATCTCAGACTGTATCTCTGTGATATTGAAAAGGGTCATTATGTTCACAAAAAAGAAGATGAACAACGGAAAGACAAAAGCTGCCTCCACAGTCATGGATCCGGAAAGCGCAGCACTCCTATTCCTCATATCCGTATATCCTTTCTATCTTTGCCTCATATCCAAAGCCGGTCCCAACGCTGATCTCAGCACAGAACACGTCCAGGCAGTGGTCAATCATGAATTTGCTGTTACCCGCAGTCTGTCTTATATCCATCTCCATCACGTCTGCAAGCCTCATTACCTTTGTGTCAAAATCAGTCATTAAGAGCCTTGCCCTCAGGTAATCTTCATAGTAAAGTCCCTCTCCAAGATCGCCTCCGCCGAGGAAGCTTCTGAAGTTAAGCATATTGGCAAGACTTAGCCTCCAGGTACTGTCTGATTTAAATAGCGGAACCCTTCCTCCGGAAAAGAGAATGTTCAGATCCGACACACTCTCCGCAAAGGTCCAGGCAAACAGTATCGAATATTTCACAGGCTCCATCAGCTCCGGCACAAGAAGCACCGCTGTCAGCACACTGGCCACAAGCTCAGCCTCATTTACCTTGGGAGTGCAGCTGAACAGGTACAGCATATTTGACGCCTCCCTGATAAAGAGAAGGTACCTTGCAAAGCTCTCCAGATTCTTATAGTCACTGTCCTTCCCATATATCAGATACTCGAGCTGGTACTTAAGCAGCGACTTGTCCATCTCTCCCAGGTACCTAGAGCACTTCTCATACATGTACTGCTCGATAAGAGTTTTTTTCCAAAAAGAAAAATTCTCGTCATCCCTAAGCCCCGTGCCCTTGTTCAGCGTCCTGTGGGAGGCGTACTGACTTGTATCCACAGTAGCTGTAGAAATCGTCGACCTGTCCTTTATGGCAAGACTCAGTATCGGTATCCCCTTCTGGGAGTTGACCGCATCCGCCGGGTTTCCAAGGGACACTTCCTCTTCCTCTCCATCCTCGTTAATGATGGGCGGGATCTCAGTGTCATCGATCTGCTCCTGGTTGGCTCTGGCCATGGACTCCACATCGATGGACTCAAGGCCGCTCTCCTCGATCATGGCTGCGTTGCTCTCAACATCAGTCATCAGGTCAGCAATGGGCTCAGCTCCCATGTAGGATATAATCTGCCTCTTCAGAACTGCGCAGTTATTGTCCGTGGCAAAAGAGCTCCCGGTAATATGAAGGTCCTTCAGATAAGCTGAGAAGACTGTGCTTGCACCAAGAAGCGCTCCTGCTGCCGGCCGCTCAAAGTTCTT
>JAEEGL012193597.1_pt1 | contig 14269 bp, 8 predicted proteins | sample 9134231 | NCBI WGS metagenome assembly JAEEGL01 (sample SAMN16246548, study PRJNA631951) | gut metagenome | biome: gut microbiome; feature: rumen; material: fiber-attached | host: Bos | place: Iran: Karaj | collected 2018-10 | reverse complement strand
CCCACGTTGGGAATGGCAACCAACCAATGGCAAGACAACATGGTGAAGGCACAACACTTTCTATATGCGGAAGATACGGATACCGCCATGGTAGGCACGTCGCTCTCCGCCCGTATCCTTCCCGATAGCATCCCGTCGGTTAGTTCAGTGGCTTTTGGTGGTTGCGCGGCGGAAGACGGACTTCGGTTGATTCTTTCCAAGCCTACGGTTCCCCATTGCGTATTGATAGAAGCCAACCTGTTATTCAGGAAAGGCAACGATGAACTGATAGACAAAATGACGAAGGGGGTTATTCCCCAAGTAAGAAGGTGTATTCCCTCGTTGCGAGAGTGCAACGAACCCATCTGCTTGTTGAGTGGGCTCATGATTAAGGCAGCAGGCATGAATCCGCAAGCAGCTACCATGTCGGTGGATATGGAACAGTTGAGGGAAAACATCAAGCGACTTATTGCTGATGACAAGCCATTATCCGAGACAGAATTGAGGCAAAGAACGGGCATCATCAAGTCGTTGGTGATGCAATTGGAGCAAAAGGGAACGAAACTCATATTCTTTGAAATGCCCGTCAACCAAGAGGCTTATCACTTGAAAGAGTTGGAACAGACACGCCAAGCGGTGAGGATGGCTTTTCCAAACTCTCGCTACACCTATCTTCCCAATGACACGACAACATATCTGACGACAGACGGGTTGCACCTTGACTTTGAGGGGCAACAACGCTATTCACATTTCATCAAGCACGCCCTATGTTCTATCGATAAGGTGAGAGATTAGGCTTATGTCATTGAACATTGACCGTTGACCATTGAGCATAAATATTAGGTATATGTCTAAGGATTAAGGGATTTATGGATTGTAGGTGCCTACACCGAAGGCAAAATCCTTATATCCTTTAATCCTTAGAGTGAATTGAGAATTGCTAATTGTGAATTGCTAATTATTATCACTCAACACTCAACATAAATAGGCTGAACCCAAACGATGGATTCAGCCAAATTTTAATTCTTAAATAAAGTAGCAAAAGTCTTACTTCACCACGACTTTCTTGCCATTGATGATATAGAGACTTCCCTTCTTGACATTGCTTACGCGACGACCGTTGAGATCGAAGATGGTAGCATCACCCGAAAGAACATTTACCTTATTAATAGATGTTGGGATGTACTCACCAGTAACTTGTGCAGCATAAACCTCAAGATAAGCAGCTTCCTCAGAGAGTTGGAATACCAATTCCTCGGGAGCATTCTCCAGTTTCTTGGTGAAACTATAGTGGTAAACCACTCCTTCTACTGTCGTGATAACAGCATTAGTAGTGATGAGACCATCTTGATAGGTAGCATCCAGTACGACATTCGAGCCATCCATGTCATTGATGAACGTATCCCAATTGTAGTCGGATACGCAATTTTCATTAGACCATTGAATATTCTCCCAATTGTCAGCACGGAGAGCCATCTTCACATCACCCTCTTGCTTAGCCACGAGTACCCAGTTCTGATAGTTGCCTTCCTTCTTAGAATGGTTGGTAAACTCGAAGTGAGCGGTTTGTCCAGATTGTACGGTATATTCAGGTGAACTATTTCCAAGATAACCATCCGACAAATCCTCTGCACCTACGGTGTACTGCAGATAAGAGAATGTCACTTCTACAAGCGCAGCCTTACCATCTTTCGTAATTGCCCAATACGTCTTGTATTGTCCTTGCATGCCACCGAGATTGTAGCAATAATAGTTAGCACCATCATCGTAAATCTTCACACAAGCAGGAACATCAGCAGTACCTGTCCAGTTGGCGAAGTCACCATTCACATCACGCCAACCATCGAAGCTTGCGTATGCAGTTAAGAATTCCTCTGTTGATGGATTGTAACCATAAACTTCGCCCTCAGCTAACGTAGAGATGCCAAGAGCAGAACAGATAGATGCAATCTGCTCCTCTGTGAGAGCAACCACCTTTTCGGTATAAGAACCTTCTTGTGGTGTATATGTAACAGAAGCCTTAACGGTACTTGCGATTTCGAATTCTACCTTCGGAGCCTCCACATAAGCCAATGTGATATAAACATAAGCCTCAGCATTCGTCTCGGTATTGATGTAAACAATCTTACCAGTATATTCAGCAGGCTCAGCAGTGTGGCCAGGATAACCACCTACAAAATAGTACTTACCGATAGGTGAAGCATCTGGATTATCCTGTACGTAGTAATAAGGTTGTTCTGCCCATAATAAAGGCATACCATCAGCATTGTACCATCCGTCGGTTTCACCACGTACACTACTCAAACGTGTACCATCAGAAGCCTCTGCAACAATAGACAATGTCTCTGCGGTTGCACCGATGGATTCGAGAATAGCGTCGTAATCTACTTCTACGGACAATCCCTCATAGAAAGAACCAACGAAACTCTCAACGCGATAAGAGAACTCTGCGGGAACTACTTCGTTGTTAACAACGAACTTCACGCCGTGCAATACAACATCTGCGCCGCCATCTTCACCAGGATTGGTACCGAAGTATTCTACTTTGTATTTCTTTGTCTTATCCAAAGCCAACACAACTTTCACGGAAGTATATTCAGAAGATGTAGCACGAGCACTTACTACGTCGCCATCGGTAGATGTAGCCGTTACCATCAAATCACGGTCGCTTCCACCAGCCGTACATCCATAAGCATAGAGTTCGTCGATACCCGTTACGTATGTAGCAAATGCCTTTGCGCCATTGCCTTTCTTCAACATCACACCTTCAGTTACTATCTTGCTACCTTCTTCCTCAGTAACAGGATCGATGGTTCCCGACTTATTTGCTTGCGTTGTTCCACCTTCTACCCATCCTTCTTCAGCGATGGCTGTGATATTGGCAACAGTTGTCAACAAAGTTGTTGTCTCAGCAAACTCCTTGTAAACTTGAGGAACAGCAATGACGAATGCCTCTTGGTTGATTGGAGTGATTTGGTAAACGGTATCTCCATTGTTTACGTAAGGAACAACAATACCCGTCAAACTCTTCAACTCGGTGCCATCTTCAGGTACTTCATAACCAACAGAGAAGTTATCACGAATCTCAATGCGGTCTTCACCTTCAACGGCATAACGACGTGTACCGTCGGTAGCAATCACAACATTCTGAATCTGACAGAGTTTCAAAATCTTAAATGGGTCAAAAGCAGCCTTTACACTACCCAATACGTCTGGCTTAATAGCTGTACCCTCTGTAGCAACGATAGTAGAAGCATCGGTATTGGCGGTCTTTGCCATCTCAGCCATTCCGTAGTAAGGACTGTTCTTACCTGTGAGTGAACCAGTCAATACATCGTTGGCTTTCAAAACATCAGCTACGCCCATGTTGTAAAGCACGATACGACTCTTCTCGTTATCTTGCAGAATCACATACTCACGGTTTTTCTCCTCGTTCTTGTTGACAAATACCACCTGTACATTCTTCTCTGCGCTGAAATTCAATTGTGCTTCGGCATTCTTCTCCAATGCGTTGAACTCAGCGATGCTTTCCACTTCAGGAACAGTTGGAGCAACTGGCTCTTCGTAAGTGGTTGTGGTTTCATCAGCATCAGCGGTTGTCACCTCTATGCTATTAATCTGTGTGTTTCCAGCAACAGCCAAGACAACGTTAGTAGAATTGCCTTCCCATTCGCCTGTTTCGGCAGCTACGCCATTAAATGTATTAGCGGCATTCCACTTGCCATTGTTAACAACCACCTTTGTAATGGCCTTGCCATTGGCAACCAACGTCAGTTTACCACCATATACGCGCAACTGAGGTCCGTTTGCAGTTCCCCAATAGCGATTCTTCGTTCCACTTGGATTAGGTGTAACAGTCAAAGTTACGTCGCCTTCGGTAATCACTTCATCAACGGTGATGTCACCTTCGGTAGAGTCACTTGAAGAAATGGCATGTGTAGAAGCGTTGAAATCAAACGTTGAGATAGGTTCTTCAACTACAACCTCACCATCACCCGTGATGTAGATAAGGTCGATTCCCATGTTACCGTTTCCACCCTGTGCGATATAGATAGGTGTATTCTCTGTCAAGGTAAACTCTTCAGAAGCGAGTTCCTGAATATTAACCGTCGTACAATTCAAGTCAGCGATTTGGTTTTCACCAGCCTTGAAAATCCAATGACTATCAGGATTCTTGCTGGCATCATGAATGAAGACGGTTAACTTATAGGTACCAGGACCTAAAGTAACGAAATTCACGTCGCCATCTGCTGCGTATGCGGATGATGAATTAGAACTACGAATTGCCGTGTTAGGACTTGTACACAAGGTCAAGCCTTCAATATCCTCTCCCTCGGAGAGATAAACAACATTTGTTGTCTCTGTTCCTGCATAGTCAATATTTGCTTCTTGTCCGTCAGTTGACAACACGAAACTATAGTTATACTCCTTATTGGTCGCGTCTTTTGAATACAAAGTGCCATCAAGAACATTGAACTTGCGATAAGGAACGGTCACCTTTGCCATTTCGTATGCAACACCTTCGGTCGTTCTAACGATTGTGCCATTGGCAACCTCATTTACCTTGTAAGTGAAGTTTTGTGCCTTATGGAAGACAGCCGTAACAACGGTAGAACCATCCTCTTCTACAAACTTACCCTCGGCATCGTTGCTCTCATAGATGTAAGTATCTTCACCCACGGTGATATTTGCCTTGTCAGCTTCAGATAATGTGATTTCCGCGCCAGCTATAGCATCGTAAGTAACAGCTTCTTTCAATTCATTACCCTCTGTATCAACATACTTCACCGTATAAGTAGCCTTAACAACAGCCTTGTTTGGTTTGTAAACAGAGATACTTGTAATATAACCACTATTCTTGATTCCGCAGAATCCAATGTAAGCATCGCTCTCTGCGGTAATGGTGCAATAATAAGCCGTTCCATCTTCGCTCTTCACATACGTAAACGTACCGTCAGGATTACCATCGCCATTGGTCAAAGTCAATGCAGACGTAGCTTGTCCAGAGCATTGGAACACAACTATCCAACCCGTAGTCAAATCGTCACCATAGATAGCGGCAGAACGTTGAGCTTGATAACAATACAAACCGTTTGAACTTCTGTTCCACCAACCTTTTCCTGAACCGTTAGATACTGCTTGAACGCCAAACCAACCTGCAGCATCTGCGGGAGTAGTAACGGCATAAAGCACTTGTTGCCTCTTATTACCAGTATCCCATGCAGTAATGCTCAACTGGTCGCTTGTCGTAATGTCTGTACCGTCTCCCCAAGTAACGGATTTTACCAACGTATAATCGCTGAGATCAGGATCGGCAGCCAATACGTTTGTTGCCGTGCCCAATATAAGGGCAAACAGCATCAACATAAATTGTGTAATTCTCTTCATTATGTAATTTTTAGGTTGTATAAAATAGCGTTGTAGACTCGTTAACGCTTTTGTTAGTTGTTAGGTTTATGAGTCGTAACTGCGAGTCTCTTACATCCTTCCCGTCTTAGGGGTAAGGTCAGCACGACATGGGTAAATGTTTCTTGACTTTCAATGATTGTTTTGTAATCCTTCGTTATGAGTTAGTAAATGATTGATTCAAATTTGGGGTAAATTTAAGTAAAAAAAACAACAAAATCAACATTTATCTATCTTTTTTAGTGTTTTTTAAAAATACATATAGAATATGAAGGCATTCGCCATAACATGATTTCAATACGTGTAGAGCATTCTTTCATGTTTGGATTCATCATATACGAGGAAGGGAGATTGTTAAGAAAAGTACCAAAAAAGGGCTTAAAAAACGGCATTATTATCCACGAACCTTTACCTCGGAGTAAAAAATGCACATTTTCTATGCTTTTTACAAACCATTCATATTCAACACTTTACAAAATGACAAGATTTCAAAAGACTCAAAAATACGCTATTTTCGACCGAAAACAGGCTATTTTTCTCCTCATAAAGCATATATTTACGATGGCTAAAGCATATATTTACGCGCAATAACTATATACTTTATCACAAACAAAGTAGTATTTGACAATGTCAATTATACCATTTGAGCACAAAAAACACATTTTGTGGCTTTTCATTTTCTATTTCGAGAATTTTTTCGAAATATTTTTGTTCACTTATTTCACAACAATTAATGGCCTTTTAATGAAATGAATGCAAAAAAAGGATAACACACACCATTTTTATCTATTTTTTTGTACATTTGCAAATAAAACAAGCAAACATGAAAGAGAACGAACAAAGCGAACTGGAACAGTTGCGACAGAAGGTGGAAGAATTGACGGCGCAAAATAAACATCTACAAGAAGCCAATGAGCAACTCATTGCTCGCAACATGATGTTGGGAGAGAAATTAGACATATATTATGAGGTACGCTCACGCGTGCAATGGTTGAAGGAACTGGTGCGTAAGCATCGCGAACTGGTAGCCCAAGCAGATTTACGCGATGATGAGGAGTTGCTTGCGGTTATCGAGGCACAATTGGAAGGCGACAACATTCCGCTACCTCCAGAATTTAGCGTGAAGGAAGTAGCAGAATTGGTTGGCACAACACAAAGTAGGATTATCGACCTATATAAGAAAAAGACCATCTATCATTCCGTAGACAAGTATCTCGACTTCCTGCGCCTGATGCGAGCATTGCGCATGTTGAAAGATAATCCTAATTATAGCATTGAAGCCATTGCTCACGATGCGGGATTTAACACCGTGAGAACCTTGAACCGAAAGATACAAGAGTCGTTAGGCATTACGCCTGGCGTATTCCGCGACATTACTAACCCCAATTAATTAAAGACTTTAAGGTCCTTAAGGTCATTAAAATCATTGTTTTCGGACAAATTTTTCGCATGTTTTCGGCTTTTGTCCGAGATTTGCGTTTCTGTCCGATGCTAATATTTCATTTTTTGAAAAAAAGTTTGGAACGTGTCATTCTGCTGCTTAACTTTGCAACATCAAAAGAAAACAAAGAGAATAGAAATTTCAATATTAACATTTAAAAAGTTAAGACAATGAAAACGACGAGATTATTTTTGGTAGCAGTTATTTGCTTGTTGGCACAGTCAGTAACATCTTTGGCAGACGATAGAATGATTCCTGTTTCTCAACTTCCAGCAACGGTGAAGACATTCGTAACCAAGAACTTCCCAGGCAAAAACATCACATATGCCGAAAAGGATGTCGAATTCGGCGGAACAAAATACGAAGTAAGATTGAACGACGGTGCAAAGATAGAATTTGACAAGAAAGGCAACTGGGACAATGTGGATTGCAATACCTATGCAGTACCTGCCGCATTAGTACCTGCATCTATCGCTCAGTACGTAAAAGCTAACTTCCCTGGTACAACGATCGTCAAAATTGACAAGGAACGCCACGGCTATGACATTGAACTTTCCAACGATATCGAGTTGAAGTTCAACAAAAACGGAGCACTCATTGGAATGGACGACAAACAACCAAAACCAAATGTAAAATTGAAAGAGATTGGGGCAACAAATTGCCCCATTTTTCGTGTATATACCAATTAAATAAATAACTTAACATTCTTTAATTTGAAAGAAAGTCGTATAGAAGAAATTATTTGTACTTTTGCTGTTCATAAAAGCACAGGGTTCAATTAATGAAGTTGAAATTTCACTCCTTCTCCAGCAGATTAACACGCCGCATCATCATCGCATTGGTGCTGACAATGACGTTTATCACTGCCTTGATTTTCAAGTTAGTAACAAGCGCAATGGCAGGACTAAACGAAATGTACTATCAAAGCGTGTTGGATTTCACCGATGAAACGTTAGAAAAAGTGCTGACAGCCGTAGAAGTATCTGCTGCCAACAACGTAGACGAGGTAGAGAGTTGGCTTTCACAACCAGACAAGGTGTATGATGCTATGGAAAGTGAATTGAAACTGAATCCTCACATCATTGGTTTTGCACTTGCTTTCGAACCCAATTATTATCCTCAAGAGGGATATTGGTTTGAACCATACGTAGTACAACGAAATTCCAAGACAATAGAAAGATTGCAAATCGGTTCTGCCGAGCACGATTACTTTAAGTCTTCATGGTATTCCATCGCACTTAAAGCCGAAGACGGTTATTGGTCGAATCCATATTTCGACGATGCTGGTGCCAAGATGATGGTATGCAGTTATATGTTGCCTATCCATGATCATAAAGGAAAGACGGTTGGCGTATTTATTGCAGACGTATCGTTAAACTGGCTGAAGGAACAAATTGATGAGATTGACGAGAAGAACAACGACAGGCGAAAGGAGATTCTTTCCTATTTCAAGAAGCCTTTTGATTCCTATAGTTTCATCATCGGGCGCAACGGCGACTATATCGTACACCCAGATAGAAAACGAATACTCAACGAGAACTTTTTCGCATACGCTAATGCTACACCAACCCCTTTAGACGAAGAGTTGGGTAAAGACATGTTAGCGGGAAAGAATGGAAAGAAGTTAATCGACATTGAAAAGACCGTATCGTATGTTTTCTATTCTCCTTTGAAACGTACGGGATGGTCAATGGGAATCGTCGTACCAAAGGCAGCTGTATTACAACCAGGGTTTGTTCTCGGTGCCATTATATTGGCTGTAATGGGCCTTGGCTTGTTAGCTATTTTCCTTGTCTGTCGATTTACTATCCATTTCGCGACGAAGCCTCTAACCTACTTATCCGACTCTGCCAACGAAGTGGCAAAAGGTAACTTCGACACTCCGTTGCCTTCTATCAAATACAACGACGAAATACGTCAATTGCGCGACTCGTTCAGGAAAATGCAACAGTCATTGGCTAAATACGTAGAACGACTGAAAACCTCTACCGCACAAAATGCTTCGATGGAAAGTGAACTAAACATTGCGAGAGGAATCCAGATGGAGATGTTGCCCAAAACATACCCACCCTATCCAGAACGAAAAGACATCGACATATATGGTTCATTGACACCCGCAAGGGCTGTCGGTGGCGACTTATACGATTTCCATATCCATGATGAACGATTGTTCTTCTGCATTGGCGACGTTTCGGGAAAAGGTGTTCCTGCATCATTGGTAATGGCCGTTATTAGTGCACAATTCCGTACGTTGTCTGCCAACGAAGACCAACCACATCGTATCGTCAAGGCAATGAATACCACGATGGTAGGACGTAATGATTCGATGATGTTCGCTACGTTGTTTGTCGGCGTTATCAATCTCAAGACTGGTGAATTACGATATTGCAATGCAGGGCACGATTCACCCGTGATTGTTAGCGAACAGAGCTATGAACTTCTTCCCGTAGATACCAACGTTCCCATTGGCATTGTACCCGATTGGACATATACGCAACAACAAACAACAATCCAATCTGGTTCTACCATATTCCTATATACAGACGGTCTTACTGAAGCTGAAGAAAAAGACCAAAAATTATTTGGGGAGAAAAGAATGCTCGAAACCATCGAGGCAGGAAAGACAAGCGACCCAGAAACTATCATCAACAACATGACCAATGCCATTCGTCTCTACGTAGGTGATGCTGAGCAAAGCGATGATCTCACGATGCTTGCCATTCGATACAACAAACCTGTTTAATCCATATTGAGCAATCTCATATATTCTTCATAGTCGATATGAACACCACCCATAGACTTGAGGTGAGGTGATTCTATTTGGCAATCTATCATGGTTAAGTGGTTTTTCTCCATGTATCTCGCCAAGTAAATCAATGCTATCTTACTGGTATTGGGTTTCAAGGAAAACATACTTTCACCGATAAACGTCTTTTTATAGGTTCCGCCATATAGTCCACCTACCAATTGGTCGCCTTCCCATACTTCCACGCTACTCACCCATCCCATCTTATGCAAGCGAGTATATGCTCGGATGATGTCTTCGCTCAACCATGCGCCTTCGGCTTCATATCTCCCGTTTACTCGACCACAATTCCGAATCACGCCATCAAAATCCTTATTGAACGAACAATGATAGATGCCTTTGTTCATCAATGTTCTCATACTATGCGAGACATGAATCTGGGAGGGGAAAATCACGAAACGCGACATGGGACAAAACCAAAGCGGTTCATCACTATCTCGAAAAGAATACCAAGGGAAAATGCCATGCTGGTAAGCCAATATCAAACGATTAGGCGACAAGTCGCCACCAATGGCAAACCATCCGTCTTCCAACCCATGATGCGGGTCGGGAAACCAAAGTTCATCATCTAATTGTACGACGTATCTTTCCATCTTCGCCATAATGAATCACCCGACACCAAGTTTTAATTGTTCTCCATCCATCTCAACATGCGCCTTTCCGCCACGTTTCAGTTTTCCGAAGAGAATCTCACGCATGAGAATGGGCTTGAGCAATTGCGCAATCACGCGATCCATTTCCCTTGCACCATATTCACGTGTAAAGCCTTTTTGCAAGAGGAATGTACGAGCCTCAGCAGATAACTCTAACGTCACGTTCTTTTGCGTTAACTTATCTTGCAATTCACGAAGTTTCTTGTCAAGTATCAAACCAGCCATGTGCAAATCCATATCGTGGAAAACTACCGTTCCCGACATACGATTAATGAATTCTGGTTTGAATGTCTTCTTCACTTGTGCAAGCATGGCCTCACCACGCGATACGTTTCCACTGAATCCAACACTCGCACGCGAAGCATACTGAGCGCCAGCATTGGAAGTCATGATAAGTACCACATTCCTGAAATCTGCCTTTTGGCCCTTATTGTCGGTCAGTCGTGCATAATCCATCACTTGCAACAATATGTTATATATGTCTTGGTGAGCTTTCTCGATTTCATCCAATAACAATACGCAATTGGGAGACTTGCGAATGGCATCTGTCAACAATCCACCATCTTCATAACCCACATATCCAGCAGGCGAACCGATAAGTTTTGCCACGGCGTGTTTCTCGGTATATTCGCTCATGTCGAAACGTACCAATGAAATGCCTAATTCCTGTGCCAACACACGTGCCACCTCTGTCTTTCCCACACCCGTAGGACCTACGAAGAGCAAAGAAGCAAGCGGTTTGTTATCATCCAACAATCCCGCCTTGGCCATTTGTATTGCTTCCACCACTTGTCTTACCGCCTCATCCTGTCCGTAAATCTTAGCAAGAATACGTTGTTCGAGTGTCTTCAACGAAGCATTGTTTTCCTCTTTCATGGCCGTAGCATCTATCTTGCATACCTTTGCGAGAACCTCAGATACCAAAGCCTTATCTACCTTCTGCGTCTTCTTTCCCTCAATGGGATAAATTTCTCGGTAAGCACCAGCTTCGTCTATCAAGTCGATAGCCTTATCTGGCAAGAATCGGTCACTGATATATTTGGCACTGGCATGAACGGCATATTCAATCACCTCATTAGAATAAGTGACATTGTGGAATTGTTCGTATTTCTTTTTCAATCCTTTCAATATGTCTATCGTCTCTTCAATAGACGGTTCGGGAATGTCTATTTGTTGGAAACGTCGCACAATGCCACGACTACGCGCAAAGTAGCGATTGTACTCATCGTATGTCGTAGAACCGATAAAGCGAATATCACCTTTTTCCAAATAAGGTTTCAACATATTGGAAGCATCCATCGAACCATCAGAAATACGACCTGCCCCTATCAAGTTATGTATTTCGTCAATATAGACAATAGAGTTTCCCTCCTTCTGTATACCATCCATCACGCGCTTGATGCGTTTCTCGAAATCACCACGGTATTGCGTACCAGCCAACATCGCTCCCAAATCCATCTGATAGACGCGACTTCCCTTCAAACGAGGAGGCACATTTCCCTTGACTATTCGCATGACAAGCCCATAAACCAATGCGGTCTTTCCCACACCTGGTTCGCCTACATGCAAAGGATTGTTCTTGTCTTTGCGACAAAGCACCTGAATGGTTCTTTCCAATTCTGCTTCTCTTCCGATGAGTGGATTCTTCTTTTCCACCCAGTCATTCATGCAAGTAACCATGTTGTTTTCCGTCTTCTCATTGGAAGAAAATATGGATTCTTCGCCAAAAGGATCATCGCTATCATCCATCAAATCATCATCACTCATAGATAGGAAATCTTTAGAATCGTCTTCCTTCTCTTCCTTTTTCTCTTGTTGAGTGAAAACATGATCACTTTGGCTATCCTTTTCCTCATAATTATATATGAGTTGTCTCATAAAATCACTGATATTGGAACCGAAAAAGCGATTCAACACATAAGCAGCCATAGACTCCTCCAACGACAAAATAGCCTTCACCACATGAGGAATTCCCATCATTCTCTTACCAGCAGACACCGTATTTAATGCTGCCAACTCCATCATTTGCTTGAACTGAAGTGAGTATTCAACGGTATATTGTTCGTTGGCTTTAAGAGTTTCTTGAGTTTCAAGCCACCCCTCCAATTCCATTCTGACATTAATAGGTTGCACATTCATAAACTTAATGGTGTCTATAAATGGGTCTTGAAGAAACAAGACATTAAGGAAATGCTCGGGCATAATATACTCATGACCGAAATCATTGGCAAGATCTATGGCATCTGCAATAGCGGTTCTGACTTCTTCTAAAATATTCATTATTATTCTGGCAATAAAACTATGCGTAAAGGAAAACCTGCTTCATCTGCCATCTGGGTGGCTTTTTGTACTTTCGTGGCAGCTATGTCAAGACTGTAGACACCTACAACCGCCTGACCAGAATGATGTACTTGCAACATCAAAGTCTCAGCTTCGGTTTCGTTCTTGTTAAACACCTTCATTAACAACATCACGACAAATTCCATCGTCGTGAAATCGTCATTATAAAGAACTACTTTGTAACGTCGTGGTTCGCGCAGGTTAGTATTTTCCTTTTCGCGGATAAATGTTTTTTCTTTTGGCATAGTTTGCAAAATTAATGAAAATAGAAGTGCAAACAAAATAATTATTGTATTTTTGCAAAATTAAACATTTAGGAAAATGGCGCATTCAGAAAACTATATCACTCCAAACGAATTGTTTGAGCGCGTAGCGGAAATCCTTCGTTGCGAAAAAGACAATCCTTCCATCAACAAGATGATGCACGAAACGTTGGTCTTGACGTGTGCGGAAGGCTTGAAAGACACGCGACATGGATTCGGCAACTTATCTTCGCAAGTAGACGTATTGTGCAAGATGCACCATGTAAAACCGTCTGATTGCGTGGCTATCCAGAAGATGAGAAGAGACAGCAATATTGCCAAACCACTCTCACCAGAAGTAGTACAAGAAGACTGCAAGGCATTAGCCATTTTTATCTCTATGGTTTACCACACGCAAATACCGTCTTTAGTGGTTGCAAACATATCGTTTAGCCCTCGTAAACATCATCTTCAGCAACACATAGATTATAAATATATAAGGTGTATCGTAGAAGACTGGGATGAAACGTATCTCTACGTTACGGTTGACCAAGATGGTTGCACCAAACCATTAACCGTGGATTACGTAAACACAAAGGAGTATATCGACCTGAGTTATCTAAAAGACATTATACACGTAGGAACCCAATTAAACTTATTGGATTGCACCATGGAGAAGGGTGTTGCCGTTCCGCGGGTAGTTGTGGTGGAACCTGATTATCTATTGGATATCAGTAGCATAGCTGCTTGTTTTGAAGACTACGGGCATCATCCTCTCTCGTTCGTGATGAACAAGATGAAGCCAAGAGCCAATACACCACAAATACTTATAGGAAACTTTGCGGGAAATGCGTTGGACGACATCATCAACAACCACCAATACCAAATCAACGAGACCATCAAGAACAATTTTAGAGAAAAGGCGTTGGAATATTGTACGTGTGAAGAACTCAATATCGTTGACTTCAAGGAAAAGATTGCCGTACAGGTGAAAAACATCCAGCAAATCGTGGAATATCTATTCAATACATACGATAAGGATAAGGCAATATTGGAACCGTCGTTCGTTTGCGAGAAATTGGGGTTGCAAGGTCGTGTTGACTTAATGACAACTGACATGCGATTATTGGTGGAACAAAAAGCGGGAAGAAACATGTATGTGGAACGCAAAAGCAGAAACAAGCATGGTAGTTTTCACGTTGAGAAACACTATGTACAGGTGTTGCTTTATTATGGAATATTGGCTTACAACTTCCATGTCAGCAGGAAAGACGCAGATATTCACTTGCTCTATTCCAAATATCCTTTACCTAATGGATTGCTCGAAGTACAACCTTTGCAACAGCTTCTCCACGAAGCCATTAAGTTCCGAAACTTGGTAGTTACAACGTAATACCAAATT
>JAEEGL011387527.1_pt1 | contig 14269 bp, 4 predicted proteins | sample 9134231 | NCBI WGS metagenome assembly JAEEGL01 (sample SAMN16246548, study PRJNA631951) | gut metagenome | biome: gut microbiome; feature: rumen; material: fiber-attached | host: Bos | place: Iran: Karaj | collected 2018-10 | reverse complement strand
AGTCTACTCATGCACAGCTGTTGTCGACGGCGCCTACGCTTCCGTTGATATCGATTCGAAGACCATTTCGTTCGAGGTCGCTAACGAGAAGACAGCCGTTTATGTTTCGAACGTTGACGTCGACAACGGTTGGGAAATCGAGGGCGCAAATCTGCAGATCATTGACAGCAACGGCAATGTTGTTGAAGAGTGGACAGCCGGGAGCGATGCTCAGAAGATCGAGGGGCTGAAGATCGGAGAAGAGTACACGCTTCATGAAAAAACAGCGCCTGACGGATATAAGATCACCGGAGATGACAAGTTTACGATCGACGCGGCGGGAGAGGTCACATTTACCGGCAGCACGACGGTGGACGCGGGCGGCAATACCGTTATGCTCGTCGAAAATGAATTAACTGCAGTATATGTGTCGAAAGTTGACGTCGCCGACGGAGAGGAAGTCGAAGGTGCAAAGCTTCAGATCATTGATAGCGAGGGCAATGTTGTTGTCGGGTGGACTTCGACGAAAAAGGTATATGAGATAAGAGGCTTGAAGACCGGTGAGGAGTATATCCTTCGTGAGAATATCGCGCCGGAAGGCTACACGGTAGCGGCAGACACGAAGTTTTCGCTGGATGAAGAAGGTAAATTGACTTCCACGGGCAGCACGACGGTTGATGAAAGCGGAAATACTGTTATGCTGGTTGAAAACGCGAAAACCGTCATATACGTCTCGAAAGTTGACGTCGCCGACGGAGAGGAAGTCGAAGGTGCAAAGCTTCAGATAATCGACAGCGAGGGCAATGTTGTTGACGAGTGGATCTCTGCCGGCACCGCCCGCATGATCGAGGGTCTGAAGACCGGCGAAGAGTATACTGTTCATGAGGTAATTGCACCGGAAGGCTACACGGTAGCGGCGGATACGAAGTTCACGCTTGATGCGGACGGAAAAGTGACTTCCACAGGCAGCATTTCGACTGACGCAAGCGGAGATACAGTGCTTATCGTTGAGAATGCAAAGACCATTGTCCGTATTCTGAAAGCGGATGTTGCAGACGGAAGAGCAGTCGAAGGAGCGAAACTTCAGATCATCGATAGATACGGGAATATCGTTGACGAGTGGATCTCGACAGCGGATGCCCGTGAGATAGAAGGGCTCAAGACAGGCGAGGAATACACGATCCGTGAGAAAGTGGCTCCCGAAGGCTATACGGTCACGACGGATACGACCTTCACGATCGATGAAAAAGGAAAGATCACTACGACAGGCAGCACGACGGTGGACGAGAACGGCAATACCGTTATGCTCGTTGAAGATGAAAAGACTGCGGTTTACGTGTCGAAAGTTGACGTCGACAACGGCTGGGAAGTCGAAGGCGCGACGCTTCAGATCATTGACAGCAACGGAAATGTCGTGGAAGAGTGGTTCTCGGCTGCTGATGCCCATAAGATAGAAGGCCTCAAGACGGGTGAGGAGTATACGATCCGTGAAGCAGCAGCTCCCGAAGGCTATACGGTCACGACTGATACGACCTTCACGATCGATGAAACAGGAAAGATAACCACGACCGGCAGTACCGCGGTCGACGAGAACGGTAATACCGTTATGCTCGTTGAGAATGCAAAGACTGTCGTGTTTATTTCTAAAGTGGATATCGATGACGGCTGGGAAGTCGAAGGCGCGACGCTTCAGATCATTGACAGCAACGGAAATGTCGTGGAAGAGTGGTTCTCGGCTACTGATGCCCATAAGATAGAAGGCCTCAAGACGGGTGAGGAGTATACGATCCGTGAAGCAGTAGCTCCCGAAGGCTATACGGTCACGACGGATACGACCTTCACGATCGATGAAACAGGAAAGATAACCACGACAGGCAGCACGACAACTGACGAAAACGGAAATACCGTTATGCTCGTTGAGAATGCCAAGACTGTCGTCAATATCCTCAAGGTAGATGATGAGGGCGAGGTGCTCGAGGGAGCGAAACTCCAGATAATTGACAGCAATGGCAATGTGGTTGAAGAATGGATCTCGAACAATGCAGTTCATACCGTTGAAGGACTTAAGACAGGAGAGATATACACACTGCGCGAAGCAGAGGCCCCTGAGAACTATGTTGCCGCGGACGACACCACATTCACCATTGACGAGACAGGAGCGGTTACCTCCACCGGAAGTATAAAGATCGACGAAGAAGGCAGGGCCGTACTCCTTGTCAACAACTCGCTGATAAAGTACACCGTTACCGTTATCGCAGATCCTTCGGAAGGCGGAACGGTAGCAGGAGGCGGAACATTCGTTATCAACTCCTCCATAACTGTCACGGCCACGGTCAGCGACGATTACGTTTTCGAGGGCTGGTACATCGAGGGCAGCAAGGTTTCTGACGAGCTCGTTTATACTTTCGATCTTACTCAGGATACGGAACTCACCGCTAAATACCGCGAGAAGATCGTGTACACTGTGATCTGGCTCGACGGCGACGACACTGTCCTTGACAGCAAGACGTACAAGGAGGGTGAGGAAGCGCCGGAGACGACTGTCAAGATCCCGGTCAAGGCTGAGGATGATAACTATACATACATCTTCGACAGCTGGGACGACGGGACGGTCGAAGGTACGACAACGACTTACAGGCCGTCGTTTATCCCGGCCCCGAAAGAGGTTGTTAACCCCCAGACCGGCGACAACGCCCCTGCCGCCATGACGGTGCTTGTGTTCGCAAGCCTCGCCTTCTGCGCGCTCGTACTGGCCTTCGACAGGAAGCGCCGCGGTGCCTTCAACAATTGACCGCCGCTTACTGATAAAACGCGGAAAACGCAAGGTAATTTGCTTTAGACCTGTATTAATTATGGCAGCACACATCATTATCTTCAAAAGAAAATGGTGTGTGCTTCTTTAACTTAACTCAATTGACCGGGTAGCGATCTTTTCGCAGAAGCTCCGGTCGTGTTCGACAAATAACAGGGTGGGGCGGTATGTCAGGATCAGTTCTTCGAACTGGATGCGGGAGAGGACGTCAATGTAATTCATGGGTTCGTCCCAGACGTGCAGATGTGCCTGCTCGCAGAGGCTTGCCGCCAGCAGTACCTTTTTCTTCTGCCCCGCACTGTATTCGGCCATGTCTTTTTCGAACTGGATCCTCGAAAAATCCAGCTTGCGCAGTATCGCCTTAAATAAACTTTCATCGATCTCCTTTTCCCGGGCGAAATCGGACAGATCTCCCTTCAGGAAGGAAGTGTCCTGGGGCACGTATGAAATACGCAGACGGCTTCCTATCTCTAAAAGGCCGGTGTAAGGGATATCTTCTCCGCAGATCAGTTTAAGCAAGCTTGATTTACCGCAGCCGTTGGGCCCGAGAATTGCCAGCCTGTCGCCGTCCTGCAATTCAAAACTCAGATCTTCAAAAACCGGACCGGCGCCGTAATCGACGCACAAATCTTTTGCCCACAGCAGCCGGGAGCTGTGGTAAGTCAGCTGGGTCAGTTTGAGCTCGTCTGCTTGCTCCAGATTTTTAAGCAGCTTAGACTTAGCTTCGATGGCAGAGCGTTGACGCCCCTCAATCGCCTTTGCACGGGCCATCATCTTTTTAGATTTGGCTCCTTGCAGCGGGGCCCAGCCCTTTTTATTGTCCACCTTTACCGGATCGATGCCCGTCTTGCGGCGCTCGGCGGTGTCCGACCATTGTGCCTTTTCCCGCGCCGATTCTTTCAGACGCCTGATCTCTTTTTTCAGCTTCTCGTTCTCGGCCAATTCGAACTGATCCTGACGCTCCTTGTTCTCCCACCAGCTGGAAAAATTGCCGCGCTGCACGTCGATCGTCGCTTTGTTGATCGAAAGGATGTGGTCAATGCATCCGTCTAAAAAGCTTCTGTCGTGGCTGACAAGGATGAACCCGCTTTTTCCGTTCAGGTATTTGCTGACAAGTTCCCGGCCTCGCATGTCGAGGTGGTTGGTGGGTTCGTCGATCAGCAAGAATCTGTTTTCCCGCGAAAACAGCAGTGCGAGCAGCAGTTTAGTGCGTTCTCCGTTGGAGAGGGTTGAGAAAGGACGGTAAAGCAGTTCTTCACCGAGGCGTAGATCTGCCATTTCTTTGAGCAGCCTCCAGCACTCCACTTCCGGGCAGACTTCTTCGAGAGCGTCAATTGAAATAAGGTCCGGGTTCGGGACCGTGAACGGGAAGTAGTCGAAGGCAACGCTGGAGGTGATGCTGCCCTGATACGGGTATTCTCCCATCAGCAGCTTTAAAAAGGTGGTCTTTCCACGCCCGTTGCGGCCGGTGAAGCCCAGCTTCCAGTCGGTATCGATCTGGAATGAGGCGTTTTCAAATATGTTGTCGTAACTGCCGGGGTAGGCAAAAGTCAGATTGGTAACTTTTATTTGAGACATTGTCCGTCCTCCGTTAATTATTGCGTATCTTAGATTTTCCAATCTGATCCGGGTGTTGTTATGATAGCACAGTTAATTGGCCTTGGCAATGCTGCAATAATCTCAGGCTCTGTCTCCGGCCCGAAAATGAGATATATGTCCAAAAATATTACGATTTCTGGAGCAGAACCGAAATTTTATTTTCCACATCAACTTGATATAAATGTGAAGGAGTGTAACAATCGAAGTAATTGAAGATATGGCATAAAAAGGGGAAGCAAGATGATAAGTATGTCACATTTTGTCGAGTTACAAATCAGCTTCCTTTTGCTATAATATCCAGCGAAGGGAGGCACGGTGTGACTGTCGGCGAGTCAATAAGCAAATTCAGGAAAGAACTTGGCATGACGCAGCAGCAGCTGGCGGATCGGCTTTGCATCTCACCGGATTTGGTATCCAAATGGGAATGCGGTAATCGAAGGCCTGATTACTCAGCCGTTTTAAAGCTGTGCGAAATCTTCAATGTTCCGGCGGGATCATTGATAGATCACGAGACCGCGGTGCTTGCGGAATTAAAAGATCTTTTCCCCGAAAATGCCGAAAAAACTCAACTGACAGTTTGCGTCAATACTTTCCTGAGTGAACTTCATGAAAAGGAGCGGAAGGTGTTCGTTATGCGGTACAGCTTGTTCCTTGACACCAAAACCATTGCCGACAGGTTGGGTATCAGCGACAATAACGTTCGTAAAACGCTTTCCCGCACCAGAGTTAAGTTAAAAAACTACGTTAGGAGAATACAAAATGAGACAGGATGATCTATATGATGTATTCGTCAATATTGATGAAAAATATATAGACGAAGCAGGAACTGCGCTTCAGAGCAACAAATCGATTCAAAGAAAAAACAAATCCGGGACAATAAGAAATCTGATCAATACCAGACAGCTGACTGGTTTAGCTGTTTCAATATTATCTGTTGTACTCGCCTTTTCCATAGTACTATCCATCGCTGAGCTTACGAAAAAAAGACACAAAGAAAATAATTCTAATACCGTTGTAATTCTAAACGCATCTATAGTTACCTCGTCAAATCTTGAAAACATTTCAAAATATTCTGGCAATGAAATGCCGCCGGAATACTTTTCTTTTATAGTTATCCCCTCCATTGTTCAAAACGGCAGCAGTTTTACTATGGATTGTTCGTTTGGGCTCGCCAACGACTGCTGGATGTTCACTTACGATAAGTATTATCCGGAACTGGTGGAACGAGGAATCGACGCAGGAGACGAATACGATTTTAGTCTGTACATTGAGAACAAAGTTTATATAAATGATCCTACTTTTAGTACAGAAAGCGATAAAATTACTTTCTTTGATGAGAGCGGAACTTATAAAAAAACGATCGATTTTGAGCAGTTAAAAGTAGATTTTACATTCGATCCGGGCCGTATCGTTTTTCAAGAAGGTCGCGCAACTTTTTCTAACATAAATAACGCAGATTCACTTCCGTTTCATTTGCCCGTTCCCGTAAAAGTCAATACTATTGAAAAAGGAACAAAAGGTCGCATTCTGGCTGGCTTTCAAGCTGAAGCTAAAAACGGTCACGCAAGTGATGGCAACGGTTCCAGCGTGTTCTATTATTGTTCCGGAGATTACATTGGATTTGGTGAAACCGAGGAAGAAGCTTTCAAAAATTCATTTAATATTGTTTCCGAGGATGACGCGGTCGAAAGCAGAGATAATTGTCAGGAATTCGTTGAACAGATAAAACCGAATATTTCTTATTGTGACAATTATATGCATCTTTCTCCTGTAAAATCAAGCGAAAAATACATATTTGACAAAAATCAAGAAATTAAACTTACTTTTGAAATTAAAAATGACTGGTATGGCGGAAAGTTCAATCTTGCGTTCGCATCAGAGAATACATATGGCGCAGATTATAAAATATTTGAAGAAAACGGAAAAAAATTCTGCGAAATATCGTTTTTCGCAAGTCCAGATAAAAACGGGAAAATCAGAGTAGATATCAATCCGGAAATTATGAATGCAGATGATCTTTGTGCTTGCAAAAGTACAAGCATATATACTGCAAATTCTTTAAGCAAAACATATGTCAGTACCGCAAGTATGGAGACTGCTATGAAATTGGCTGGGCAAAAAGTTGATTCCAATATGATTTGTAACGAAGATACGGTTTTGGGTTCTTCAGAATTGAACGTAATAAACAGAGCAGCTCCAATAACAGTCAAAGGAAAAATCATATGGTCTGATATAAACGGAAATACACATCCAGCCAAAAATATAGTGGTCGATGTTTACAGAATTACATCTGGAAGTGGAATCGTTTCTATGTCATCGACTACTACAAACTCAAGTGGAGACTATGAGACTCTTTTTGTTTCGTCGGCGACTGATACATATAGTGTTTACTGCAAAATAAGAGTAAAAGGCTCTAATATTACTGTAATTGACACTACAGGAAATGAATATTATTATCTCACACCAACCACTACCGGTATAACACCAGGCCAGCAGGTAATTAAATCCTATGCTTTCGTTAACAACTGTGATTTAGGAAAATCTGCTAGTGTTCAGCAAGGAATTGCGCTTGCATCAGAATATATTAAAAGTCTTGAAGGAAGCTATTATGCAGCCATTGATGTTGTGTATCCCTACAATGACACAAGCTGTTACGATGGGTATCAGATCCTGATTGGTGCTGACGATGCTTTTGATTGGGATGTTATAGAGCATGAATTTGGACACTATGTAGAAGATACAATTGGAATCACCCTGTATGGCGGCCCCCACAATAGTTCCATAAATCTTTTGGACTGGGATTATTATCCAAGAACAAAGGATCAAGCATTGAGCGTTGCATGGGCAGAAGGCTGGGCAACATATTTTGCAATCAATCTCCAAGAAGAGATGAATGCAGATTCTTTGAATATTCCACATGTTGGAGATACATACTATACAAATGCAATAGACAGTACTCTCAATTATGATTTAGAGATATTAACAAATCCGAGAATCAAAGGCGAGGGCAACGAGGCCTCAATTGCAGCATCGCTTTATGATCTGACGGACGCTTACGATTCTTCAGACTATGATTATGTTTATTGTGCATCCGGTACAATTTGGGCAATAATCAAAGCAGATCACAGTAATAACTTTTCGGAATTTGTCTCCGCATTTTATAATTCCACATATGGCATTACTACCAAATTAAATTTTGGCAGCACATTGACGCATCATAAAATGGCTGCATTTTTATATTCCCCCACCGGAATTAATACTTCCACCCCATATTTTTATTGGACGCCGCAGGGCGGTAGCACCAATTATCCCAATAACAAGTTCTATCTTTGCTTTTACGACTCCTCATATAATCAGGTTGCGAGAATTGGTTATACAAGCAATGATCACATAACTCTTACATCAAGCCAGTGGACAAATATTAAGCAACAATGCGGAGTTACTATTTACTGCTGCGTTGAAACGTATCAAACAGGCTCAACACAAACCGGACCTTATTACTCTAATTTAATATCAATAAGCAATCCGGGTGTTTAAAAATGAATAAGAGATAAACGAAATCTGTATCATTTTTGGACAAGCATTGCGGTAAAATTATTTATCGCAGCAAGACACGTTACCAAATTGCCACAAAACTGCAAGCCAACAATCAAAATCAACCTCGATTTTGGAGGAAAAGCATGCATCTCGCAAACAATAATCTAACACGTTTTTCTTGCGCCGAACCGGTGCAGAGAGTAAAATTAGAAATGGAGGATAACAATGAACCGATTAATCAGAAACACAGGAATTAAAACAATCGCAGTTCTACTGATTATTACTGTGATTGCCACATTGCTACCCACACGAATGGTCATTTGGTCAGAAGATGGTGTTGTACCACAAACTATGCCGCTTGATGATTTATCAGATTATATCGAAGGGGGAAAATCAACATCCGAATCTGAAGAGTCTATACGTTCAAGCATGTTTGATGAATACGAACAAATTGCCCTCGAAAAACTCGGAAAACCGGCTACTGTTGAAGATATCGATCCGTATAGACGTTCTGATGTAAAATACGAGATCCTGGATATCGCGAACGCATTCACCAGAAACTACGCACTCGAAAGTGGCAACTATACACGCCTAATATTTGGCACACCGGTCAATTACAAAACAAACGAAGGACAGTGGCGCAAGATCAATCTATCACTGCAAAAAGAGGAAGATTTTTATCAGACAAAAGACACCCCTTATTCTCTGAAGTTCTCGTCCCACGGCGCAAATGATACTGATCTTCTCGAACTGAATTTCAGTGGCATATCTTTCTCAATGAGTCCGTCCAACATTGTTTCCGACTCTATCGAAGCAGTGTATTCTCCCGCATTTCATACTGACGACGAATTATTGACTGAAAACCCGTGCGAGAGCGGTTCGATCGTTTACTCGAATATATTCAGCAAAACAGAAGGCTCTCCTTCGGCTTCACTTGAATATATACTCGAACCATATAAAGTCAAAGAAAATATAATTGTCAGCGAAGGCGGCTTTGAACAGTACTCCTATTCATTCATACTTGAAACAGATGCGAATTCTGTTGAGATAGAAAATGGCACTATTCAGTTATCTGACGAATCCGGAAATGTTATTTTTGAATTATCCGCACTGTCAATGTCGGATGCGAAAGGAGCATATTCGGACAATCTATTGCTCACAGCAGAGCCTTGCGAAAACGGATATGTTGTCACCATAACTGCTGACGCCGAATGGATCAACGCTACCGAAAGAGAGTTCCCGGTCGCTATAGATCCGACAATAGACATTATTGACCCGTACGCAGATGATGCGTATGACGCCGTATATGTTAGAGGCAACACCAGAGATTACGGAATTGCTGTAGGAACGAGTACTGTTACATATATTAAACTGAATGATGATTTGCTTACAGGACTTCCTCAGGGAACTGTAATTACAGATGCAGCGGTCACTTTTTCTGGTGTTGCTTATCTCGCATACTATTACGGCAAAATTGCATTTAGAACGGAAAATATTTCATCATCATGGAATGCTCAGGCTGTATATAACGGTACATGTACTCCGTCTATCCCCGCATTGTATGCAGGTCTTATGGATTCAAATACTATTACCGTGATGTACTGGACGCTGGCGACTATCGAGTTTACATCAAATATCACTGCGAATATAAGAAATATAGTGTCTGGAAGCGATAACGGCTTTGCACTGACCACGGATGTTTTAGATGGTCAATTTTCAGATAATGTTCCGCTTTCGCTCTGGTCTATACAAATTACATTCTCTGAAAATTCTGGCCTCAATTCTTATCAGAGCAATCATTCTATATCTATCGATGGTTCCGGCACGGCATATATCAAAGACGTAAACGGAGATCTGACTTTTGTTCATCCTGGGATTTCGACGAAAGGGGAGATATTGCCCGTATCGATAGATCTTGTTTACAGTTCCGCTTTTAAAGGGACCGCAACAGATACATATTACGGAAACGGCTGGCGTCCGTCGATTATCCAGACTATGGAAGCGGAGACGGTCACAGATATAAACAACGATACATATACTTATTATGTTCTTACCGATGGTACCGGAGGAAAACACTATTTCAAGTACAAGAGCAGCAATTTGTATGAGTCGGAGGAGAATCCGTTCAGGAAATACAATTCAAATACACGGTGTTTGGATTATGGGGACGGAAACAAGGCAACATTCAATGCATATGGTTATTTGATAGAATACGAAAACGCATATGGCGACAGTTATACCATAAGTTATTACGGTACAACTCCTAAAATCACAGGTGTAACAGACGGAAACGGCGTATATATCACGTTCATGTATGGAACAACTCTGCTGATGGCAATGGTGAATATTTCATGTACCGACAGGATGGTTTCTTTGTCACACAGCGGAAACAATTTGTCAACAATAAGTACGCCTGTAGGCGAGAGTACCCGTTTCGTTTACAATACAAACGGAACAATGTCCCGCTTCGGATATCGAAAAACTTCATCAGAAACATCAGATCGGGTCTATGTCTCATTTAGTTACTCATCAAATCAAATAAGCGGGATATACCCGGTCAACTATGTGGCCAGATATGAGAAGAACAGCAGCAACTCATACAATATGTGTGAAAATATCTCAATATCCTATAACGGTTATACTACATTTGGCTACAGATATGCAATTATATTCAACAATCCTCTGTATATCGAATACATTTACTTTGACCGCAGCGGCAGAACAGCAGCTGTATTTGACAGTTTGGGCAATGTCGCAGGAAGTGATTACGAAGGCGGAGATCTGGCCAAGATGAACCTGCTGTCCGGAAACACTTCCGCAGTGATGGTCGATGGAAATCTGGTTAAAGACTTTACTAAAAAAACGAACTCATGGACTACACATATCGTTTCAGGTGGAGGTGGCCTTGAACTAGAGGAAAACAATTCACCTTTTACAGAAGGTAGGTTTGGTAGTGATTGCTTTAATTTATATTCAAATAGTCAAACAACGGAGATATATGCTAAATATTTGGTAACAGCAGCAATTCCTGGTAAAACATACACTTTATCAGCAGAAATAAATTCTGATAATCTAACTGGGTCCGGAGGGATCATACTGGGAATAATGTACAATACTTCAGGTTCAACGGGACTTAAATCGCTTTCTCCTCCAAGACAATATTCAGCAGCCGGTTGTACTCAATATACTTTTACAATCCCCTCTTCTGCTATTTCGGGTAGTATATACATCCTTATAGGCATGAAAAATCTATACGGAAACCTGTTTTTTGATCTTGTTGCTATGACCGAAGGGGCGTCTATCCGTCCAACCAATCAAGTGAGAGACAGCAGTTTTTATTACGGTATGCAATCATGGACAGTGGACGGTTTGTTTACACCAACGATAGAAACAAGCGATCGAATTAGATGTGTTGCTATTCCTGGAAACATTTCTCAGACAAGAAATATAAACCAAATTTTATCTACTCCTGTATACCCTGGGGATTATATGATTGTTAGTGGTTTTGGCAAAGGGAAAGCGGTTAGCTCAGGTGATTTTGGAATCGTTGTTCAATTTGGGACAAATCCTAGCGATTCATTGAATTTAATGTTCTCAAATTTTACAAATGAATGGCAGTTTATTAGTTCAATTATTGAGATACCGACATATTATGGTGATATGACAGTAAAACTTGTAAATAATTATAATTATGAAACTGCTTATTTTGGTGGAATCACAATAGAATACGTCAACGGAATAGGTGATTATACAGATAGAAGTTTTTATGATTATGATAATTACGGACGCATGACGTCTGAAAAAAATTTTAATGGCATAAAAAAACAATATCTGTATGATCAAAATGCACAAAATAATGCGATTTCCCCGTTTGCCGATGTAATTATAATGAACGACAGAAAAGGAAATATTACACAAACATCATATTCATATCATGGTTTTGAACTGTCGACGATCAACGACATTTTTACTCCAGCCAGTAACAATAATAACTATAATAACAGTATAATAAACACAATTGTAGATTATTCGTATAATGATCATGGAAAAGTTGATGAAGAAATTGTTACTGTTAACAATACAATAGCAAGACAAAATGTAAAAGAATACACATCAAATGGTCGTTTCCTTCAAAAGGAAACAAATTCACTTGGTCGGTATATTACTTATTCATATGATTCTTCAAACGGCGATCTTATTTATGTTACGGACGGAGACGGGATTGTAACCTCTTATCTTTACGATTCTTACGGAAGAATTACTAACGAATCTTCAGGAAACATTTCAATTGGTTTTTCGTACGATCAAAACAGTATCAACATTTTGCACAATGGTTTTAATTATACTTCTATAACCGACAATGCTGGAAACCGAACATCTTTTTCTATTCTCGATTCTAACGGAAATTTAAATCGAACTATGGCTTCTTACACTTATGGGGGAGCACTGGGACAGATATCCAGAATCAACTATGGTAATGGACAATCAAAGTATTATGGTTATGATTCTCTTGGAAATTTGACTTTTATAGCATATAGTCAAAACGCAACAATAGATACTGCAGTATTTGCATGGTATTATGATCAAAACGGAAATATGATAAAGTATATCGATCGATCAGATCCATCCGATCCTGTCACAAAAGAGTACAGCTATAATCAAGATGGAGTACTTAAAAATATTGATTCAAGCGATGGCAATCAAATAATTCATGCTTTTGATACAAAATTTGGCATTGATAATGAAATGTTTATAAGTGCCTCTACAGGGGATGAATATTTTTCAATTTTCAGTAGTAATGATGTTAATAGAACTCGAAAAGTCGTAAACGGAATCTATAATGTTAACGGTAGCGGGATTCATAATATGATTTCTTCATATGATTCATTTGGAAGACTAAGTTCGACTAATAGTAGTTATTTTACATCACAAATTACTAGAACTTTTCAATATGACACCGTAGAGTTTGAGATTAATTATCAGGGTAGCTCATACACAATTGTCAACGAAACTGGGCTTGTGTTACAGGAATCTGTTTCTGGCGCTTCAGTGCCAACAATCCAATATACATATTACGAAAACGGTAAAATTGAGACGATTTCTGAGAACAATGTTCAGGTAGCAAAATATGAGTATGACGACCTTGGCCAGCTTATTCGTGAGGATAATAAGAAACTGAACGGCGGAACAGGATATACGATCAAATATACATATAATAATGGCGGAAATATTGTTTCTAAAGCAACGTACTCATATAGTCCGGATGTTCTCACTGCGAATCTGCCAGGAAATGCAAGTTTGGTAGGATTAGCGACATACGGATATGATACTACGTTCAAAGATCTCCTGACATCTTATTATGGTCAATCAAGTTTTTATTCTTACGATACGATTGGCAATCCTTTGATGTACATGGGAAGTATAATCTATAATATGACATGGACCCGGGGAAACAAGCTTGCTACAGTTAAACCAAACGGATCTACATACGCTCAGAGTTATTTATATGATGCAGATGGATTGAGAACCCGAAAAATATTAGTTTCGAATTCAAATGTTTCAAAACGAATAAATTATTTTTGGGAAGGAAGCACACTAAAATCCGAATGGGCTGAAGACGAATCTTATGAGATCGTGTTTACATATAACGCTGAAAATAGGGCGAGCGGATTTTATTATTCTCAAAATGGTTATGACGCAGTATACTACCGATATTTGATGAATATTCAGGGTGATGTCACTCATATCGTTGATTATAACGGATCAATTGTAGCGGAATACACATATGACACCTGGGGAAAACTGATATCTATCAAGAACGGCAGTGGCACAGATATAACCAATAACACCACAAGCATTGGTTATATTAATCCGATCAGATACCGCGGGTATTATTACGACAACGAAACAGGTTTCTACTACCTGCAGAGCCGGTATTACGATCCGGCAATGGGTAGATTCATTAATGCTGACTCACAACTAAATATTGGTAGTGGAGTGATTGGCTGTAACCTGTTCACTTATTGTGGAAATGATCCGGTGAATCATGTTGATCCTTCGGGCAGATGTGCTCTATTAATCACATTTCTCCTTCATTGTTTTGTGTCACCAACTGGTGGGGCCGAATTTCAATTATCCGTTTCAGTGGGTGCATATGTTGGAATGTGTATTGCTTCTTGTTTTGATCAGGACGTGAGAGAGGATTTAAAAAGAATTGGATATAATCCGTTTAACTCAGATACAAGCAATGTTTTAAGTATGAACAAGGTGTCTTTCATCGATGGAATACCAGTGATCAAGATAGGAAGAGGCCAACGATCAGGGACATTTGGCGCGATTTTT
>JAEEGL010082811.1_pt1 | contig 14269 bp, 6 predicted proteins | sample 9134231 | NCBI WGS metagenome assembly JAEEGL01 (sample SAMN16246548, study PRJNA631951) | gut metagenome | biome: gut microbiome; feature: rumen; material: fiber-attached | host: Bos | place: Iran: Karaj | collected 2018-10 | reverse complement strand
TTCACCGACCCTACGAACGGCGGCGCACCGGCGTTCACGGCGAAGGACTTCCGAGTCGATCTCGGGGGCACCTTCGGCATCGTTGGCGGCGGCTTCACCGGGCGCAGGGGCGGCAATGGATACGGCCCGGGCTATGGAACCTCGGTGTATGGAGCCGGACACGGCGGTTTCGGCGGGCGCGTGGTCACGTGGGATGGCGACGTCGCGACGACGAACACCACCGTCTACGGCAAAATTTACGGCGACGCGGTGCGGCCGACGCTCGCCGGCTCCGGCGGTGGGCATGGATGGACCGGCCAGAACGGCGGCGGCGTGGGCGGCGGCGTGCTGCATGTCGTCGCGAGCAATTCGATGTCCATCGCGGGGATCGTCGTGGCCGACGGCACCACTCCGCAGGGCTATGCCAACGGCTCCTCCGGCGGTGCGGGCGGCTCGATACTTCTTGAGACGAAGACGCTTTCGATAGCGTCCACGGCGCGGATCACGGCGAAGGGCGGCGATTCGGGCACGACCGCGCAGAACGCTAACAAATACACATCCGGCGGCGGCGGCGGACGCATAGCGGTCTGGTCCGGCAAGGCCATCTACGAGCCTTCGTGGGGCAAGGGCCGCTACACGGTCTCGGACGAGGTCCCGGCGGAGTGGGCGGACGTCTTCGACGTCTCCGGCGGAGCGGCGCGCCTCTCCACTGCGGCTTTCGCCGGAGAGGACGGCACTCTGCGCTTCATCTCGACGCGCGGCGTAGGCGGCCTCTTCATCGGACTCTATTGATGAATGCCAGTTTGTGTAGGAGAACATGATGAAACAGAATACGAAGACAAGTCTGGAAATCTTTGCCGCCGCCGCGGTCTTGTGCGCGTGCGGCATGGCGTCCGCACAGCTCGCGGTGACGCCGTCGCTGCCGGACAAGGCATGGACGCGCAAGATGTGGCTGCCGCGTTTCGACGAGAAAAAGGCGCTTGCCGCAAAGGGCGGGTACGACGTCGTGTTCCTCGGCGATTCCATAACCCATGGCTGGGAATCGCGCGGCGCAAAGATCTGGGCGGAGAACTTCGAGACGGGACCTTACAAGGCGCTCAACTGCGGCATTTCCGGCGACCGCACGGAACATCTCCTGTGGCGGCTCCTCCACGGGCAGCTCGCCGACCTCAAGCCCAAGGCCTTTGTGGTCATGATCGGCACAAACAACACTGGGCATCGCGATGCCGAGAGCGAGCCGCCGACGGACTCGATACTGGGAATCCAATCCATCGTGGACTGGCTCAAGGCCAATCACCCTGCCGCGAAGGTGATACTCCATCCCATTTTCCCGCGCGGCGCCAGGCCCGACGATTCCATGCGCGTGCGCAACGACCTCGTCAACAGCGAGATCAAGGCGTTCGCCGACGGGAAGAATGTGCTGTGGTGCGACTTCAACAGCAGGCTGCTCTCCACGAACGGCGTCATGGAGACGAGCATGGCAAAGGATCTCCTGCATCCTGGCGAGGAAGGGTACCGCATCTGGGCCGAGGAGGTGAGGCCGTTCCTGGACTACGCGCTTGGCCGCCGCGCGAAGGCCCCCAGATCCTCCGCCCCCGCCGCGATCACGGCACTGCCCAAGGGCGGCCCGGCCGCGACGACGCCCAAGATAAAGAAATATTGGCTAAACAACCCCGACAAGAAGGTGCGCCCGCGCATTCGCGAAAAGCGCGCGGAAGAGTGCGCGAACGCAGAGCGGTACTACGATATGGTCATGATCGGCGATTCGATCACGCATTTCTGGGAGCAGAAGCGCAATTACGAGGTCTTCTCCGAGAAGTTCAAGGGCTACAAGATCCTCAACGCCGGCTTCGGCGGTGACCACACGCAGAACACTCTCTGGAACATACTTCACGGCGGGCTTCTCGACGGCGTGCACACGCGCATGGTCACGCTGATGATCGGCACCAACAACACCTGGGGCGACAGCCCCGAGGACATTGCCGCCGGCATCAAGGCGTGCGTCGAGGCGATCCGCAAGAAGCAGCCGCAGGCGAAGCTGATGCTCATGCCGATATTTCCCCGCGAGGTGGCGCACAAGCGCGGCGAACGCGACTACACGTGCAAGAACGGCGACATGATCATGCCGAAGATCGCGAAGGTGAACGAGCTCATACGCCCGTTTGCGGACGGGAAGGACGTAGTGTGGTTCGATCTTACAGGAAAGTTCATGGATTCCGACGGTCTTCCGGACATAAAGCTGCTGCCGGACGGCACACATCCCGGGCCTGAAGGCTATGCCGTGTGGGCAGACGCGCTTCTGCCGTATCTGAAGAACATCCGCCAGTGAAGTGCATGGTCGTCGCTCCGAGGCGCATGGCGCGGTGGTCCTGTTCCGCTCACTCGCCTTGTGGCGAGTGCTCGTAAACGGCCCACCGCATCCATACGCTCTGCGCTCCGCCGCGCGCGGCCCAGCCGCGCCGTGATGCACACGCCCCCACTTGTTTTATGATTATGAAGCGCGCTGGATAATGGAGTGCCTTGCAATGCGCATTGTACTATGATATACTATGCGCTGAACAAATTTGTTCAGTGAGGTGCATGATAATGTTCAAGAGAAAGATCGCCGATATCGTGTCCGCTCGGATTGCTGAGCCGAGGCGGATGATGCAGGTCATTGCCGGTCCACGGCAAGTAGGGAAGACCTTTGCCGTCAAGCAGGCGTTGAGGGACTATTCAGAGGGATTCACCTATCGTCTTGCCGAGGGGCTTTCGGTATCGCCGCTGGCATGGCTGGAAAGCGAATGGAATGCGGCCCGCATGCAGGCAAGATCAAAGGGCGGACACTTGCTCGTCATAGATGAAATCCACAAGATAAAGGGCTGGTCAGACCTTGTCAAGCGGTTGTGGGACGAGGACGCGTTCAATGACGTTCCCTTGAAGGTCCTCCTGCTCGGCAGTTCGAGGTTGCTCCTTCAGCAAGGGCTTGCAGAGAGTCTTGAGGGGCGTTTTGAACTGATAGAAGCCAGGCATTGGAGTTTCACGGAGATGCGGGATGCCTTTGGCTTTACGGTTGACGACTACATAGCTTTCGGCGCCTATCCTGGGGCGGCTGCGTTCAGGGGCGACGAGGCGAGGTGGCGAGGCTATATTCGAGATTCAATCATTGAGCCGAGCATCGCGAAGGACATCCTTCAGATGGAAAACATCGCGAAGCCGGCGTTGCTTCGTCAGGTCTTTGCGCTGGGCTGCCGCTATTCGGCGCGCATTCTTTCCTACCAGAAGATGCTTGGACAGCTGCAGGATGCCGGGAACGCTACGACATTGGCGCATTATCTACATCTGCTTGGCGAAGCGGGGCTCGTGAAGGGCTTGGACAAGTTCTACGTGGAAGGCGTGCGCCAGAAGGCGTCCAGCCCGAAGCTGGCTGTGTGCAATAACGCCCTCATGACGGCGATGTCGCCGTATGGCTTGGTGGAGCTTCGCTCGCGATCCGACATCTGGGGACACGTCGTGGAGTCCGCAGTCGGTGCGCATCTTCTCGCGACAGCGGATGGCGGGGTTGAAGTGATGTACTGGAATGAGGGCGGGAAGGAGGTCGACTATGTTTTACGAAAGGGAGATGCCCTTGCCGCACTCGAGGTGAAGACAGGAAACCTGGACGACATTTCGGGGATGAAGGCGTTCATGGCGAAATATCCGCACGCCAAGCCGTATCTGATCGGCAGTCCGGGAATCTCCTTCGACGAGTTCTTCCTGCGAACCGCATCCGACTTCCTTCAATGAAGCCGATTTTGTGCTTTGCGTAAAAGGCTTGCGTCGCCTTGTTTTGTGGTAAAATAATGCCAATTCAATTCTTCCAAAGAAATGATATCTAAACTGAGGTGTGATATGAAAAGGCAGAATCCCTGGAAAGCCGCCGTTCTGGCTGCAGATGCAGACACAAGAAGCAAATACAGGAAGGTCGCGGACGAACTGCGCGACAACATCCTCTCCGGGCGGTATGCGCCAGGGGAGCCGTTCCCGTCCGTCAAGATGCTGTGCAGACGCTTTCGCATCTCACATCTTACCGCAGTGAAGGCGCTCGAGACGCTGAAGGGCATGGGACTGGTGCGCTCGCGCAACGGTGTGGGGACGTTCGTCGCGCGGAAGACGAAGCTCATAGGTCTGATAGTGCCCACGGTGCGACAGGCCGAGATATTCCCCCCTATCGTTCGCGAGATATCCCGCCTCTGCCAGGGGAGCGGAATCGGCATCGACTTCGCCGACATTTCGTGCGAGACGTCCGACAACGGCCGCGCCGACATACTGGCGACGGCGCGGCGCATGTTGGAGTCCGGCCTTTCGGGCGTGATCTTCCACCCTCTGGACTTCGGCGACGACTCGAAGGCCGTGAACCGCGACGTCGTGAAGATGTTCCGCGAAGAGGGAATCCCCCTTGTGATCCTTGACAGCGACCTGGACGCCGATGCGGTGGATGGAATTCCAAGGCCTGATTTCGTAGGCGTGGACAACCGCGAAATGGGCGAAATGGCGGGGAGGCATGTCCTTGACGCGGGGGCGCGGTCTGTGGCGTTCGTCGCGTGGTCGGACTTCTGCAGCAACGTGGTGAAGCGCCGGGACGGCCTCAGATGCGCGCTCGCGCGCGTTCGCGGCGCAAAGCTGTCCGGCGAATACGTCTGGCGCCGGGACGAGGCCGCGATGCGCGCGGCGTGGGTGCGCAAGCCTCCGGATGCCGTCGTCTGCGCCAGCGACATGGTGGCGGCGAACGTCCTGAAGCTTTTGGCGCGGATCGGAAGACGCTGCCCTGAAGATGTCCTCGTCACCGGCGTGAACGACGTCGATTTGGCGACGCTCGTCTCGCCGGCGCTCACGACCGTGCACCAGCCGTGCGAGGCAATCGCGCAAACGGCGTTCGAGACCTTGATTTGGCGCATGGAGAATCCGGCCGCCGAGCCCCGCCGCATCATGGTCGCCACGTCCCTTGTCGTCCGCGATTCCACGCGGCGATGAGAAACCGTTATATAAAGGTATGCTGTTTATCCTTGTTTTGTGGTAAAATACCGCCATCAGCAGAACAGAACAAGGAGACGGCATGACGACGAGAATCTCAAAAAAGACAAGCCCCCGCCTTTCAGGGCGGGAGTCGGGGGAAGGGGGCTTTGACGCATGAACTTGGTGGGGGCATTCCTTGCCGCCGTGCAGTTGGCCTCGCCGTTTGCGGACCACATGGTCTTGCAACGGGATAAGCCCGTGCCTGTGTGGGGGGTCGGCGCTCCTGGCGAATCTGTCGCGGTGGCGTTCGCCGGGCAGCGGCTTGAAGCGAAGGTCGGTGGCGATGGGCGTTGGCGCGTCGATCTCGCCCCTATGCAGGCATGCAGGAACGGCCGCACGCTGAAGGCAGGGGATGTCGAGATAAAGGATGTCCTTGTGGGCGAGGTGTGGCTGTGCGCGGGGCAAAGCAACATGGGCGTGCCGCTCTGCGGCAGCGTTCGCTATGGAGACAGACAGGGGCGGCTTATTGCGCAGATGACCCATCGCCCGTTGATTCGTTATGTCTCAACGCCGAGCGGCACGTGGGACTTCAGCGAGCATAAGGCCATAGATTCCAGGCTTGCATGGCGAGCCGCAACGCCGGACAATCTGATGAACCACGGCTTTTCGGCCACGGCGCTCTATTTCGCGTTTGATGTGGAGCGCGAAATAGACGTTCCAATCGGGCTTGTGGGCGTTTATCGTGGTTCGACTTGCATAGATTCGTGGACTCCCCCAGAGGGAACGCGCACCCGCCCCGACCTTCGCGACATCGCAGAATGGAAATACATTTCAAAGGAGAAGTGGACGGACGCCGACGCCAAAGGCCCGATAAACCGTCCTGACCTCCAGCCGGCCGCGTATTGGAACACGGTGGTCGCGCCGTGGACGCCGTTCGCCTGCCGTGGCATGCTCTGGTATCAGGGCGAACACGACTCGCGGCCTGGACGCTACGAACGATACTGCTCCAAACTCCACGCGCTTTACAACGGCTGGCGGGCACGGTTTGAGAATCCGGACATGAGCTTCTACTATGTCCAGCTTTGCTCCTGGGGCGGCAACATAGCTCCGATGCAGGAGACCATGGCGCAATTCGAGCGGGAATGCCCGAATGCCGCCATGGCCGTGATAAACGACATCGGCAACAACCACGACATACATCCGAACGAGAAGGCGCTTGTCGGGCACAGGCTTGCGCTCCACGCACTTCGCCGCGACTATGGCTTCAAGGAGATACGCGACAATTCGCCGTCCGTCGAGTCGTGGCGCGTGGCGTCCAACACGTTCGAGATCGTGTTCAAGGACTGCAAGAGCCTCTATGTCTATCGCAAGGACTGGAAATTCGATCTCCCATTCGAGATTGCCGGCGCGGATGGCGTGTTCCACCATGCCGATGTGATGAATCTGAAGACGACAAAGGACGGGAAGAGGGACGGGCGCCTCGACGGCGACCGTATTCTTGTCGTTCGCGCAAAGGACGTGACGGAGCCGAAGCGTCTGCGCTATCTCCATTGTGCCCCTTGGACGGGTTACATATTCAATGAAGTGAACCTGCCGCTTGGCGCGTTTCACCTTGACGTGCCTGGTGCGAGGTCGGACCTTGCCTGTGAAGGGACAGGCATCGCCGGAGCGGAGTGGATAGGCCTGCCGCCCGACGGCACCGCATGGACTGGCGTGGCGACGAACCAGCCGCCGCTTCCGAAGAACACGGTCAGGTTCCGCAAGACGTTTTCATTGCGCGGCGGCGAAGTGAAGCGCGCCCGCGCCCTCGTCTGCGGCCTGGGCTTTTCGGAATTGTGGGTGAACGGCGCGCCCGCCGATCCGGGGCGGATGCTCTCCCCGTGCGTCTGCAACTACGCCAAGCGTCTCATGGCCGTCCCGTACGACGTGACGGCGATGATGAAGCCCGGCACGGCGAATGCCGTGGGAGTCTGGGTGTCGCCGGGGTATTCCGACGACTTCAGCATCTACGGCTGGCGCTGGCTCTGGCCGAAACGCGCCGCGCTGCGGCTCGACGTTGAGTTCTCCGACGGTGATGTGCAGACCGTCGCGACGGACGGCACATGGGAATGGACCGACGACACGCCGATGACGGAGACGAGCGTGTACGACGGCGAGACGTTCGACGCCTCGCGCTGCGATCCGGGCTGGTGCCGTCCCGCCGGTTCGCGCGCGGCATGGCGCCCTGCCGCCGTCCTGCCGCCGCCGAAGACCGAGCGCATGGAAGTCCAGACGAGCCCCGCTGTGCACGTGCACGAGACGTTCCGCCCGACGGCGATCCGCGAGACCGATCCGGGCGTCTACACGGTCGATTTCGGGCAGAACCTCGCGGGCGTGTGCGAGATCACTGCGAAGGGGCCGAAGGGAACGCGCATAGAGATGCGCCACTCGCCGACCGTCGCCACGAACGGCACTGGGCGAATCGACCCATTCCCGATAAGAAAGGCAAAGGCGCGCGACACCTTCGTCCTTGCCGGGACGGGCGGCCGCGAGTCCTTCCGTCCGCGCTTCACGTACCACGGCTTCCGCTACGTGGAGGTGCGCGGCTATCCGGGGCGGCTCACGGCCGATGACATCGCGATGCGCGCCGTCCACGCCGATGTCCGGTACACGGCCGGCTTCAACAGCTCCGACCCCACGCTCAACTGGATCTTCAACGCCGCGAAGTGGACGCTTCTCTCCAATCTGCTCAGCTATCCCTCCGACTGCTGCGACCGCGACGAGCGGACGCCCTGCCGCGGCGATTCGATGAAGGCGGAGGTGTCGTCCATGCGCTTCTTCGACATGCGCACGTTCTACCGCAAATGGCTGGAGGACACGCGCTACGACCGCACCGGCGTCCCGATCACCACCGGCGACCTGGTGATGCTTCCGTGGAGGATGTGGATGTGGTACGGGGACCGCGCGCCGCTCGAGGAGCGCTACGACAACATGACGAGCGTGCTGCGGCATTTCATGCGGCTCTATCCCGGATACATCGTGAAGGGCGGATACGGGGACTGGTGCCATCCGAACAACAAGAAGTGGTCCGACTACTTCTGCGAGCCGCGCGCGGTGGAGAGCGCTGTTCTGGCGAAGCTCCTGATGACGATGCGCGACGCGGCCGAGGCGCTCGGCAAGAAGGACGACGCCGCGATGTGGTCGGATCACGTGGAGAAGGCCAAGAAGGCGTATCAGGCCGCGCTCTACGACCCGGCGACGCATGTCTACGGCGGTGGACTGCAGGTGAACTACCTTCTGCCTCTTGCGTTTGGCATCGTGCCGGAAGGGGAAGGAGACGCGGTCAAGGCCAAGCTCCTCGACACGATCAAGAGGGACGGGATGAAGCTCACGACCGGCGGCACTGGCACGCGCCATCTCGTGGAGGTGCTGTGCGACATGGGCGAGGCGGATCTCGCGTTCCATGTCCTCACGCAGCCCGAATACCCGTCCCCCGAATACATGCGCTCGCGCGGCGCGACGACTATGTGGGAGCAGTGGTACTATGAGCGGGCGATGAACTCGCACGCGCACATGATGTTCACCGGCCTCGGCTCGACGTTGTTCACCTGCTTCGCCGGCATCCGCGCCGTCAAGCCGGGCTACGCAGAGATCGAGATACGCCCGTCTTTCCCCGCGAAGCTGGATTTCGTGGACGCATGGCAGGACACGCCGCGCGGGAGGGTCTGCGTCTCATGGAAGCGCAAGGGCGGCGCTGTCGACTTTAAGGCAACCGTTCCGCCAGAAACGACCGCCCGGCTGCGTCTGCCCGACGGATCGTGGCGCAGACTCGCGTCTGGCGAAAACAACTTGACAATAGAAAGGTAGACGACAATGAAACATCACCTCTCATGCAAAAGGCAGATCGCGGCGTTGGCCGCCATCGGATGCGCGTTCGCGCACGCATACGTGAACGACGCCGAAAAGGCCGTGGTGGGGACTCGCGAGATCATGACGGTGGAGGTTACCGCCGCCGAGACGTGGGACAAGCCGGTCGTCGTGTGCGGTGTCCTGCGCAAGATTGGCGCGGGCAAGCTCACGATTCCCGCCGAGAAGCTGTACGGCGCGGGGCGCATCGACGTCGCGGAGGGCGAGCTCGAGATCACCGCCACCGACGCGGGCAGCGCGGCGTTCGCCGAGCCGACGTCCGTAATGTCCGGCGCGGCGATGTGGCTGGACGCTTCCATGCACGTGGCGGGGGCCGGCGGCGCGGCGGCGACCGGCGACGCTGTGGCGTGGTACGATGTGCGCGAGACGGATTGGACTGCGCCCGGCTTCACGCCGAACTACATCCACGCGCAGGCGTACAACAACCTCGCCATCGGCGGGCTTTGGCCGCAGGTCGGCACGGACGCCTCCTCGCGCGCCTACGTCGATTTCGGCGGCGTCAGTTCCGGACAGTACATGACGTGGCTGACGCCGTCTGGCGCGAAGGCGTGGATCCCCGTCGTCCATTCTTTCGTCGTGTACAGCCCGAACGGTGGCCACGGGCACGTCCTCGGCGTCGCGACGTCGATAAGCGAGGACAACAGCAAAGTCATGTACTTCGCGACGTCGGGAGGAGACAACGGAACAACCTTGTTCATGAATGCGCCGGAGAACAACCAGCATCACCTTCGCCTCGGGCGCGTCTTCCGCGACGGCGTCCAGGCCGATCCCGCCGCCACGATCGACAAATCCGCCACGCAGCTCATCGAGACGGAAGCGTATCGTCCCGACGCGATGGCCGAGGCGTTCTTCAACTTCCGAAACTACCAGCAGTCTGCCGGGTCGTACAGCTTTGGGGACCGCGTGGGCGGCGGACGCCTCCACGAGGTCCTGATATTCACGAACGCGCTCTCGGAGACCGACCGCATCCTCGTCGAGCAGCGTCTTCTGCGCAAGTGGATCAAGACGTCCGGCTATTCAGTTCCGCCGGAAATCACCGTCGCGTCCGACGCGACGCTGACGCTGCCGGCCGCCGTCGCCGGGGCTACCAAGGTGAAGTCGGAGGGGACGCTGCGTTGCCAGGACACGGCGGTTATTAACGCACTCGACCCGTTCGTCGTGTCCGGGAATGTGGAGCTTGACGTCGGGGCGACGGTCTCCAACCGCGCCTTGATTGCGGTTGCGCCGCAGTCCGGCAAGACGTATGCCGTCGATGCGTGGAACACGCTTGCCGTCTCCGGCGGCGCGGCTGGTCAGACGGAGAAGACAGGAATCGGCCGTATCGCGTTCGCTAACTTCGGCGGCGCGACTAGATTCTCCGTTGCGCAGGGGTCCGCATCCGTGCACGCCGTCACGAACACCCCGCGTTCCGTTCCCGCGAATTGCATCGCCGACGGCGGATTCGAGGAGCTGCAAACAGATGCGATGGTGACTTACGGTGATGGCGTGCAGATCGGCTCCAGCGCATGGCATGTGACCAACTTCTGCGCGTCGGCCTCCACGCGCATAGTCAAAAGCAATGGCACAACCGACGGGTGGACGCCCATGTGGAAAACGGGGTATGTGCTTGGCGCGCCTGAAGGCAACTACTACCTCCTGTTCAAGCAAGGCAGCGGTGTGCGGCAGTCCTTCCGCATCGAAAAGGCCGGTCGGCACGAGGTCGGACTTCGCTGCTATCCGCGAAGCAGCGGAAACTACTATTCGGCATTCGCCCGAGTGTATGTTGACGGACATCCAATCGGCACGGCCCAGTGCCGACCGGGCGAGAGCGACTGGGACGCCGTGCGCCTGATCACGCCGTACTTGGAGGCGGGCGACCATGTCTTGGCATTGATGAGCGAGGTGGAGTGGGACATCGCAATCGGCATCGACGACGTGCGCGTCACGCTGTTGGACGACGAACGCGACTCCTTTGCCGTGGCGAACGGGAACTTCGAGGACATCGACTGGGCTGCGGCGCCATCGCAGCCGGGAGCGGAGTCGTATGCCGGATCTGCGATAAGCTACGCAATCAACGCCGACAACAACCACGTCTCGGGCAGGATAATGCCGACGGCGTATCTGAAGGGCTGGACGGCGACGGGCACGGCGTATCTGCTCCGCCGCCTGCCGCATCTCCGCTCGTCGAGCGACTTCATCGGGCCAGACAACGACAGCGGATGCGTCTCGGCCGTCCTTACCAACGGCACGGTGCTGAGCCAGAGCGTCACGATCCCGGCCACGGGGATTTACAGCCTCCGCGCGAAAGCCGCGCGCTACAAGCATCCTTCCGTCCAGAAATATGTCGGCGCGCCTACGGACAACAGCAGCTGCAAGATGTCGCTTGCAATTGGCGGCGCGAGCAAGGAGTTCACGGTCACTGGATGGGCGCTGGCGGAATTCGTCCTGTCGCAGTCGATCTTTCTCTCGGAAGGGGACGTCGTCATGGTTTCAGTGACTTCGACCGACACGGCCGGCAAGGTCAACACGATCGTCGTCGATGACGTGCGGCTCGTCCGCGAGAGCAACCTCGTGGGCAATGGAGGCTTCGAGGAGGGCGTCTCCTCCAGCACTTCGGCGCTGACGGGCTGGACGCTCGTGGCGAATCCGGCGAACAAGCAGCTGTGCTATGCGGGCTACAACAATGTGAACTTCGGGGCGGATCCGGCGGAGGGCGCCGCCAGATGCCGCCTCCACGCCGGCACGCACATCGCGCAGACGATTCCTCTCTCCGCCGGATACTACTGGCTGTCGTTCTGGGATGTGTCCCGTTCGACGTTTTACACTTCGGAAAATGTGTATAAAGTGCATTATGGCCCCGCTGCGATCAAGGTGACGCTTGCGAACGGAAGCGTGACGAACTTCTGCGAGACGGTGGTTCCGTCGAGCAACTGCGTGGAGTTCATCCGCCGCGAGTATCTTGTGAAGGTCGAGTCGTCCGGGAACTGGACGCTCGGATTCGAGGCAGAGACTTCCGACAAGGACATCAGCTCGTTCATCGACGCGGTGAGCCTGAGGCCGGCGCTGGACGTGGAGGCCAGCGCCGTGCCCGCCGCCGCGAAGGACGTGGAGCTGGCGATCGCCGCCGACGCTTCGCTGCAGCTGGACTATGACGGCGTTCTGTGCGCGGGCAGATTGCGCCGTGGAGCGCGTTCTTTCCACTACTTGCAGTCGGCGGCGACGCTTCCCAATCTGCATGGCATCGGGTGCATCTTCGCCCGCCCGCGCGGCTTCTGCATTGATTTAAAGTGAAAAGGGGCAATCCGATGACACACGCAAAATTCGTTACGCTTTGCCTAGGCTTATTGATCTACAGCACTCCTGTTTTGGCGGGCGACCAGACTGTCAATGCGATGCCATACGGCGTCTGTGGTCATGTCCTGCACGCCAATTCCGAGACGCGCGCGCGACATTTTGACGCAATGCAGCTTGCGGGCATCAAGTACGTGAGGAGCGGCATATACGGCGATTCCAAGAGGGAGCTGCGCTATGCCGACACGCTTATCGACGACCTGGAAAGGCGCGGCATGAAGCTGCTGATGATCCTCTTGGGCAACGAACATTGCACAACCCCGCCGAAAGACCTTGTAGGATGGAGCAACAGCGTCGACCGGATTGTCCGCCGTTATGGCGACCGCGTGCCGGTATTCGAGGTCTGGAACGAGGCGAATCTGAACGGCTTCTTCCGTGGTGCCAACCCTGTGACTTATGCGAAGGTGCTTGACGTCGCGTACAAGGCCGGGAAGGCCGCGAACCCAAAGTGCCGGTTCACGTTCACGGGCACTTCCGGGATCCCGTTCAAGTGGATCGAGGACGTCTACAAGGCGGGCGGCACGAACTTCGACGCGATGGCCGTGCATCCCTATTCGCATCCGTACCGTCCCGAAGGTGTGGTGGACGTCCAGACGGAGCGGCTGCGGGAACTGATGGCGAAATACGAAGTCGGCGACCGTCCGATCTGGTACACCGAGGTAGGCTGGCCTACGCATAGCGAATCGATTGAGCATTCGAGCGTTTTTCTGGCAGGGCTAAAGGTGGCTCGCCCTGAGCAAAAGAGCTGGAACGTCATCGTGGCGACGGACCAGAGCAGGGGCGAAGTCGCGGATCAGGACGTGGCGAAACGCATTCTGGAACTGTTGCCGGCAGGAAGCAGGGTGAGGTGCTGTTCGCAAGAGGAGACGGTGGCGCGGCTTAAGAAGGACGATGCGGACGCGGTCGCCTATCCGTTCGACAGCGCCATCTTCCCTGCAGACACGATCGAGGCGGTAAACGGCTTTATCGCGCGCGGCGGCGTGTTCGTCGACTTCGGCGGGCTGCCGTGCTACTTCGGACGGCGCGACAACAAAGAGGTCGACGGCATGCAGCATGGTGGCGCGGCGCGGCGTTTCCCGTTCGGTTTCCGTGCGTGGTGGACGCGTAAGGACGGGAGGTGCGATCCCAAGAACGCGAGGGACTATCCAAAGGAAGGCCAGGTGTTCGCCACAGAGACAGGCCTCAAGAACGGCGTGAAGCAGGAACCGACGGGTTTCAAGTGCAAGAGCTTCCTCGCGCCCGACCGCATCGGCGCGGAATCCGAGTGGATCCCGCTTGTGGCGGGGAAGGCGACAAACGGAACCGAACTCGTGGCGGCGGCGGTCATCCGCTACCACGGTGAACGGAAGGGCGCGGCGGTCCTTTCGACGCTGCCCCCGGCGCATGTGAGCTACGGAAACCTGTCGGAGGAGACACAGGCGCGCTACACGGCGCGGTGCGCGGCAATCGCGATGGCGGAGGGGATCGAGGGGCATTTCCCGTATGCGCTCTGGACGCATGGAACAGATCCTTTCTATTCCGAGCATCATTTCTCGCTCCTGCAGGAGAACTATGCGCCGAAGCCGGCGTTTTCCGCCTACATGACGTTCATCATGCAGCGTCCTGCCGAGTCGGTGCAGACGCCGGGAGAATGGCATGATCAGGTGCGACAGTGTTACTATCCGCAGTGGACTCGGCCCGACGGCAAGAAAGCGGGCATGGTTTGGCGAGCCGAGGGCGAGTCGCGCCGCGTAATTAAGTTCAAGGGCGGCAAGCCGGTGTTCCGAAACCTCTACGGACGGCGAATACCGGTGCTGGAACTTGAGGACAATGTATATAATGTCCCTATAAGCGAAAGCCCAGTCTATTTCGAGGGCGCTGAGGGCATATTTGCCGAACAAGGAGGTGTGAAATGAAGAGAGGATGCATTGGCAATGCGTTGGCATACGTTATCGCGGCGGCGGTCGCGGCAAGCGCGACCCTCCCGGTTTTCTCGCAGTCGCGCAGGAGCGCGCCCCTCCCGGCGGCGGAGCCGTCGCCGCTCGTCCTGTTCACCGCGATGACGGGCAGGCCCGGCGCGCGCGAGGCCGAGGACATATTC
>JAEEGL015183348.1_pt1 | contig 14270 bp, 5 predicted proteins | sample 9134231 | NCBI WGS metagenome assembly JAEEGL01 (sample SAMN16246548, study PRJNA631951) | gut metagenome | biome: gut microbiome; feature: rumen; material: fiber-attached | host: Bos | place: Iran: Karaj | collected 2018-10 | reverse complement strand
GTGGAGGCAGTTTTCCTTGAAGAACGTGGGATAACCCAAATAATTGACGGCGCCGGTCCATATACGGTCAGAGCCTATGGATGCGGTCCACGAGTCCGTGGCAATGCCAAGATACTGCCGCCAGTTTTTGAAATCTCCCAAAGCACAGCAGTATATCTCGTTGAGATTCTGCGTGCCGTCATTACCGTAGAAGCATCCCCAGAGCCTGTTCTGAGCCTCGCAGACGTAGTCCATCGTAGGCACGTTCCTGTCGATCGTAACGCGGCCCTGGATATCGGAAAGATCCGTCTGGATCAGTCCTATGACCACGACATAGTCATAGACATTGTCCGTGGAAGAGCCGCCGTGAGCATAGATGATCTTGTCGCCGTTCAGATCCTCGACCGGACAGCCGGCTATCGTGACGCCGTCATAATCGTTCACATCGAGCTGGCCCATCGTGGTGAAGGTGATCTTCGTGTAGACCGTCATGATCTCCACCCACATGACCTGGACAGAGGAATACTCATAGTATGTTCCGGACGTGGTATCTACCCAGATATCGCCGTTCTGAGGATTTTCCGGCTCCGTAGTGGAGATCGTCCTTCCGGTGTACAGTGTGCCGTCACTCTTGCAAGCCTGATACGTCACAGCCGCCGTGTTGCCTTCCGTGGCGTTCGCGTAGTGTACTTCCATGCTGCCATAGTCCGAACTGTCCTGCGTGTTGTAGTAGACCTTGTCCGGGAAGATGCATATATATGCACCCATGCCGACAAGCTGTTTGTCTCCGGCAGACAGTCCGGTGACGGGCGTGGCAATACTGTTGTAGTACAGCGTGCCGTTGTCGATATAGGCAAGTGCGTCTTTCTCGATCATGCCCTGCCCTGCCGTCAGCGCGGAAACAAGGCCGCGCTTTTTCCTGGTGGAGAGCAGAGGGTAATAATCGTTCGTGAGATTCTCCGTATCAAAGAACTCGCTGGATCCGATCTTGAGCCGGTGATTATAGCCCATGAAGGTGTCTATGAATTCCCTGCTGGTATTCGATTGTGAAATCTGAGGCAGAAAAGGCATAGGATCACCCCCGATCAGAAATGCAGTCTGTTCTTTGGGAACGGTGGAAGAGGAAGATTGTTCCGGTTATAGTATGAGGAATACCGGCCATACGCGGAATTGAAAAGAACCATAGCCATGTTGTACTTGACGGTCTCATGGTTTGCGGCCGCGATCATGGCCTTCAGATAATATTCATAGGTTTCCTGAGCATAGGGATCCGGCACGAGGAGCTCGTCCGTGGTAGCCGTGTAAGGCTCCCATTCGATGTCATCCTCATGCTCATGCGTCAGGATCAATTCGTTGAATATCTGTCCGTCAAGCTGATTCAGCCACGCGATCTTCTGAGCCTGCGTGTACTGATTCGGCTCCACGGCATCGATGTTTGTTATAGCAGTGTTTACAGTCATGATGATGACCGTCCTTTATATCAGTCTATGTTCCGGCGCGTCTCCACTGCTGAAATGAAGTTTTCCTTCGCGTCCTCAGACCGATAATACTCTTCTGCCACAGCCGGCGGCACAAGCACGGTCTGCCCCTTCGGGATAAGGTAATTCTTCCCGTTGACGGAAATGAAAACGTTCTGCTCTTCATCAGCGCTGCTGCGCGGAATGCGGAGCTCTACGCGTCCTGCTTTGTTCTCATCCGGTTTTGCTTTTTTTACAGTAGCCATAAATATCTCCTTTTTTTAGAAAAGGGGCCTAATGAAAGGCCCCTCGCTTCAGTATTGAATTCTTAGCTCAACTTGTGAAAGCACTAGTTAGAGTTGCAGTTCGGGATAGCCGTCTGCAGAATCGGCCAAATAGAAATCATTTCCAAAGGCTGAAACATACTTTCCTCCCTGTTCTGCTATTATTTTCAGCCAAACATAACCACCGTCTATACCTGCTGCACCTTTGTCCAAAACGGCAAGCGGAGCAGCATCGTGGATTTCTTGCCATGTGTGGTCAAGAGTGCCACCAGTGTCGGTCACGACAAGAGCAGAAGCACCACCGCCGCCACCGCCTCCGGCATTGGCAATCCCCTGTTCCATCTTGTTGAGCTTGGAAGAGGTGACAACATCGCCACTCTTCCATGTAGTAGGTTCGTATGACATATTGTCACCCCCGTCTCAAGAATTGAGGATCATATAATCGGCCTGACCCTCATCGGCCTTGTTTGAGGATGAGCCGGCCTGCGGCTCTGGATCAAAAGGAGTTGCCTTCGTCCGTGCCGGAGTAGGAGGAAGTGCTCATAACACGGAGAAGTCTCTCCTGATAGAGGATGGTAGCGCCGTTCGTCTCGAACTTGTAGCCGATGGTGCTGAACTGATTCAGAGGACCACCGATCTCGCTCTTGTCGTGGACGATCATCTCCGCGCCGCCCTGGGCCGGATCGATGATGGCAAATGCATCTCTGCCGAAGAAGTAGGTAGCATAAGCAGCCACGCCTTCCTTGCCGCCTTCGCCCGGATAGATGACGGTGTCGTTAGCGACAGTGCCGAAGTTGGTGGAAGCGAAATCGATCTGGCTGTTGGTGTTGTCGGTGACAGTAGCCACTACACCGTTGATGTTGATCTTGCGTCCGATAAGCGCATCGGCCTCGACAGTGCCGCCGTCAAACTTGACGCTGGTGATGCTGCCGGAGTAGCCGGTGCTGTAGTTGATGGCAAGCGTGCGGCTGTCGGAAGCCAGATCCTCGCCGCTGAAGACGGGAGCAAAGGTGTCCTCAATGAAACGGACGCCGTGGAGCTCGCCTATCTCACCGTTGAAGATCTCATTCGGGGCGGCATACTTGTGCGCTTCAAGCCAGCCTTCGCTGTTGCGGAGATCCTCGGCAACAGAGGGATGGATGACGGCGTAGTATTTGCCGTTGATCTTCGGAGCCTTGTCCTTTTTCAGCTTGGTGGCTGCTTTGTTCACGAGCTCGGCCGTCATGCGGCAGGCATAGGTGGCATTGTCTTCAAGCCCACCCATGCTTGTGGGAGCCGAGCCGATAGCGCCGGTGGCAAGAGTGATGGTGTTCGCATAGAGCACGTTGGTGCCGGCGAACAGTGCGTCACGGATCAGGGCTTCCTGGGTCTCGGCAAGAGACGCGCCCATTTCTTCGGTAGCACCGCCGATGACATCGTCATAGCTCTTGTATTCGAGCTTGTCAGAAACGGCAGTGTAGGTACCGAACTGATTGACGGAAGCCGTCAGTCTGGTCGCACCGAATTTCTGACCGGTGGGGATCACGCCTTCCTGAAGCTGGGAAGCTCTGTCAAAGGTGTTCCATTTACGGAACTCAACGGAGCCGCCGTGGCCGGCAGGAAGAGTTACTCTTTTGGCGAACTGAGCATAGTAGGTATCTACACGGGCATTCTCAAGAAGCTCGGTGTCGTAGAAATCCTTGATCTCAGGCGACAGGGTGTGCGCGTCATCGAACGCGGTGATGCTGCCGGTGTACGCATTGACGTAGTTGCCGGTAGCGTTGACAAGGGTACCTGCCTCAGCAAAGAGCTGCAGGTTCCAGAAAAAATCTCTCATTTCTATTCTCCTTATTTTTTAATGTTCTGTCCGGGAGAATAGCTCTGAGATAGGAGCTATCTCCCGATAGGTCTGCCGGTGATCTGAGCCTTGTATATGGCTCTCTCTTCCGGCGTCATCTGACTGTAAAGTTTGGTCTGTGTGCCTTGCGCGGAACGTTGGACAGAACCATTCTCGGCAGGGATGCTCTTTCCGGCCTGAATGCTGTTGCTCAGAGCCTGGGAAGCCTGCCGGGCAGCCTGCTCCTGAGCAATCTTTACAAGCGCGTCATGATGCACGGCATTAAATGCCTGCTCGACATTCCAACCGCCGCCGGGAGCAGTCATGCGTGCGAATCTCGGATCCTGCAGCTCACGCTGTAGATCAAAGTTAGGGATCTTGGCCTTGAGCAGCTCACCCTGACGAACCAAATCGTCATAGTGCCGTCTGGCCATCTCCTCATTCACACTCATGTCTCTGCGTTTCTCGGCAAGCTCAGCCTGGAAGACTTTCCTCGCGGTCTCCGGTGAAGAGCCCATCTCCTCGGCACGGTCCTCAAAATAAGAATCGTCCTCGTTGATGCGCTTGGAGAGCTCCTGAAGGTCCATCTTCTGGATGTCGCTAACGTCCATGCCGTATTTCTGTCCTAACGTTTCCAGGGCCGGCGTCAGAGCATCAAGTGCGTTCTGCATGGAGCGCACACGTTTCTGCACGATGTCCTGAATCCGCGAATTGTACTCCGGATTCTTGAGGATCTCATTCCATGCGGCTTCCGGGTCTTCTTGCCCTTCAGACTGATCAGCAGCGGCGGCCTGCTCTTCGGCAACGGGAGCCGGCACTGCAGGCACTTGTTCAGCCTTCTGGCTGACTGCAGGCTTCGGCTGTTTTTTTGCCTTGTTCGCCCGATAACGATCAAGCTTGTCCTTCGGAATGCCCAATGAATCCATAGAGTCACTGCCGGCCTCAGATGCCTGAGCTTCGGCTGCTGAGGATCCGTCTCCGCCTTCTCCGCCCGATGATGCGCCTTCACCTGCGAAGAGCTGAAGATCCCACCTCTTATGCTGCCCGGCGTCAGCAGCGAATTCGCCCGTAAAAAGTTTGTGCATATAGGTGCCCCTTTAATAAAACGTACAGTTTAGAGAGATGCCGAGCTCTATTTCATGATGACTATAACATAAAGACATATAAAAGCCGTACCCCCCGTCAGCGCATAAGAAAAGGACCGGGTTTTTCCCGGTCCTTCCTGCTTTATTTGAACTTTATTCGTTTGGATTTTGCCCACTGTGAGAAAGACTTCTTTGATGTCGTGAGCAATGAGCTCCAATACTTTTCGGCCTGCTCGATCGTCATCTTCCCGGCCTTGATCTGCTCGGCCAGATAGTATCCAAGCTCGGCCTGAGAGACGTTGCCGTTGTTGGCACCCTTGCCGGTACCTGCAGCATCCGCAGCAGTCTTGACTTCCCATGTGTAGAAGTCTGTTTTCCAGGTCTTGCCGAACGCCTTCCAGAGCGCATTGATCTGAGCATACGTGAAGCTGTGCGTCTGGATATATCTGCCGACTTCCTTCTGCGAATATCCGCCGGAATCGTCCGCATCCACATTGAGGACCATGTCCTCGTAGGCCTTTGCTGTGACGCCCGTCTTCTTGATGCTCTTCATGAACGTGACGGCCCTCTGCTCGGAGATCTTCGAGTCGGGCATGGACTTCAGATAATCGTAATATGTGGCCTTGTTCTCGGACTCCGTGCCGTTCATGGCTCCGTACTTCTTCAGCGCGGAAGTGAGCTGGGCCCTGGTGATCTCGCCTTCCAGATAGGCTTCTTTCAGATCGTTGTACGGATGTCCGGTGTCCTTCTCACAGGCATAGGACCGCGCCGTCTTTTCGGCGTTTTCTTTCGTCCTGCCGCCGTAAGTCTGCAGCAGCTCGGCAACGCGGAACTGCGTGATGTTCCCGGCCATGTACTCGTCCTTGATCTTGCTGAACGGGATCCCGGTGACGATCTCGCACGTCCACTCCTGGACCTTTGCCTCCGCATCCTTCTTCCGCATGCCGGCCTTGACGAGCAGCTCCACGGCCTCAGTCTTGCTGATCGTCTGCTTCTTCGCAACGTAGCCATCCTTGATATTCTGCCGGACCGCGTCCATCTTCGCATCATCGTCCTTGAATTCTGCGGAATACTTCTCGATCTTCTTCTCATCGCCTTCGGCGTAGGCCATTGTGAGGAGCCTCGCGTTCTGGGCGGAAGTACGCTCAACGCCGGCTTCCATAAACTCGCCCTTGATCATGTCCTCACCCCAGTACCAGAGCGCCAGGCCGATCTTCTCGGCGTTCGCAGCCGGGATACCGAGGAAGGTGCAGAGCGATTCTGCCAGCTTCTTCGCGGACTTCAAGGAAGGCTGCTGTGCCAGTGACACAAAGTCCTTTACCGCATCATTGAACGTGGAGAAGCCGGACATCTCAACGCCGTAATACTTCTCTCCGGTCACGATGCTCTTAACTGCCGAGTAGATCTCGGATCCGCCTACCACGTTGCTGACGAGCGACTCGGCGAACATGTCCATGATCTCAAGGCTGACGGATCCAGCCGTGAGCTTCTCGTCATCGTCCCTGTACTTCTTGCCCCACCTGTGGAGAAGTCCGTCACAGAGCGCTTTGAAGAGCGCTATGCTCATGGCGGCCACGACCTGCGAGGTGGCAGCGTTCACGAACCTGCTCCTCATCTCGTTCACATCGGCCTGCGTGACGCCGTTCTTCCCGGATGCAAGATCGGACTTGTACTTCAGGTACTTTGCCGTGGCTCCGTACAGGATGCTCTGGTTCTGCAGTCGCTGCGTCATGAACATGAACAGCATCCTGTATGCCGCATGCGGATTCCGGAGAAGCTCCGGCCGCTGCATGGTCGTGTAGTTCGGCTGCGTGCGCTCCACGCATCTGTTGAAAGCCTCTGCCACCTTCTCATAGTAGGCATCGGATCCCTTCTGAAGCTCCGGATTCTTCTCGTCCACGTAATACTGAGCCGCGTACCAAAGACGGCCTACCGTGGCGGAGTCCATGAAGCTGATCCAGTTCATCGCCCAGCCCATCTTGTCCATGACCTTGTGCTGGGCCTGCTGCATGTTCTTGATATCGCCCAGCTCCACGGTGCCGCCTTTGTTCCTGTACCACAGGGCCGAAGACCATTTTGCGATGAGCTCCCGTTCGGCAGCGGAGATGAATCTGTTGTCCTTGCCGCCCTTCCGGAGCGCCTTCATGACCGGGCGCCAGCCGAGTTCCGCAGCGGCCGTCGGGAAGGACGCCGTCTGAGCCAGTGCGACACGCGGATTCAGGGAGAGTGTCGCCTGAGCCATTCTGCCGCGCATCCTGTCGAAGATCGTGAAGTCGGATCTGCGTCCGCCCTGGAGATCCGCCATGAGGTTCTCCACGAACTTGATCGCCTCGCCGCCGAATTTGTTGTTCAGCGCCTTTTTGACGGACGTGCTGTATCCCGGCATGGTCTTGCTGTAGATCTTGCTGAAGGCCCTTGTAGCCGGCATGATGGCAGCGTACTGAGCTGTCCTGCCGGCCTGCATGTTGATAACGTCCGCAAGGCCCATCATCTTGATCGGATTGCTGGCGTGGATGCGTTCCTTCGTGAATCCGGCGTTCTCCAGACTCATGTCCTTGATGATCGTTTCCATCGGGACATTCAGGAAGTTTCTGTCCGTGATGATCGGGAAGTAGTTCTCCACGATGAACTTCTTTATGCCGTACACCTGCATCGTGGTGTCGTTCAGGACCTTCGTGGCCATCTCGTTGAATTCGCCCCAGGCCTTGACCCATTTCCGGTCATAATCCGTGAGCTGCTCCTCGATGCTGCTCCGGAGCCGGTCGATATACTCCATGCCTTCCTGAAGGATGCTGTCCTTCTCTTCCAGGAGCCGGTCCTTCTCCGTTGCATCGGTCTCGTTGCTGATCGCGTTGTTGATCTCGGCAAGCTTCTGAGATATGCCGACAGCCTGCCTCGCGCCCTTGCCGTAGCCTCTGTCGCCTTTTCCGGAGAGATATTCCTTGATCTCCGGCACCGTGATGCCGCCGTACATGATGTGCTTGATGTTATCCTCGCTCATCAGGTTCATGTACACGAACAGCATAAAGTCCCTTGTGATCCTGATGGCCTCGCCGTTCTCGTCCTTGAGCCCGATGTCCACCATGTCGCCTTCCTTGGTGCTGGTCAGCTTCGCCAGGCTCTTCTTGTCGCTCAGGAGCTCCTCGAAAGGTTTCGCGAACATCATCTGGAGATCCATGCCGTAGCGCTGCGCCTTGTTCAGCATCTCGGCTATCCTCTCCCACTCATTGCCCTTTGCGAAGCCTCCGAAGCGGTCGAATACCACGTCCGGCCGCATGGTGTTGATGGTATACCAGTCGGCAGCTTTCCCCAGGGCATTCGCACTTGTCGCGCTCACGCCGTTCGTGGCCTTTGATGCCGCCTTCGCAGACTCGAAGAAGTTCCATTCCTCGTCATAGAGCTTGTCGCTGACAGCTGTCCGGATCGTGTGCTCGATGCTCTTCAGGGTGCTCAGGACTGTTTCAAGCTGAGTGCTGCTCATGTTCCGCAGCGGCGTGTCACCGATGGCCCGTGCCATGTTCGCGATGCCGTCCTCAATGATCGGATCGTAGGCATAGCCGTTGAAGCTCTCGTCCGCCTTCAGTGCCGCATACTGCTGCTGCAGCAGCGCGATCTTCTCCTGGAGCTTGACGTTGCCCCTGCCGGTGTCCATGTCGATCATCTCAAGGATGTCGATGGTGTTCTTCACAAGGTGTGCAGGAACATACTTCTTCTCAGTCGGGTGCGTAAGTCTCGCGTTCAGGTCGTTGACCAGCGTCCGGATCCTCGCCCTCGTCTCGGTATTTCTCCGGCGTGTGGCAGCTCTCTCGGCCATGTCCTGATAATACTTCCTCGTGGCATCTCTCTTTGCCCACTTCTCGGCTTTTTCTCTGGCCACAGCCTCCTGCTTCCGGGCAAGGCCTTCTTTCCGGACCTCCTCGATCCGGTCATTCTTTTCGTCACGCAGCCGTTCAAGCTGTCTGTTCATCTTGTCGGCATAGGTCGGTGCTGCCTGCCGCAGCGTTCCGTCAAGAGCCGCCTGGAGGATCCTGTTGGTGAAATGCTCGGTGACCTCTGATGTATAGCGCTCATAGGGATTGCCATAGGTCGGCTGCAGCGCGTCCCACTTCTCCGCCAGCTCGTTGAGCATGTCGCCTGGATTGTTGATCTTCGGATCCAGCAGTCCGGGGATCTCTTCCTGAAGGCTCTGATAGATGATGTCTATGTCTGTGCCGTTCTCCCGGAAGGTGAAGATGTTCCGGTATCTCTTCTTGAAGTCCTGCCAGTCAAGGGTATCCGCCCGTACATTCTGAGGAGCGAAGATCGCTCTGTTCTTCAAGGCAGCGATCATCTGATCGCGCATGTCCTTGACAGCGCCGCCGTCATCGATCTCTACCTCCGCGCCGTTCACGAGGTCCTGAGCGATGGCTGCCGCCATGCCGCGCAGCTCGTCATAATCCAGTTCGTCAAGTTTGGTCCCTGCTTCGGCGATGAAGTCCGCTATCTCCTTGATCCTGCCTGCGACCTCGTTGACATAGGCAGTACGGTCCTTCTTCGTGCCGGTGAAGTTCTCTCCGATGAGCTGATCGGCAAGCTTCCTGGCATCGCTGATCCGGATCTCCGGCTTCGTGGTCTTCATCTGCCGGCCGAGCTTCTCATTGCGCTCGTTCATCCGTTTGAGCTGCTTCTTCAGCTGCTCGACTGTTTCTTCCAAGACAACGTTCTCCGCCTGCAGATCGTTCCAGGCTCTCTGTCGTTCCTCGGACTCGAAGAGAGTATCATCGGAAGTGACATCTGCCATTTGATTCTGGATCTTACGATTGCTTCTGTCGAATGTCCCGATGTTATCTGTGGCGGACTTGATCTGTGTGGAATCCTTGATAACGAAGGAGATCCCGCGGTCGTTCACGTCATCACCGTAACCGCCGGTGCCGCCTTCGTCGATGAGGATTGTGTCGTAGTCGTATCCGTTCTCCTCGAAGAATTCGATCAGATCATCCGCATCCGTCCAGTCCGGAAGGCCGCGCTCGGACAGTGGCGTGCCGTTGCCCCACTTACCGAAGAATTCTTCCTCAAAGATCTTCTTCTCTGCAGCGTTACGGGTATCGAATACCTTCTCGCCTGTGAGAAACACTTCATAGGTTCTCGGATTCGTTGCAGACCGCTTATAACCGTTGCTGCTTGCTCCCTGGTTCTGATACACATCAGCATAAGCCTTGTTCTCGGTGAAATACTTCCAGTCGCGGAATTCATCGAAGATTCCGTTCGGCGTTCCATGGAAGAAACGCTTCGGTGTCCCGTCTTTGTTGAGGAAGATAGGATTCACCAGGTGTGGCTTAAAATTAGAATCTTTTCCCTTGACATATTTGAACAGGTCTGATACTTTATATGCACTACCAGATGAAGCGCTCTGGAGGCTAGCAGCTTGCTGTGAACCCCCATGCGGAGTCTGGTATTTTTCTATGTTTTGGAGTTGATATGCCCGTTTGGATGTTCTTATATTATTGGGGTCGTTCATCTCTTCCACATAGAGTTTGATTACTTCAGGCCCTTTCCCAATATCCGCGACAGCGTATAGGCTATGCATCAAAAGTGAATTAATTGATTTAGCATTTTTTAATCCTTGAGAATCCAATAGAACTGCATTCCTAACAATGTCTTCAATGAAAGGGAGATATTGCTGAGCAGTCTGAACGTAGCTTGCCTTCTGATTGTTTGTCTCATTGAAAACCATATTCGAGACATTAATATCCCATCCGGTATCACTATTATGCTGCATTCCTCTCGCGCTGCCTTGCTGCTTGGCGACAACAACAGGCGTCAGATCGTAAGCTCTCCAGTCGCCGAACCATGCCCGGAAGAATGGAGATTTGGTTCCCATCTCCTTGTAGTATCTGCGGGCAAGATTCTCTGTTGCCTTTATATCAGCAGAACTAAAATCATTAATGCTCTTTTGACCTATGCTCTGGATCCCGGCTATTTCCTGCTGTGTGATCTTTGGAATAATACCCTGATCATCAGCAAGCTGATACTGCATATGAAACTGACTGACGCTGTTATCACGCATTTGGCCATTGGCAAAGTAATACTGGATATCCGCTATGACCTTTGTCGGACTGATGTTGTCCTCATATTCATAGTTTCCGATCACCCTCCCGTTTTCGTCTGTGAGATCGACATTGAAGTAATCGTTCTTCACGCCGTATTCGCGGACGAATTTTGCTATTGCTGCATACTGTTCTTTTGTCGGTTCCACACCGGTGACAAGATCGATGCCGGGAGACTCCGCCATGATCCGGATGTTGCCGTCCTGCATGAAGCGGTTCATGGCCTCAAAGCCGGAGTCTGAACTTGCATAGATAGCGCTGATGCCACGGTGATCCTGACCCCTGTGTCCGGTGTGACGGCCCTTCTCTCCGGAGAAGTTGAGCATCTTGCCGTTCGGAAGGATGTATCCTGCTTCAGAGAAAGATGTGGTATATCCGAATTCTTTTATGGCCTGCTTCCGGAAGTATTCAGCAGGAGTAAGCCCGGACTTCCCGATGGCTTCTTGTTCGAGCTGGATATCACGCTGTTCGATGGCAGCATAATAGGCCTTTGAGGCTGTTTCGTAATCTGACTGGAGTTGTTTCGCTTTTGCAGCAATATCGTTGTATCCGGAAGACTGCGCCCACGCAGCTATTTCCTGTATGGCAGCAGTCTGTTCAGCTCCTTTTGTCTTATTGACACGATCGAACAGAGCTTTATACTCCGGACTGCGCTCCATATCGCGTTGCTGCTGTCGATAATCGTTTGCCTGCTTCTGCAGATCCTGGGCTTTCTCGGACAGAGTATCGATATCCTCTTCCGCCACCATCTTCTGCTTTTTGGGTTTGCTTTTTGCCGCCTTCTCAGCATTTGCTTTTTCAAATGCCAGTTCCATTGGAGATTTTGTTTTTTCACTGTCAGCGCTATAATTTCCATTGACATCTTTTGCAAACAGTGATATTTTATCAATAGAGCCATACTTGGTAATAGCTAACGGCAATTGGAGCCTATTCTGACTTAACCAAGTATCGGTTCTATTTTTATTTGGTTCGACAAATAGGATTTTACTATTATCAATTAATTGCTGAGTAGCATGAATATCCGAGTTGTTTTCGTGGCCTTTTGTATACGTATTAATCAACGATATGCTTTCAATATCAACACCGTTATCTGCGAGCTTTAAATCAAGTATGGCCAATACAGGGAGATTGTTTTCTCCATATACTTCTCCTAACATAGTCAATCTATTTACCTGTGAAATAGATTCCATTATTATAATCGGTCTCTCAAGTATGTCAGGAATCTGCTTGACTACTTCATCAGATATCTCCGGATGGAGATCCTGAGCATGCAAAATACTGCTTGCGCTCCAGTTTATCCTTTTTAGTGGCAAGCCAACAGCCTGCAATGCAGAAGATGTTTTCCCGATATTGAAATTCCATCTGCTGCTTTTTTCAGATTTTATCCAGCTATCTATTCTATTACCGAACGCCTCTTTGTCCCACGACATTTTCTGCACCTTACCGCCTTCACGGGCGGTATTTTTGTTGCCCAGAGTCTGCTCGGTATTGTAGTACAGCACGGCTGCTTCAAGGCCTTTATCCCAAAGCTCCTGCAGCTTTTTGAATTCCTCCTGCAGGGCTGCCGCTTCAGCACGGTAATTCTCCGGATCCGAATCGGAAAAAGCTTCCTGTATGGCAGTCTTCAGATCATTGATCTTCTTCGTGATGAAGTCTGCAACTCTGTGCGCAAGATCCATGTTCTGCCTGGCAAGCTCCGTCACCATCTTGCTGTTCTTCAGGGCCACCGTGCAGGCGTCCGCAACGACCTCACGGATCGCAGCATCAGTCCGTGCCACCTTCTCTGCATCAGCTCGGCTCATGCCCTGGTCTATATAGTCTTTCAGAACAGTCTCGTCCGCCTTGAAGTCCTTGCCAAGCAGCTCAATCTTGGTCTGTACGCGTTCATTGAAAAGCTTCTCGTTGCCCTTGTAGATCGTGTTGACAACGAAAGCTCTCAGATCCTCGTACTCTTCCTTGGCAAAGTCCTCGATGAAATGCGTCAGCTCATGGCTCAGAGTCTCGGCTGCAATAACGCGCTCCATGTTCTTACCGGCATTGATGTTGATATAGATCGTTCCGCCTTCAAGATAAGCGCCGTAAGTGCCTCCGCTCTCCTGACCGTAATAGATCACATAGTCTATGTTCACGACCTCAGCGAGCTTATCGATCATCTTTATAACGGCATTCTGCTTGTCGCTGAGCTTCTTGTCCTTGACGCCTTCGTAGTGATTGTCATTCTCATCGGTATATCCGGAAGTAATATCGACCTTTCCTTTGCCCTTGGAGTTCGCATCCAGACGCTTTGCCATCTCGATAGCTTTGGATACCTTCCCACGTCTGGCTGTTGCAATTGCCTCAGCAGCCAGCTTTTTCTTGTTATAGATATCCTGACCATGTGAATACAGGAACTCAGCCAACACACTGTTGTCCAGCGCCTTGACTGCAGGAGAATTCATGAAGGCCTCTTTGTTGATCCTCTCCGCTGCGATAGTCCGGATGTTCTGGATTCGGTTGACGTAGTCGGCAATATCCGTTCCCGGCTTGTAATGCCTGAAGGCCTCTTCGGCAGCCCAGCCGAGTGACTTCACCTTCACGGCGAGGCTCTTGAGCGCACCAGGCAGCCGGTCATCATCGATGCTGACAGTCTTCACATCACCGTTGGCATCCGTCAGCTTCACCATCGCATCGCCCTTTGCCATAGTCATCCCGGACACCTTGTATTCTTTGCCGTCTATCTGTACTGTGGCGGCTTTTTCTTCAGCGGTATAAGAACTGCGTCCGTCATTCAGGATCGCTTCACGGTGGGTTTTGACCTGCTTCTCGGCCTCGCTGATCTGACCGCGCAGTTCGGATATCTTCCCCTGAAGCTCAGCGCGTCTTGTTGGCGTGTTCGCATCTTTCGGATCAAGCTTCCCGATCTCTCTGCGATAATCCTGGATCTGCTGATTCATGCTGCCGATGTTCTGCTCCAGATCTGCGATCTGATTCGTGTGCTGGTTCAGGTTCTTCTCGGCCATCCTGCCGTACTGATAATTCACCGTGGCATATCCCTTGCCGGCAAGCACATCTGTATCCAGGAAGCGCCCCTTCATGACCTCATCGGTCCATTTCTCATTCTGCCGTGCATAGTCTGCCGCAGAGAAGTTTTCACGAGCCTCTGAGAGCTCGTTCATGACCTGCTGCATATTTGCCGTGGCATTCGCGGATATCTGATCCGGAGACGTAAGCTCAAACCTTTTTGCCTCTTCACCTGACATATCGGAGATAAGCGAATCGGCCATAAACTGTGCCTTGCTGTGAAGGTCACCGGTCTCGCCCAGTTCGGCCAGTCTGTTCTCGATAGCATTCACAGCCGTGGCCTTGTTGTTGCTGATAAGATCCTGCTTGACCTGAGCCGCAAATACGTTCCCGTGACGAGCAGAGATATTCTGTCTGCTCTCACGTTTCCTCTGTGAATTCCGCGTATATTCGTCCTGAATAGCCGGAAGCATTTCTCTGGACTTTGATCCTTCTGCAGTCTGCTGTGCAAGATCCATCAGATACTGCGTGGATCCCTTGTATGTTCCGGTGTTAGCACGGAC
>JAEEGL012703605.1_pt1 | contig 14270 bp, 10 predicted proteins | sample 9134231 | NCBI WGS metagenome assembly JAEEGL01 (sample SAMN16246548, study PRJNA631951) | gut metagenome | biome: gut microbiome; feature: rumen; material: fiber-attached | host: Bos | place: Iran: Karaj | collected 2018-10 | reverse complement strand
CCAGTTCCTCGATTACGGCAGGATCGGATATAAACTTCTCATAGATTTCTTCAGATGAGAATAGATAAGGTAATGAAAATACAGCATATTTCTTGTTGTAAGGCTCAAGATTAGCTGTAGAGATCGCCATGAACTGGATTGTACCTGATTTAACAAGATCAATTACCTCTTCATTTGATCCTGAAGTTTTATTGGCATAAATCTGTACCTCGTATCTGTCTCCTGCCTTTTTCTCGACATAATCTTTAAATGCCAGGAAGCCCTTATGGTCGGGATGACTTTCCTCATGGGTATGGGCAATAGTAACGACGGTCTTTGCCTGTACTGCTACTAATGGAAATAAAATTAGTGCAGAAAGAATAACAAGAGAAATAGATCTTATAATCTTCATAAACATCACCAGAGTTGTTTAATATAGTAAACATACTAAAGTATAGGTCACGAATAATTGTTACATTGTGAAACGTATATATAATTTGAATGATGTTCGATGAAGCAAACGGCATTTTTATCAAAAAAAATTGCAAACTTTGAAAAAAACTGTGTTATGATACGACCTATCGTTGAGTCCAACGAAATCACCTAGACCTATTTGTAACGGTCTAACACGGAAAAATCCTTTTAACTTAATAATTAAGAGATCCTTTCTGCATTCCCCATGCAGATCACTGATTGTAATTTTACTTATATGAATCTAACCGAATTAAAAAACACTCCTGTTGCTCAGCTCGTTCAGATGTGTGAGCAGAATGGAATCGAGAACGTTGCCCGCCTAAGTAAGAAAGAAATTATTTTCCAGCTTCTAAAAGCTTCATCAAAAAACGGTGAAGACATTTTCGGCGAAGGTGTAATTGAAATTCTTCCAGACGGTTTTGGTTTCTTAAGAAGTGCTGATTCTTCATACCTGGCAGGTCCTGACGATATCTATGTATCTCCAAGTCAGGTCAGAAGATTCAACCTTAGAACAGGCGACTCAATTGCCGGTAAGATTAGACCTCCAAAAGATGGCGAAAAGTACTTCGCATTATTGAAGGTAGATTCTGTAAACAATGACGATCCAGAAAATTCTCGTCATAAGATTTTATTTGAGAACCTTACTCCTTTATTCGCTCAGGACAGAATGCAGCTTGAGCTTGGTAACGGTTCAAAGGAAGATTTAACTGCAAGAGTTATTGATCTTGTTGCTCCAGTTGGTAAAGGTCAGCGTGGTCTGATTGTTGCTCCTCCAAAAGCTGGTAAGACCATGCTTCTGCAGAATATTGCCCACTCTATTTCAACCAAGTTCCCTGAGTGTACTCTGATTGTGCTTCTGATTGACGAGCGTCCAGAAGAAGTTACCGAAATGCAGCGTAACGTTAAGGGCGAAGTTGTGGCTTCAACCTTCGATGAGCCTGCAACACGTCACGTTCAGGTTGCTGAAATGGTTATCGAGAAGGCTAAGAGACTTGTTGAGCATAAGAATGACGTTGTTATTCTTATGGATTCTATCACCCGTCTTGCTCGTGCATACAACACTGTTATCCCTTCATCAGGCAAGGTTTTAACCGGTGGTGTTGACGCTAATGCTCTACAGAAGCCAAAGCGTCTGTTCGGTGCTGCACGTAACGTTGAGGAAGGCGGTTCTCTGACCATCATTGCAACTGCTCTGATTGATACCGGTTCAAAGATGGATGAAGTTATTTACGAGGAATTCAAGGGTACCGGTAATATGGAACTTCATCTGTCACGTAAGATTGCCGAGAAGCGTGTATATCCTGCAATCGACGTTACCCGTTCAGGTACAAGACGTGAAGAGCTTATTACTACTCCTGATGAGCTGCAGAAGATGTGGATTCTAAGAAAGTTCCTGCATCCTATGGGCGAAATCGAGGCTATGGAGTTCTTAATCGATAAGCTGTCCATGACCAAGACCAACAATGATTTCTTTGATGTAATGAAGAGAGGCTAGTCTCCTACCTTCAACCAAAGATAAGAAATCCCGTTCTACTAAATTAGTATGAACGGGATTTTTCGTTTTAATCCTATCTGAATTTCAGAGTATTACTTGCTCTGTTCTGCGATTGCTTTTCTTACAGCCTTAGCCAGGAAGTCAGACATTACATCGCCATTGTGCTCAAGCATCTTAGGGAACATTGAAATAGGTGTTGCACCTGGGAAGGTGTTGATTTCATTGATCAGGATGCCGTCTTCCTTTGACAGGAAGAAGTCGATTCTTGACAGATCACGCAGCTTCAGACCAACGAAGGCACGACGTGCAAGATCCTGAATGGTTCTGATGTCATCCTCTGACAGATTCTCAGGAGTTACAGTAGTAATGGTGCCTGAATCCTTTGAGTATTTCTCATCAAAGGTGTAGAACTTGTTGTCAGGAATAATGATTTCACCAGGACGTGACAGTTTCAGCTCGCCGTTGATTTCATAAGCTGCAACCTCAAGCTCGCGGTGAATGATGTTCTTCTCAAGAATAACCTCTGAGCTGAACTGGAATGCCTCAGCAATGCAGTCCCAGACATCATCACGCTTGGTTACATGATAGCAGCCTACTGATGAGCCCTGACTTGCAGCCTTAACGTAGATATCCTGATACTTGTCAAAGAAGGCTAAAGCCTCTTCCTTATACTTGTCATTCTTCAGAGGAATAATTGCATAAGGTGAATTTGGAATACCTAGAGCATCAAGATACAGCTTGGTGGTGATCTTGTTGAAGCAGTAACGGCTGGCCTCAGCCTTGCATCCGATGTAAGGAATGTTGTGAATCTCAAGGAATGACTGAATATCGCCGGTTTCACCTGGAATACCGTGGATACATGGAACAACGCAGTCTACTTTGATTTCCTTTCCATCTACGGAGAAAATGTTATCGCCAAGGAAAATACCGTTCTTGTTCTCATCAACGATAAACTTGTGATTATGAATTACTGCCTTGGTAACTGAAAATTCTGGAGTCTTTTTTAACTGTTCTTCAATGAATTTTGCGCTTAGAAGAGAAATGTCGTGCTCGGATCCGTCTCCGCCACATAGTAATAGAATGTTGGTACTCATTTTTATCCTAAATAATCTTAAATATGATTGAAAACATGATAGACACTCTAGGTTTTCCTTTCAAGATGTATTTTCGGATAATCTCGATTTATACGACCGCCTTTCAATAATTGATCATTTTTTCGAGCAATCTTTTATTTTGCCCTAATTAAGTCATAATCTATTCGTTGTAGTGTATCCTCATAAAAAAGTGAAAACTCAAAACGTATAAAAAGAATAAGGCCATGTTATGAAAGTCGATGTCAACAAACCGGTAGAAAATCCTGAATTATTAAAATTCCTCAATGAATTAGATAAAACCTCTGATGAGAACAAAAGAAATGACCTATTGGACAATATCGCCAGGGAATTTACTTTAAAATCAAATCTGCTTTCCATTGTTAAGGTTGATGATGATGCTATTGCTCAGAAGCAGGATGGACAGAAGTATTTCAAGCAGGACTCCACAATCTCCTTTGTTCAGTTCAAATCTGAAGATGATAAGGTATATTTCCCTGCATTTACTGACTGGAATGAACTGAGAAAGGGTGATTCCTACAAGAATGAGTATGTTAAGACTCTGATAATGTCCTTTGATGATTATTTTGCTCTGGTTAAGGATTCAGACGCAGGTGTTGTCATCAACCCTTACAGCCATAATCTTGCATTTACAAATGGTAATCTTCAGTTCATGAAACAGCGTAAGGATATGCTGGAAAACGGTCATACCGAGGTAACTGCAAATAAGGATACTCATGTTCTGATTGGCGATCCTAAGGAATACCCTGAGCAGATGGTAAAGGCAATTACCGATTACTCAAAGACTGTTAAGGACATAAACGCCATCTGGCTTAAGCTTATGGTCCGTGATGAAGAGAAGAGCTATCTTCTGGTTGTGGATTTCAAAGGCGAAAAACAGAAGATTTTCTCAGGCATTGCTGATGCTGCAAGAGAATATCTTCCAAGCAACATGTACATTGACATGGTTCCTTATGACGGCGAGTTTGGTCAGAGTGCCGCAAAAACAGGAAAGCCTTTTTATCAGAGAAAGCGCAGACTGTTTGGTTTATTTGGATAATTAAGACTGAATCAGAGCAGAATTCGCAAAGCCTGTCAGAGAAAAAGACAGGGGGCTAAATAGAAAAGCTTCCTGTGAATATATCACTTAGGAAGCTTTCAAATCCTGTTCTCTTTAAACAGGAAGTATTAGATATTGTTCTCGATGAATGCCTTAAGCTCATTCTTTGGCAGAGCACCAATCTGGCGGTTAACGATATTTCCGTCCTTGAACAGCAGCATGTTAGGAATGCTCATTACTCCAAATTTGGCTGCGTATTCCTGATTCTGGTCAATATCAATCTTAACGAACTTAACGTTTTCCATCTCTTCTGCCAGCTCTTCAATGATAGGACCAACCATTTTGCATGGTCCACACCACTGAGCCCAGAAGTCAACAAAAACAGGCTTATCTGAATTTAATACTTCCTGTTCAAACTGGCTGTCTTCAATATGTAAAACTTTATCGCTCATAACAAATCTCCAAAAATACTATCTATTTCTATATTATCATGAGAAATTTTCAGTAAATACAAATTGAAATTAAAAATCAGTTCTAGGCAGCAGTAATTTTTCTGATGATGTACTTAAGCATAACTCCATACACCGGTACGAAAATAATCATATTCGCTGCAAGCTTGACCATATAGTCGAAGGTTGCAATTTCCACCCAGTGTTCTGCCATGAATGCATCGTTGGTACCGCAGAAGGCAACAGCGAAGAATACATAGGTATCAATAAGATTACCAAAAATTGATGAGGATACTGGTGCTGGCCACCACAGCTTAAGCTCTCTTAATCTCTGGAATACCAGAATGTCGCACAGCTGACCCAGAATATAGGCTGACAGTGAGGCAATGGTAATTCTGAAGACAAAGTATGAGAACTGAGACAGGTTTGTCAGTCCCTGGAAATCACCATGTTCAAACAGAGTTCCAATCAGATAGGAAACAATCAGACCTGGAATAGTAGCCAGAAAAACAATCTTTCTTGCTCTAATTTTTCCAAAGATTCTGACAGTCAGATCTGTAGTAAGGAAGACGAAAGGATAGGTGAAGGTACCCACGGTTGTTACGATTCCAAATAGTTCTAAAGGAATCTGCACAGCGTAGTTACTGACAACAAGGATAATAATATGTGTAAACCAAAGCTTATAAAAAGGGAAAGAAAATTTGTCCATTTTGTATTTTCATTTCAGGATTAATTAAAAGAAAGAACCTAGCAGAACGCTAAGGTCCGCCGTAAAGTGAGCCTATTCTATTCCTTTTTATGATGTATTTCACATTATTTTTGCGTTATCCTGCAAAGATGTTGAAATTACGAGGAATATAATCAGCCTGTGTATTCTAACTTCGACCTAATTTTCAAGGTCTATACTAAAAATTGTAGTTTGTTTTCTTGTAAGGATGAGTATGAAAGCTTTAAAAATATTAGTTCTTGCAGCTGCTGTATGCAGTTTTTCCTCTTTAGCCGCAGATAATGCTTCAACAAATGAATCTTTAGGTGACAAGATGTCAGCAATTGGCTCAAATATTCAGAAGAAAGGGGCAAAGGTAGGAGAGAAAATCTCTGACGGTGCGGTTTATACCAAGGATAAGGTGGTTGATGGCTATGACTACACCAAAGACAAGGTTGTAGACGGCTATGACTGGACCAAGGATAAGGTAAAAAAAGGCGCAGACTATACCAAGGACAAGGCTGTAGACGGTTATGAGTGGTCCAAGGATAAAGTCCAGAAAGGCGCTGACTACACCAAGGAAAAATTCAATAACGGTGTCGATTACGTGAAGGATAAGACCTCAGATTAACAGTTTTCTTTTTCCACTCAATCTTCAATTAAATACTTCCTATATTCGGAAGTATTTCGTCAGAATCTAAGATTTCTCTTCAGTTTCCCCAAAAAATCTCTGAATTTCTAGCGATTTTTCAAAAAAAATCGCTCACTCCTGTCTTTTGTAAAAGTGAGCGATTGTTGTAGTGAATCATCTATGGTTGAATGATATTCTGATTAGGTAACTTCATATTTCCTTCCATTTCTACCTTCATGTTGGAATGAATCCTCATTTCATGCTGGATCTCTTTGCCAGCATTTAATATCTTATTATTCTGACCGTTATAAGCTCCAGTCTGATCCATGGCTTCTTGTACTCTGGTATCATCAAAATCATTTAGATTAAGCTTGCCAAGTCTGTCAAATTCACTTGGACTGATATAGTAGGAAAGTTTTTGTTTAATATATGATTGAGGATCTGCTTCTGTTACCTGTTCATTGACAATCAGCTGCTGAATATGATGTGTAGTCTCAATCGTAAGTCTAATCGCTCCGTCTTCATCTTTTATCAGAGTATATTCAGCATTTGCATCTCCTTGACCGTGAGGTGCTACAATATTAAAGGCAGGCTCAGCACCATTCTTGTCAAGCGCAACAGGAATACCTATAGTTAATGACTTTGCAGTTTCCTGTGACATCATTGCCAGAACCAGATTGACCTTTTGCCTTGTTTCCTTATCTAATCCACTGTATTTTGCAGAATTGTTGGATGTCACCAGCTGAGCAATCTCATCTCTGGCTGTTTCAAAGTCAGTGCTGAGTTTCTTGCCCCCAGGGAGGGTAACTGACATGCCGCGAATTAGGTCTTTATAGCATGATGTATCTTCGATATTGCCATTGCCCAGTCGCTTTGCATCGGTAAGAATGGCCAGATTCATAGTTGTCCCGACTTCTCTTATTACTGCATTATTGAATGATGTATCAGGGACAAAGCTTTTGTTTTCTGTATTGTCATAGGTTTCTGATTTCAGCTTATCCTTAATAAGCTGCTTCATTGATTCTGGAAACTCTCCTTTAAAGTTATCATTAATATAAGAGTCTGTCTGTTCTGAAATATATTCATCTGTCCCATCAAGCAGGCTGTCATATACAGGCCCAAGCTTATCCTCCTGAATTAAGATAGGCCCTTCATAATTCATGGTATGAATATCATTGGTGTTGGACAAAAACTCCAGGTTTTCAATAAGAATATTGTTTGTATTTGCCATATCAAAAGCAAGGGTAGTTACAGTTCCCTGTTTATTTCTTCCCAATTGATTGGTGTATCCGTCATCATCATATAATTCATTGTACATATTCTGAATTTTTGCAAAATTCAGACTCTCAAATACTGTTTTTAGGTTAACACGTTCTTCTGGAGTCATTCTTAAAAGCACAATACTCTGAAATAGAATTTTTGAAGCCTTTAAAGAGTTTCTATCTTCCTGAACTGCCTGGATTTCCTCTGCAGTTCCGGAGGACTTCATGGCTTCTGACAAGCTTTTGTATAAAGAGAATAATGCCTTATGCATCTCTTCTGGGGAGGATGTGGCTTTTAAGTTTTTTAACGGTCCAAGATCTAAATCCTTGGCCTTATTATAAAATTTGGTGATAAAGCCAGGAGGAAATGCCTTTCCTTCTGTATAGCCAAGAATTCTGATACCAGTTTTTCTAAATCCATGCAGATTCTGTCCAATGGCATTATATTCATCAGCATTTGAAAAAATAGCATCGATTCTTTTTTTAACTGAATCTAAAGAACGCAGTTTATTTGCTCCATTGAGGAGGATACTTTGGCAGGATTTCATTATGATATCAGCAGCACCTTTATTCTCCTTTGTCTTGGAAATAACATAATCGATAATCTCATTTGTTCTCTTGTCATTTAAATCGATATCATCTCCTATCTTCGAGAGAATATATTCTCTCTTTGCTTCGTCTATCCCTTTGAACTGATCTACACTGACATTCAGTAGATTTCCTTCATCATCAAAAAGTTTACCTTTTATGTAATCGAGATAATAATTGTTGAGCTTATTTTCAGGAAGTTTAGCCTCTTTGATTTCCCTGATGGTATCAACAAACTGTTTAATAAACTCCTCAATTTTCTGGGTATAGGTCTCCTTGTCGAAAACTTCTTTACCTGCTTCATTCTTTTTAGGTAAATCTTCTTCTTTTATCTGTGAAATCGATTTTTGCAGCAAAGCCTGCATGCTATAGGCTGATCTTTTTTCCAGCAGCCCCTCCTTTAGCAGAGAATCAACTGCATTTTCTATTATGTTTCCTTCAATCTTTTTTGCCTGAGCTTTGTCAATATTATCTGAGTTTGCTGTTTTAAATTTTTCAATAATCCTGTTCAGATCTGAACCTTTAAGATTTTTTGTGGTATCCAGCTTTGCAAAATCCTCATTAAGAGAATCTCCTTTTGCATAAGTAACGGTATCAAGCAGGTTGCTTTTAATTACGCTTACAAGATTTCTAACCTGCTGTCTGGCTCCACCAATATTCGCCCAGCATTTGAATTTCTGCCAGAGTCCGGCTTTCTTGATTTCACCGTCAGATGATAAATAATATGATTGATTGTTTTGTAAATTATCAATTGATATATTCACATTCGTGTTCATGTTATATACCTCAGACTAATATCATCGTTAAACAGGAAGGACATCCATTAAACTAGAAGCTACAGAGCTCTTTGCAGAATCCCGTGTCCCCAGATCTTCATCACCCTTAGAGATTGAATAAACATCCTTAAGCACATCCCTTATGAAAACAGCCTTATCGGAGAATTCTGAAAGAATATTCATTAGTTTTTTACCATCCAGCTGTTCAATAGGAATAATTCTTGAAAGGATTAAAGCGCCTTCAGAGATACCAATGAAGTTTCCGCCAGTTCCTTCACCATTGAATGATAGAGAAAGAGCCTTATACAAAACTTCTTTTGAAAAAACTGGTATTTTTTCAGGATCTGAAAGAGGACAGAACATTACTATATCGTCTGCTGCCTGACGGTACTGCAAAACGATAAGCAAATCTTCAAACTCAAAGGCACATGAGTTATCACTCTCGATTTTGACTTCAAGATTTGTTTCTTCCGAAAAATCTTTCATGATATTCTCGAATAGCGACATATTACTTCCTTAATTTATTTGAACTTTTTTTATCTGTAGTTACTAAAGTATAGAACATAGTCTGAGAAATTTTTTTTAAAGGAATCTAATAAATACATATCTGTGAAGCCTATCTTGTTTGTGATTCTTCCTGTTAAAAAAGTATTTAATCAGAATTTAAGAAAAATCTTCAATTTCTTAAAAAAAACACTGTTTTTTTTGTTCTTTTTAAGAAAAAACGCAAAAAAAATGCAATGTTGAGTAATGTCAGTTTTTATAAATTTTTTTAAAAGTTATAATGTTAAGAAGTTAAAACAGAAATATAAAAACGGAGACGAATTCATACACTTTTTAGTGATACTCCAATTCGTACTAATTCTATGACAGATAATCTTCCTTTAGTCCTTGTTGACGGTTCATCATTTCTATATAGAGCCTTTTATGCCGCTCCTAAATCATTCACCAATTCAAAAGGAATTCCAACCGGCGTCTGCATGATTCTATCCAGAATGCTTGGAGCTCTTACATCCAAGTTTGCCGGAGCCAAGTTTATTGTGGTTTTCGATGCCAAGGGCAAGTCCTTTAGAAATGAAATGTACCCTGAGTACAAAGCCAATCGTCCTCCTATGCCTGATGAGCTTAGAGTTCAGATTGAATATGTACATAAAATCGTAAGAGCAATGGGCTTTCCTCTGGTATCTATTGAAGGCGTGGAGGCTGATGACGTACTTGGTACCTATGCAACAGATGCTTCAAAGGAAGGTGTAAAGACTGTTATCTGTACCGGCGATAAGGATCTGGCTCAGCTTGTGGATGACAATGTCATTCTTTATGACTCAATGAAGGATGTCTACACTGATGCTAAAGGTGTTGTCGAGAAATTTGGTGTTAAACCTGAGCATATCATTGATTTTCTTGCTCTGAAGGGAGACAGCTCAGATAATATTCCTGGTATGGCTGGTGTAGGTGATAAGACAGCGGTTACTCTTATCAATGAGCTTGGCGGCATTAAGGATATCTACAATAATCTTGATAAGATTGCATCTTTATCCTTCCGCGGTTCAAAGACTTTTGCAGAGAAATACAGAGAGGCTTTTGAGACAGTTGAGCTTTCATACCGACTTGCTACCATCAGAACTGATTTGGAGCTTCCACTTAAGATTTCAGAGGTAACACCTCCTGTCCTGAACAAAAACGATCTTATTGAAATCTATACCGAGCTTGAATTTACCAAGCTTCTGGCTGATCTGAAAAAGGATGCTCCTGCTGATAGCCCAAAGACTCAGGCTCAGAGCTTTGATTTTGCCAAGGCAGCATCAAAAACTGAAGATGCTCCTGCCTTCAGCTCTGCTCCTACCGATTACAAGAGTAATGGCGGTAAATATATTCTTGTAACTGATGAGAATGTGCTTGATGAGCTGTGTAACAGGATCTTATCGGCAAGATTAGTTGCTCTTGATACTGAGACTACCTCTCTGATGCCTCAGGAGGCATCCCTGGTCGGTATGTCTTTATCTGTCGCAGCAAATGAAGGTTACTATATTCCTCTGAATCATACCTATCTTGGAGTTCCACAGTGTCTTTCTCTTGATATGGTAAGAGAGAAGCTGCTGCCGGTTCTGAATTCAACTGATGTGAAGATCATCGGTCATAACATTAAATTTGACCTTCTGGTACTTCACTATCAGAACTTTGAAATTGAAAGAGTCTATGCCGACACCATGGTGATGGCTCATCTTCTTGATTCAGCATCTGCCATGAATATGGACGATCTGGCCTTAAGATATTTAAACTACAGAACCATTACCTACAAAGAGATTACCGGTGATAAGAAGAAAATCCCTATCAGCGAGGTTCCAGTAGAGATTGTCTGCAACTATGCCGCAGAAGATGCCGATGTCACCTTCCGTCTGTATCAGACCTTGTCAGAAAAGCTTTTTGCATCTGAAAATGATCGCAAGCTCTTCTTTGAGCAGGAAATGCCTTTCCTAAAGGTTCTGTATCACATGGAGCTTGAGGGGGTATTTGTTTCTCAGAAGGAGCTTGAGGCTCAGAACCGCAATCTTAAGACAGAGCTTGTGGAGATTCAGAAACAGATTTATGTCTCAGCGGGGCAGGAGTTTAATATTGCCTCTCCAAAACAGCTTGGAAAGGTTCTTTTTGAAGATCTTAAGATCCCTTATCCAAAGAAGGTTAAGGATGGTAAGTATTCAACAGCAGAGGATATCCTGGAGCAGATTGCCTTCAACTATGATATTGCCAACCTGGTTTTAAGATACAGAGGTCTTGCCAAGCTTATCTCAACCTATACCGAGAAGCTTCAGACTCTGATTTCTCCTAAGACCGGAAGAATCTATACCTCATTCAATCAGACCGGAACTGTAACCGGAAGACTGTCATCTTCAGATCCTAATCTGCAGAATATTCCTGCAAGAACTGAAGAGGGCAAGATGATCAGAAAGGCCTTTATTGCACCAGAAGGCTATAAGATTATTGCTGCCGATTACTCTCAGATTGAATTAAGACTGATTGCTCATATCAGTGAAGATCCAAATCTTAGAAAAGCATTCCTTGCTGGACAGGATATTCACAGAGCAACTGCCGCCGAGGTTTTAGGAAAGAGTATTGATGAGGTTACCTCTCAGGAAAGATCACATGCCAAGGCAACAAACTTTGGTCTGATGTACGGCATGGGTGCTTTTGGTCTTACCAGACAGACCCATATGAGTATGGCTGAGGCAAAGGTTTATATCCAGAGATACTTTGAGCGCTATCCTAGTGTTCAGAAGTACATGGAAGAGACTAAAGCCTACGCTCATGAACATGGGTATGTAACATCAATCAACGGACGACACATAAGCGTTGCCAATATCAACAGCTCAAATACCATGCTGTCCAAGGCCGCAGAGCGCGCAGCCATTAATGCTCAAATGCAGGGAAGTGCCGCTGATGTTATCAAGACAGCTATGATTCGACTTGATGAGTGGATAGCATCTCTTCCACAGAACACTATCAGAATGACCGTTCAGGTTCACGATGAACTTATCTTTGAGGTAAAGGAAGAGTTTGTGGATGAAGCCTGTGCAAAGATCAGCGAGATTATGGAGAATGCCTATAAGCTTTCAGTTCCTCTGACTGTGGGAGTTGGAGTATCTTCAAGCTGGGCGGATGCACATTAAAAATCTGTTTTCTTTGAACAAGAGGGTGACTAAAAAGGTCGCCCTCTTTTTTGATCTGATTTTTTTATTTTTAATATTATTATTGATAATATTATTATATTAAATATTTATCTATTTTCTTGATATATAACGGTTATATACTATACTTAATAATATAAAGAGTTATTAAAGTGGTAATATCGTTATGGATAAAGAAGAACTTTTCAAACCTTATATTCAAGATGATTTAGCCTTACTTCCTCCTTGTATTGGTGATTTTATCTCCCCTTCAGATCCTGTCAGACTTGTTAGCACAATTGTTGATAAACTTGATATCACCAATATTCTTAATGATTACAAAGGTGGAGGAACCACCAGCTACCATCCTCGAATGCTCCTTAAAGTCATCATATATGCTTATCTCTGCAATATTTATTCAGGTCGTAAAATCGAGAAAATGCTTTGTGAAAATATTAAGTTCATGTGGCTTGCTGGAATGTCCAGACCTGATTACAGAACCATTAATCTATTTAGAAGTAAGCGTCTTGCAAATGGTATTTTTGAAGATCTCTTCTCTCAGGTTGTAGAACTTCTAAACTCAGAAGGGCTTGTATCCTTACAGGTACAATATATAGATGGAACAAAAATAGAATCTGCCGCCAATAGATATACTTTTGTATGGCGTGGTAGTGTAGAAAAAAATAAGCAGAAGCTTCTCAATAAAGTTCATTTTATCCTCGTTCAGGCCAATGATTTACTTTCAAAAGAGCTTCAGGAAGAGATTCCTGATGAACTATCACCTGAGTTAATGAAAGAAAAGACTGAACGCATCATAAAAAAATTAGAAAGCTCCGATTTAGACAAAGCTAATTTAAAAAAAAAGATCAAAGAACTAACTGAAATTAAAGAAGAAAAAGCAAATAAACTCGAGGAATACAACAAACATCTAGAGCTATTAGGTCAACGTAATAGCTACAGTAAGACTGATCCTGATGCAACTTTCATGAGAATGAAAGAAGATGCAATGCTGAATGGTCAAACAAAACCTGGATATAACGTTCAAATATCAACAGAAAACCAATTTATAACTCACTTTGGTATTTATTGGCGGCCATCCGATACAGGAACAATGATTGATTATCTAGAATCATTTAAACACACCTATAATAAACAAAGCCCCGTAGTTGTTGCAGATTCAGGTTATGGCAGCGAACAGAATTACGAATATATGTTTAGTAACGGCATAACTCCATACGTTAAATACAATATGTTCCATGCAGAAACTAAACAAAAATATAAAAAAAATATATTCCTTTCAGCAAATTTCAAATACGACAAAGAGTCAGATTCTTTTATCTGTCCAAACAATAAACGGCTCAATAAGTTTGAAAGCAGAACTATAATTTCTGAACTAGGATTTCAATCTGAGGTTACAAGATACAAGGCTAAAGACTGTTCTCAATGCCCATACAGGCATGAATGCTATAAAGGCAATTCTATTTCTAGAATCATTGAAGTTAATAATAAATTAAAAGAATATAAAAAAATGGCAAGACAACTTCTAGAAAGTGAAGAAGGCTTAATGCACAGAAGCCGGAGGCCAATTGAACCAGAAGCTGTGTTTGGCGATATCAAGTTTAACCATGATTTCAAGCGATTCCGACTGCGAACAAAAGCAAAAGTAATAATTGAGTTTGGACTTGTGGCTTTGGCTCATAATATAAGGAAATGGGCAAATATAAGAAATGAAATGAACGCGATAATGAGTTAGAAAGAAGATTTACCTAAGATAATACAGCACATCTCGTCTCCTCTCCTAAAACATCAAAGAATCTCCTCCTCAAAGTAAAAAGACTCAAAATTTAATTCGAATAAAATTCGATTCCTGAGAAAAACAGGATTCTCCGATTTTATAAAAAAAGAAGGCTGACATACTTTTTAGTCAGCCTCTTTTCTATGTGCTATCTGAGCAATCTCTTGGAATTCTCAAATATCTCGTTAACTGTTTAGTACTAATAATCTCGTCTTAATCTTTTGGATTAGCTGTGCTTTATTCTTCTCGGTGCTCTGTCGAATTTCTATAATTTCATCCATAGGTAATTTTGCAATCTTATT
>JAEEGL012539129.1_pt1 | contig 14270 bp, 15 predicted proteins | sample 9134231 | NCBI WGS metagenome assembly JAEEGL01 (sample SAMN16246548, study PRJNA631951) | gut metagenome | biome: gut microbiome; feature: rumen; material: fiber-attached | host: Bos | place: Iran: Karaj | collected 2018-10 | reverse complement strand
GCATTGGTTATCTTCTGCGTTGAACGTACAGATCTTAACTGCCGTCTGATATTGCTGATCTGCCCCGCCATCGTTCTATGCCTCGTTATTCAGTCTGCGGAATACGCCGGCGTAATCGGAAACGATTTCTTCCAGCTTCGCAGACAGTTCATCACTGATGATTTTCTTGGTTCTGATCTCTTCCATGATGCCATCATGGTAGTCATGCATCTTTCTTAACAGGTCATCCTCAAAGGCATCGATCTTGTCGACATCGATGTCATCGATGTAACCCTTCTGGGCAGCGAACAGCATGATTACCTGGTCTTCCATTGAGATAGGTGAATACTGCGGCTGCTTCAGTAATGCCATTAATCTCTGACCATGAGCAATGGTCTTCTTGGTGGCTGCGTCAAGGTCACTGCCGAACTGAGCGAAGTCCAGAACCTCCTGGTACTGGGCAAGCTGCAGCTTCAGGGCACCTGAAACCTTCTTCATGGCCTTGCTCTGAGCAGCACTGCCGACACGGGATACGCTGAGACCGCTGTCTACAGCCGGTCTGTTGCCGCTGTTGAACAGTTCAGTCTGCAGGAATATCTGTCCGTCAGTAATTGAAATGACGTTTGTCGGAATGTATGCACTGATGTCGCCGGCCAGTGTTTCAACGATTGGTAATGCCGTCATTGATCCTGCGCCTAAGGCATCAGACAGTTTTGCGCTTCTTTCCAGAAGTCTTGAATGCAGATAGAAGACGTCACCAGGATAAGCTTCTCTTCCCGGAGGCCTTCTTAATAACAGTGAAAGCGTTCTGTAGGCAATGGCATGCTTGCTTAAGTCGTCATAGACGATAAGCACGTCTTCGCCGTTTTCCATCCAGTACTCACCGATGGCACAGCCGGCATACGGTGCAATGTACTGTAAGGCTGCCAGTTCAGATGCGCTTGAACATACTACGGTAGTATAGTCCATGGCGCCGTGCTGTCTTAATCTCTCAACGATCTGAGCGACTGTTGAGGCCTTCTGACCGATGGCAACGTAAACGCACTTAACATTCTTGCCCTTCTGGTTGATTATCGTATCGATGGCGATGGCCGTCTTACCGGTCTGTCTGTCACCGATGATCAGCTCACGCTGACCTCTGCCGATAGGAATCATTGAGTCAATGACCTTAATACCTGTTTCTAACGGCTGGCTTACAGACTGACGGGCTATGACACCAGGAGCGTTTCTTTCGATTGGATAATATGCTGATGCCTTGATTGAGCCGTTATCATCAATTGGACGGCCTAAGGCATCTACTACTCTTCCCAACAGATCATCGCCGACAGGAACCTCAACGATCTTACCGGTGGTAATGACCTGATCTCCTTCAACGATTCTCTTTTCATTGCCCAGAAGAACGGCACCGATGCTGTCTTCTTCCAGGTTCATTACCATGGCTACCGATTCACCGATCTGTAACAGTTCACCGGCCATGGCCTTCTTAAGACCTCTGATCTTGACGATGCCGTCAGCTACTACGTCTACGTAGCCTACGGTATCGGAAGTTCTGAGTTCTACCTTTTCACCAAGATCAAACTTTCTGATCTTGGCCTTGATGGTTTCGCCGAATTCCTCTTCGCCATCATAATTGTCATCCTTCAGCAGCTCTTCTCTCATGTTCTTGAGACGTGTCTTGTATGAACCGTCCCAGACATAGTCATCTACGACGACCTTGATGCCGCCGATGAGCTCTTCATCAAGCTTGTTCTCCAGCTTGACGGGATGATTGAGTCTGTCAGAAATGGCCTTTTCCAGATCAAGAACTGACTGTTCATCCAGTTCTCTGACAGAATATGCCGTACCAAACAGAGTTCCTCTGAGATGATAGTAGTGTTCAATGAAATCATGAATCAGCTGGATCTCGGTATGGCCCTTGTTTATGGTGTTGTTAATCAGGAAAAAGGTGTTCATGATGTTCATGTCCAAAGCATTACCAAAGACCTCCGCCAGCCTGTTTCTCTTCTGCAGCGAAGTATAGTGATTACTGTCTATGTAATCTCTTAATTCCTCAGACCTGTTAATGCCGTCATTGACCATCCTGAACTGCTGGAAGTATTCCTCTTCCCTTCTTTCCTGTCTGGCCAGTTCCATCAGATTCTGAGCATAACGCTTTGTATCAAGACTCATTTCTCTGTTACTTCCTTAATAAACTCATCTACTGCCTTGCGGTCAGTCTTCTTGTTAAGCTTGTCGTTGAGCAGTCTCTCGGTTGCGGTCATGGCAACGTTGACGATCTCCTCGTGCATTTCACTTAACATCTTGCTGCGCTGCTGTTCGATGTCTTCTCTGGCTTCTGCCATCATCTGCTCGCTCTTTTCCTTGCCTTCCTGTTCCAGGACTTCCTTGATGCGGTTGCCTTCCTGGCGAGCTTCTTCGATGACTTCCCTGGCCTTGTCGTCTGCCTTGGCCAGTTCAGCTTCCATCTGCTTCTTCATCTCTTCGTTTTCCTTCTTCAGAGCGTCAGCTTCAGCAAGTCTGTTCTGTTCATATTCGCTTCTGGCATCCAGAATCTTCTTTACCGGCTTGTAGGCAAGCTTGTAAAGCGCAAAAAACAGCACTGCCGTTGCGCAAAGCTGTGTTATTGCTGTCCAGATATTTGGTACCAGTAAGGCCAGAATATCAACAATCTGCATGTTATGCTCCTAAGATAAAGATGATAAGGAAAGCAACAAGCAAACAGTAGATAGCACATGTTTCAGAAATGGCGGCACCGATGATGGCCATTGACTGAATCTTACTGGCGGCGTCAGGGTTCTTGCCGATTGACTCAACAGCCTTGATGGCAACTTTGCCTTCCATGAGACCTGTGATACAGCCGGCCATGACACATAATGCTGCTGCAAACCCTAATAAAGCTTTTTCCATAAATTCTCCTCCTATTTACTGTTCTTCAGGCAGTTCCTTGCCTATGAACGAAATTGATAATGTCATGAAGATGAATGCCTGCATTGCTCCTGAGAATAAGTCAAAGTAGAAATGAAGTACAGGAGTAACGGCAAGGCTCACGATATTGAATTCTCCGATCATCGGAATCATCTTTGATATTGATCCGAGCATCTGATAGATGACTGACATCAGGATGCCGCCGGACAGGATGTTACCGAACAGACGGAGAGATAATGACAGCAGTGTTGATAACTTGCTGATGATGTTCAAGAGCACAAACGGTGCGAACGGTTCGAACCAGCTCTTGACATATTTCTTTGCTCCTCTGGCCCTGGCTGAATATACCTCGATGAGTACGCAGGTCAGCGCTGCCAGAATCAGTGTTACGGAGTAGTTTGACGTCGGTGCCTCAAGTGAGAACAGACCGGCGATGTTAGCTACGAATATGTACAGCGTTACGGAAAGAATGTACGGAGTCAGATACTTTGATATCTCGTCGCTCGTCTTTTCCTTTACCTGCTTGTCAACCATCTGTACGGCTGTCATCAGTAAAAGAACCAGACCCTTCGGCTGGCTTAGCGGGTCAACGTTTTTAAGCTTGCGGTTAATGACGAACAGTAAGGCCACGATCACCAGAGTTACGATGATTATGGAGTATACCGTTGTCTGAATTTCAAACATAACCTTCACCCTTTCCTTGACACTAACACATAAAATCACATAATATGCTACGCTACAATATTATTATATTTATATGTATTTTTTCAAGATTTATCGGTCCAAATCGTACTGAAAACGCTTACTGTCAGAATGAAAAATCTCCATTTTAATGGAGATTAATTCATTGTTTTTCTGTTATTCTCTGGCTGATCTAGCAGCCTCAATTACGGACGCGATCTTGAAGACCATGAAGCCGCCGAAACAGCCCCACACATTGAAATACTGCGGAAACAGAAAGCCTGCCAAAAGAGGTATGGCCATAAGGTCAAGCCTTACTATCGTTGCAAGGATCATCAACAGACCGTTAACATTGCCTGATTCCGTCAATCCCCTGTAACTTGCATTGAGGATGAGAAAATACAGGCTGAAGCAGACCAGTCCCAGGGCTATCCCTGCAGATACTCTCCAGTCAATGAAGCAGAAAACTGCAGCCAGCAGTAAGCCGCAGATCTCCGTTGTTCGCAGTATCTTTCCTTCCATTAATTACTTGGTTCCGAAAATGCGGTCGCCGGCATCGCCCAGACCTGGTACGATGTAGCCGATCTCATTGAGCTTTTCATCCTTGGCTGCCAGGTAGATGTCTACGTCAGGATGCTTGCTTACAACTGCATCGATGCCTTCCTGTACGCCTACCAGGTTAACCAGTTTGATATTGGTTGCGCCTGCGCTCTTTACATAGTCAATGGCTGCTACGGCACTGCCGCCTGTTGCCAGCATCGGGTCCAGGATCAGAACTGTAGCTGTCTTGATGTTCTTCGGGAACTTGGCATAGTAGAAATGAGGTTCCAGAGTTTCCTCATCACGGTATAAGCCTACATGGCCGACCTTTGCGGTAGGAATCAGCTGCTGAATGCCGTTGACCATTCCTAATCCGGCTCTCAGAATCGGTACGAGAACTACTTCGGTAGCCAGTTCCTGACCTACGCACTTGCCCATTGGTGTTTCAATGTCAACAGGTCTGGTTGGGAAATCCTTGGTGATCTCATAAGCCATGAATGAAGCGATCTCATCAAGATTCTGTCTGAAATCCTTCGTTCCGGTTTCTATCTTTCTCATTGTCGTTAATTTGTGCTTGATCATTGGGTGGTCTAATACATGTAACATTTTTTAATTCCTCCTTAATGCTTATGCTAATAGAGCGGCAGCTTTCCGGTAAATGCCAGAACTTCCTTACGCACTCTGTTTAAAACTTCCTTATCCTCAGGATTGTGCAGTACGTCTGCGATCCAGTGAGCGATCTTTCTGAATTCTTCTTCCCTGCATCCCCTGGTGGTCATGGCCGGGGTTCCGACTCTGATGCCTGAACAGTAGGCAGGCTTTTCCTCGTCATACGGAATTGAATTCTTGTTGCAGGTGATGTGAACACTGTCCAGCAGCTCTTCAGCCTTCTTGCCGGTAAGTCCCGTTGATGACTTGACGTCAACCAGTACCAGATGATTGTCGCTTCCACCGCTTACCAGCCTGAAGCCTTCCTTGCTTAATTCCTCACACAGCACCTGACAGTTCTTAATGACCTGTTTCTGATATTCCACGAATTCCGGCTGCATTGCCTCGTAGAAGCATACGGCCTTGGCAGCGATCGTCTGCTCCAGAGGTCCGCCCTGAATGCCCGGGAAGGTTGCCCTGTCCAGAGCCTTGGCATATTCCTTCTTACACAGCACTGCCCCGCCTCTTGGACCTCTTAAGGTCTTGTGAGTGGTCGTGGTAACGAAATCAGCATATTCACATGGATTTGGATGAAGTCCGGCCGCAACCAGTCCGGCTACATGAGCCATGTCTACCATCATGTAGGCACCGACCTCATCACAGATCTCTCTGATCCTCTTATAGTCAATGAACCTTGAATAGGCACTGGCACCGGCAACGATCATCTTCGGTCTGAACTCCAGAGCCTTTCTCTCCATTTCATCGTAATCTATTCTTTCGGTTTCCCTGTCAACGCCATAGCTTTCAAATTCATAGAGCTGACCTGAGAAGCTTAGCGGATGGCCATGGGTAAGATGTCCGCCGCTGGACAGATCCATTCCCAGAACTCTGTCACCCGGCTTCAGCACGCTGAAATAGACGGACATGTTGGCCTGGGAACCGGAATGCGCCTGCACGTTGGCATGCTCAGCACCGAAGATCTTACAGAGTCTCTCTCTGGCCAGATCCTCAATGAAGTCAACATTGACGCAGCCGCCATAGTAACGTCTGCCCGGGTATCCTTCAGCATATTTGTTTGTCAGAACCGAACCGTTTGCCTGCATGACATCCCTGGAAGCATAGTTCTCAGAAGCTATGAGTTCTATGTTGTTCTTCTGTCTGTACAGTTCCCTTCTTATGGCTCTTGCGACTTCCCTATCCTTCATACGCAACCTCTTTTATATCCTGGAAACTCAGCGTTCCCTCTCTCAGACACCTTAATTCTTCGCCGGTACAGTCAATGATCGTACTGGCAACATGTGATCTGGCTTCACCCTTTACAACTGCGGCTATCCTGCCATCCAGCTGCGCCAGAACTTCCTCATGAGTATTTCCTGCCGGCTGGCCTGACAGGTTGGCACTTGTCACAAACAGCGGTCCGGCTTTCTTCAGTACTCTTAACACGAATCTGTCATCAGGTATTCTGATGGCAACGGTCCTGAACCCGTTTACGAATTCATCTCTGACCGTATCCTTCTTATTCAGTACCAGCGTTAAGGCACCCGGCATGAACCTGGCAGCTATTCTTCTTTCCCTGTCGCCCAGAAAGGCAACTTCATCCATTTGTTCAACTGAGGCAACCATCAGGGGAAACGGCTTCGCTGCATCTCTGCCCTTGGCTTCCTTCATCTTTTTAACAGCTTTCCCGCTATTATAAATAACACCGATACCAAAAACCGTATCGGTGGGAAAAGAAACAATTTCTTCTGCCTGCAGAAGTGACACTACCTTATTAATGCTGCGCTTATCTAGTAGTTCAGTCATGGGTTCCTCTTGTTTTACGCTATCAACATTTTAGCACAGATGACCTTTCATGTATACCCAAAGGACAGCCCAAAACTTCACATAATTCATACAATAAAATATGCTATACTTAAAGAACCAGATAGGAGCTTTTAATTATGGAAGAAGTTATAAGAATAGAAGGCGGACATACCCTTAACGGTACGATCAGAGTATCCGGAGCCAAGAACGCTACCGTTGCTCTCATTCCTGCTTCAGTACTGGCTACCAAGCCGGTAAGACTGGTTGGAATACCTGATATCTCCGATGTCGGAAGCCTTAAGAAATGTCTTGAATACCTGGACATAGAAGTACAGTCAACCATAGAAGGTGAAATATACATTGACCCAAGCCACATGACCAACAAGCCGTTGGACATTGAAGCCGTCAGCAAGCTCAGAGCATCCTACTATTTCATGGGCGCCCTGTTAGGCAAGTACCACAAGGTAGTAATCAAGAATCCGGGCGGATGCAACCTTGGTCCAAGACCGATCAACCTGCATATCAAGGGATTTGAAGCTCTGGGTGCCGATGTTGATTACAATCAGGAAACCAATACCTATACCATCGTTGCCGAAAAGCTCAGAGGCAACAAGATCTATCTGGACATCGCCAGCGTCGGCGCTACCATCAACATCATCATGGCAGCCGTATATGCGGAAGGCAGAACGATCATCGAGAACGCTGCCAGAGAACCGGAGATCATTGACGTCATCACCCTGTTAAACAAGATGGGCGCATCCATCAAGGGTGCCGGTACCAACATCATTACCATTGACGGCGTAAAGGAACTGGGCGGATGCTTCCACGAGATCATTCCTGACCGCATTGAAGCCGGAACCTTCATGATCCTGGCCGCAGCCATGGCTGATCACGTTACTCTGGAAAACGTCATCCCATATCACCTGGATGCCTTAATGAGCAAGCTCAAGGAAGCCGGCGTTCACATCGACGCCAAGATCGACTACGTTGACATCTACCGCAGCGACAAGCTCAGAGCCGTAGACATCAAGACGGCTCCGTATCCGGGCTTTGCCACCGACCTGCAGGCGCCGTTATCAAGCCTGCTGACTCAGGCAACCGGCATATCAACCGTAACTGAAACCATCTATCCGGAACGCTTCAAGCACTGCGAACAGCTCAACAGAATGGGCGCCAACACATCAGTTACCTATCCGAAAGCAACCATCATCGGCAAGACCCCGTTAGTAGGTACTGACGTATGGGCAACCGACTTAAGATGCGGTTCCGGACTGGTAGTTGCAGGCTTGCTGGCTGAGGGAATTACCACCATTCATGACATTTTCCACATCGACAGAGGATATGAAAATCTGGACGGAAAATTAAAGGATATCGGCGCAAAAATCTGGCGCGAAACTATTGATTAATAGATTTCTACATGTTAATATTAATGGGCACTTACTTTGGATTCGACTGAAATCCAAGGCGGAAGGAGAACGAAAGCATGAAGAATAAGATTCATCCTAACCTGTACGAAGTAAAAGTTGTATGCACATCTTGCGGAAATGAGTTCATCACTCATTCTACAAAGAAGGAGATCAGAGTTGACACATGTTCAAACTGTCATCCATTCTACACAGGCAGACAGCGTTTCCAGGCTGCAGCAGGACGTATTGAAAAATTCAATAAGAAATACGGACTTAAGTAAGAGATTTGGAAAGATGACCTCAGTCAGTTGGCTGAGGTTTTTTCTGCCTTATACGATTTGATAATATGCCTTATTCAAGGTATAATTTAGACGCTTACCAGGAGGTAAAATATTATGGATAAAATGTTAAAGAGACTGCAGGGAATGCTGGACAGATATAACGAAATAAATGAATTGCTGATCAATTCATCTTTTTCTGATAACAGAGAATATGCCCGCCTGAGTAAGGAACAGTCAAATCTGGAAGCCCCGGTAAAGGCTTACCAGGAACTGCAGGAAGTAATGCAGCACATCAAGGATGACGAGGAACTGCTTACAGACCATGAACTCAGAGAAATGGCTGAGCTTGAACTGACAGAGCTCAGGGAAAAGGAACAGCAGCTGATCGATCAGCTGGAAATACTGTTAATACCAAAGGATCCCAATGATGACTGCAATGCCATCATCGAGATCAGAGGCGCAGCCGGCGGTGATGAAGGAAACATCTTTGCCGGTGACCTTTACAGAATGTACACCAGATATGCTGAAAGCAAGGGCTGGAAGATCGAGATATACGAAGCTGAGGAAAGCGAAGCCGGCGGCTTCACCATCATAAGCTTCTTAGTCAAGGGCAAGGAAGTATACAAGGAACTGAAGTTTGAATCAGGCGCTCACCGCGTACAGAGAGTACCGAAGACTGAATCAGCCGGAAGGATCCATACTTCTACCGCAACCGTATTATGTCTGCCGGATGTAGAAGATGCCGAGATCGACATCAATCCGGAAGACCTGATCATTGAAACGCACAGAGCCAGCGGTGCCGGCGGTCAGCACATCAACAAGACTGACTCAGCCGTCAGGATCACGCATGTTCCAACCGGAATCTCCGTTAACTGCCAGGATGGCAGAAGCCAGATCCAGAACCGTGAACAGGCCATGAGGATCATCACGGCCAGAGTATATGACTACTACCAGAGAAAAGCCGAGGCTGAAAAGGGCGCAGAACGCCGCAGCAAGATCGGTACCGGTGACCGTTCCGAAAAGATCAGAACATACAACTATCCGCAGAACAGAGTTACCGACCACAGAATCAACTTCACCCTTCAGCAGCTTGACAGAGTAATGGAAGGCAAGCTCGATGACATCATCGCCGCCCTGCTGGAAGCTGATCAGAAGGCCAAGATAGCCGGTGAATAAGATGGCCAGCTACCATGACGTATTATGGCAGACCTTCAGAGACATTAAGGACAGCGATCTCTCTGATGAAGCCGTACAGCTTCTGATGCTGGAGTTATGCAACATGACTCATAATGATCTCTACCTTCATTATGAGGATGAAATGCCTGAGGAACTATATGAAAAGTACCAGGACGGTGTCAGAAGGCTGTTGAACAATGAGCCTCTGCAGTACATCGTCGGACATCAGTGGTTCTACGGTTACCAGATCAACGTTTCTCCTGAGGTACTGATACCGAGATATGAGACCGAGGAACTGGTTGCCAACGTACTGGCTGACAGCGACTACTTCTTCAAGGACAAAGAAGAGATAACCATAGCCGACGTAGGTACCGGCAGCGGAGCCATAGCCATCGCCCTTAAGAAGGAAGAACCGAAATTCAGAATGTACGCAACTGACATCTCCGAGACTGCTCTCAAGCAGGCTGAGGAGAATGCCAGATTCAATGACTGTGAGATAACCTTCATGCAGGGAGACATGCTGCAGCCGTTGATTGACAATAACATCAGGCTGGACATACTCGTGTCCAACCCTCCATACATTCCTGTCGAACAGGAAGTACAGAAGAGCGTAGAGGAATATGAACCGCATGTTGCCTTATTCGGAGGTCAGGACGGACTGTTCTTCTACAGAAAGATATTTGAAAATGCCGCTAAGGTAATAAAGGAAAAGAGCTTCATGGCCTTTGAGATAGGCTATGACGAAAAGGACGCCATCGTGGCAGAACTGAAGAAGTACTTCCCGATGGATCACTATGAAGTCCTCAAGGATCTCAACGGCAAGAACAGAATGCTGTTCGTATATCATAACATCGGGGAGGAAGAGTAATGATACTGGCAGTAACCTATGACAGAGGTGGTCAGATATTCCAGCACTTTGGAAAGACTGAATACTTCAAACTCTACAACATCGAAGACGGTGAACTGACAAGATGTACGGTAATCAGTTCCGACGGTCAGGGACATGGTGCCCTGGCAGGTGTCTTATCAGCCTATGACGTAGACGCGCTGATCTGCGGAGGCATCGGACCGGGAGCAGTCAATGCCCTGGCTGCCATGAACATTACCTGCTACCCAGGCAATTCAGGAAGTGCAGATGAAGCCGTAAAGGCTTTCCTTAGAGGTGAGCTGACATTCAACTCAGAAGCAACCTGCGACCATCACCATGATCATGAATGTGATCATGACAGTGATCACTGCTGCCATTAAACAGTTCAATATGAACTGTTTTTTCTTATATGCTAATATAATCCTGAGGTGAAAAAGATGAAGATAACGATGCTGGGAACCGGACACGCCATGGTAAACAACTGCTTCAACACCTGTTTCATCATGGAAGACAACGACAGAGCCATGCTGGTAGATACAGGTGGAGGCTATGAGATCCTGCCGCGAATCGCCAGAGCCGGCTACAGACTGGAAAACATCCATGACATCTTCATTTCCCACAAGCACACCGATCACATTACCGGCATATCCTGGATACTGCGCAGCTTCATATCCCGCACCAGAAAGAATCCGGATACCATGTTAAGAATATACGGTAACCGTGACGTAATGAATCTGGTATCAACTCTTGCAGAAATGCAGTTTGAAGACAGCGTTACTTCCCTTCTGGGAAAAAACCTCTTCTTCATTACCGTAGAAGACGGTCAGAAGGCAGACATTCTGGACAATCAGGTCACCTTCTTTGATTCCCACGCCAGAAAGGTCAGCCAATACGGCTTCATCATGAAAGATCACAGGGATGAAAGCTATGTATTCTGCGGAGATGAGCCTCTGGCAGAAGATAACTTCCCTCTCGCTGAAGGCTGTAAGCTCTTAATGCATGAGTCCTTCTGCATGGAAAGAGATGCCCACATCTTCAACCCGCATAAGATCAAGCATTCAACCGTTGCGGATGCCTGCCAGACAGCCGAAAGAATAAAGGCAGAAAACATCCTGCTCTATCATACCGAGGACTGGCACCTGGAAAGCAGAAAGCGCGATTACACCAAAGAAGGAAGAGATTACTTCAGCGGAGGGATATTCGTTCCTGATGATCTGGAAAGAATTGAATTCTGAGCATAAAAAAGACAGAACGTCATGTTCTGTCTTTTATTACGTCTTATTGTTCCCTCTTACGGGAAGTGGAAACGTACAGCCCTGCACCGCTCATTACGGCCCCGGCGATCAGCAGCAGGATGAAAGCCGTTTCCCTGGTCTTGTCATCAGGCAGTGAACCATGTCCGATCAATGCGGCAATGACCAGAACGGCCAGACCGCACAGTATCAGCATCCAGCTTCTGTCCTTTTTTTCAACAGGCTTGGCCGCTTCCATTTCTTCCGGTTCATCAAGTTCATCGAATGAGATCTCTGCCAGATCCTGCGCAGTGATTACACCTAACAGTTCGTTTGTCTGTTCAGACAGAACCGGGATGGAGTCTTCGTCATAGTCGATCAGCATGTCCAGTGATTCGTCACTGATCAGCCTGTCTGCGTATACATACGGATATGACGTGATGATCCTGTCCTCGAAATCCTTTTCATTCTTGGCGGTAAGTACGTCTCTTAAGTCAATGGCGCCATGCAGCGTGTCGTTTTCATTCAGCAGGTAAATCGTACCGATGTTGTCGTTTTCCTTGGCCTGCTCGATAAGAGAGGTCATTGTATCCTTGAGGGAGAGACCGTATTTCACGGCAATGTAGTTGGTTGTCATCAGTGAACCGAACTGATTGTCAGCGTAGGAATTGATCAGTTCAATGTCTTCCTTGGCTTCCGGTTCCAGATTCTTGATGATCTCCCTGGCCTTGGTATCATTCAGCCCTTCCAGGATGTCGACGGCGTCGTCGGCGTCCATTTCCTCAATGATGTCGGCAGCCTGTTCAGCTTCCAGTTCAGCGAAGTACTTGTCTACGTCTTCATCCAGATAGGCGAAGACACGGGAAGTATTCTCTATGCCGATTGAATCATAAAGATGCTTTCTTTCCTTTGGTGTAAGATAGCTCAGAGCACTGGCTATGTCGTTGTCATGATAGTATGACAGGGCATTGGCAAGTTTCTTCTTATCCGGGGTCTTGCGGACCAGATCGAATATCTCCTGGGCATAATATCTTTCGTCCATTATTTCGTCATTTATCTTTTCAGTCATTGTCCATGCCTCCTATATCCATTCCTTGTTTACCTTGATGTAGATCTTCTTCATTATCTGGGCCATGATCAGGTAGATCAGTAACAGCAGCAGCATCCATAATCCGTAGATCCCAGGCACCTTGCCCATGTCGAATATTCCGGAAATGTCCGTCATGCCGATCACCAGCGTAATGATGACGACGGCAATGTTGGATATGTACAGCTGCGTTGAAGCGTTAGCCCCGATGAACGGGATCTTATGAGTTCTGATGGTATGAATTACCATCGTCTGGGAAATTACGCCGAACATGAACCATCCGCACTGGAAGAACTCTGCCACGGACTGATTGTCATAACGGAATACGAACCACAGTACCCCGAAGCACAATACGTCCAGAACGGTTGACAGTAATCCGAAGTAAACCATGAACTTTCTGATTCCCGTAACGTTCCACTTCTTCGGCTTTTCAACGTATTCAGGCTCAACATTGTCAAACGGCATGCCCAGCTGAGCGAAGTCATTGAGAATGTTCTGAACCAGAATGTGTACCGGCTTCAGCGGTAAGAACGGCAGTAACAGTGATGCAATAACCACTGACAGCATGTTGCCGAAGTTACCGGAGATGGCCATCTTGAGATACTTGTTCATGTTGGCGAAGGTTCTTCTGCCTTCCATGACGCCGTCCTCAAGCACCTGCAGATCCTTCTCCAGAAGGATGATGTCAGCTACTTCCTTGGCGATGTCTACGGCCGTATCTACTGATATGCCGACATCTGCCTGTTTCAGAGGCGGTGAGTCGTTGATGCCGTCACCCATGTAGCCGACAGTGTGACCCTGCTGCTGCAGAATGTCAACGATCCTCTTCTTCTGCATCGGGTTGAGCTTGGCAAAGACGTAACATCTGTCGCAGGCTTCCTTCAGCTCCTCATCGCTCATCTTATCTACGGCTGCGCCGTTATATGTATGGGTAACGTCGATTCCAAGTCTTTTGGAAACGGCAATCGCAACACCTTCACTGTCGCCGGTAAGAACGACTGTCCTGATACCGCTCTTCTTCAGGTTGTCCAGAGCCGGCTTGGCTGATTCCTTAGGCGGATCCAGGAAACCGATGAACCCCAGCAATACCATGTCCTTTTCATCATCAACGCCGAAGGTATCAACGTCATGAATGTCGTTCTTCTGGGCAACGGCAATTACCCTGATGCCCTCACGGCCATTGTCATCGGCCACCTTGCGGGCGATGTTCAGCCACTCATCATTTATTTCCTCTGCCTGTCCGTTAACGTCAACGTAACGGCAGCGGGATATTACTTCCTCAACAGCTCCCTTGGTAATGAGCTGACGCTTGATGTTCTTGTCCCTCATTACAACGGACATCATTCTTCTCTGGAAGTCAAATGGGATCTCGTCTTCCCTTACATATTCTCTCTTAAGTCTGTTAAGTCCTTCCTTTTCGCCTCTGGCAATGATGGCTCTGTCCATCAGGTTCTTCATTCCCGTCTGGAAGTAGCTGTTCAGGAAGGCATGGGACAGTACTCTGATGTCCTCCTCGCCTCTGGCATTGAGGTATTTTTCCAGTATTACCTTATCCTCGGTCAAAGTACCGGTCTTATCCGTACACAATACGTCCATTTCACCAAAGGTCTGAATGGCGCCCAGTCGCTTGACGATGGTCTTCTT
>JAEEGL011667269.1_pt1 | contig 14270 bp, 9 predicted proteins | sample 9134231 | NCBI WGS metagenome assembly JAEEGL01 (sample SAMN16246548, study PRJNA631951) | gut metagenome | biome: gut microbiome; feature: rumen; material: fiber-attached | host: Bos | place: Iran: Karaj | collected 2018-10 | reverse complement strand
TCACGGTCGACTATGTTTACTGATACCGTCCCCGGGATCACGGTCGACTACGTATACTGATATCGCCGCAGTCGTCCGATCTTTTTTACTTTTCCTCGTGATATTCCTTTTCGGTATTGACACTCCAGATATTGGTCTTGTCTGTCACACCGTTGAGAATGTTCTTAACGGTTTCAAACGAAGTTGTCATGGAGTGATCAATGTTGTTGTAGCGGTGCTGGCCGTTGCGGCCGACGCAGTACAGGTTCGGAATCGTGTCGAGCCATGCCTTCAGCGTATCCATCTCTTCATACGTGTCAAAGTATGCCGGATATGCCTTCTTCACCCGTTCCACATGATAATCGAGCACTTCGTTTTCATTCTCAATGAGCCCGAGTTTGATCATCTCGCTCACACCGAGGACGGCGAAGTCTTCATCATCCATGGACCAGAGCTGATCACCTTCATTGCAGAAGTATTCCAGTCCCATCCAGACCGTATGTTCCAGATCTTTGACCAGGTACGGGGACCAGTTGTTGTAGATCTGGAAGCGGCCCATCTGCACACTGCGGCCATGAACATAGACCCAGTTGTCCGGGACAATGCCGCCGACCGTCTTCATATCCGTCTTATTCTCCAGATGCAGCCTGCTGATCAGCACACCGACCGTCATATAGTCACGGTACGGCAGTCCGGCCGCGATTCTTGCCGCTGTCTCAGGCACATCATTCATACCGGCCACAAGATCCTTGATCGGCATGGAAGAGATAACCACATCACCGGTCATTTCCCTTGTTTCACCATCCTGCTCATAGATGACGGATGTAATGGTATTGTTTTCATCTTTCCGCACACCGGTAACCCGCGCATTCATCAGGATCGTACCGCCGAGTTTTCTTACTTCTTCTGCCGTCACATCCCACAGCTGGCCCGGGCCGAGCTTCGGATAACTGAATTCTTCAATCAGCGAAGTATCAATCTTCCGGTCTTTTTTGCCGATCTGTTTCTCAATGGCGTTTTTCAGCACACCCATAATGGATACGCCCTTGACCCGCTGGGCACCCCAGGACGGATCAATCTCGGAAGGATGACGGCCCCACAGGTTGGCTGTATAGTGCTCAAAGAACATGGAATACAGTTTCTTCCCGAACCGGTTGATATAAAAGTCTTCCAGAGAGTTTTCCTTCCGCTTGGCAACGGCCGCTTTCAGATAACTGCAGCCGACAACCATCGTTGTGCCAAGGCCCATGTTCTTGAACGTTTCTGCTTTCAGCGAAATCGGATAATCAAAGAACTTCCGGTTGAAGAAAATACGGGAAACACGGTTTCTTCTCAGCATGACCCTGTCTGTCTTTTCCGGATCAGGACCGCCTGCAGTCAGCGTCACTTTACGGTTGAGGGCAATATCATCCGCGGCCGGGCTGCCCTGTTTCGGCAGCATCCTATCCCACCAGTCATTGACTTCCCTGCTCTTCGAGAAAAACCGGTGACCGCCCATGTCCATACGGTTGCCTTTATATTCCACGGTACGGGAAATACCGCCGAATTTGTCACTCTCTTCAAAGACAACAACTTCGTAATCATCGGACTGTTTCAATAATTCATATGCGGCTGTCAGCCCGGCCGGACCGGCGCCGATAATCAATGCTTTTTTCATAATATCCTCTTTAGAACTCGATGATTATTTTAACATAACATGCCTGCAATGTCAGTTGTAACCTCCCGGCAAAGCGAAAACAGGACAGGATTTACCCCTGTCCTGCTGTTTTTGCAACACTGTGTTTATCAGGATCACGCAGCAGTACCTGCAGATCCTGCAGCATCAGCACATCTGCAGAAGATAATCCGAATTCCCGAAGCCTCGATACCGGCAGGAAATTTCTGTCATCCAGAAGTCTGTCATAGGCCGGACTGCGGTTTACTATACGGGCCGGGATTTCCGTCATACCGCAGCAGGCAGCCAGGACTGTGCGGTGCAGTCCGTCAATAATCCGGAAGTCCGTGTCAATCAGAATCGGGTAATTCCGATCATAGCCGTTTTCAAATATTGAAGATCTCAGTTTCTGCAGTTCTTCATAACGCTTCTCCGCTGTCGGCAAGCTGCTGTGGAGTGCCATTGCCCGGCAGTACAAGTCCTTTTGTTTTAATACCCCGCACAGTCTTGCGGCAAGCCAGTAATGCTCGGGATTCTGCATCGCCAGAAGATCTTTCAACATGATCTTTTTTTCTGTTACCGGCTGACCGTAAATCAGTTCATGCAGAAGCGGGTATACAAAAACCTGATGATGAAAACCGGCTTTGTCCAGCAGAGCCTGCACTTCCCTGCGGCCGGCTTCGTGAACAGCAACCAGCACCGGAGAGTCCGACGGCTCAACATCCTGCAGCAGCCGGACCGGCAGCCCGTGTTTTGCTTGCTGTTCCCCGCTGCGGCTGACCATAAAGCACGTTACACAGTCAGCGGCGTGATGTATCTGCAGGGCCTCCCACAGCAGATCTGCCACATAACCGGCTCCGAAGATAACTGTTTTATTATTCCTAACCAAAGTCAGGAAATCTTCTGTATTCATCATTCTTTCATCCAATCAATTACCCTGATCGCAGAAACCGGGTGTGTTTTCCGCTTTCCTTCGGGCGGCAGTGTCATATAATCCCCATATTTAAAACTGAGATATTCATCATACGCTGCAATGCCGGCAAAAGCGTATCCCTCAAAAACAGTCTCTGCCGGTTCCGCATACCATTTCTTCAGATACATGTACTGCCTGTTGGGGGTGGGAAACAGCAGGATCCGGACCATGGAGGAATCGCGTTTCCCGGCCCGGCGGACCATACTGTCATAATAATGCAGCACCGACTCCTCCGGCACCCGGCTGAGCAGACCATACACAGTCCGCTTCACAGTATTCCGATCAGCGATTTTTCCGACTTCTGACCAGAGAATCTTGCGTACACAGAAGCACTCAAAATTCTTCAGTGTGCGCAGGACACGGTTTTCCGGCACCTGATCCAGCGGGAAAATATCAATGAATATCCCCTGCTCATACGGCATATGCTCCTGATGCTCCCGCAGAAACAGCGTATCTTTCCGGCGCAGTTTGCCGTAGCCCCAGCGGTAGCCGGGCGTATTGCGGTGATCCTGGAAGTAAAACCGCTCATGATCCAGGTCACGCTCACATGCCAGGCGGAATTTCTCATATTCCTCCCGCAGCATGCCGATATCCGCGTCATCGTCCCACGGGATAAAACCGCCGTGCCGCACAGCCCCAAGCAATGTCCCCGCAATAATCACATACCGGATATTGTTTTTCCGGCAGATCCGGTCAACTTCCTGCAGCATTTCCAGTTCGGTCAGCTGCACATTGCGCAATGTCCTGTTATCGAGCGTAATCATATCGTATCTCTTATCTGCAGAATATCCTTAGTGCTTTTTTTCTTCCTGACCGGTATCTGTACCGGCAATCGTATACAGTTCTTCCTTTGCCCGGAAAGAATCATCAAACAGAAGTGAACACGCCTTTTCCTTCTGCCATGACCGGCCGTCATTCAGCCCCCAGAATGTCACAGACTTCAGCCCGGTCCCCTGGGCAGCCGCATCCACACAGCCTTCAAACAGTTCTTTGTATTTCTCGGCATAGCCTGTTTTCCGCGTTTCCCCGGGACAGATATCCAGTTCTGTTACATGGACACTGCCGAACGCCTGGCCGTACTGTTTCATGGCCCCCAGATATGCGGAAATATCTGTATCAAGCGTGATATGTCCCTGCATGCCTATACCATCCAGAAGATGATCATTTCCATGCACAGGATTCATGACTGTCTCTTTCAGCATCCGATTGATTTTTTCCGCCTTTTCCGGGTACCATTCGTAATTGTCGCAGTAGAGAAGCTCGCCCTGTATCCGGTTTATCGAGCCGTCTTCCTCATTCACATTGTACTGTCCGGCATATATCTGGGAATACCTGCGGATTGCCTGTCTGGCATACAGAAAACTGTAATAGATATAGTCCGGTCCGATCATGCGGTACCAGTAACTGTCACGGTACAGCTGGCCGGGAAGATTGCTGACAGCCTCATTTACGACATCGTAAGCATAAACAATATCCGCATATCCGTTTTCGTAGATATACCTGACAAAGCCGTCGATGTAATTGTTCAGGCGATGCAGCAGCGTTTCCCTGTCAGTCAGGCACATTTCCTCCAGTTCTCCCTCCGCATTATATACAGGACGGAAGTCCTGGCAGAAAATCGCTTCGTCAGTCTGCTTATGCCACACGAGGACATGCACTCTTACCTTCAGGCCTTTACGCTTTGCAAACCGGAGGATCTTTTCAGCTGACGCACTGATGCGGAACGCAGACTCCTCCGACAGAATGAAATTGTATTCCGGCTTCATGGCATTTTCGCAGGTTACACTGCTGAAACAGCGTGCAATCAGGGCTTCTTTGCCCCAGCAGCCGATTTCAGCCGTCTCTGCGTCCCAATCACTGACCGCATCCACAGCGACACCGACATCAAAGAATCCCGCAAATTTTTTTGCAATCGCCGGTGTGAATTCACCCTTGCAGAAGATGATAAACTGGCAAATCCATCTTTTTATATCAATAAATTTCGATTTAAAAAACCCGCCTGCCTTCAGCAGTTCCCGCTTTATTTTCCATCTAATCCTGCGCAGCAGTCTGGTCATATTTTTCATCTTTTATCAAGGACGGACAAAGTCAGGTCTCCGAAACCCCGACAGCCGCTTCACCAGCGCTGCCGTTCCGTACGCATGTCTTCTGACAGCTTTATTACCATGGTATCGCCGACAATCTTTACAGACCCTTCGTACGGGAAAACCGGCATCTGAATAACTTCATCCATAGACATGTACTTTATTGTATTTTCTTCCGGGAGAAGGTTGATTGGATAGCCGAGTATATACGTGAATTCTGATATGTAAGTTTCATAGTATGAAATGCCAAAATGATGAAAATCGCCTGCCCACATATCATTGACAAATCTGAAACCGGGTCTTTCCTTATACAGCGGCGAGTCATCCATCGTGCCGAGTATTACCACAGGTGTTTTCCCGACTTCATAGCCTTCCACATTTTCCATCCGGGTCACCAATCGGGTCATCAGTGAGAGCGTTGCGTCATATTCTAGGCCTTTCTTGACATACAGCGCATTGGAAAAACTGATATGGTTGAATATCAGTATGGAAAGCATCAGGCCCATAGCCGTTTTTATCTTTCCTGCAGGGCTTCGTGAAATGCTTTCGGTATGTTCCATTATCATGATAATCATGACGAAATACAGAACATAGGAATATGTCATCACACCATGCTTCAAACCGCCGGACAGGAAATAGGATACATTAATTGAAAAAGGCTGAATAATGATCAGAAACAATACAAGCAGATTCTGTTCCCGGCCCCACTTTTCTCTTAAAGCATGGAAAATGAGTAATCCGGCCGCCGCCAGCCCAAGGCAGACATTCAGAAATGCGGATATCGTCCGATGCATCACCTCAGGTGACAGCATATACGAGAATGCCTGTGTCCAAGTTCTCCATAACAGCGGCATCAGATCTGCATTGACCAGGCTTTTCATCTGAAGCAGGCTGTTATAACCATTTGACAGCTGCAATTCCGCAATATTTACCGTCACGGCAAGACACACCAGATACAGCAGCGCCCCGGCAAAAACTGCCCCAATGCACCGTAAACCATATGTCCAGAGAGGACCTGTTTTTTCCCCTTTAATTAACCTCTTCAAAACAAGGATCTGAATCAGGACAAGGGTTACCTCAATATAACTCTGATACAGGCCCAAACCAGCCACCACGCATAATATGGACGCCAGCCAGTGAAATCTGATGTTTTCGGCCTGTGTAAAATATACTGCCAGAACACAAAACAGCAGCGCAAGCATGTCAACATCATACACAGGCAGAAAAGATGCGTTCAGAAAGGCAAGGGTTTCATGTGTGGCAAGCAGGCCGCAGAGCAGGATAACGGATGATTGCCTGCGAAGGTCGAGCAGTCTGACTATGATAACCATGGCCGCAAGCAAAAAAAAGCATCCGCAGGCAGCGCATAAAACCGGTGAGATAATCCTCCCCCGCAGATACGCATATAAAGGAACCCATATTCTCCCCAGAGAGATCTGCCAGCCCCAGTCAATTTGATAAATCAAGAGCGAATCATGATTAAACATGGCATTTGTCCACCGATAAAGGTGAGCCAGCAGGAGGAATATAATTCCTGATTTAATTGTCAGACGGTCTCTGTTCTCAATCTGTATCATGCTTCTCAGTAACTTTACGATATTCTTCTTCCGTCAGCGAGCGATACGCATGTTCTGTATCGCCGTTCAAAAGCTTGACAACATCAAACCTTGTGCCGAATTTGTAAGGATGAAATTCTTTGTGTACAGCATCCAGTGCAAGCCGGTCATTTTCGTCCCGAATTGCCAGCAGGCTTCTGCAGCAGTCATCTTTTTCTGTTGAAAACAGAATCTTTCTGTATGGCAGTTTCAATCTGGAAAACGCCTCTCTGGCTTCGGCAATTTCCGAATAAAACTCAACAATCACATTGTCCCAGTTGATTCTTTGTTTTCTCCGGTTCCAGTCATCAATACACTGTCCGGCGTCGGAACTGTGATTACAGTGCAGGCTGACATCACCAAGGAGCAGCACCGGATACCTGAGTCCGCTGTTTTCATCAATATCCCATCGGTCAAATACCGGCTCATACAAATCTATATATCGTCTTAAGTCGTTGACTAACCGGAGGTAATCATCATTTGAAATCCACATGTTACGGAACGGGGTTGCGCACTCCATGTTCAGATTCGTGTAAGCAAGGCCTGCCCAGCATGTATTGGATACCAGTGTCGGCCTGCTTTGAACAAAATCCAGGTATTCCAGCAGAGAGTCTTCTCCCCGCAGGACAGTCTCACAGGAAAGAATCCTTTCCCTGGATATCCCTGTCAGACGGATAACTGACTCTGCAATCTCCTGAAAATGCGTGCTGTTGCAGACAATAATATAGTCATAATCAAGTTCTTTCAGCTTTTCTTTCGGCACAACCGGATAACCATCCACAGATGCATACGGTGATTGTTCTGTCTGTGTCAAACCGACAATGTTGATCTGTTCTTTTTCTTCGAGGTATCGGAGGGATTTATACATCAGATTATACTGATGGCCAATCCCGTAAATGACCACATTAACAGCCTTGCCGGAGTGTTTTGTCTTCTTCACAGGCATATTTTCATCCGGTGCATTTATATTCCCGGCTAAAGCCCGCCTGATTCTGGAAGAACTCTGTCCCTGATAATAATGGAAGAATTCAATGTTGGAACCGAGTTTCCGCAGTTCTTCCCTGTCTGCCAGCCAATATGGATTATCTGCATAATCATCACCGGAAAACAGGCAGTCATACGGATGCCGGTGCCACTCCGCCACCTTGGACAGGTATTTCATGTCATCAATGGCTACGACTTCATCCACATAACGGACAGACAGCAGGACCTGCCGGCGCTCCTCATAGGGAATCGTCGGCCGGATGAGTTTGATCTTCTCAGTCACTTCATCCGTAAGCAGCCCTACGGTCAGATGCTCACATCGCTCCTTTGCCATGGAGATCAGGTTCAGATGACCGACATGGAAAAGATCAAACACTCCCATAACATATCCGTTGTGATATTTCTTTGTTTCAGTCATGATCCGGTTTTCCTCTCAGCAGTCTGCGGTTCTCTTCCGCATGCTGCGGCTGGTTCTGCCAGCTGTAATACTGGCTGAAGGTCTGCCATTGCCGGTTGACGCCGACAAATGCATTTTCCATTTTCTGATATTCCTGCAGGTATGCCGTCAGATGAAATCTGGCTTCCATCTTTTTCCGGGGATAGATCTGTTCCAGTCCCGGGATCAGCAGCCAGGCATAGAGTATGGCCCGGTACAGTATGTATGCTGCCGGACACTCCTGCACGGTGAATTCCTGATCGAAATACAGAAACTTATCACCATTATAGAAGATATTCAGCGGAATCATATCAATATACCCGGTTTCCAGAATCGGTCCGTGTTCATCTTCCCGGATGATTTCAGCAGACTGAAGAATCATTTCATAAAGACAATCAAAGGTTTTTTCCAGTTTATCACCGCCTTCCAGGGCAATGCCCAGAAGGCTGTTCTGCAGGGTCGGCAGATGATATCTCGGCATGATTACATCATCCCCATCCATTGCCCCATGGATGACAGGAATACCCCGTTCCTGCAGAATCTCCATGTTTTTCTGCATGGCTGCCAAAGACGGAATCCCCTCAGGATACAGGGCCGATTTGCATACTGTTCCATCAGACAGAAATGATGTGCGGTAAGCTCTGGCATGTTCCCGGTCAGCAGATATGACTGCCGATGTAATCTGCGCCTGATCTTCCTGTCCGCAATGGTATACAATCAGGAATTCATTGGCGAACGTGCCGAACACTCTTTCTTTCAGCAGATCATCATAAAGATCCGGTTCATACACAACCTGTGTGTGTCCATACGGATCATACGTGAACAGACGGTCCCGGATACTGTCAGAAGGCATATCATTGTCGGAGAAAAGCATCTGGCACCAGCTGCTGTCCGGCACCGGATAATACACGTGATAATTATCTCCCAGCGTATTCCTGAGCAGTTTGTCTGTCTCCTTCCGGGACAGCAGGGCATCGGGATGATACATCAGAAATGGCTGCGGCACATACGGATCACTGCCGCCGCAGAGGTACCGGATACCCAGACGGTTATGCAGGTTACAGATCAGTATCCCGTTGTCAGTCAGCAATTCTTTCAGTTTCCGCAGGGTTTTTTCGCGGTCTGTATCTGGTCTGTCCAGGCAGTCAGCCGCAAGAATCAGGTCATACCTGCATCCATGTCCCGGCTCCGGAACTATATTCAGATTCTGACGATGCCTGAACCTTGTCCGCAGACCTTCAGCGCACACCGGATCTGTTTCCACGGCATCCACCGTGTGAAAATGATCCAGAAGCACACCGGTCAGGGCCCCAAAACCGGCCCCGATTTCCAGTGCTCTTTCTCCATCCGCAGCAAAGCAGCCCAGGAAAGCTTTCCGCAGACTGCCCAGGTGATACGAAACCTGCCAGTCCTTCAGGCCGGCTATAATCCCGTCAAAGTTTTCCGTATCATTCGCCCGGATGATATCCAGAATCTGTCTGTTCTGTTTCGAACCCATAATCTCCCCTACATTTCCCGCTTGAGCCAGCTGTCATAGAAACGTATGCCAAACGTCTGCTTACCATACAGCTCATACACGCAGTCAATCAGATCACTGCGCACCGGTTCAATCTCCCCGCCGCACAGGCCAAGCCAGCTGTCCATCAGATTCAGTATACTCTCATGCACTCTGCGGACAGTTTCAATTTCAGCCATATTCCGATGTTCTTTCTCGAATACCGGGCGGCCGTCCGAATCAAAGCCGTCAACCGATGGTTCCGGTGAGGTCATAAAGATCTCAATATCCATAAAATGCTTTGTGACAAATGTCTGCCGGCCGGCAAAGTAATCAATAATGTCCGATAAGATCTCAGACTCCATTTCCCGGCGGCCAAGATACAGCCCCCGCAGCCGGAAAAGCGCAAAATGTTCCAGCATATTCTGGGTAAACCCTGCTGCCACCAGATCAGAGAACGCGTATGTCTCCCCTGCTCCCAGGCCGCTGTTCTGCATGTACAGCCGGTAATTCTTTTTGGCTTCCTCTGCTTTTTTCCACACCGCTTCTGCATGCGCACGAATATAGGAAATTGTACTTTCATATATTTCCCGCGAATACGGTTTGACCTCATCAGCGTCCAGGCCGAAAAGACCGGTCATGATTTCCTCAGGCGGCATTTCCTCACCGCGGACCGCCATCTGCATCATCCAGCCGTCGGTTGCCATATTCGGCTGAAAAGCTGACTTGCGGGAAGTATAAAAATACATCGGCTCCGGCAGCCCGGGTTCATATTCGCGGTATTTATCATAAAGCTGCTTCACCAGCCAGCCGTCCCGGGACACGAAGAGCACTTTTTTAAAATTACTTCCCGACAGTTCATCTTTCAGCCAGCTGATATATCCCAGCAGCACCGGTCCCAGTGCCATCCAGGCATAACCGTTAAGACTGTAGATATTGTTTTCGCTTCGGAACGGGTCTGCATATCCGGTTTCAATCAGCAGCCCGAGCAGTGCTTTTTCGCTCGGTGTCAGGGGAACAAAGCGGGACAGGTCCAGTCCGTCAGATGCAGCCAAATCCCGGGCGGCGGGAATATGGACCGCACGGATACCTGCCCTCTGTGCCGGTACCAGATCATTCTCCGGGCTGTCTCCGATATGCAGACAGACGGCATCCGGCTCTGCCTGCTTCAGCAGTTCAAACAGCCCGTCCTGCTTTGACATGCCATAATCGCAGGATACGAACAGCTTTGTGTAGCCGCAGATGCCGGCCTGCATAAGAATTTCACTCATGATCTGTTCCGGCAGATACATATCCGACAGCAGATATACCCGTTTCCCCTGTGCAAGGGCGTAGCGGAACAGTTCCAGCTGCCCGGGCCGGACTACAGCCACCAGCTGTTCTGTCTTCAATTCAGCCTGCTTTACATCCTCAGTCTGCCCGTCATCCCACCCGTATTGTTTCTGCAGAAAAGAATAGATGTCATGGATTGTACCTTGCCGGAAAGCATGTTCGGCTTCTTTTCGCTTCCGGCAGAATTCAACCTGTTCAAGGCCGCAGCGCTGCGCTGTCAGATAAAATACATCTTCCGGATAAAGGGTTTTCCGCATGATCAGCGTGTCAAATACATCAAAAGATATCACATCTGCCCGATCGATTTCCTTCAGTATGCCGGCTTTCCGTTCTTCCCCGGCGCCGCCGTCAGGACGGGACCACATCTGCCGCTCCGTTTCCCGGCGCCGGAAAGCTTTATCATTGTGATAAACCATCCTGTATGTATCAATTCCGTACAGCCGCGGCATAATGCTGTCCTCAAGCAGATTCGTTCCCACATGGAGCATTTTTCCGCCGCCCCGCGCTTCCCGGATTCGCGGAAAAACCAGTTCTCCTTCCTGTGACGGGTAGAAATCAGCTTCCGGTATCCCATGTTCTTTCAATACTTCCAGCTGCGGGGAAACCGGGTAATAACGATTGGCGGTAAACACAACCTGCTTTCCCCTGCTGATCAGTTCTTCACACAGGATACGGAATACCGGGCGCACCGTCAGATGATTCTCCTGAAACGGATCCCGGTCGGCAAATGTATCAGCCACAGCAAATGAAACGATATCATAAGGTTCCGTCTTTGCTTTCCACTCGGAAAGACCAAGATAGACATGCTGCTGCAGTTCGTCATGCAGGCTGATTTCATCCAGGCCGTACATATCATACAGCTGTACATTGTTTTCCCGGCAGAACGCATGAATGCGCCGGTAAATCTCCTCCGCCGCAAAAACCTGGGCACACATGATAATTACTGCACCGGCCGCCTGCGACAGTGGTACTACCGTTTTCCCATACAGGCATTCGCCTGTGCGCGCCTGATCAATCAGGCCGGCAAAATGAAAATGCTGGTCATACTGCTCAATGACTGCCCGGGCATTGATGCCTGTGCCATAGAGAAAGATTTTCTTTCCGGCCAGTCCGGCAAAATGATCCATGAAAGTATTCAGCCTGTAATCTTTCGCGGTCGTGTATTCCATAACTATCTGATCATGCGGCAGAGCATATCATCACCCATGAACTGCCGTACGGTTTCCCGCATCTCTTCACCATATTTTGTGCTGGCAATCAAAACACAGTCCGGCCGCCAGCCGGCCGCATCCCGGACACAGATCACCGGATACCCGTGGAATTCCTTTTCCGCCGGCTCATCCGTGTTCAGAAAAACCACTTCAGCCCGGATTTCACCGGCAGTCTTCTGATAATGCTGCAGGAACCGTTCACTGACTATCCCTGTACCGTAAATCGCAACCCGCCGGCCGGAGACACCCAGCAGGTAATGCTTTCCGACTGCATCCCGGATTTCCTTCTCCAGTCCGCTGCCGAAACGGCTGTCATGCCAATCCTCTGTTGCGCCAATGATCTCCCCGGCAGTCTGCACATGGAAATCAAAGAGATCATCAGTCACCCGGGAATCCCGGATCAATGCTTTCAGGTATTCACAGAATCCGGCCAGGGGCTCAGTATATGCCGGGACCGGTTTAACTTCCCGCAACCGCCGGAAACGCTGAATATTCAGCCGGATGACATCCCGGATCATCTTTCGTTTTTCCGGATCTGCATTTTCCTGCCAGATTCTGAGCAGAACATCGTGCATGCGGAAACACCCTTCCAGCAGCCCGACAGTGAAACCGCCCAGCATGTTGGAACCGCGCCGCCAGCGATGCATGTGAAGCTGTTCCGGAATGAAGTACAGGTTCTCCGCGTTCAGATACATGCGCAGGATCCAGTCGTTGTCCTCAAAGTATGTCTTCTCTTCATAGAACAGATGATTATCCAGCAGGAATTCCTTCCGGATATAGTGCAGCCAGCAGACATACAGGACGCCATGCCGGTTGTAGAATGTATTCCAGAATTCCGGCCCTGTATAGTTCCTGTCTTCAATCCCCATCGGCAGCCGGTCATAGATATCTTCCGGAATGACCAGTTCATGATCATTTTCATCGTAGACAAACCCATGGGCATCAAAGATGACAAAATCGAGATCTCTCTCCTCGCATTTGTCATAGCACTTTTCCAGCAGTCCCGGTGTGATCCAGTCATCCGAGTCCATGAAATAGATGTACCTGCCCCGGGCAATCTCCAGGCCGCGGTTGCGGGCTGTCCCCTGGTAGAGGTGGTCCTGCTGCAGCAGCGTGATGAACGGATACCTGTCCGCGTATTCCCGGCAGATTTCCAGGCTGCCGTCATCCGAACCGTCGTCCACGAGAATAATTTCAATTTCTTTCTGGGTCTGGTTCAGAACACTGTCCAGACATTCGCGCAGGTATTCAGAAGTGTTGTATACCGGGATGATAATTGACGTTTTGATCATGATTTCTCCTGACTGTCGATTTTTCGGTAATAAATGTATGGGATGCCGCGTTCTTCCAGTTTTGCGGCAATTTCATCGTAGTAGCCGCGGGCTGCCGCTATGACAGCAACCGCATGATCAGGTATTTCCGTTTCCGCAAATACACTGACCGGCCGGCCCAGCAGGTATTCCGGATTACTGCCGCGGCTGCTGACAAGGAAACCCTCAAAACACAGCTCATGCTGCATCAGCCGGCGGGCAAATGTTCTGCCCAGCACCCCTGCCCCGTAGACATACACATACTGATATCCCCGCAGTTTATCAAGCAGCCAGCCGGGTAATTGCTGATAATACGCTTCTGCCCTGCACGTCTGTACAAACAGCCGGTACAGCTCCTGTTCTTCCCCGGAAGTGAAATAGCTTTCCAGGTCTTCCCGGCCTTTCAGCTGATCATACAGCCGCACAGTGCGCTCATGCATGCGGGCAATGTTGATGTCTGCAGCCGGAGTATCAATGCCATGATCATGAACCCATGCCGTCATTTCCCGGAAACAGCGGAAATATCCGTAGAAATCCCTGCCGGAGGCCGGCCTGGTCATGACCGATCGGTCCCGATAGCGGCGGATAAAATACTGTTCCGGAATATAGAGAGCACGTTCTGCCAGCAGCAGACCGGCAAACGGCATAACTTCATCTTCGTGCTCATGGCCTTCCGGGAACCAGACCCTGTTACGGCGCAGAAACGACATGTTCCAGAACTGCCGCTGGATATAACAAGTCCATTCTTCCTGCTCGATAAACAGGGAGAACAGTTCCTTCCCGCTGACCGGGTGATTGGGATAAGTTCCGTACCGGACCGCCGGATAGTTCGAATTGCTGCGGGCCAGATCCTCACTCTCGTAGATGACCCGGGAATCAAAGAAAATGCAGTCTGCCTGTTCCTGTTCGGCCCGAACATACAGTTTTTCCATCGCATCATCTGTGATCATATCATCAGAGTCCAGAAGATACAGATATTTTCCGGAAGCGGCTTCCATACCTCTGTTCCGGGCAAACCCCTGCTGGGAATTCCGGGCCAGATGAATCACCTTTACCCGGCTGTCCCGCCCGGAGTAAACATCAAGAATCTGCGGGCACCTGTCCGGGGAGGCATCATCCACACAGATGACTTCGATATCCGTCAGCGTCTGTGACAGCACACTGTCCAGACAGGCCGGAAGATACGCTTCCACATTATAAACAGGAATGACAATTGA
>JAEEGL011610916.1_pt1 | contig 14270 bp, 13 predicted proteins | sample 9134231 | NCBI WGS metagenome assembly JAEEGL01 (sample SAMN16246548, study PRJNA631951) | gut metagenome | biome: gut microbiome; feature: rumen; material: fiber-attached | host: Bos | place: Iran: Karaj | collected 2018-10 | reverse complement strand
CCAAGTCGTTGAGGACGCTGTAGTCGTTGCCCTTGTCCGTACCGCCCACTATCCACACCACCGGGCGTTTCTGGCACTCCAGGGCATACCAGGCGCTGTCTACGTTGGTGGCCTTGGAGTCGTTGATATACAGCACGTCCTTGATGCTCAGGACGGGTTCCAGACGGTGTTCGATGGGCTGGAAGGTGGCCAGGGACTTGCGGATTACCTCGTTCTCGATGCCGCTGGCTTTGGCGGCCAGTGCAGCGGCCATGGAGTTGTAGATATTGTGCTTGCCGCCCAGGGCCAGTTCCTGCAGGAAGATATCGGTCTCCTCCTTGTCATAACGGAGGACCATCTTGTCGTTCTTCAAGAAGGCACCCTGCTCAACTTCCTTCTCCTGTGAGAAGGGGAGCATCTTGCATCGAAGTACAATCTTGGACAAGTGTCCTACTGTTATGGCGTCATCGGAGTCGAAGATGAAACAGTCGTCGCTGCGCAAGTTCTGGGTAATCTTGAACTTGGCGGCCACGTAGTTCTCCATTTTGTGGTCGTAGCGGTCCAGGTGGTCCGGCGTAATGTTGGTGATAATGGCGATGTCAGGCCGGAAATCATAGGTGTCATCCAGTTGGAAGCTGCTGATTTCCAACACATAATAGTCGAAATGCTCGGTGGCAACCTGGTAGGCGTAACTCTTGCCGATATTGCCGCCCAGTCCTACGTTCAGGCCTGCGTTCTGCAACAGGAAATAAATGAGCGAGGTGGTGGTGGTTTTGCCATTGGAGCCGGTGATGCAAATCTTCTTCGCTTTGTCGAAGCGGCTGGCAAATTCAATCTCGGACACTACGCGGATGCCTTTTTCCCGCAGTTTCTGCACCATCGGGACGGTTCCGGGGATGCCGGGGCTCTTGACTACCTCATCGGCATTGAGGATGAGTTCCTCCGTATGCTGGCCCTGCTCAAACGGAATCTCCCATTTGCGCAGCTGGGCGGCATATTCCTCTTTGATGGTCCCTTTGTCGCTCAGGAACACATCGAATCCTTTTACTTTTGCCAGAACAGCGGCACCTACACCGCTTTCGGCCCCACCTAATACAACTACTCTAGACATAACTAACGAATCTTCAACAATGCTAACGTACTAACTGCCAGGATGATCCCCACAATCCAAAAACGGACGGTAATCTTGGCTTCGTGCTGCGGCGGCACCGGTTTGGGAATGAGGACCGGTCCGTCGGGCGCCTTTTTGTCCTGAAAATGATGATGGAGCGGCGTCATACTCCAGATGCGGGAACCAACGCCGTTGCGTTTCTTGGTATATTTGAAATAAAAGCGCTGGAGTAGCACCGACAGGCTTTCGGCGAAGAAAATGCCGCACAGCAGGGGAAGCAGGAGCTCCTTGCGCATAAGCACGGCGCTTACGCCGATGATGCCGCCGATGGTGAGGCTCCCCGTGTCGCCCATAAACACCTGGGCGGGGAAGGAATTGTACCACAGGAAGCCGATGAGTGCACCCACAAAGGCGCTCAGGAAGACAGCCATTTCTCCAGATCCCGGTATATACATAATATTGAGGAAGTTGGAGTTGATGAGGTTGCCTCCCAGCCAGGCCATGAGACCCAGTACAACGCCCACCACGGCCGATGTTCCCGCCGCCAGGCCGTCCAGACCGTCGGTAAGGTTGGTGCCGTTGGAACAGGCGGTGATCACCAGCACGATCATAAGCACGTAAATGGCCCACTTGCAGTACCAGCCCCAGGCACCCTTGAAGGGGGAGAGCCAGCGGTAGTCGAACTCGTGGTTCTTCACGAAGGGGATGGTGGTCTTGGTGCTCTTCACCACGTTTTCTTCCACATAGCGGCCGCTGGTAACGGTGGTTTCCGTCTCCAGGGTGCGCTCCACGCTGGTGTCCACTTCCACTTTCTCACGGACCACGATGTCCGGGCTCATCCATACGGTGAGCCCCACGATAAAGCCCAAAGCAATCTGTCCCAGAAGCTTTCCTTTCTCGCTCATACCCTCTTTGCGGTGCTTGAACACCTTGATATAGTCGTCGGTGAAACCCAGCGCACCGCACCAGAGGGTACTCAGCAGCAACAGGAGCACGTAGATGTTGGTGAGGTCGCAGAAAAGCAGTACACCGCTCAGGATGGACAGGATGATGATCACGCCGCCCATAGTGGGGGTTCCTTTCTTTTGGATCTGGTCGGCCAGTCCCAGGTCGCGCACGGTTTCTCCAATCTGCTTGCGCTGCAGCAGGCCGATGATGCGTTTGCCGGCGTACATACTCACCAGCACGGCCGTGACCGCGGACAGCATGGCCCGGAAGCTCAGGTAATGTATAAGCCCCATGCCGGGGAAGTCGACGCCGATGGACTCCAGATATAGGAACAGATGATAGATCATTGGGCTATGAGTTGGAAGGTTTCGTTTACGATTTCTTTTTCGTCAAAGGGATATTTGGTATGGCCGATGACCTGGTAGGTCTCGTGGCCTTTGCCGGCGACCAGCAGGGTGGCGTTTTCCGGAGCCGTGAGGATGGCCGTGCGCAGGGCTTCCCGGCGGTCGGTGATGACCAGCGCTTTGGCCAGGCCCTTGGCGTCCAGTCCGGCTGTAATGTCTTTGATAATGGCCTCGGGGACTTCCGTGCGGGGGTTGTCGGAGGTTACGATGAGCCGATCGGCCAGTTCCTGGGCCACCTGGGCCATTTCCGGACGCTTGGTGCGGTCGCGGTCTCCGCCGCAGCCGAACAGGCAGATGAGCGTGCGCTCCGGGGCGATGGCGCGAAGGGTGGTGAGTACATTCTCCAGGGCATCGGGCGTGTGGGCATAGTCGATGACCACGGAAAGGCCTTTAGGCCCCCGCAGGTTCTCCAGCCGTCCCGGGGCGCTTTCCAGGTTGGAGAGGGCCACCAGGGTTTCGGTGGTATCCTGACCCAGACACACGGCGGCGCTGTAGATGGCCAGGAGGTTGTAGGCGTTATGCCGGCCGATCAGGCGGCACCAGGTATCGACGCCGTCTATCTTCAGGAGCATCCCGTCGAAGTTCTGCTCCAGGATGCGGGCGGTATGGTCGGCCAGGCCCTGTACGGAATACGTAACCACCTGGGCCTTGGTGTTTTGCACCATTACGGATCCATGGCGGTCGTCGCTGTTCACCAGGGCGATGGCGCCCTTGGGCAGCCGGTCGAAGAACAGTTTCTTGCAACGGAGGTATTCGGCGAAGGTCTTGTGGTAATCCAGGTGGTCGTGGGTGAGGTTGGAGAAGATGCCCAGGGCGAAGTCCAGTCCCGTCACGCGGTCCTGTTCCACGCCGATGGAGCTCACCTCCATAAAGCAGTAGCTGCATCCTTTTTCCACCATCCGTGCCAGCAGGCTGTTCAGGGTGATGGGGTCCACCGTAGTGTTTTCCGTTTCCAGACGTTCATCGCCCACATAGTTGGCGATGGTGGAAAGCAGTCCGCAGGAATAGCCCAGGTTGCGGAACAACTGGTACAGCAGGGTTACCGTGGTGGTTTTCCCATTGGTACCCGTGATGCCTACCAGCGTCAGCTTTCCGGACGGGTGTCCGTAGAAAGCATCGGCCACCAGGGCCAGCGCTTCCCGGCTGCCGTCTACCACGGCCACGGCGCCTTTTTCCAGCGCCTGGGGGATGTAGGCGTGTCCGTCGTTATCGCAGCCCTTCACGGCAAAGAAGAGGCTGCCCGGGGTCACTTTACGGGAATCGCTGCAGATGGCGGCGATTTCCGTTTCGGGCGTTCCATGCAGGATGTTGACGGCTGCATTCCTTATAATTTCACTCAGTTTCATTTGAGGGTCAGTTTCACAGTTTGTCCGTTTTTACAGGCGGTTCCCGGGGCGGGGGATTGGCCCACCACGTGGCCGGCGCCGGTATACTGGCACAGCAGGCCCATGGATTCCAGGGTGTACAGGGCGTCCTTGAGACCGTAGCCTTTCAGGTCCGGAACCTTTCCTTTTTCCACCTCCGCTTTCTGCTCCATCAGCGGGACGCTGGCGGTGGGACGGATTTCGCTGTCCCAGGTGCCGTCCAGCGCATACAGCTTGTCCACAATCTCGCGCACGGCCATGGCCGGCTTGGTACCGCCGTAGAAGTTCCGGTGCGAGGGATAGGAATAAACGGTAACCAGGATGGTGTATTTGGGATTGTCCACCGGGAAGAAACCTACGAAGGTGCCCTGGAATTTCTTCCGGCCCTGGATATCGCTGTAGGGGTCTGAGCTGCCGCCTCTTTCCTTGGGGGAGAGCACCACACGTGCGGTACCGGTCTTGCCGCCTACGGGCAGTTTGGCCGATCTCAGACGCGTGGCAGTACCTTCGTTCACCACGGCGCGGAGGGCGCGGGTGACGGTATCGGCAGTAGCGGGCGAGCAGATACTGCTGTTCAAGGCCGAGGGCTCAAAGCGCTTGAGCACCTTGCCGTCCTTCTCCACGCTTTCCACCAGATAGGGCTTCATCATGGTGCCCTTGTTGGCAATACCGTTGTAGAAGGTGGCTACGTGCAGCGGCGTAACGCTGAGGCTGTAGCCATAGGCCGTGGTGCCCAGGGTGGTCTTGGACCAGCCGGGGGTGCCGGGCCGGTTCACTACGGGCGTTCCCATACCGGTGATATCGAAGTCGAAGGCTTCCCCGAAACGGTAGGAGTAAATATGGTCGAACATCTCCTGCGGCTTCTTGCCGTAGTAGTTTTCGGCCAGCCAGGTGAATACGTAGTTGGAGGAAATCTCGAAGCCGTGCATCACGGTGATGTCCCGGCGGCCCGTTTCCCGCTGGTAGTCCAGGATATGGACGTCCTGATTGTAGCCGCCCGGTACGAAGCCGTTGTTGGTGGGCAGCGTCTGGTCCAGGGTTTTTACATAGCCATCCTCCACCAGGGAGACCAGGGTGACGGTCTTCATCACGGAGCCTTGTTCGCCCACTTCCCTCAGGCACAGGTTCTCCCGCTCCCAGAGCGTGGTCTGCGGGGTGTCGCCGCGGCTCAGGTTCACCATGGCGCGGATGGCGCCGGTTTTGGCCTCCAGGATGATGCAGATGCCGGCACGTACGCCATCGTCCTCGTTAATCTGGGCGCGGAGGGCGCGGTCGGCTATATCCTGGAAGTCCACGTTCAGGGTGGTGCGGATGTCGTTGCCGTCCTGCACTTTCACCTGGGCCGAATCCAGATCACGCACCCAGCGCTTGTTGTCGGTGACGCGGCGCCATTCATAGCCTTCCCGTCCGTGCAGTTCGCTGTCGAAGCTGGATTCCAGGCCGATGCGGTTCTGCTCTTTTACATAGCCGATCACGCGGCGGGCCAGGGAGTCGTAGGGATAGATGCGTTCTTCGTGCTTTTCCACAATGAAGCCACCCGTGTAGGGCCCTTCCCGGAACAGCGGGAACGATTTCACCTTTTCCAGGGTGCTCAGGTCTATATTCCGCTGGATTCGGAGGTATTTGGAGCCTTTGTCGCGACCGTCCAGGATGGCCTTGGCGTAGGCGTCGGCGCTTTTGTCGCGGAATTCGTTACTCAGGTATACGGACAGTTCACGGGCTTTTTCCCGCCAGGCCCGCTCCAGGCTGTCCTTGCCGGTTTCGGCGTATTCCTGCTTGCGGACGGTACAGTCCATATAGATGTCATACAGGGGGGCCGATATGGCCAGCGGGCGTCCGTCGGTGGCCAGAATCTTGCCCCGTACCGGGGGCTCCACGTGCTTCTGCACGGAAGGCCGGAACAGGCCGATGACCCTTTCATCTACGGTGTAACTGGCCTGGATGTGTACCACACGCAGCAGGATAGCCACCCCCAGGAACAGGAACAGCATGGAAAGGAAGAACATCACCACGTGGATTCTGTCGCGGTTTTCTATGGTGTCCTTTATTTCACTCTGCTTCTTGCTCATTTTTTCTTGATCAAGGTGGCGGGTTCCTGGGGCAGGGTCAGTTCTACACCCAGTTCTTTCAGGCGGGCCTCGGCGGCCGAGGCGCTATGCAGTTTCACCAGGGCGGCTTCTTTCTCTGCGTAGTGGATACGCAGCTGGTCGATGGCCGCCTGGTTGTCTCCGGCTTGGGTGAGGGTCTTGTCCACCTGCAGGCTCAGGAGGATGGTGACCCACATCAGCAGGAACAGATACATGATGTGCATGTAGTATTTATCGGCGCGGATCCGGAGCAGGAATTCTCCGTTCCGGAGGGCACGCAGGGTGTTGCGGAAGGCCGTCCAAATGGTTTTTGCGCTCATGCTTCGGTCCTCCTTTCCGCTATCCGGAGTTTCGCGCTGCGGGCGCGGGTGTTTCCGGCAATTTCACTTTCTTCGGGCACGATGGGCTTGCGGTTCACGGCCTCCAGCGGGGTATGGGCCCGTCCGTACAGGTCTTGCCGTACCACGCCGTCCACGTTGCCCGTCTTGATGAAGTTTTTCACCATCCGGTCTTCCAGGCTGTGGTAGGTGATTACCACCAGCCGGCCGCCGGGTTTGAGGCTGCGGGCGGCCCCGTCCAGGAACTTCTCCAGGGAACGCATCTCCTGGTTCACCTCAATGCGGAGCGCCTGGTACAGTTTGGCCAGCACTTTGTGCTCTGCGCCCTTGGGCAACATCTTGCCCACGGCACGGTCCAGGTCGCCGGTGGTGTGCAGCGGACGCGCCTGGATAATCAGACGGGCCATATTGCGGGCGCCGTCCACTTCCCCGTACAACCGCAGGATGCGCTCCAGTGCTTCCTCGTCGTAATTATTGGCCACTTCTTCGGCCGTGAGGGTGGCTTCCTGGTTCATCCGCATGTCCAGCGGTGCTTCCTCATACCGGAAGCTGAATCCCCGTTCGGCCGTATCGAACTGATGGGAACTAACTCCCAAATCAGCAAGAATGCCATCGAAGAGTACATCGTAATGCCGGGCATAATTCTCTATGAAGCGGAAGTTGTTGTGGATGAGGGTGAGCCGTGGATCGGCCGGGGCGTTCTGGATGGCATCGATGTCACGATCGAAGGCGATGACTCTCCCGCCAGCGTTTAAGCGTGAAAGTACGGCAGCGGTGTGACCACCGCCTCCGAAAGTGGCATCTGCGTAAATTCCTTCGGGATTTGTAACAAGAGCGGATACACTCTCTGCCAACAGTACAGGGATATGATATTCAGACATTTCTCGAGACCCTCCTACTTTTTGGAAGATAGTCTCGATGCGGTTTCCCTGAACTTCTCATCGCTCAGAAGCTGGGCCTTACGCGTCTCCGGATCCCAGATCTGGAGCTTGTAGCCAACACCGCCGAATACCACCTCTTTGGTAATACCTGCACTCTCAAGCAGCTCTGACGGAATGTTCAGTCTGCCCAGTTTCCCGTCCGGGACAAGAGTGTAAACGCCGTCATTGTACTTGGTCCACAAATCAGCGTCTCCAGTATTGAGTTCGGGATCGATGCTGCCCAGCACTTTTTCACTGCGGATTTCCCATTCCTCTGCGGGGAACAGTTCAATGCAGTTCTGCTGAAGGCTCTTTTTGACGATGAGGGTCATATTCTCGGAACCGCCGCGCACCATAGCATCACGGAAGATGGCAGGGAGCACGACGCGCCCCTTGTCATCCACTTTTCCGCAGGCTGTTCCGTAGAATCTGACCATAGTTAAACTTTATACTTTCACGCTTGGATACAAAGGTAGAAAAACTTTTCCATTTTCTTACATATTCTTCCAAAATTTTCCACAAACTTTTTAACACACAAAAAAACACCGTCTGAGAGGCGGTGTGGAGGTCAGTCAAAAAGGGTTTTTTAAAGTTCGCGCCGCAGGCGTGCTTTGGGGATATCCAGTTGGGCGCGGTACTTGGCGATGGTGCGGCGGGCCACCTTGTAGCCCTTGGCGGCCAGTCCGTCCACCAGTTCGTCGTCGGTGAGGGGATTGTGCTTGTCTTCGCCGTCCACCATTTCGCGGAGGGCTTTCTTGATTTCGCGCGTGCTCACTTCCTCGCCTTCGCTGTTTTCCAGCCCTTCGGAGAAGAAATATTTCAGGGGGAAAATGCCGAAATGGGTTTCGATCCACTTGCTGTTCACCACACGGGAGATGGTGGAGATGTCGAAGCCGGTCCTTTCGGCAATGTCCTTGAGCACCATGGGCTTGAGGGAACTTTCGTCCCCGTCTACGAAATAATCGTGCTGGTAGTCGATGATGGCCCGCATAGTGCTTTCCAGCGTGTTCTGGCGCTGGCGAAGGGCCTCGATAAACCACTTGGCCGAATCGATTTTCTGCTTTACGAAGGTGGCGGCCTCTTTATCGGCCCGGGAAGCGGAGGTGCGGCCGTTTTCCATAATCTCCGAGTACTTGCGGTTAATGCGCAGTTCGGGGATGCTGAAGCGCGGCATACTCAGAATGAGCTGGCCGTTTTCGTAGTCCAGCTGGAAGTCCGGGACCACCTGCTGGGCCTGGTCGTTGTAGGAATCGTCTATCTGGCCGCCGGGCGAAGGATTCAGGTGGCGGATTTCTTCCAAAACCGCCTTCATCTGGTCCTCCGTCAGGTGCAGCCGGGCCATGATTTTTGGGAAGTGGCGGTTCTTGAAAGCGTCGAACTGTTCCGAGAGCACGCGGATGGCATTCTCCACGGAAGGTGTCCGTTTCTTGTCTTCCAGTTGCAGCAGCAGGCATTCGCGAAGGTCGCGTGCGCCAACGCCGGAAGGCTCGAATTCCTGAATAATCTTGAGCATCTGCTCCACTTCTTCGGCCGATGACTCCACGCCGGCGCGGAAGGCAAGGTCGTCCACAAGGGATTCGATGTCACGCCGCAGATAACCGTCGTCGTCCAGCGAGCCGATGATGAATGAAGCCACCGTGCGCTGATGCTCGGTAAGGTTCCGGTAACCCAGCTGCTCCAGCAGGCTCTGGGTGAAACTTTGCTTGACAGAGAAGGTATTGTATTCCGGACGCTCGTCTTTGCCCCAGTTGTTTACGTGGAGGTTGTAGGAGGGAATGTCATCGTCCTGGGAGCGGTAATTCTCTTCCAGGGAGCCGCCGCTCTGCTCCTTTTCCTCTACTTCGGAAATGGAGACGTCGCGGGGCTGGTCTTCGCTTTTCTGCGGGGTGTCGTCCACTACGGGATTGTCGTTGAGCACCTCACGTACGTGCTGTTCCAGGGCCTGCACCGGCATCTCTATCAGCTTGATGGTCTGAATCTGAAGCGGTGACAGCTTCTGCTGCTGTTTCTGCTGAAGTCCCTGAGAGATGGTGGCCATAACCTAACGCGGATAATTGATGCTTTCCTTGATAATGAAGGCGGTAGGGTAGGTTCCCTTGATGGCGTTGAAAATGCGCAGGGCCTCGTCCTTGGAACGGAAATCGCCGATGCTCACCTTGTAATTAGGGCTCTCGAAGCTGCGGTATACCAGCACTTCGGGGAACTGTTTCTGCAGGGTCTGCTCAATGTTCTCGGATTTGACGCGGGCCTGGGGGCCATTGTCGTAGAAGACCCGGATGCGGTAGCCGCTGATGGGTTTTTCCGCGTTGCTCAGGGTATACTGCTGCAGGGCCTGCCGGATGGTGTTGCTTTGTTCCACTTGTGCGCCCGACCCCAGGACGGAAAGAATGTCCCGGCCCAGCAGGGTGGAGTCCACGGGAGCGGTGCGGGTGGTATCCTGCGCCCAAAGGGCCGCGCAGGAGAGCAGTAATGCGGTGATTATGAGGATGGTCCGTTTCATAACTTAATTCTTGAATTGGGAGATGTCCAGGTCCCTGAAACTAAAGGGCTTGCGGAGCACGCCGTTCTTTTTAAGGGCGCCCTGGATGTCAATATCGGCCTTTAAGCCTTCCAGGGAACCCCGGGAGGCGATGACCAGCAGTTCCAGGATGGAGGTGCCTTCGTCCAGGCGTACGCTGCAGGGCAGCTCATAAACCTGTGCCGACTTGCCTGCCAGTTCCACGGGACCGGTGACAAAATGGGCCAGGGGCTTTTCCTGGTAGCGGATGACGCCGGTCATTTCCGTGACGGCGAGGCTTCGGGCCGGGTTATCGATTCCAATGAGCAACTTGGCATCCACCGAGCGGGACGAGGTAGGGACGATATACGCCACACCCATAGATGTAACGGCGATATCCTTCACTTTGTCCAAGCCGCAGGAGGCTGCCAGAAGGGCCGCTACAAGAAAGATGCCGATATGTCGAAAAGCTTTCACAAACGCAAAGGTAGTGATTTTTTTCGTAACTTTGCAGCCTATGGAAAAAAGAGCCTATATCGAAACATACGGGTGCCAGATGAACGTAAATGACACCGAAGTGATCTTCGCCATCCTGGCCCGGGCCGGCTATGCCCGTACGGAAGTGATGGAGGAAGCCCAGCTCATTCTGGCCAATACCTGTTCCATCCGGGATAACGCAGAGCAGCGTATCTGGGGTCGACTGGAAGTATTTGACCAGCAGCGGAAAGCCCGCCCCGGTACCCTGGTAGGAATCGTAGGCTGTATGGCCGAACGCCTGAAGGACAAACTGCTGGACACCCATAAGGTAGACCTGGTGGTGGGTCCGGACGCCTACCGTTCCCTCCCGCGCCTGCTGGAGGCCGTCACGCCGGACCGGCCGCAGATGGACGTCCTGCTCTCCCGGGAAGAAACGTACGCCGACATTACGCCGGTACGTACGGACCGTAACGGGATATCGGCCTTTATTTCCATTATGCGGGGTTGCAACAACGTATGTTCTTACTGCGTAGTACCTTACACCCGCGGGGCGGAACGTTCCCGTGATGCCCACTCCATTGTGCGCGAAGCCTGCGACGTATATGCGCGCGGTTATAAGGAAGTGACCCTGCTGGGGCAGAATGTGGACAGCTACCTGTGGAAAAGCCAGGACGAAAGCGTGAACTTCGCCCGCTTGCTGGAAATGGTGGCGGCCATTGCACCGGACCTGCGCGTGCGCTTCGCCACCTCCCATCCCAAGGATATTTCCGATGAAGTGATTTATACCATGGCGGCTCATCCCAATATCTGCCGGCACATCCACCTGCCGGTCCAGAGCGGCAGCACGCGTCTGCTGGAGAAGATGCGTCGTAAGTACAGCCGGGAATGGTATCTGGAGCGGGTAACCAAGATCCGCAGCGTGATGCCGGATTGCGGCCTCACTACGGACGTAATTGCTGGATTCTGCTCGGAAACGCCTGAGGATCATGCCGATACACTCTCGCTAATGGAAGAGGTGGGCTTCGACTGGGCTTTCATGTTCGCCTATTCAGACCGTCCCGGCACCCTGGCCAACCGGACCATGGTGGATGATGTTCCCGCCCCTGAAAAGAACCGTCGGCTGAACGAAATCATCGCCCTCCAGAACCGCAAATCCCTGGAGCGCTACCGCGCCCAGATAGGCAAAACCGTGGAAGTGCTGGTGGAAGGACCTTCCAAGCGGGATCCCGCCATGCTCTGCGGCCGGGCTTCCAATAATATGATGTGCGTGTTCCCGGCCGCCGGGCGCAAGGCCGGCAGCTATGCCCAGGTGACAGTTGTAGACTGCACCTCCGCTACTTTAATCTGTGAATAATTAGCGTTTTCCGCCGTACGCGAGGTCTCCGGCATCTCCCAAGCCGGGGATGATGTAATTGTGACTGGTGAGTTCTTCGTCGACGGCGGCCACCCAAAGGGTGTACTTGCTGTCCAGCCGCTGCAGGAGCTGATCTACGGCATAGCGGCTGGCCACGGGGCAGATCATATGGATGCAGGAAGCCTCACCGCCTTCTTCCTCCAGTTTTTGCAGGGCGCTTTCCATAGAGGCGCCGGTGGCCAGCATAGGATCGGCCACCAGGAGGGTTTTGCCTTCCAGCGAGGGGCAGGTGCAATAATCTGCGAACACTTTGAAATAATCTCCCTTGCCGTGCTTGCGGAAGGTGGAGAGGAAGGCGCTTTCGGCCTTGTCGAAGACATCCAGCAGGCCGTTTTGCAGCGGCAGGCCGGCGCGCAGGATGGCGGCAATCACCAGTGGAGTGTCGATGGTGGATACGCGCGCCACTCCCAGGGGCGTGGTTACGTCTTTCTCGGAATAAGCCAGTGTCTGGGAAATCTCATAGCCGAAAACCCGGCCCACCCGCTCCAGGTTGGTGCGGAACCGAAGGCTGTCCTTTTGGATGCGTGCATCGCGGATTTCTGCAACAAAGTTGTTCAGAACGGAGTTTTTCTCTCCCAGGTTAACGACTTTCATGTGGTAGTAGATTATGGTTGGAATACAAATATAAGTATTTTTTCTATTTAATTATCCTTTCCCAACACGTTCCTCGGAGAAGGAGTAGAAGGAGCCTTCGGCAATGACCACATGGTCCAGCAGGCTCAGGCCGATGGCCGACAGGGCACGGCGCAGGACTTCGGTCTGGTGGATATCGGCCTGGCCGGGCAGGGGAGAGCCCGAAGGATGGTTGTGCACCAGGATCAGGTGGGAACACTGTTTCTCGATGGCTTTCTTCAGGATGCGGCCGGTGTCGATGAGCGTGCTTTCCATTGACCCGGAAGTAATCATTTCCTTGCCGATGACAAAGTTGGCGCGGTTCAGATACAGTACCCAGCATTCCTCGTGGTCCAGGTTCTTCAAGTGAGGGATCATGAGCTGGTACACCAGTTCGGGCGAGGTGACGGAACGCTTGTCCACGATGGCGGCTTCCTCGAAACACCTTCGGCCCAGTTCCAGTGCGGCGGCTATGGTGATGGCCCGCACCTCTCCCAACCCTTTGTGAGAGATGAGCCGTTCCAGGGGCATCGCGCCCAATAAAGTTAACCGGCCCCCGGCGCTCACCATAAGCTCCTGCGCCACGTCCATCACGTTTTTCCCAACAATTCCGCTGCCCAGCAGCACGGCCAGCAGTTCGGCATTGGACAGTGCTTTCGCGCCCTTCTGGCGCATTTTCTCGCGCGGCCTCTCCTCCGCGCACAAATCCATCATCTTCATGAGGCCAAAGATAAGCCCCCAAAACGAAAAACAACGCAATCGTAAAAAAGATTGCGTTGTTTCAGGTGATTCTTTGCGTTTTCTTACGATTCCTCTTCTTTCTTCTTCTCCTTTTCAAGCCTTAATTCGTCCAGGTAGCTGGCCGTGATGACACCGGAGGGAAGGGCAATGATGGCCACGCCGAACAGGGAGGACAACATGCTGATGAACCGGCCCATATCCGTAATGGGAATCATGTCGCCGTATCCTACCGTTGTCAGGGTTACGGTGGCCCAGTACAGGGCGTCGAAGAAATTCTCGAACGTGGGGGCTCCGGTTACCGGGTTAAAGTGCGGCTCCACGTTGAACATAATGAGCGCGGTGAGAAAAACGTAGAAAATGGAGATGCCCAGTACCGAAATCAAAACGCCCTTTTCTTTGCGGATCACTTTCATCAGCACCTGTATCTTCTCCGAATAGCGGATGAACTTGAACAGGCGCAGGATGCGCAGGAGCCGGGAAACACGGAAGATTTTGAATCCGCGGCCCAGGACGCTCAAACCGGGCAGGATGGACAGCAGGTCGATGATAGCCCATCCGGTGAAAGGATATAAGACAAAGGACCACTCCTTCTTGCCCATCCGGTAATCGGCCGTGAACCAGCGAAGGAGGTAATCGATGATAAAGATGATTACCGTTGTGGTTTCTAGGAACCGGAAGAAGGGCGTCTCCTTAACGAACATAAGCGGGACGATGCTGGCCGCAATGCATACGAGCATAAAGACATCATAGATAATGCTGGCCTTGTCTCCGCGCTTATCCTGTTCGATAATCTCAAATATGCGTTTTCTCATCTTTTACTGGATGAAGGCAATGATTTCGCCTTTGGCTACGGAATCTCCCTGCTTGCCCAGGACCGCTACCAGGAGGCCGTCCACGGCGGCAACGACATCTTCGATGCCATAATAGGTTTGCACGTGGCCGATGACCTCGCCGGCCTTGACCTTCTTGCCCACGATGGGCGCCTTGGAAACATCGTCCACATCCAGTTCCCAGAGGAGCTGGCCCTTCACCGGGCACTGCACCGGCGTGGCCTTGGGATAGCGTTCCACATAGTCTTCCACCTTGAACTTGGGCATCTCCACCACGGGGCGTTCCACCACGATGGGGGCGCCGGCCTTGGCCTTCATATCGGCCAGATCCTTGTTGAAACGTTCCTTGGCGATGCCGCTGCGGTAGTCTCTGTACTGGCGCTCGAACATGGCCATGTTCAGGAGCTCTTCGTCGTCCTCACCGTAGTCCCAGCCTTCTTCGTCCATCATCTTGCGGAACTTGGGAAGTTCGTTGGGATACATATCCTGCGGGTTGCCGGTGTAGAATTCCATACCCTTTTCCTTGGCCAGGGCCACAATCTCGGGAT
>JAEEGL010846649.1_pt1 | contig 14270 bp, 11 predicted proteins | sample 9134231 | NCBI WGS metagenome assembly JAEEGL01 (sample SAMN16246548, study PRJNA631951) | gut metagenome | biome: gut microbiome; feature: rumen; material: fiber-attached | host: Bos | place: Iran: Karaj | collected 2018-10 | reverse complement strand
GCATTATTGACCGCTGCCAGATCCGGATAGTATTCATGGGAAACCAACTTTTCCAGGCCAAAATACCCACCGATTTCTTTTTCATTTATCATACATACCACCCCATAATACACAGTTTTCCACTGTATTGCTCAAGCCTTGAGCAATGTATACCGGTTCAGCATATCCTGAATCTCCGGGACAGAGTTGAACATCATGACGTCAATGATGGATAAATTTGGAACGAACTCCCCGCCAAACTGAGGATACACGATATCGTCCGGTTTCAGGAAAGCCAACTCGACACCGTTTTCCCGGAACTCTTCAAAATCATACAGTTCTGTTCCTCCGATAGCGTTGATGTATTCATTGCCGCCAAGAACTCGGCATACATCAAATATTCTGTACTGTCTCTTCAGATCCTTGTCACAACCCAGCTCCGAGAAAAGAAGAATCTCTGTTTTAATGCCCAGAAAATCACAGATCAGTCTGTTGGACGCTACGTTATATTCGGACAGATTATCATAATCCGCCAGCAGGAACTGTTCCAGCACAGGCATGACTTCCGGAAAATGAGGCGCCTTTTTATAAGCACATTCCAAAGCGTGGATATTTTTTTTCTTTGCCTCAATATCTCCGGATACGATGATTTCATTAAATCGTTTGTTTTGACTGGCTTTCAGAGTACTGACCCGAAAGAAACCGGGAGCTCCATTTATCAGGATTCGGTTCCTGAATCCCCATTTGTTGTTGGCAAAATATGCCGTATCAAAGACCACATACTTGTCAACCATGTTTATAAGCTGAAAATAGCCAATATAAGGGAAAAAATAGGGCTGCATAATTCCGATTTTCATATCTGCTCTCCTTGTCACTTAACGCTCAATGAAAACACAAGCATTACTTCCGTTTGATCAGAGCAAAACATCCTCAGAACGTGTTATGCAAAAATCTTTGGAAGCTCAGTTTTCTCTTGCCGAGAATTCGAAAAGCCACTAATCTTATGTAAGATTGAGCAATCCTGCCTGCACCCGGATGTATAAATCGATCCAGTGTCTGGAAGGCGGTCCCGCGGCTCCTTCCTCCATCATAACACGGCGTAAAGTGCTTTTCCCGGTCGAGCGGCTGACTGCTGTAATCATATGTATCGGAAGTAATCCTTCCGGTTTTTGACGGTTTTATTGCCTGACAGTAGAGGCCTGTGCCGTCAAACCCGTTATTTCTCACCTTGGAAACGACCGGCATTGCCTGATATTTCCCCTTTACCTGCATATATACGCCCATCGCAATGTCAGTCATGCTGGTAAACATATAACACATTTTCCGGACATCCCTGTCAGCCGGATCGACGCCTGCGACACAGTTGATATAATCGGTCCTGCGGTACCGGCTGAAACTGAAATGCTTGAGGTTATAAGAAAAATCGCGGACCAGACACAGGTCTTCCATTATTTCTTTCCTGAAGATTTCATATTTGTTTTTCCAGAATCCTGCACCCCACATATTGAAAATGGCATTTTGTGTGATGATATTGCAGTCGTCTTCCGTCTCAAATCTCACAGGATAAGAATAACCGCTCACCGAGATCACATCCGGGTCATCCCGAAAGAACTCCAACGCCTTCAGCATATATTCCAGATAGTTTTCACTGAATTCGGTATCGTCTTCCATGAATATGAATTGTTCATGATCCTTGATTGCTTCCTGATAAAGATCGTCCAGATTTGCATCCTCACCACAGTTGGTGGGTCTCTTATATACGTGGAAGCTTCCGAACATGCTGTAGTCTCTCTCCATCAGTTTCAGGATCTCCCGGTATCCAGGCCAGTGAGAGTCTTTTGCCGGATAGTCCACGCCGATATAAACGTCCACATATTTGGCCCATGGATTCTTCATCAGGCTGTCAAGACATTTTTCAAGGTGTTTATTCCGGCAGAGTGTGGGCACTAATATTGCTGTTCTAACACCTTTGTAAGTATTTTTGTCTTCCATAGTATATAACATTCCTCAAATCATTATTGCTGTTCAAAAAAATGCTTAAGCAAGTTTTATCCCGTAAAACATGAAAACTCCCAACTATGAAATGGCAGCAAACTGCTTTTTTATGGTGTCGATGTCATCAGAACTGCAAGCCAGGTTTAAAAGATCCCGATCAATTTCCGAAAGAAGAATAAATGAAGAAGTTTCTTCCTTGTGCGACCATTTAATAAAATCATCTTTTTCCCATTGCGGGAAGACATAATTAATGATCCTGGAATCGTCTGCCATATAGTAGGTATTACTGTCGGATTTCACAAAATCATCAACGAAGAATTCCTGCATGGAAGGTTTGACAGAGTATACTCTCCGCGGATTATAGACTAAATTATTATGGAATTGTATATCTGCAGTTTTAGGATAATATTCATAAAAGAGAATATGTGATGAGGCATCCTGATCCGGTCGTGCTTCATAACCCCAACCGCGGCCCTGGTTAACTGAGATATTATTATTAAAATGATAGTTCCTGACCCCGCCGGCTTCTGGTCCTTCCCAGATTTCAGAATCCTGGGAATTGTTTACAAACACATTGTCATGCACGAAAACGTTATATCCAGCCCCGATTTCGCCCTGAATTGTAAAACCAACATCATAGACGTTTCGAATTATTGTATCAGTAACCTCGACGTTTTCCGCATCACTTGAGTAGAACTCGATGCCATTCCCGTATCTCTCTTCATATTTCGGATTCAGGTAACTGCCTCCGATATCTTCTATGACACAGTTGCTGATCCTGATATTTTTTGCCGGAGTTCTTAACGCCTGAAGCGCATGTCCACCAGTAATGGAAAAGCGCAGGTTGCTGATGTCCATATTGGAGCCCAGAATAAACAGTTTTACATTGACCGCAAGTTTCAGCCCGCCCAGTTCATCGTATGGGTCCCGATCGCTTCGTAAGTATATATAACGTTCACCATCACTGTAAAAATCATATCGTTCCGTAAGCTGATCAAGGGATAATTTCTTGTGATAGTACTTGTTGCCATGGTCATCTTCAATGAATCCAATATTAAAGGCATAAGGATTCTGTTCATGATAGCCCGTGTAATTGCTCTCGTCAAGGATGTCGATGCGGTAAATACTCTCGCTGTATTTCTCCCAGTTTTTTTCGATATATTTGTATGCGCTTATCGTTGGAAGATCGCCCGTTCCATAACTTGAGAATACTATTCTTTTGTCATTTGTATAGAAGATCTGTGGTGCGACACTGCCAAAGAAGGTGTCGCCACTCTTAAACAGTATCGTATCACCTGTCTTGATTTTTTTTGTATTCAATACATCCAGGCTGATCGGGTCATTTATGTCTGTTCCATCCCTGCCAGTACCGTCAGCTGAAACATAATACGTTTTGACGGAATACTTAATTTCAGATTCTCTTTTGGCAAATCGATCATACATCGTTTTGTAAGTAGTGATTTCGATATCTGAGTCCTTGCTTTTTATATAATCCAACACCTCGCTCATGGTTTCGATGCTGAAATCCTTTAATCCCTGAAAACTGAAAACAGCCCAGCCTCTGTTTTGTATCAACGCATCTATATATTCTTTTATGCTCTGCGCATTATTATTGAAATCGGGCGCACCTTTCCCTCCCCATCGATTGTAGACCGAACTAAAGCCCTCTGAGCTGATGTATGGCTCGCCGAGCAAATCAGAATAATCATAAGTTGAATAAACCCACCGCGCTGTTTCCGGGCTGCCCATAACCTGCCCATTGCCGCGGGTAAGGAGAATGCCATATACGTTAAGCCCCATATTGATCATCTTTTGCCGGGAAGTCACGAAATAATCATACATGAAGTCATCTTTGTTGAGCTTGTCCTCAGTTGCAATTTGATAGTTAAGCGTTAATACTTCACCACCGGATTCCTGAATCCGCAATGCGACATCCAGTCTTGTCTCAGTCATGTCAGAAGCGGCGTCCAACAGGTTTTCCGGATAAGTAGCAAATGATAACGGCACATTTTTCGAGATAAACAGGTCTGCGATCTTATCGATATCGGCGTTTGTTCCTTTATATACGAAGGTAATATACGCCTTGTCAAATTCATCGTATAAGATGGGATCGTTCTTGTAGTCTTCGTAGTTGCTGTCCAGAGAATCCAGCAATGTATCCTGCTTACTTTTTATCTGATCAAACTGTTCCTCTGCAGAGAATGAGGCATAATCATCTATTTCATCCGCAACATCCGTGTCCGTTCCGCTCTCTGATCCTGTCTCTTCCGAACCTTCATTTACATATTCGGTTTGAGGCACAGCACCGTCCTTGATATGAATACCGGCAACAACAGCGAGAAGTGTAATGGATAAAGTCAAGATGATGATAGCAAATACTGTTTGTCTCGTAAGTATGATCTTTTTCATAGCTCATCTCCTGCGTACTCAGCTTCCGGGAAAAAACTTGCATCGTTACTATGCAAGGATTTCAAAATCCTGAAATTTCTCCAGCATTTCTCTGCCATTTTCATCGTAGATATGCAGGGTATTATTGATCGCTTTTATCATATCTTTTGTTTCATTTAACGATCTTGCTCCAAGAGCAATATAATAGGCAAACTGGTACATGGATTTGCTGTCCCCGGAAAAATCGCCTTCATGAAAACGCTCCAATACTACTGTGACCCTCTCCATTTTTCGAACTATATCAAGCCCGTCAACAGCAACGACTCTACCGGGTTTAAGAGGTATCATATATTCTGCTCCATTAAAGCGGCAAAAATCTGTCAGGGCAGCAATTCTTTTTTCCCATTTTTTCAGGTCTCTATGTAACGATAGATCCACTAAATAATCAACTCTGCTGTAGGGCCTGAGCATTTTCTCCGTAGCCCAGCTTCCTACACCGTCTAATCTACAAGCAAATTCCAGAAAATAGAATACATGATTCTGATATATAACCTGTATGAATCCGACGCCATTATGACAATGCATATTCTGGAACAGTTTCATGACTTTCTCATAGATTGTTTCTTTATATTCCCTATAATAATCCGTATCCGCTCTATGTACAGGAATTTCGGTCACGAGTCTTTCATCGTTTTGCTGCTTATAGAGATGACTAAAGGCAGTCTGATATGCCCGTCCCTCATAAAAACAGAATTCCAACATGCATTCATTGCCTTCAATATAATCTTCAACCACAATTTTCTTGCTGGAAGAATACTTCAAAGCATACTCGTAAGCTTTTTCAAATTCCGAAGGATTTCGGCAAATCGTTAACCCTTGTGATGCATTTGAATCTGAGGGCTTAATAACAAGAGGAAAGGGCAGTTTACTATATTGCTCTGGGATCAAAGGATACGTGATTTCATATATCTGCGGCACATCAAGTCCCGCTCTGATACATTGAGACTTAAACCGGGTTTTATCTGTTGCGCATCTCCACATTTCCTCAGGTATATAAAAACTGCCAAAAAGCCTTTCTGATAATTCCTTTGACTTGCTGAGACAGAATTCATTACTGCTTGCATACACACCGGCAATACCGCTCTTCCTGCAGGCAGCCTCGAGTGTCTTCACATCTCCCACGTCAATTTCCCAGACCTCATCGGCTTTCTTTTTTATCGGATCAGAATCTTTCGATTTGAAATCACTGATAATCGTGTAAACCCCTGATTTTTTTGCGTATGTAAGAGCTAATTCTGTAGAAGGTTCAACCCCCATAAATAAGAGCTTTTCCATACTTCAGTTTCTCCTTATCCATGGTCTTATCATGTTCAGCCTTCTTTCTGTATGCTCCATATAAGAGAATCACATGAGGAACTATCATAGACCAAAAACGATATGTGAATAAAATGGTTTCCCAAAAAGCGTAGAAAAGCAAGGTAAAAAATAAAACCAGATAATACCCGCCGTATTTCTGCGCTCTGTTCTTGTAAAGACTGACCCCAAGAATAATCAAAATGAAAGCCATCATACAACAGCCCAGGATTCCTGTTGTACAATAAATAAATAAATAATTCATGTCCAGTGAAGATGTTCTTACCCCGAAAGCACTGATTCCTCCGTTATATGGGTCAGAAATAAACTGCGCATTTTCCACAAACCCCATTCCGGTCCAGATATTCCCGAGAATCGGTACCCAATGTACATTTTGGGTGACGTTTAATGAACGATTGGACTTTGACCATATATAATCCCATGCTCCAGAGGCAACGAAAACAACTACGAAAAATAACAGCCCGATAATCAAACACCGTCTAAGTATTCTTTTTGATTCAGGTGTAAAATGTATTTTTCCTGTTATTCTGACAATGCTCGCTCCTAAAAGAAAAATCACAATACTGATAAAAGCTGTTCTCGAAGACGTGGCAAGCAAAACCATAAAGGTTATACATCCAAGGAATACTGTCAGCAGTTTGCTGCGCGAATAAAATAATGGATTATCCGAAACCTCCAAATAAATCACAAATAAGAGTATAGCGATTATGAAACACATATTCCCAACAAAGTTTGGATGTAAAAACCCAAAACTCGAACGAACGAGATCATGGGAAATAAAGGATCGAACTGCAAATACAGGATTTAATACCCATTCGTCTGAATGCGTCATTACCTGTATAAACAACGTTACAATAACGGCTGCACACGATGTGACCGTATATTCCCGGATACATCGATAATGTAAAACTTCCTGGACGGAAGGAATCAGTAAAAGCAAATAATAAATCATGATCGATGTATGATCAGAAATATATATAGCCATATCCGGATTGACAAAAACATATCTCCATAACAGGACATACATGATTAATATCAGGAACAAAACAACCAGATTCAAACTGAGACTGCTTTTCCTGTATTGCAAAATGTCAATCAGACAATACAGCATAAACAGATATTTCACCTTTGCCCCCGCACCTGCCAGGAAAAAATCAGTTTCACTAAGCATAATACCGGTAAGCATAATGAAATTGACCAAAAGAAACATTTTTTTCCTGCTAATAAGCATATCTATTATCTTCTATATGGTATTTATAGACTCCAAACACCATTTCCCTTTCTTAGTATCGCGGAGCATAGGATGAACCTGACTCAAAATCCGACTAGGCTTTATACAGGTATTTCTGAAGATTTTTTTCAATATACTCGATTGCTGTCATCCATTTTCTGTCTGTTTTATATTGGTTTAAATATGTTTCTGCCATTGACGGTTTGAAAAATCGACCGGGATATTTGTGTTGTTCCGGGGTAAACCCGCAGAAGCCTTCAACAAGAGAAACTGTTTCTTCATACTTATAGTACAGATCTTCATATTGTATTCGAAGAACCTGTTTGGGCAGCTGAACAATTCTCTCCGATTCTCGCAAGGCTCTCCAAAATCCAACATAGTCTTTTGGATCTACAGGAATCGGCGGTAATTCTCCGTCCCTTTCCTGTCTTTTTCTGATATCAATATATACATCCCGCGGGTCCCTATCCACAATAATCACTTTCAGTTCATCGCCATCCAAATATCTGGGAAGTCGAAAAACATTATGAGGAAGGATCAGATGATCCAGAAGAAGCACTCCCTGGCTATTCCCCTGAGCCATGGAAAAAAACTCTCGAATAAATGCAGCAGCTTTTTGGTAAAACACCTTTTCCGTGGGGAAAGCATATCTTGTGACGTTGTCGCTGAATTTATCCCTGCATCCTATATTCTCAAAGAAATTTGCATTGACCGGTTGTTTACAAATCATGTGAAGGGTGCTGGCCGCCGTATGTGCAAGGGAGAAATGCATTTCATAATCATAATACCAGTTACCCGTAATCCTATACTCAGTGAGATCTTCAATCAGTTTATCTACGGCGTCCACAAACCTTTTGCCATAACGCTTTTTATAGTTGCCAAACACCTGATAATTGTTCTCATATAAATCTTTCATCGCCTGATAGAAAGCATTCATCGCCTCATCCGACCTGTGAATACTGTTGCCGATGAGCAGCTTATCCTCAAGATCAAAAAGACCATTTGGCATATACAGAAGGATATGTTCAATGGGATTGTGTCCGTTTTCTTCCTCTGTGCAGGGGCAGTACTCACGCAAAAGATCATATACCGCAGAAGAACCAGTGGAATAATATCCGGTCGTTGTAATAGTCATATGGATTACCTTCTATCATCTTTCTGCAAACTATCAGTAACTCCTCTATTATTGCACGGTAACCAAAACTATTTCAGGAGGATTATTGAATCTGGGAAGAAGCTCGTTATCGCTTCCCAGCCCGGACGTGACGATCATCGTTGTGTTTTCTATCAGAAAACATCCGTGGGTATACTCCGGGAAGTATCCTCTCTCTCTGCTGAACAGGCCCCCCACATAAGGAAGTACCACTTGTCCTCCATGTTCATGACCGCTCATGACTACATCGATATCCCATAAAGTAGATCCATTTTTCAAAAGAAAACTGGATGGCCTGTGTGCCATATATAATGTCAGCACATCCGTATCCTGAAACTCTGTCAGGAAGGAATACATCCCCGGCTGCATTGTTATGCTGGGATTAGCTTCATCCAGACTGAACATATCCTCATAGGCTGCACCAATCCGGATCTTGGTTCCTCTGACGTTAATATCTGTCCATGTTTTCTGAAGAACAACTCCACCGGAATCTTGAATAACCGCCAACAGGCTGTCGTCATCTTTGTCCAGCAATTTGAATGCGGAATTATCCCGATCTTTGTTGGTATAGTCAATCTCATTCCTGCCAATCAGATATTCGACCTCATGATTACCAAGACTATAATATACATCTGCTATTTTGCTTAGATTTTCAATTACGTCTTTTGCGTAAGGCCTTCCATCTGCCGTTGTCCAGTTTATGAGATCTCCTCCGATCAGGATAAAATCTGGATCGAGATCACGAATCTGATCATACAGCTGCTGATTATCTTGTCCAAAACTGTTCTCATGAAGATCTGCAAAAAACAAAAAATGGATCGGCTCAGCTACTTTTTCACTTTCAATATTGACTTCCATCACAACTGGATCTTTATAGGAACGTTGCGTGAAATAGAATAATTCCCAAATGATGACGGCGAATACAATACTAAATGAAACAATAATAGCCCATTGAAGTAATCTGCGCAAAGGTGAACCTCCTCGTCAATGTATCTTCATCATTAGAAAACCTTCGTACGACCAATCAGGCGCCTGTACTCTGACATAAGCGTAACAATGTACTTCTCTGAAGAATACTTTTCTCTGGCTTTCTTGCAAATCTCATCTCCTGAAAAAACACTGTTGTCCATCTTTTCCAGTTTGAGACACAGATCATTCGAATCACTTCCATGGAAAATAAATCCATCCAACCCATCGGTGACAAGTTCCGGAAGCCCTCCATTATCAGATACGATTACGGGACGGCCCATGGCCTGCGCTTCCATAATGGAATAGGGCGCGTTTTCACAACATTTACTGGGAAGGATCACACAATGCGCGGACGATACGATCTGCTTCAGATCACGGCCTGTCATATAGCCAAGCATTTTTACATTTTCCTGCATTTTATGCTGCTGAATGTTCTGACGGATCTCTTCCTCCTGGGGGCCGGCTCCGACGATATAGAGAGGTCTCTTCACCTTCGCCTTTCGGAATGCCTGCAGCAGCGTCAAAATCCCCTTTTCCTCACTCAGCCTGCCAAAATATAAAAAGTAAGCACCACCTGGATCTCCGGAATGAAACTCTGTCTCTTCCGGAAGAAAATTTGGCATATATGAAAGGATTTCGGGATTGCAGATATGCCCCTGTACCAGTCTTTTCTTGTGATGCTGTGACGGGCAGATGATCAGATCCATTCTGCTGTATGTTTTCCGGATTCGATAACCCTCAGCCTCCAGTGCAGCAAGCAGACTCTTCGCTCTTGAATTCTTCATACAGCTCGTGCTGATACAATGCCAATAGTTCCCGTTTATACATCTGTCACATATTTCCCCATGATTCATCATCAGATAGGTTGGACACACAGCTTTCAGATCATGTGCTGTATAAACGATCGGAATATGATGTTTCAAAGCGGCAAATACAATTGAATCGGTAAGCTGGCTCTGAAAGATATTCAGGTGAATAATGTCCGGTTTCTCGTCAATCAGCAGTTTTTCAAATTTGTGTTTTGCTTCGAGGGAATAGAGCAGTTTTGCGGATGAAGCAACAACCTGTACCGGGCTCAGAGAATCATTATAATTCACATGATTTACAAAATATGACTCTTGAGCACAGGGCACATTTTTATCATTCTTCATTGAAAAATAGATGACTTCACATCCGTTCTTTTCCAGAAGTCTTCCCAATGAAAAATAATAAGTTTCGGACCCGCCTTTTAAGTAGTGAAATTTATTTACCAATAAAACTTTCACTATAAGCTCCCTTTTATACGTTTTATCCATTTATTTCTATCAAACACAAGATACTCCACATCGATGACTTCAAAATCACTTGACTGGCTGTATGTATGCGTACCAATCAATTTCTTATGGTTGCCGGCAATATGAAGAGTGGAAGGTAGAATCTCATGGCGTAATTTTCCAATCTCTGCATCCTTAAAAGAATGAAATTTTATAGAATAGCCGTAAACCCCCGGCGTGCTCCTCTGCAGTGGGATAATGCTGTTCTCAATTATTCCCCCCGCGGTTCTTGAATCGTAAGTATAACGATCCTTGTTTGAACCATGCCACACAGCCGTAATGCCAGTCGTTTCTTTTATTAAATCGAATCTGCAAAACCGCGTCATTTTGGGATCTGCAGGGTCATATTCAGAGGCTAAAAAAGAAGCTCTGTTGTCCTCCATTTTGATAAGCACAGAATCGACTATTTTATGTCCCTGAAGCAGTTCTGCGACTTTTTCCCATTTTTCCGGAAAAACAGTACAACGATATAAGACCAGGCTTTCATTCATCTCTGTTTCGGGAAGAAGATACAACTCATTTCCCCAGATGAACGTCATCGGAAATGACATGTGATACTTCTCTTTGATAATGATCTTCACCTCGGGTTTTTTCCCGCGGCTTTCTGTTAATTCAACATATCCGATGGATCCGATATCAGTTTTTCGGTTCAGACACTCCATGAACACAACCTGGCGGTTTTCAAACTCGCAAAGCAGGGGATCCGCATACCAGTAATCCTCTGAATGCGGAAAAATGCTAAAAGAAGCCTCGGAGCCATTTTCTTTATATAGTTCATGCCCCCTGATCCGTCTTCTGACGCCCCAAGAAAAAACCGCTTCATAGCCCGCCATCTTCTGGATTCCAAGAACAGGGCCCAGTTTTCTGGCTTTCTTCACTAATTCTCTAAGCTTCATCTCTTCTAAAGACCTTTTTGGTATACCGTATTATCAATTGTTTTGAGTATAGGTATGCATCTGATTTGCCAAATACAAGTGTAATCATAACGAAGGTAAGAAGTATAGATAAAAAACCATTAAAAACAAAAGCCGGAAGTGCAGAGAAGCTCAGATGCAGGTTGACGATATAAACAGTTATCATTTCCACGATAAAAACAAGCAGCATCTTGAGCCAAAAGCACACATATCGAAATGAGTCCTCTTTAAAATACAGTTTAAACAAATAGTGCACTTTCGTTATGATTTCGATCGTATACGTGCACATGGTCCCAATAAAGATCCCGATCAGTCCGATTTTCTTTCCCAGTACGATAGACACGGCAAGATTCACTAACGCACTTACAAAAGAAATATTACGCCCGATCACAAAATAACCGGACAGATGCATGGCTGATGACAATGGTTTGTAGGTGATTTCTGTAACCAACAGAAGGCACAGGATTGCAACAACTGCATAGTCCAGGAGATATTTTTCGCCTAACCAGAGCTTGATAAACGGCTGAATGCAGGCAAATGTGCCGACAGATGCGACACTGGCAAATACATAAAAGATGAAAGTGAGCCGCGTAAGCGTTGCCACTTTGCTTGTTGTCCGCTCTGTGGCAAATAAATTGCCCATACTTGCCATGGCAGCAGACATCATTTTGGCTGCCAATTGCTTAAAGACGCCAATAACCACCAAATAGTTGGAGTAATAGCCAACCAGAAGGGTGCTGACCAGAGTGGAAATCAAAATATTATCCGTAGAATCAACCACACGGCCTGCGAATTGTTTTACAAAGATATTGCGAATATTGCTGAAGATCTGAGCGCGCTCCTCTTTGGGGAGCCTTTCTTTTTTCTCAAGATAGGGGTATTTTTCATTGACCACATGAGATGCATACGCATTTGTTGCTATTACCAGCAAAATATTGGTACCCAAAAAAATGATATATCGTTTTGTAGCCACCAATATGACCAGGATTATGGCCGTTCCGACGATTCGGAATATGGTGCTTATTCTGGTATAGATGTATGCATTCTGGTCCGCTTCCAGGAGTGCAATCTTGTATGAAAACAAATAAGATACAGCACTCTGGAAAACAAACATTAAATATATTACACGGACATAGTTGATATCATAAGGCAGATCCTTGATAAAGAACTGGATCCAGGGCGTCAGGCTAACTCCGATTACAAGAGTACCCAAAGCGATAACTCTATATGCCTTTCTAAAGAGATTCATCAGTTGGGAGACCTTCTGATGATCACCTTCTGAAAGCGGCTTATAAAGATTGTAAACTATCGCAGAGCCAACCCCCAGCTCTGCCAGCGACAAAGCAGTAATGACCTCTGTAAAAAGGCCGTTGATGGCAACCGCTTCGATTCCCAGACAATAGATCAGGCATGTTCTCGTAATAAACGATAGTGCAACCGTCACTGCCTGTGCGGCTACTGCAAACACTAAATTTCGTATGCTTTTTTCTGTTCTTCCCATAAGCTAATACGTAACAGACCTATTATTTGACTTTTTTGCCTGTCAGTTTCTTTGTTTTGATCGCACTTCGGATCCGGTCGTAATTCTGTACACCAATAACAGAATGGATAGCTTTGATAAGCATAAAACGGGCTTTCTTTTTTGGTCCAACCCAACTGGCAGCCATGTGATGGATTGCATATGTATTCTCCGTAACTTTCGTATGCCAGTTATAAATATCAAAAGCTGCAAAATAGTCTCTGGGATATACTTTTATGTTGTCTTTTAATTCCTGGTAAGCATCCAGATCCAGATCCAGGCCCCATTTGACTGCCAATTCAGATAATCTGTTATTAATAGGCGTAAGATCATACCTGCCATCTTGCAGAATAAAATGACGGCTCCAATAGGATTTCTCAAAAGTCTCAATTAATGGGTGGCCGGGAACGCTGGCAATAAAAGCTGTGGTCAAAAGCCTGTTGCTTTCAAAACCAAGGACCAGATCGCTGTCCTCCAGAAATACTGAAAAATCCCTGACAATTTCCACGTCCGTATCCAGATAAACGCCGCCGTATTTTTTCAGCGCATATATCCTCACATAATCGGAAACAAACGCAAACTTTTTACATTTATAAGCTTCTTTCACATATTCAGGCGCTGCAGACAGGTCAAAATTCTGTTCATTCCATTCATGAATTTCAAATTCTTTTAACATCCTCCGCCATGTTCGAATATACTGTTTCGTATCATTCGGAAGATCGTTCCCGCCAAACCAGCAGAAATGAATAATTTTTGGAATCATATAGCAGTAATTATCCTGTATTGACTATTGTTTTACGTTGTAATCACGTAACCTATGAGCTCTGCCTGAGTAAAACCAAGTGTAGAGACAGCTTCTTTTGTATTCTCCATTTGATCATAACCCGCTTTGACTATATAAACAATTCCATCAACGCAGTCCGCCATGGTGAGCAGTTCAACCGTTTTTTCAAAGTCAGGTCCGTTGATGATTAACAAATCCGCTTCTTTCATGGCGTTTTCTATCTGTTGATTCAACTCTTCCCGAATCTGTATCCCGGTATCCGGCACCTTTGAATAAGCCATGTCAATTTGCATGACCTTCTTCCCCCGGCTGATCCAATCGTGATTCAGTTTGTTGAGAAGTTTCTTTTGTCCGCGCTTCTTGTTTTCTCCTGTAAACAGAAGGGTTTTTATCTGCTTCTGCTCTATGGTATCTGCAAGGTGTCTCCTGAACGCTGAAAAAGATCTGTTGTACCCCTTATTGCGTGACCGGGGAAGTCTCCCCAAACACGGAAGATCCGTTATTCTATGCATATCTTCTGGAGTTTCAATATCCTGGCGCCAAAGTGCTGCAAGAAAAACAATGCCAAGATATGCAAAAACACCCCCAACAACACCTACGCCTCCCCACAGAAGCGGCGATTTCAGGTTTTCATGTAAAACTTCTGTCCTT
>JAEEGL010198864.1_pt1 | contig 14270 bp, 8 predicted proteins | sample 9134231 | NCBI WGS metagenome assembly JAEEGL01 (sample SAMN16246548, study PRJNA631951) | gut metagenome | biome: gut microbiome; feature: rumen; material: fiber-attached | host: Bos | place: Iran: Karaj | collected 2018-10 | reverse complement strand
TGGAGGTATGAGATGAAAAAGAAAGTATTATCAGTTTTGCTCGCATCTGCAATGGTTCTTTCTCTTGCAGCATGTGGAAGCTCTGCAGCACCTGCAGCTGATACTGCTCCCGCAGCAGAAGAAGCAGCACCCGCAGCAGACACGGCAGCACCTGCAGCTGATACAGCAGCTACAGAAGAGGCAGCTCCTGCTTCAGAACTTACAGACGGTAAGTTCGCAGAGACCAGACATATCACCGTTGAGGTATATGATCGTGGTAACGACGGTGGATCAGATCCCACCAACAACATGTACACAGAGTATATCAAGAAGGGTATGCTTGAGCAGCACAACGTAGAAGTTGAGTTCGTAGCAGTTCCTCGTTGGACAGAGGTTGATGAGATCAACAACCTTCTTGCAGGCGGTACAGCACCTGATGTCTGCGTTACATACAGCTATCCTACAGTTCTTTCATACGCTAACATGGGCGGTGTGATCGACCTTAAGGATTATGTTGAGCAGTACAAGGCAGATACGCCGAACCTTTGGAATTGGCTTGGTGAGACCAACATGCTCTGGGACAAGGATCCTAACACAGGTTCTCTTTGGGCAATTGAAGGTAAGAGAGCTGAGCAGCAGAGAATCAATACATTCGTTCGTCAGGACTGGTTGGATGCACTTGGACTTAAGGCTCCTACAACAACTCAGGAATTCGAAGACATGCTCGTAGCTTTCAAGGACAATGCAGACAAGCTTCTTGGCAAGGATGCATCCAAGATGGTTCCTTTCTCTGTAAGCTATGATATAGGTTGGAGAGCATCCAACATCATCACATCTTTCATGGATCCTAAGATCACAGATAAGGAATACTACGTTAACGGATTTGATGACAGAATGCTCACAGAGCCTCAGACCAAGGAAGCAGTTAGGCTTCTTAACAAGTGGTACAATGCAGGTCTTATGTGGAATGACTTCGCTCTTTACGGAAGCGGAGATACAACAGAGGATGATATGATCAAGGCCGGCTATGTTGGAGCTTTCCAGCACAACTGGGATTACATCTTCAGAAACGGTGAAGACAGCATCAACTCTAACCTTAAGAGAAACGTAGGCGAGGATGCCAAGTTCGTAGCTATCGATCCTTTCGAGAATGCTGACGGCAAGCATGCTAAGTGGCTCTACAGCTCAGCAGGCGATCGTAAGATCTTCTTCCCTACAACAAATGATGAAGTACTGGCTTCATTCCTTTACCTTGATTTCATCAGCTCTCCTGAGACAATCAAGTATCTCCAGGCCGGTGATGAGGGTGTTACACACAACGTACTTGACAGCGGTGCTATCCAGATCGTTGCAGCTGAAGGCGATGCTATCCAGAACTCAGGTAAGAACATCGACTACACGATCACATGTAACGGAACCAACTTTGGTGATCCTGCACTTGCAGCTCTTTCTATAGCTTACGGTTATGCTGAGGCAGATCCTGAGCTTGTAAGCCAGTCTGACAAGATCTCTATGACAGACGGTATGGCTCCTAAGAACGTTAACGTAGGTGAGATCTCATCTGAGGCAGAAGTTGGTGATACACTTTCTGCTAAGAGAGACCAGATCTATGACAAGGCAGTTACTGCTTCAGAAGCTGACTTTGACAGTGTTTGGGACGAAGGAATCGCTGATTACCTTTCAGCAGGCGGACAGGCTATCATAGACGAGAGAACAGAGAAGTGGGAAGCTACATTCTCAGGTGACATGCTCCCGTAATCCGCAATTAACGGACTATCAATATGGCGCTCCTTCTCGGAGCGCCATTTTTATGAATATTTCAAATCGAAAGAAGTATTGATAAAAATGGAGATATTTATGAAGAGCAATAACAGAAAAAGACTCTATAACGATAACTGGTTATGCAGGGTGTATGATGTTGCGGATGGGGAGACACCCGGTGTGGAGACACCATCGGATGTTGATATTACGACATTTGAGCCCGTGACGGTTCCGCATGATGCGCTGATCGAAGATGCACATAATTTCTATAAGAGCTGTATCGTATGGTATGCGAAAAGACTTGGGATTACGCCAAAGAACGGTAAAAGATATGTGATATATTTTGAAGGCGTGTATATGAACAGCGATGTGTTCATAGGTGATACGCGCGTGGGGGGCAGACCTTACGGTTACAGTTCATTTTTTATTGATATTACGGACTATATCTCATCGGCTGATGACATGATATATGTCAGGGCAGAGCATCTTCATCCCAACACAAGGTGGTATGGTGGACCCGGTATCAATCGTAATGTGTGGGTGTATGAGCTTAATAGTGAACATATCGCTATTGACAGTGTATATATACATACAGAGAAGGCTACGACTGCTGATGCGTGGACCTTGGATATATCATATGAGATCGAAGACGAATCCAAAGATGCTTCTGTGACAAAAGACGGGACATGTAATCGCGTTGTTAAGCTCCGTGATCATGAAGTTCAGTATGTGATATTAGATAATGACGGAAGTGTCATATTTAAGTCAGAACGTGAACAGGTCATCTTTGATACTGAGGCAGATGTGTGTATGGCACAGATAGAGGTAAACTCTGTAACTGCCTGGGATATAACCGATCCGCATATGTACAGCTTAAAGATCAGTCTTTTTAAGGATAATAATGCCAAAGATGCGATCGTAGATGAAGTCATACAGCCATTCGGTTTCAGGACAATAGAATTTACGACCGATAAGGGATTTTTCTTAAACGGAAGGCATGTTAAACTGCGTGGAGTGTGCCTGCATTCGGACGGAGGAGCCATAGGTATGGCTTTTCATTCCGATATGGCAAAGCGCCAGATTGAGACCATGAAGTCTATGGGTGTCAATGCCATAAGATTTGCACATAATCCTCCGGCACCGGAATTTTTGGACCTGTGCGATGAATACGGAATGCTTGTGATGGATGAGTCTTTCGACTGTTGGAGAGGTCCTAAGACCAAGTATGATTATGCAAGATTTTTTGATAAATGGTCGACTATAGATATAAGAGATTATATAAGGCGTGATCGCGATCATCCGTCTGTGATCATGTGGAGTCTGGGCAATGAGATATATGATACCCACAGGGATGCGGCTGAGGGAATAAGAATACTTAAGTCACTCATGGCTGCTGCAGAAGCGGCTGATCCGCTTCATAATGCAAGGGCGACTCTGTGTTCCAACTATATGCCGTGGGAGAATACACAGGCCGCTGCGGATGTGATAAAGCTTATCGGATATAATTACTCAGAACGTCTGTATAAGGAACATCATGAAGAACATCCCGACTGGATCATATACGGATCGGAGACCGCTTCCTGTGTACAGAGCAGGGGCATATATCATTTCCCTTTGAGCAGACCGTTGCTTACGGATGAAGATGATCAGTGTTCATCTCTTGGCAACAGTACCACAAGCTGGGGAGCGAAGAACTTAGAATATTGCATAATTACAGAACGTGATACGGACTTTTCTTTGGGCCAGTTTTTGTGGTCAGGTATAGATTATATCGGTGAACCTACTCCGTATCATACCAAGAATTCGTATTTCGGAATGACGGATACCGCATGCTTCCCTAAAGATGCATATTATCTGTTTAAGGCTGAGTGGACGGATGCAAAAACCAACCCCATGATCCATCTGCTTCCGTATTGGGATCATAATCCGGGACAGATCGTGGATGTAAGGATATGCTCAAATGCCTCGGATGTGGAACTGCTTGTAAATGATATATCTGCGGGCAGAAGACATATAGATCATGAGCACGGATCGCAGCTATATGCGGACTACCGTATTCCATATACTCCCGGAGAGATAAAGGCAGTAGCTTACGGAAGTGACGGATCGGTGATTGCTACTGATGTAAGGCATTCATTTGATGATGTACATACTTTAAGGCTCTCTGAGGATCATATAGAGGTAAAAGAAAACGAAGACAGACTGTTCTTTATAGAGATCGATGGTATCGATGCCAATGGATATTTCGTGGAGAATGCCAATGTAAGAATCCGTGTTGACGTATCGGGAAGCGGATATCTGTATGGGCTGGATAATGGGGACAGTACGGATTATGATTCGTATAAGGGTGATACCAAACGTCTTTTTAACGGCAGATTATTGGCGATAGTACGAAGCAATGGTACAGCCGGAAGTATAGATATCAAAGCTGTGATCGATACAACTGACACGCCTGTCAGAAAAGTAGAACTGAGACCGTCCGAAGATAAGAAGACAGGTACCGATGATGGTATGGGCGTTGTTTTAACCCCTGATAATGACACCGCTAAGTTTGATGTAGAGATATATCCCAAGACCGCAGTGGGATATGATATCACATATGAGATCACCAATGAGGCGGGAGTACTCATTAAAAATGCCATGGTATCCTGCGAAGATGACAGTCACATAACGGTCACTGCCAAAGCAGATGCCGATATGAAGCTAAGGGCTGTATGCAGGGATGCTGCAGGCAAAGTCATAGTGATATCAACTTATGATCTTAAGGCTGAAGGTTTCGGTGCACTGTATTTTGATCCTTTCGAATTTGTGACAGCCTCATTGTATACAAGATCGGCCGGGGATATAGGCAACGGCAATGAAAGCGGTATAGCAACACCGCCTGAGGAAGACGGATGGGTGGCTTATGAGAATACCGATTTTGGGGCCGGGGCCGATGAGGTGACGATACCTGTATTTGAACTTTCATCAGAGCCGCTTGATATCGTATTCTGGAACGGTATTCCGCATGAGAGTGATTCGAAGGTGATCGGCACGGGCCATTATCATAAGACTTCAATATGGAATGTATATCAGGAGCAGACTTTTAAACTTAATGAGCCGCTTAAGGGCATACAGACTTTTGCCATAGAGATAGATTCACATAAGGCCCATATAAAAGGTTTTGTATTTAACAGGCTTAACTTTGTGGGCAGGGTGGTGTATGCCACATCAATGGATGAGATATACGGCGACACCTATGAAGTACGTGATGATGCTGTCTACGGAATAGGCAACAATGTATCGCTTGTATATAAGAACATTGATCTTACGGATGAGGGAATAGGACGCGTGACCATATGCGGTCATACTCCCATGGAGAATAATTCAGTCCATATCCTTTTTGAAGGAGCTGATACCAAAGAAAGAAGGATAGTTGAATTTGCCGGATCCGAAGGATTTACGGACAGAAGTTTTATCATAGAGAAGGTTAGCGGAGTCTGTGATGTCACGTTTGTATTCCTTCCGGGATGTGATTTTGATCTGAAGAGTTTTAGATTTGATTGATATAAGCACGGAAAAAGCGTGCAGGATTAAGTTTCTAGGAGGCAACCATGTTACTTACACAAGAAGGTATAACGGGAAGCAGGGAAGAATATATTAAGAAAGGATATGATCTGCCGCGTTTTGACAGGGATCGTATGAAGGAAAAAGCCTTGGTAAGCCCAGAGTGGATACATTTCGGAGCGGGCAATATCTTTCGCGCGTTTCAAGCCAATCTGATGCAGAAACTCCTTAATGAGGGCAAGGCAGATGCCGGACTTATCGTATGTGAGGGCTATGATTACGAGATCGTTGAGAAAATGTATCGCCCGCATGATGATTTAAGTATCCTTGCGACTCTTAAGGCGGACGGGACAGCCGATAAGACGGTGATCGGAAGTATCGCATCCTCCCTTATGCTTGACCGTGACAATGAAGAGGATTTTAACCGCTTAAAAGAGATATTCAGAGCGGATTCGCTTAAGATGGTGTCCTTTACGATCACGGAGAAAGGCTATGTCGTAAAGGATGAAAAGGGAGAATTGTTACCGGCGACAAAGGCTGATATCGATGCCGGACCCGATAATACCGTAAGCTATATAGGAAAGATCGTATCGCTTCTGTATGAAAGATACTTAAGCGGGCAGAAGAAGGTTGCCATGGTGTCTATGGATAACTGTTCGCATAACGGAGATAAACTTAAGAATGCCATTACCACTTATGCCGAAGGATGGGCTGAAAATGGCAAGGGAGAGAAAGGATTTCTTGATTACTGCAATGATATGACAAAAGTGTCATTCCCGTGGAGCATGATCGATAAGATCACGCCGCGTCCGGATGCTGCCATTGAGAAGATGCTTGCGGATGACGGAATTGAAGGCCTTGAACCCGTCGTAACATCTAAGAATACATATGTGGCGCCATTTGTAAACGCAGAAGAGACGGAATACCTGGTGATCGAGGATTCTTTCCCCAACGGAAGGATCCCTCTTGATGACACAGGTGTCATATATACCGACAGGGAGACTGTTGACAAAGTTGAGAAGATGAAGGTATGTACCTGCCTTAATCCTTTGCATACAGCACTTGCCATATTTGGATGCCTGCTCGGATATAAGACCATACATGATGAGATGGATGATGAGGATTTAAAAAATCTGGTGTATAAGCTGGGATACGACGAAGGAATGAAGACGGTCGTGGATCCGAAGGTATTAAGCCCCGAGGAATTTTTGAAAAATGTGCTCACCAAGCGCCTTCCCAATCCGTTTATGCCGGATACGCCTCAGAGAATAGCCTGTGATACATCTCAGAAACTTCCGATAAGATTCGGAGAGACTATCAAAGCATACAGAAAAAGGGAAGATCTGGGTACAGATAAACTTACGCTCATTCCTTTGGTCCTTGCGGGATATCTGCGCTATCTTAAAGGCATAGATGATAAGGGTGAAGAGTTTGAGTTAAGTCCCGATCCTTTGCTTGACACATTAAGAGGGCTTACACCTGCGGAGGTACTCGACAGGGATGAAGTCTTCGGATGTGATCTTTCGGCAGACAGCCTAAAAGAGCGTGTTCTTAAGATCTACTCGCTCCTTGACATGGGGCCGGGATCGGTACGTTCCACATTGCAAAAAATGTTGTAATAAAAAGCATGATTTGTTATAATTTTATACAGGCAGAATAAAGGGAGGAAGGCCTAGGCTTTCCTCTATTTCGTATCAGTAAATGGTTGGATTATGACAGATGTAAAAGAATTGATCGGAAATGCGGACTTTTTGCGTAAAGTTGCGAACTCTCTGTTTGAATTTCTGATCGTTTTTGAAGATGACGGAACCGTTATCTATGCCAACGAAAAGGTCTTTGAGACCCTTATATACGAGAATCATGAAGGTATTGGCAATATTTCGGCTATTTTTCCGCCGCTTTTCTATGAGGAGAACGGGACTCTGTTCTGCAGAGAAGAGATGGACGGCCATGTTATCAGCACTGTTGCCTACAGAAGCAACAATACCTGTTTTGAAGTCGAGGTCAGATTCTTTAAGGACATCCTGAATGAGGATAATGACAGAGGGCTTATGCCCGGTAAGAATGTATGCGTGGTCCAGGATATCTCGGGAAGAGAACGTCTTGAGAGAGAGATAAGCAAGGTCAAGGAGAACAGTGCCGATCTTACCAAGACCAAGGATGAATTTGTGGCCAATGTGACGCATGAACTTCGTACACCGGTTAACGGGATACTGGGTAATATTCAGGAACTCATGGGCTTTGAGACCGATCCGAACAAGCTCTATTCCATGGAGATGATCGAGAAGAGCTGTAATGACATGAATGCCCTTATCAATAACATCCTTGACTTCTCCAAGTTGCAGGCCGGTAAGTTCACCATGGAAGACAGGGAGTTCTCCCTTAAGGATATGATCGATTACGTAAGATCCAATCATATCAGCAAGATACATGAGAAGGGACTGGACTTCTTTGTTACCGTTGCTCCGGATATACCGGACAGACTGATCGGTGACGAACTTAGGCTTGAGCAGATACTCAACAATCTCTTGTCCAATGCGATCAAGTTCACTACTGTCGGCAAGATCATGTTGGAGGTTGTGGAGACTGCGAGGGAAGGTAACAGAGTCGAGCTGTTTTTCATGGTCATGGATACCGGTATAGGAATAGCCGATCAGGATATGGACAAACTGTTCAAGGGCTTCTCACAGGTGGATGCTTCCATATCGCGTAAGTACGGAGGAACGGGACTCGGACTCAATATCAGTAAACAGCTTGTCAATCTGATGGGTGGTGATATATCGGTTGATTCCACCGCAGGCAAGGGTTCTACTTTCACATTCTCGGTATGGCTCAACATTCCTGAGGGAGATGGCGGCGAGGTTAAGGAATATCATAAGCCGGCTCCCGTATTTAACAGCCTGCAGCCCGGTGATGCCGAAGAAGGTATAGGCATGGTATTCGGATCTGCCGAGAACAGGGAAGAGATAGATAAGCGACTGATGAAGCTTATCCTTTGCATAGAGATGGATACATGGGAAAAGGCGGAGATGTTCGCAGATGCGGTCAAGCAGCTCACGATGGGAGCTCCCAAGGAGATAGCCCAGGCCGCATTAAGACTTAAGATGGCAGTGCAGAAGGAGAATGGGGAAAAAGCTACTGCGGCCATTGAGACACTGAAGTCATTGTTGTGATACAGGGGACAGCTTATGGGAGATTACATGGCAGATGAGGTTATAAAGACCGGTATGGATGATATGCAGATGGACGGGACCTCCGGGCAGACGGCTTATTCCGGACAGGTACTGATCGTGGATGATGTGGAGGTCAACCGCTTCGTACTTCGTAATATCATATCGGACATGGGCTACCAGCCGATATTGGCTGAGAACGGTATACAGGGACTTAAGCTCATGCAGAAGTGCAGACCGGAGCTTATACTGTTGGATGTGGCGATGCCTGAGATGGGAGGATTTGAATTTGCTTCCATCGTAAAAGGGGACATAGCTACAAGAGATATTCCGATCATATTCATATCGGCTTATGATGAAGTGGACGATATAGTAAGGGGATTTGAGATAGGCGGTGAGGATTATATCACCAAGCCCTTCATTCCCGAGGTGGTCAAGGCCAGAGCGGGCGTACATCTTAAGTTCCATGAAGCGAGACATGAGCTTTTGGAGAGTAACCGCAGACTTAAGACCTCGCTGTCAAGCCAGCTTAAGCAGATTGAGCAGGAGAAAAAGGGTGTTCTCTATGCACTCATGAATCTGGCGAGACGCAATTCCATGTACGAAGAGGAATTCATAGAGAGGATGCAGTACAACTGCAGACTGGTCGCCCAGGCCATGCAGCTTGCCGGTGTGTATGCAGGGGTAGTCACGGATACATTTATCAATACTATAGAGATCGCTGCACCGTTGTGTGACATAGGTAATGTCGCAGTACCGCCGGAGATCCTTCAGAAGAAGGATAAGCTCGATCCGTACGAGAGGGACAGGATGCAGACCCATACTCTGGTGGGCTCGAAGATATTGCATGATGTGGCTCTTTCGAGTGAATATGACGATTTCGTACAGATGGCCGCGGATATAGCACATTATCATCATGAGAACTGGGATGGTACCGGATATCCCGACGGCAAGCATGGTGATGACATTCCTCTTGCGGCGCAGATAGTGGCGATCACGAATGTGTATTGTGCCCTTACCGCTGACAGAGTATACAGGGTGCCTTACACCAAAGAGGAAGCGCTTAGGATAGTCGGAGCCGATTCGGGAGAGAAGTTCAACCCCGAGATATACAGTATATGTCGTAAGATATCAAGACAGTTAAGATAGGATGTAACAAGGAGGAAGGAATTAGACATGAGGATTTTACTTGCAGAGGATGATTTTGTCACAAGAAAGTTTATGACCAACTTTTTGTCCAAGTACGGTGACTGTGATGTTACCGTAGACGGAATGGAGGCGGTTGATGCCTTTATGATGGCCATGGACGAGGATGATCCGTATGATCTTGTGTGCCTGGATATAATGATGCCCGTAATGGATGGATATCAGGCACTTATAGGAATCCGTAATATCGAAAAAGAGAGAGGCATACCTCAGGATAAGGCGGTTAAGGTCATAATGGCGACAGCCCTTAACGAGGAGAAGAACGTTAAGATGGCATTTGATCTCGGATGTACCATTTATTCCGGTAAGCCGATCAACCAGGACAGATTTGAACAGGCGCTTAAGAAGCTGGGACTTATAGAGTAAGAGCATATTTATAAGTCTCGTTACGGAGATTAAGATGGCAGAAGATTTTGACAGATTTGAGATGCTGGATACTTATCTGCTTGAGACCTCCCAGATTCTTGAGGAGCTTCAGGCAGTGATCCTGCAATATAAAGATGCGGAACGCTTCCCGAAAGAGGCATTGGAGCAGATATTCCGCAATATGCACACCATGAAGGGATCCGCCGGTTTTATGATGTTTGAGCAGATGCATGCTCTTGCGCATAAGACGGAGGATATCTTTTATTATCTGAGGGAGAATGAACCGGAGGGTGTCTCCCAGGCAGAGCTTATCGAAAAAGTATTAAAAGTCATTGATTTTATACAGGGTGAGCTTGACAGACTCTCCGACGGCAAGATGGCGGATACAAGTTCCAAGGAACTTATTGATGAACTTGACAGTTATCTTGCATCCATCAAGGAGGATAAGCCGAAAGATACTTCGGGGGAGACTGCTAAGGCAGAAGCGCCCACGCAGATATATATCGCTCCCAAGAACAGTAAAGCGAGCCACTATTACCAGATATATATCACATACAAGCCCGGGACCGAGCTGTGCAATGTTCATGCATATAAGGTGGTTCATGCGTTGCGTAATATCACCGAAGACATACAGTACAGACCCTCGACCATATTGTCGGATGCCAAGAGCAGCGATGAGATACTTGATCAGGGCTTTAAGATATTGCTAAAGTCAGGTGCGGCCAGGAAAAGGGTTGAAAAGATCGTCAGCGAAGGGTATGAGACCAATACCATCGAAGTGACTGAGATAGATGCTGCAAGGTACGAGGCGGGACTTGATCTTTTTGGTGTCGATGCGCCCATAGCGGCCAAGATCACATCGGACGATGAGGTATATGTTCCCGGTGATTTCGTCGTTCATAATGCCGCACCCGGAAGAGGCAGAAGCCTTGCCAAGGACAGTGCCAAGCGTTCAACACATGTCAATGTGGATGAGGCCGATCTTGAGAAGCTGTCCGATCTTCTTATGAAACTTACCATAGCCCGTGACAGGTTATTGGATGACAAGGAATTAAAAGGATCCGGACTGACACTCAAGAGCTTTAATAAGAATGCTGATAAGCTTAAGGCGATCACCTCTGACATGGAGACCGTGATCACCAACATGCGAATGGTTCCTCTTACCAATACCTTCCTTCGAATGAACCGTATCATATTTGAAGCATCCAGGAAGCTTGGCAAGGATATCGAGTGCGTGATCATAGGAGATGAGATCAAGGCAGACAGAGGTATTATTGAGCATATCTCCGAACCTTTATTGCATATGGTGCGCAACAGCGCCGATCACGGGATCGAAACCGAAGAGGTAAGACTTGCTGCAGGCAAGAATGCAAAGGGCAGGATCACGATAGAAGCTCATGTATCAGACGGTGAACTTGCCATATCCGTAAAAGATGACGGCGCGGGAATGGACAGGGATGTGATACTTGCCAAGGCTAAGAGCAAGGGGCTTATAGATGAATCAAAGCCTGACAGTGAATATACGGATGAAGAAGTATACAGATTTATTACCATTCCCGGTTTTTCAACCAACGAGAATGTGACGGAATTCTCCGGAAGAGGAGTTGGTATGGATGTGGTGCTTAATTCCATCGAACAGATAGGCGGCAGGCTTACGATAGAGAGTACAAAGGGTCAGGGAACGAATATGACCATGCATTTTTCTTTGAACATGTAGAAAACGGATTATGGATAACAAAGAATACGATCTGCTTAGAAGAAAAAGGATAGAGAATGTTGTAACGGTTATAGTCACGATGTATGCTTTGGGCGTCGCGGTTGCGGCTTCAAACAGTGCGCCCAGATGGATCCTGTATATCATGGAAGCGGCATTTATAGCCATATGGATGCTCAGACTTACAGGGTTTAGGTCATATGGGTTCAGGGCGTTTGTTACGACTCTTTTATCTGAGAGCTGCGTATGCCTGTACTGTATCTTTGTCAATGATGATCTTGGCGTGATGGTCTCTGTTATCGGACTTATAATTATCATCGGCCTTTATGAGATACAGAGGCTGCTCATCATTCCTCTTATATCCACTACGATAATCATCATTCATCACATCTTTATCAGCAGGACCATTTCTTTGGCTGACAGCGCTAATGCGGCCAAGAGTTTTATGGAGATCCTGGCTGTATATATCACCATAGCGGTGGTGATCTTCCTTATCAGAGAGGAAGAGAAGAGTAAGATCAGACTCCTCGATACTATTGATGAACTAAAGATGGCGCAGCGCTCAAAGGATGATTTCCTTGCCAATGTATCACATGAACTTCGTACACCTATCAATACGATATGCGGTATGAGTGAGATCGCCATATCCGAAGCTAAGTCCGAGGTGACAAGAGAAAACCTTGAAGATATAAGAACGGCCGGCAAGAATCTGTTATCCGTTGTGAGCGATATTCTCGATTTTTCGGAATTGAGCAGCGGTAAGCTCATGCTTAATGAGGAACCGTACAATATATCTTCTACGATCAACGATGTGGTCAATATGAGCATAGGTAAGATCGGTTCCAAGAAGATAGAATTCATAGTTAACTGTGATCCCACGCTTCCAAGTTCTCTTATAGGTGATGAGAGCAAGTTAAAAAGGGTCATGGTCAATCTCATAGACAATGCCGTTAAGTATACGACAGAAGGCTATGTCATCATAGATATCAGCAAGAGATATGAAGAATACGGCATCAATCTCAATGTGCGCGTTAAAGATACCGGAATTGGCATAAGACCCGAGGGGCTTGGCAGGATATTTGCGGATTTTACGCAATTAAGCACAGGCCGCGACAGAAAAGCCGGCGGTATGGGACTCGGACTTACGATATCCCGTACCATGGTCGAACTTATGGGCGGCTTTTTATCGGTTGAATCCCAGTACGGAAAAGGGACCGAGGTTCAGTTTACCATTCCTCAGAGAGTGGAGAGCGATATCCCGATCGGAGCATTGGATGCTAGGTTGTATTCAGTTAATATCGAGACTGTCGAGACTGACGAATACGGTAAAGATGCAGTCAGAGTAACCGGCAGGGTTGAGAGGGAGACTGATCATGAACAGATCATCATGCCTAATGCCCACGTGCTCATAGTAGATGACAGTTTCATGAACATCAAGGTGTTAGAGGGATTGCTTAAACCTTACAGGATCAAGGTGACGACAGCGGCGAGCGGGCGCGAGGCGCTTGAGAAGATCGTAAGCCGCGACTATGACTTTGTGTTCATGGATCATATGATGCCTGAGATGGATGGTGTTGAATGTGTAAGACGTATAAGGGAAAAGGAGAACGGATATTATAAGACCGTGCCCATTATTGCTCTTACTGCCAATGCGGTTACAGGTGCCAAGGAGATGTTCCTTGAGCAGGGCTTCAATGATTTTATCACCAAGCCGATAGACATCTCCGGATTGGAACGTATGCTTAAAAAATATGTTCCCAAAGATAAGATCTCTTATACGGAAGCTGACGTCGAAGATGAGAAGAAGACGGCTGAGGCTATCGATGGACTTATTATCGGTGATCTGGATGTTAAAAAAGGTCTTCTGTATTGCGGTACCCTTGAGAATTACCGCAATGTGCTGATGGTACATGCTACCAACGGACCGGATAATATTGAGAAGATCAGACAGTTATATGAAGAGAATGATATAGAGAACTATACCATATATATACATGCGCTTAAGAGTTCAATGGCCAGTATCGGTGCGGACAAGCTCTCGGGAATGGCCAGAGACATGGAACAGGCCGGCAAGGACAATAATTCGGAATATATTAAGGAACATCACGAAGAACTCATGGCCGAATACGAACGTGTCATTGCAATGCTGCTTGGTCAGAATGCCGTGCAGATGGAAGTGACCGATGAGTATATGGAGACGGATAATGATCCCATCGATGACGAGAAGTTTGAGAATTATCTTAACAGATTCGAGAATGCTGCATATACATTCGTACCGGACAATATGTATAAGATACTTGATGAACTTAAGAATTACAGCTATAACGGACATCCGCTTTCTCCCCAGCTTGTCATAATAAGAAGAAAAGTGGAGATGTCTGATTACATGTCTGCCGTTGATACTCTTTCTTCAATCAGAGAGCGTTACAGGAACAGATAGTGCTGTATTGAGGTATGCCTATGCGTGAGAAGTTAAGAGAGCTTGTCAGCTCCGAAAACAGAAATATCAGGGAAAAGCTCTTTTTGAT
>JAEEGL016439866.1_pt1 | contig 14271 bp, 11 predicted proteins | sample 9134231 | NCBI WGS metagenome assembly JAEEGL01 (sample SAMN16246548, study PRJNA631951) | gut metagenome | biome: gut microbiome; feature: rumen; material: fiber-attached | host: Bos | place: Iran: Karaj | collected 2018-10 | reverse complement strand
TTTCTGTAAGAATCTGATGCATCAGATGAAATAATATACATACAAGATAGGATGGCATGAATTATGGCTATGGTTTCCGGAGACTGGCTCCCTGCGCTTAAAGGGGAGTTCCAGAAGGACTATTACAGAAAACTTTTTGAATTTGTTAAGACGGAATACAGCACACATGTGGTTTATCCACCTGCTGATGATATTTTTAATGCACTTCACCTGACACCTTTAAATGATGTTAAGGTGCTGATTTTGGGGCAGGACCCTTATCACGAGCCGGGACAGGCGCATGGTCTTTCATTTTCCGTACTTCCGGGAAAGGCAGATACACCCCCTTCACTGGTAAATATTTACAAGGAATTAAGCGATGACCTGGGATGCTATGTACCCAATAATGGATATCTCAAGAAATGGGCCGACCAGGGTGTGCTCCTTCTTAATACTGTTCTTACTGTTAGAGCTCATCAGGCTAATTCCCACAAGGGAAAAGGCTGGGAGAACTTTACAGATGCCATTATTAAGGCGGTAAATGAGCAGGATAGGCCCATAGTGTATATGCTCTGGGGAAGCCCCGCGCGCATGAAAAAGAGTATGCTTAATAATCCTAAGCATCTAATCCTGGAGGCACCTCATCCAAGTCCATTATCGGCTTACAGAGGCTTCTTTGGTTGCAAGCATTTCAGTCAGTGTAATGAATTCCTTGAAAAAAATGGTGTAAAACCAATTGACTGGCAGATTGAAAATATATAAAAAATTACTATTGCAATGTCATGCGTTAGCATGTTAAAGTGTATATCAAATTGTATAAAATTTAAGAATACACTTGAGGAGAAGTTTATGAAAAAACCATTTGTCACAAAGCAGCAGGTTGAATCTATAGTTAAAGAGTTTCCGACTCCTTTCTATATTTATGATGAGAAGGGCATTATCGAAAATGCCAAGGCGGTTCACGATGCCTTCTCCTGGAATAAGGGATACAAGGAGTATTTTGCTGTCAAGGCTACTCCGAACCCGATTCTTATGGATATTTTGATGAAGCAGGGCTGTGGTTTTGACTGCTCATCTAAGACAGAACTTATGCTTAGTGAAGCTGTCGGAGCAAAGGGCAGCGATATAATGTTTTCTTCAAATGATACTCCTGCCGAGGAATATGAATATGCCGAAAAACTTGGAGCTATTATAAACCTTGATGATTTTACACATATAGATTTTCTTGAAAAGACTATAGGTAAGATACCGGAGACAATTTCATGCAGATATAATCCGGGCGGTGTTTTCCAGATGAGTAACGGAATCATGGATAATCCCGGGGATTCCAAGTATGGAATGACCAAGGATCAGCTCTTTGAGGCCTTTAAGATTCTTAAAGATAAGGGAGCTAAGAACTTCGGCATTCACGCTTTTCTTGCAAGTAATACAGTTACCAACGAGTATTATCCGACATTGGCTGGTCAGCTTTTTGAGTTGGCCGTGGAACTTCAGCAGAAGACCGGTGCCCATGTAGCTTTTATTAACCTTTCCGGAGGTGTGGGAATTCCATATACTCCTGATCAGACCGGCAATGACATTGCAGAGATCGGAAAGGGAGTTCACGAGCAGTTTGACAAGATTCTTGTTCCGGCCGGAATGGGAGATGTTGCCATCTATACAGAGATGGGAAGATTTATGATGGGACCTTACGGTGCCCTTGTGACTAAGGCAATTCATGAGAAGCACATTTACAAGGAGTACATCGGTGTCGATGCCTGCGCTGTTAACCTGATGCGTCCCGCAATGTACGGCGCCTACCACCACATAACAGTTCTTGGAAAAGAGGATGCACCACTTACTAACGTGTATGATGTAACCGGCTCGCTTTGTGAGAACAACGACAAATTTGCAATTGAGAGATCACTTCCAAAGATTGATAAGGGAGATTATCTTTTTATCCACGATACTGGTGCACATGGCTATGCAATGGGATATAATTATAATGGCAAGCTGAAATGTGCAGAGCTTCTTCTAAAGGAAAATGGAGACGTGGAACTGATAAGAAGGGCAGAGACTGCAAAGGATTATTTCTCAACCTTTGACTGTTTGGACATTTTTTCAAAGCTTGACCAGATTACTAATGGATAAGGTGCTTTGAGCAGGGGATGTCAACTCACATTTTTGAGAACAAAAAGAATATAGTCGCAGCATTTTTCGGATGCTGGGCGATTCAACTTGCACTTGGGATTACCGTTAGAAACCCTCTGACGGTAGTCTTTTTTGTGCTCATTTTGCTTCTGGGTGAGAGGATAGATAAATACTCATACGATAAGGCGAGAAAGCGGACGATGGGCAGATTCCTTGCCGGTTATGCTATGTCTATTATCGTTTCAGGAGCTCTTACTATCTTTACATATAAGAGAGTAACAGCTTCTTTTGCCAGCGGTCTTTTCAAGGCTATGGCTATAGCAATTATGTTTTGCGGATTCATATGCCTTGGACTCATGGTTACAGGAGTATTGTCCGCAGAATGCAAAGATATAAGATCAACTGACGAGAATTATTCCAAAGATTTTTCCGGAGGCAGTAGTTTTAGGCAAATTCTTATAGTTATGGGCATATGTCTTATTTGCTGGCTACCGTATTTCTTATATGAGTTCCCGGGAATAATGACAGCGGATTCGCTGGTTCAGTATGATGAAATATACGGAGCAGAGCCCTGGTCTAATCATCATCCTGTTATTCACACACTTCTTATATGGCTGTTTACAAAAATAGGATATTTCTTCACAGGCAATAAGAGCATTTCTATTGCGTTTTACACTGTGTTTCAGATGATTTTTCTATCTTTTTGCTGCGGAGTAGCAATTGGCCATATTAACGGCCGAAAGAAAAAAATTGTTGCAACATGCTTTTTTGCCCTGGTTCCGTTTAATGCAGTTTTCGCAGTTACAGTCTGGAAGGACATAATATTTGCTGCGGTCTCAATACTCCTTATCTGTAAGGTAATGGACCTGAGGAAGAGTGGAAGTACCGCTGTTAATTGGGGACTCTTTACTTTTTATGCTATCGTGTTTGCTCTGCTTAGGTCCAATGCATGGTATGCTCTCATTATTTGGGCTGCATTTTTCATCTATGCTTTTAGCAATGAATATAAGAAGGCGCTGATAAGCTTTTTCATTGTATTTCTGACCGTGATTGTTATCAAAGGCCCTGTAATGAAAGCCTTTGGAGTTGGTCAGCCTGATTTTGTGGAATCGCTGTCTGTACCTGCTCAGCAAATCGCCAGAGTACTGGTTGAGGACGAGGACTTTTCTGATGGGGATATGCAACTTATAAGAGATGTTATTGATACTACATATATAAAAGAACTGTATGCTCCTGCATTTGCAGACAATATCAAGGAACTGATAAGAGCCGGGCATCCGGAGATACTGGAAGCAAATAAAGGCGCCTATTTCGGATTATGGTTTCGCACGGTTACACATCATCCGGTTCTTGCTGTGAAAGCCTGGTTTGATCTTGTAGGCGGTTATATCTACCCGGATGTGATTTATGGTGTAGGTGATGTTGATGGAATCATGTTTAATACATATGGCCTTGAATGGATGCCAATTATAGGCGGTAAGCTTATAGTCAAGGGAAAAGAGATACTTATAAAACTCGGAAACTTTGTGCCTCTTTACGGCATGCTGTGGAGCATTGGAGCATATACCTGGCTTCTTGTGATAGCTCTTTTGGCATCGATCAAAATGCACAAGGATTGTCTGTGCAAGGCTCTGATGCTGCTTCTTACTTCGACTCTTCTTATTGCGGCACCGGTAGTGGATTTCAGATATGGGTATGCGGTTGTAATGACTATGCCTATTTGGATTGGAAGTCTTTTTGATAAGGGGAACATGCATGAGAGAGCAGATTGAAGATTTTATCATTCATCTAAAGACGGTCAGGAATACCTCTGAGAATACGCTTTTATCTTACAGACGTGATCTTTATAAGCTTTCTGATTACATGGCAAAAAGAGGCATAACAGACGCAGGAAGCGTTACTGAAGATAGGCTTAAAGCTTATACATCAGAGCTTTCGGAAGGAAGTTATGCTATAGCTTCAATAAAGCGGCAATATACATCAATAAGAGTGTTTTTCAGATATCTTGTAGATAACGGGAATATTACGGAAAACCCGGCGGAGAATCTAAAATCTCCAAAGGCTGAAAAGAGAAATCCAAGAATCCTTTCGCCTTATGAGATTGAAAATCTTCTTGCACAGGAATTTACAGCTGATACTCTCGGAAAAAGAGATAGAGCAATACTGGAGCTCATGTACGGAACTGGACTTCGGGCATCGGAGCTTGTGAATTTGAAACTATCGAACATTGATCTGAGTCTGGGATGCCTTAGAATGGCCGATAACAGACTGATTCCTTATGGCAATAAGGCAAAAGATGCACTTAATGCCTATCTTTTGGATGCGAGGACGGTGCTCATAAAATCAGGGGGAGATTCGGCATCTATTTCTGATTTGGATTTTGTATTTCTGAATTACAATGGAAAACCTATGTCCAGACAGGCTCTGTGGAAGATTATAAAGAAGTACGCTCAGCGCGCCGGAATAGAAAATGAGATAACGCTTAATGACCTGCGCCACAGTTTTGGCGTTCATTTGATTGAAAGTGGAGCAGATATTTCTTCAGTACAGAACATGATGGGATATACGGGAACAAACACATTGACCAGATATATTGGCAAGACCGCCCGTTCCAAGGACCCATACGATTGGGCGAGACTTAGGAACTAGCTTTACGCTAGTTCCGCCATTTCCAGGATGAGCTTCTCGGTGTCGGCCCAGCCAAGACATGGATCTGTTATGGATTTACCGTAAACACCTTCGCCGATCTTCTGAGCGCCTTCTTCTAAATAGCTCTCAATCATTACGCCTTTTACGAGATTTCCGATTTCCTCATTGAGAGTTCTGGAGTGGAGCACCTCTTTGGTAATTCTGATCTGCTCTTTGAAGAGCTTGCCTGAATTGTTATGGTTGGCATCAATGATAGCAGCCGGATTAACGATTTCTCGCTGATTGTAAAGCTGAAGCAGCAGTCTTAAATCCTCGTAGTGGTAATTAGGAATTGACTGATTGTGCTTGTTGCTGGAACCTCTAAGAACGCAGTGAGCAAGCGGATTACCGTTGGTCTTAACTTCATAGCCTCTGTAAACAAAGCAGTGTGACTGCTGTGCAGCATATACTGAATTGAGCATTACGCTTAATGTTCCGCTTGTTGGGTTCTTCATTCCGGCAGGAACTCCGAAACCGCTGGCTGTCATTCTGTGCTCCTGATCCTCAACTGAACGTGCACCTATTGCAACGTAGGAGAGTATGTCAGAGACATAACCCCAGTTTTCGGGATAGAGCATCTCATCAGCTGCTGTAAGACCTGAAACTTCAATAGCTTTAAGATGCATATGTCTCATGGCAATAAGACCTGCATGGAAGTCTGTCTTACCCTCAGGATCAGGCTGGGATGTGATTCCCTTGTAGCCCTCACCTGTAGTACGAGGCTTGTTTGTGTAGATTCTGGGGATAAGGATAAGCTTGTCGCTTACCTTCTCACTAAGCTTGCCGAGTCTTGATACATACTCACATACAGAGTCCTCATTGTCGGCTGAACAAGGTCCGACTATAACAAGAAATTTGTCACTGTTTCCGGTAAATACGTCGGCAATTTCCTTGTCGCGTCTGTTCTTTATTTCTGTAAGCTCCTTGGATAAAGGAAATTCGTCCTTGATCTCGTCGGGAGTCGGGAGCTTTTTAATGTATTCCAAAGACATTTCTAAATAATTCCTCCAGTTCAATAACGTTGCTATTTACTATAGCAATTTAAAGTGTAAAAGTAAAGCTTTTTTTTACACAGATAAATTATAGTTGTTTAAGCCTTTTTTTACCAGTTTTTTCGTATAATAAAGACAAGACATAATAAACAGAAGGATATAGCGACTTATGAAGTGTGAAATTTGTGGAAATGAAATACCGGAGGGAGCCCAGTACTGCCCATTTTGCGGAGACCCGGTATTTGATGTTGATATTACAAAAGAAGACCTTGCGCTGGTAACAGAAGCTTCTGAGAATATTGATAATAATGGGAACAAAGAAAAAGATGATAAAGAAAACAATTTACAGCATGAACTTCATGAGAATTTAGAAAAAGCTGACAATCACGAAAAGGAAATACATAAGAAAGGAATACGTAGAAAAGCAGTAGTGATTGGAGCAGCGTTATTGGTAGTGATGCTTTTCCTGATAAATTTTTTTACTGAAGTGGAGTGCTTTTATTCCAAACTTGAGATTACAAAAGGAAAGAATGCCTATGAGGCTGGCGAAAATACTCAGATCACGTTTTATGAAGGTACTTTCTTTGCATCAAACGGCAGGTATTTGCAGAACACATTTACAAGAAAAGAAGAAATTAAGGAGATTAGCTACGACCTGGAACACACAAGAGCAGCCTTTCTTAGAGGGGAGGAGTGCTATTATATTGACTCCGGCCTAAAGCCAAAGTGCCTTGCTTCAAAATCCGATGGTGTGGTCATGAGCAAAAATGGTGCGTTTGTTTATTTTAACGATCTTGAGAATAACTGCGTTTCAATGTATGACGCAGAAAATGATGAAACAGTCGCTGTTTCCGAAAAAGGCAATATTTCCAAATCATCTGTCTCATATGATGGTAAAATGCTGGCTCTTTACAGAGCAGAAGACAAGTCAATTTCTATTGTGTCTTCAGGCAGAACAAAGCCTGTAAGAATAGTTTCAGGAACCATGAATTTAAAAGCTCTGGCAGTATCTGACGATGGGAAAAGAGCTTTTTACAGCACTTATGATGGAGATAACTATACATATTATTTCTATGATGATGGTAAGTCTACTACGGTTGCAACGGGATATTATCTAAGGGAATGCATTAACCTCAATGTGACAGAACTTGTTGCATTTTATTATGGACTTATATATTACAATTCCTCAATGGAAAATGGGGTGTCGATCACAGAGGATACCGTACTTAGCGCGATTGTTCGCGGAAATGCAACGTCGAGATCGGATAGTAAGAGCAACACCACCTATTATGTTGATGTAAGCTCTTTTGAGCCATTCATATATAAAGATCTGGAATCAAATGTCATGTATGTCTATGATCACAGTCTTTCGCCAAAACAGCTTGAATACGTCGGACTGGCCAGTGCAAAGATACGTCTCATAAAGCCGGAACTTGATTCTTTTATCTGTTTTAATGATGACAGACAGCTGTGTAAAATTTCTTTGGATAATTGTGAGATAAAAGAAGAACCAATTGATATAATAGATGATGAAGAGGTATATAATTTTTCATATAACGATAACATGTCAGTAATCTGGGCTAGTACCATAAAGGGCAATCTATATCTTAAGAAGGACAACCAGAGCATTTTAGCCCTTGAAGCAGTAAAAAACGATCTATACTATGATGAAAATACGCAGAGAACCTATTTTATCAAGGGACAGGATCTGTATTCGGCATTGGACTCGGTAGAAAGTATTAGACTAGAGAAGAACGGCTGCAAGCGATTTCCATCCATCAGTAACAACGATGATTATCTGGAGTATATCGGTACTGACGATCAGCGTTATTTATATATTTTCGGAAACTTTGTAAAGGAAAACTAGCGTAGTGGGCGCATCAAAACCAAAAAAGAAGCCTTACGGCGGAATAAGCAATATATCTAAATACCTGCTTGAACAATACGGACAAAAGGGAGTGCTGGTAAAAAGAGGGAGACCGATCATTATGAACCAGCAGTCCATGGAAGCCATAAGCGGCAGGAAAACAAGAAATTGCTCAGTTGTCGCTGTAACCAGAGTTATAGATTATTACAGGAAAAAGAATAATATTGAGGGGATTCCGGAAGACATCAAGGAAACCTACAAGATCGTCGAAGAAATCGCCGAAAGCTACGGCTATACCGATAAATTCGGAACCATTCCGTTTTTTATTTCCGGGATAGCAAAAGAGGCCTTTGCCCAATATGGAATTAAGGCTAAGTGCAAAGGTGTGTATGTATGGACCTTTGAGAAGCAGGTGGTAAAAGAGATTTCAGAGGGGAGACCAGTTATCATGAACATCGCCAGGGGGTATTACAAGGATCATACCGTGGTGGTGGCAGGCTACAGTATCTGGCGAGTGGGCAATAAGTTTTATCCCATGCTAAGAGTCATTGATGGCTGGAGCGCGGGGTATCACTATATTGACTATGAGGCTTTTGCAAAAGACATTTCACAGTCAATCTTTGGATCGTTTAATACAATTGTTCTAAGAAACTAACATTTCCCGAATAATGAGGATCATTATGAAGAAAAAAGTTCTAATTATCTTAGTTCTAATTGCTTTAGTGTGCGGAGTTTCAGCTGCTGCAATAATTTTAAAGAATAATACTCCACAAGAGGAGACTATTGTAAATACATCAAGACGAGATGGTGAAGTAGTGGACGGTAGAACTGCCACAGATGATGATCTTGAAGCCGTAAGCGGTGAATCTTTGGATGGCACAGAAAATGTACTCACTGAACAGGATATACAGAATGCCAAGGAGAGAGAAGAGGCAGACAGCGCACTATACTCTTCACTTGAATCCATAGAAGCCACGAAACCCACTACTGCAGAAGTCGAGAGTGTTACGGTACTTCTTTTACCTGAGTCAGTTTCAATTTCCAAGGGAGACTCTGAGTATTTCTATGATAACAAGGACTTTGCCGATGTAGTTCCGGTTGATAGCAGGAGCTTTTCCGCGCAGGAACTGCCTTCCAAGTACGATTCAAGGGATGTGGATGGAAGGCGGTGCGTGACAAATGTAGAGGACCAGGGCTATACGTCTTTGTGCTGGAGCTATGCGGCTATCGGTGCCGTTGAGGCTGACATATTAAGGCATAATCCTGAGATTTCCTATGATGAGTTAAATCTTTCAGAGAAGCATTTGTCCTACTATAACATGCATAAAAACGATGGTTCCTATGGAGGACTCATTGATGAAGACTATCGTGAACTGGTAAATGCCGATAACGTTGACGGAGCCTGGATTTTTGACTATGACACAGGCTATATGGCCATGGGGGGAGTTGCTGATTACTGTATCAGCGTGCTGACTTCCTGGAAAGGGCCGGTAAGTGATGCCGGGGATAATGCCTACGCAGGCCTTTATGGCGAGAAATATATGTATACGGAAAACAGTGATAATCCTTCGGATGCATATGCCAGTGAGTATCATGTTCAGGATGTCCTTCAGCTTCCTTCAACTTTGGAGAATCGCAGCAAGATCAAGCAGATGGTAATGGAGCATGGAGCCGTTACAGCAGGGATTAAGGCTGCAAACAAATACTGGTCCGGTAATAAATCCAATCTATATGCTTCTTATAATGGTGACATCGAGATTGCCGATCATGAGGTCATAATAATTGGCTGGGATGATGAATATCCTGCCACAAACTTTAAGACGAGGCCCATTGGTGATGGTGCCTGGCTATGTAGGAACAGCTGGGGGGAAAGCTTAGGGCAGGGCGGATTTTTTCATCTTTCGTATTATGATCAGACCTTCGGAATAAATAATGTGGCGGCGTATTCGTCTGCAGCTAAAGGAGATACGAACTACTACGATCACAACTATCAGACGGCTGGATACTTAACATATGTGATCAGCGCAATCGAAGATGAAGAGAACTATGTAACTGCCTACAGTGAGTCAAAGAACCCATATGGAATGCTTTATACAGCGGTTTCTGATGAAAACTTAGAGGCCATAGGATTGATGTCGCTTGACTGCTATCAGCAGTATGAAATTGAAATATATGTTAATCCTGACCATGAAAATGGAGAGGTAAGTCTTTCAAGGTTAAAAAAGCCTGCGTCCTCCTTTAAGGCCTCATCCATAAGCGGAGGTTTTCATACCTTTGAACTGCCGCAGGAGCTTAAACTGGCTGCGGGAGATGAGTTCTTTATCCTGGTTAATCCGGCAACAGAAGGTAGGCTTGTATTTGAAAGTTCAGTTGATAATACAAGTAAACCAAACTACGATGAGTGGAATAATCTTACCGGTAATATCCACAACAATTACAGTGCCAGTGGTCTTAGTTACTATATTGCTGAGGATGGTACTAAGCTCCTTGGTCAGATTGATAAGGACTTTTTCATAAAGGCTTACACAAACAATATCCATTAAATAAGACTTCCCCTTAGGCCTGACAATTAGTCATCCTAAGGGGGTTTTTGTGCAAAAAAAGAACCGCAGATGCGGTTTTGTTTTTGGGAGGAGGGCTGCCTAATGGGGAGTTAAGCAGCCCCGGTATGAAAAAAGTTTTGTTGGGGGAGTGAGAATTTTTTGTTCTCACTAAATATATCGGAGTCATACCGAAAAACTTAACACTATTTAGTCAATATTTTTATGCTTAATTATATACGAAATTGCGATAATATTATTGTGCACTTTTGTCAGAACTACTGTTTGCAAAAAAAGCGTAAAAGTGTTATATTGTGTTTAGAAAAAAGGAAGGCACAAGATATGGCAAAAAACGTAAAAGAATTAGATGAGATAAGTACAACAGACAAGCTTAAAGCCCTTAAGTCACTTAAGGAAGCAGGCTTTAGAGTTGAGCTTAACGGAAGTGGAGTTCCCACAGTTATCTGCGTTAATCTTGACGATATGAATAAGGAACTGAATAAGATGAAGAAGGTGCTTAAAGACCTTCGCTACAACGGAAGCTTTGGAATTCGTGGTCCCAGAAAGACAGATAACATACTTGCTGAGGAATCATTGGATTCTGTTCCGGAAGACAGTGAAGAGATTAACTCTGATCCTGAGACATTGACCGCATAAAGCGACGTAAAAAACCACCTTCAAAGGTGGTTTATTTTTTGGGAGGAGGGGTCGACCAGTGGGGAGCCGATCGACCCGGTATGAAAAAAGTTTTGTTGGGGGAGTCAGAAGTTATTCACCTCTGATACTATATATAGTACTTTCTAAATTTGGACAAAATATGGACGATTTATAAAAGAAAAATAAAGTAAATCGAAATAATAAATAATATAAGCACGATATATAGTTAATTATAGAAAATTTATTATAGGGATAAACGAAATATTGTATAATTAATTATAGAACAAATGTGGCTTTGCTAATGCATTTTAAAGAGGGAAAAGATGCTTAATTCCAGTATTTGCCCAATGACAACCGGCGATTGTGTAGCAGCTGCTGCAAGAGCAGCCGCCTCAGACCTTATCTTCAGGATAAAGACTGAGTATGTTTCCATTGCTCATGCTTCCGGAATAGTTAACATTCCTGTGGTAAGGGTTGATGAGGGTTGCGATAAAAGAGGCTGTGAGTATGTGGCAGAAATGTCAGGCGGAGCGCCTCCGGATATAAGGGATAAGGCTAATATATTTGTAAAAGTCTCTTATATCGATGATTTTCGGGCTATTTCCGAAAAATCGTTTATTGATGTAAGATACGGAAATCTCTTTATGCAGGCCGGAGAAGGTATAGGAACTGCAGCATCAGACAGCCCGGGAATCAAGATCGGCGAACCTTTGATAGAAGCTGAGGCCCGAGATATGATCTTTGAGGCCGTGGCAAATGTCTGTGAAGTATCAGATGGGGCACAGCTTCTTCTTATAACGGTTAGATGTCCGGATGGTATGATGATCGCCGCTAAGCAGACAATGGGGCAGAGCGCTTTTGCCGGTGGTATTTCTATCATAGGAAATCACGGAAATATAACCAAAGTACATCAGAGGGATATAACAAATTCCATTGATGATCAGATAAGGAATCAGATAAAAGTCGGAGCAAAGAGCGTTCTTGTGGCTCCGGGAGTCTACTGTGCAGATAAAGTCAATGAGAAGCTTCATGTTTCTCTGGATACTGCTATTTTCTGCTACAATTATCCGGGGCAGGCTATTGATACCTGCTCAGAAATCGGTGTTGAGAACCTTTTGCTGGTGGGAAATATCGGCAAGTTGGTTAAACTGGCTGCGGGAATTTCAAATACAAATTCTTATGCTTCGGATGGCAGAAGAGAGATATTTGCTGCACACACTGCCATTGTTGGAGGAACAGCCTCCCAGGTCAGAACGGTTATGGGATGCCTTACCTGTGATGAGATCTTGTCTCTTTTGGATAACTGGGGACTAAGGGACAGAGTTATGGGCAGTATTATGAAAGCCATAGAGGACTATGTGAAGATGAGAATTAACACGAACATGAAGTTCGCTGTGGCTCTTTTCTCTGATGACTTTGGTCTTCTGGGCTATACCAGCGAGACGAAGAATGTGCTTGTTAAGGTTTCTCAGGAACAATTTGCATTGTCACATAAGCTAAAATAGAGTATTCTTATATTATTATTTCTAGAGTTAGGAGATTTTTGGGGAAATGAGTAAGATTATTTTGACAGGCGACCGCCCTACAGGAAAGCTTCACGTAGGTCATTATGTTGGATCGCTTCGCAGAAGAGTTGAGCTTCAGAACAGTGGGGAGTTCGATAAGATATTTATCATGATCGCTGACGCGCAGGCTCTTACTGACAATGCAGACAACCCGGAGAAGGTACGTCAGAACATTATAGAGGTAGCACTTGATTATCTTGCCGTAGGACTTGATCCTGCAAAGTCCACACTTTTTATTCAGTCACAGATTCCGGAGCTCACAGAGCTTTCGTTCTATTACATGAATCTTGTTACGGTTTCAAGACTTCAGAGAAACCCTACAGTTAAGTCAGAAATCGCAATGAGAAACTTTGAGACCAGCATCCCTGTTGGATTCTTTACATATCCAATCAGCCAGGCTGCTGATATCACAGCATTTAAGGCTACAACAGTTCCTGTCGGCGAAGATCAGGAACCGATGATCGAGCAGTGCAGAGAGATTGTTCATAAGTTTAATTCGGTTTACGGCGAAGCGCTTGTGGAGCCACAGATTCTTTTACCTGATAACGCAGCATGCCTGCGCCTTCCTGGTATTGACGGCAAGGCCAAGATGAGTAAGTCCCTCGGAAACTGTATTTTCCTATCTGAGGAGCCTGATTCCATCAAGAAGAAGGTTATGAGCATGTTTACTGATCCTAATCACCTTAGAGTGGAGGATCCGGGGCAGGTTGAGGGCAATCCGGTATTTATTTATCTTGAGGCTTTTGCCAAGGATGAGCATTTTGCTGAGTTTGCACCAGAATATGCAAATCTTCAGGAGATGAAGGATCACTATTCAAGAGGAGGCCTCGGAGACGTTAAGGTCAAGAAGTTCCTTAATAACGTGCTTCAGGCTGAACTGGAGCCAATCCGTACCAGAAGAAAAGAATTCCAGAAAGATATTCCTTATGTCTACGAAGTCCTTAAGAAGGGCAGCGAAGTAGCTGAGGAAGTGGCTGCACAGACACTTAGCGATGTCAAGAACGCCATGAAGATCAACTACTTTGATGATAAAGAGCTTATTGCTATGCAATCTGCAAAGTATGAGGAGATGAGTGACTGATGAAAAACATCCTGTTTGTAGCTTCTGAAGGTGTACCATTTATCAAGACAGGTGGACTTGCTGACGTTGTGGGTTCACTTCCTAAGGACATCGATAAGAGATACTTTGATGTTCGCGTTATTCTGCCGTTATACAAATGTATCAACCAGCAGAAGAAAGAGAAGATGGAATATGTTTCCAACTTCTACATGGATTTCCATTGGAAAAACGAGTACGTTGGTATTTTCAAAGCTGAAGTAGATGGGATTAAGTATTACTTCATCGATAATGAGTATTATTTTAACGGAATGAAGCCTTATGGAGACGATGTTCTCTTTGAAATTGAGAAATATGCGTATTTCTCAAAGGCTGCACTTTCAATTCTGCCTGTAATAGATTTCAGACCTGACATCATCCACTGTCACGACTGGCAGACAGGTCTTATACCGGTTTACCTCAAGGAGAGATTCCAGGGGTCTGATTTCTACAGAGGTATCAAGGCTATTATGACGATCCATAACCTTAAGTTCCAAGGAAAATGGGACATTAAGGCGGTTCAGGATATTACAGGACTTCCGGATTATTACTTCACACCGGACAAGCTTGGTCTTTACAAGGATGCTAACCTTTTAAAGGGCGGTATCGTTTATGCAGATGCTATTACAACTGTAAGTAAGGCATATGCAGAAGAAATCAAGACCAAGTTCTATGGAGAAGAGCTGGATGGGCTTCTTCGCGCAAGGGCTAATGATCTTAGAGGCATAGTCAACGGTATTGACTATGAAGAGTTCAA
>JAEEGL015659799.1_pt1 | contig 14271 bp, 11 predicted proteins | sample 9134231 | NCBI WGS metagenome assembly JAEEGL01 (sample SAMN16246548, study PRJNA631951) | gut metagenome | biome: gut microbiome; feature: rumen; material: fiber-attached | host: Bos | place: Iran: Karaj | collected 2018-10 | reverse complement strand
CTCATAATCCTCTTTTTCCGTCTTACACATCCCGGAGAGCTTGTCTGCCACTTTCTTGGTGATGTATTCACTTATCTTATTTACAAAGCCGTCGTTCTGAAGTGCGGATCTTGATACATTGAGCGGAAGATCCGGACAATCGATCACGCCCTTAAGCAGAATCAGGAACTCAGGGATGACTTCCTTGATATTGTCGGCTATAAATACCTGGTTGTTATATAACTTGATAACGCCCTCAATGGATTCATACTCTATGTTGATCTTGGGGAAGTAGAGTATGCCCTTTAAGTTGAAGGGATAATCCATGTTCAGATGGATCCAGAAGAGCGGCTCCTTATAGTCGTTAAAGACCTTGCGGTAGAAATCTATATAATCTTCTTTGCTGCAGTCATTGGGATGCCTCGTCCACAGTGGATTAGTCTCATTAAGAAGCTCCGGCCTCTTGCGGATCTTAAGCCTGATCTTACCGTCCTTATCATCCTCCTTGGGAGCTATGGTCTCCACTATCTCATCATCAGGGCGCTCCTCTCCCTTATCTATAGTCTCAGTCTCATCCGTATTATGCTTGCTTAAGTATATCTCGGTAGGCATGAACGAACAGTATTTCTTTATAACTTCTCTTGCCTTGTAGATATTGCAGAACTCAAGTACATCCTCATTAAGGAACAGGGTGATCTCGGTTCCAACGCCTTCCTTATCGCCGTCCTTCATGGCAAACTGTGTTCCGCCGTCGCATTCCCAGTGAACAGCCGTTGCCCCGTCCTTATAAGAAAGTGTATCGATATGGACCTCATCGGCGACCATGAATGCCGAATAGAATCCCAGACCGAAATGACCGATTATCTGATCATCATTAGCCTTGTCCTTATACTTCTCAATAAAATCAGCCGCTCCGGAAAAAGCGATCTGGTTGATGTATTCCTCAACCTCATCAGCCGTCATTCCGAGTCCGTTATCTATAAACTTAAGCGTCTTGTTCTCGGGATCGCAGATCACGTCTATCCTGGGCTTATAGCCTTCCGGAAGAGAATACTCTCCCATCATGTCCAGCTTCTTAAGCTTCGTTATGGCGTCGCATCCGTTACTTATGAGTTCTCTGTAGAATATGTCATGATCCGAATACAGCCACTTCTTGATTATGGGAAAGATATTGTCGCTGTTAATGGATAAATTACCGTGTTTCTCAGCCATGATATATAACCTCCGCATATATTTTTTGATATTTCTTTATTTCACAGAATGTTATATAACGAAAATTAGCACTCGTCAAGTACGAGTGCTAACATTTAACAAATTATTTATTATTTTACATATATTTCCTGATACAGAACTGAAGTTTATCACCTTCTATGGGCTTGACGACGAAATCCTTGGCCCCGGCGGTTATCGCCTTGATGACCATCTCCATCTGTCCCATTGCCGATACGATTATTATCTTGGCGTCGGGATCCGAAGCTATGATCCTCTTGGTCGCCTCGATCCCATCCATATCCGGCATGGTGATATCCATAAGTACAATGTCGGGCTTAACCACATTATAAGTCTCTATGGCATCGATGCCGTTACCCACTTCCGCAACAACGGTATGCTTGGCATCTTCAACCATCTTTCTGATCGCCGAGCGCATAAACAGCGCATCATCACATAACATTATATTTGCCATATCTGCTCCTTAAGAATCCTGACACGCTCAGTATACTCAATTATTCCATATTCTGTCAAATACTTCGAAAAAATCGCAGGTGGTCACATTCTGATCATGGATAAAAGTCATATCGTCCCAGAGTTCTTCATTTATATTCTTGGTCAGTCCCTCAACGTAATTGTCATACACTTCCGAAAAGACCTTGTTGCGCCTCTCCTCTACTATCCTTATCTTATTGGCATCCGTGACTTCCCTGTTGAACGTACTGATACATTTGATTATATGATATCCGTACTCAGTCTCAATAACGCGTGATATTTCTCCTTCGCCCAGGTTAAATGCGGCATTTTCAAATACCGCATCCATTTCTCCCTTACCGAAGGAATAGGTCATCTGGCTGTCTTCATTATATTCGGAGGCCAGATTCTCAAAGTCCTCTCCTGCCTCAGCACGCTCCTGTATGCTCTGTGCCAGCTTGTATGCTTCTTCCCTGGCATTCTCCGTATAACTGTGCATCTGCCCGTTCTCGTCCAGATTGTATGTCTTGATAAGGATATGTTCAACGGTTATCGTTCTCGCCTCATCGTCACTGATCTCGGGGTTGATGTCTTTAATTATATTCTGATATAACTTTTCGGACAGGGCGTATTCCTTATACAGCTCAAGTATCACGTTCTCATCGACTCCCATGAGTTCCTTCTCGGTCTCATTTAATGAACCGTAATACTCATCGGCAGCCGTCTGTACCTTTTCCATGTCCGACTCATCGAGTTCTATGCCTCTGTCCGTTGCAAGGAGATTGATGGCTTTGATCTGCGCCATCTTGGACAGAGCCATATCCTTGACATTGTCTTCAAGCGTCTGCCCGTCCACGGTCGCATTCCAGATCCTGCTGCCGTATACATTCTCATACTGATTCTGTATATTGGTCAGATATACCCTCATCTCCGCTTCGGAACATGACTTGTTCTCAAGTCTGAAGACTTCTCCCTTGTCAAATCCGGCCGTGAGTACTATCTTGGTGGCATCTTCCTCTTTGCCGCATCCGGACAAAAGAGCCATGCCGAGAACAAGGGCCGCGATATAACCCGTAACGGTACCTGTAATATGCTTTTTATAACGTCTGTCCCGTGAGCAATTCATAACCCTTATGGTAAATATCTATAGTCTTCTTCACTACATCATCAGGCAGTGTCCAGTCATGACCTTCATTAGCCTTGAGCCAGTCTCTGGCAAACTGCTTGTCAAAGCTCGGCTGGCCGTGACCGGGCTCATACTGATCCGCAGGCCAGAATCTGGAACTGTCAGGTGTCAGCATCTCATCGCCGAGGACTATATTGCCCTCATCATCCAGTCCGAATTCAAACTTGGTATCTGCTATTATTATCCCTCTGGTAAGGGCATAGTCCGCACACTTCTTATACAGTGCAATGGTATAGTCTCTTAGCTTGGACGCATATTCCTGCCCCTTGCCCGGGAAACGTTTCTCCAGATAATCCACACTCTGCTCAAAAGAGATATTCTCATCGTGATCGCCGATCTCGGCCTTGGTTGACGGAGTATAAATGGGTTCCGGAAGCTTGTCGGATTCCTTAAGGCCCTCAGGAAGTCTGATCCCGCATACAGTGCCGTCCTTAGTGTAACTTGCCCATCCCGAGCCTGTGATATAGCCTCTTACGATACATTCAACAGGCAGCATGTTGAGCTTTTTACACAGCATGCTCTTGCCCTCATACTCGGGCTGTCTGAAGAATTCGGGCATATCCTTTGTATCAACGGATATCATATGATTGGGAATGATATCCTTAGTATAGTCAAACCAGAATCTGCTCATCTGGGTCAGAACCTTACCTTTGCCGGTGACCTTATTGCCCAGGATCACATCAAAGCAGCTTATCCTGTCGGTTGCCACCATGATGAGACTGTCACCGTTATCATATATCTCTCTTACTTTGCCTTCCTTTACAGGCTTTAACTGTTCCATATCACATCCTCCTTGCAGATCACTGCACTTTTTATATGATCCAGGCTATTATTTTACCATATCCGTACGGGTTTTCATATGCATTTTTGAAACTCAGCATATTCAGCGAAGATATGTCTTAACCCGGATCCTGTCTCCGTTGCTGTATATCATTATCGCTCCCGACTTATCGGTCCTGTATATCGTACTTCCCGCTTCATTCAACCTCTCTACGGTCATCCTGTGAGGATGTCCGTACGGATTGTTCCTGCCGCAGGATATCAAGGATATCTTCGGGGCGACAGATGCGATAAAGCGCTCACCGGAAGATGTATCGGAGCCGTGATGACCCACCTTAAGCAGGGAGTAGTATCCTTTTGACAAACAGGGATCTGTGTCACAAACAAACTCTTCACCCTCTGTATCCGCATCCCCGGTTGTAAGGATATGAAGATCTCCGTATCCTACATCCATCATAAGAGAGGCGGCATTGGGATCAGCCGTCGAATGACCGCTGTAAGGATACAGGATCCTGAACTTGAGCTTACCGTCCGTGATACTGCTGCCCGAACGAACAGCCGTGATCCCGTATTCTTTTATGGTATCAGGCATCGATCCGTCATTAACAAACCCGTCATAGGCATAGATGTATCCGATCTTAAGATTCTCTTTGGCGGCTTCATTAATAAGTTCCTCTATCCCGTTTACATGATCGTCATCCGGATGTGTGATGAACACTCCGTCCACCTTTTTAACACCATAGTATTTAAGCATCGGGATAAGCCTTTTCTCGCCCACTTCCTTTTTTGAGCTGCTCCCGCAGTCAATGATATAGGTATTTGAACCTTTAAGATACCCGTCCGATGAACGGATGACCATGCAGTCTCCCTGACCGATATCAAGCATCCATACTCGAATCCCTTTAAAAGGATGTATAAAGAGAAGTGCCACGGACAGCACAAGTACAGAGCAGGAAATGACGTGCTTATGCTTTCCCGCATAGTTGACCGCAAAACCAAGAAGGATATAGAATACCGCGATCTGCCACAGGTCCGGACAGCCTGCATTTATTCTGCCCATGTTGTGATCCGTAAGTATCTTACATGTGATTTTATAAAATCCTAATATAATTTTCACGGCCCACGCCATAAATGTCGCTATCCCGGAAATCGCGCATCCACCGGCGATAACAAGTGATATCGATGTGATCAGCAGTATTGACATAAGCGGGATTATCACCATGTTTAACAGAACGGAATAGAAGGCGGCTTCGCTGTAAGTCATAAGGAGCACCGGCAGGGTCGTAAGAAAAACAAATAAAGATATCTCCGCCGCATCGATCATTCTGAAAAGATATCTCATATGCCCCCTTATCCCGTCCTTATCATCTGTCCCTTTGGTCTTAACGAACATATTGCAGAAATAACCGACACCCAACACAGCCATATAAGACAGCATAAGTCCGGAATCCCCGAGCATCCCCGGTGTGGTCAGTGACACAAGTGTCAGCGCTACCGACATTGCTGTCAACATGTCGTAAGTACGCTTTATTGCCTTGCTTATCAGAAAAAGCGTGAACATACATATCGCCCTGAACGAAGATGCCGTGAATCCTACCATCATCCCGTACAGGATTATTGCGGTCTCGCTGACTGCCGCCCTTATTCTTACGGACAGTCCGGCCATTCCCAATATCTTATAGAGCAGCATAGCCAGAAATGAAATGTGCAGTCCCGATATCGCCAGAATATGTGCTATCCCGTTCTTTCTGAACAGTTCCTTTGTATCATCATCTATCTCGTTCTTATTGCCGAAGAGCATGGCTTTTATAATTGCAGCATCTTCTTCATCAAGATATTTTGCAAGAATTCCTTCGCCGGCAAGCCTTATCCTGTACAATCTGTCTCTGACATGGGCGTATTCCCTTCCTGCGGCGAGGACTTTACCGTCTCTTATATCGCAGAGTACACCTTTATTCGAATAAAATTCATATACATCAAACTGTCCCGGATTAGACGCCTTCTCATAAAGCGAGACTCTTCCGGATATTTTTATATACTGCCCGATATGAAGATCCTCATCGGGCATGATATATACCCTTACTTTCTTATCAGGGTATGAAAGATGCGGTTTGGCTATGGTAATGCCGCTTAGGTACACCTGCAATACAGGTCCGTCATATCCTTCAGTCTCCGATACGGATGAGACTTTGCCCGTTATCTCTACATATCTTCCGTCCGTTTCAGAGTCTAAGACAGCATGATCCGTATGTACAAGCCCTGTCAGTATCTTAACTGTCAGTACCGCAAAAATGCAGATAACACATAAAGGCCTGGTCTTCCACAGGCGAATGACACCTTCTCTGTATTCTTTTATGATAATCACCTCTTTTAGGGGGATCGACAGGCGAAATGCCGAAGATTTATCTTACTATATCAAGATTTCTCTCATACACATCCGTCAGACTGAGACTGTCCGCCAGTTTGATATCACTCTCACCGTCAACAGAGAATTGCACCTTCTGAATTCCGGGCAGTTCCACCAATGAATCGACTATGGAATATATCATGACTTCCGGCCTTATGCCGTCGGGCACAACAAGAAAGCTACTGTCAAGGTTTACATAACATGTACCGTCCTTGACGGTCACATTAATGATCTTGGTCTGGGGATTTATGGTAGAGCGAAGCTGCTTGGCCTCGGTACCGAGTATAAGCTGCTCCACCGTAAGTTTCTCAAGAGAAATACTGGTATTATATTCAACGGTCCTGGTAGCCTTGACAAGGCCTGTTCCGTCTATATCAGCAAAATAGAGCGCAAGTTCCTTATTCTCATAGGCATTGATCTCGTCTCCGGGATTGTCAACAAAATCCGCCACACTCATAAGGCCTACCGGCTGTCCCAGAGAATCCGTAAGATCCTCTCCCCTGACCTTTATGGCTATGCGGTCTATTCCCTCTATCTGTCCTAAGGTCCTCACGATAGCGGCCCTGGTAAGTATCTCTCTGGTGGGTTCTAACAGGTTGTATCTCTCATCTACGGTGACAACGATCTGGGATCCTTCCACATCACATGATATGACGTCAAAATCCCTTATGACTTCCTTGATCTCTATATTCTCGGGTGTTTTTTTCATTTCTTCTATAAGCTCTGAAGCTGTCGATCCTGCATCATTAGAATTTAATATATGGTCATAGGCTGACAGGGTATTCTCTTCCCTGTCAAAGCAGTATATCTTTACACTGCCGTCCGGAGCAGAATCCTCACCGCTTTTCCCCGGAAGCGAGAGCGCACAGGAACACAGGCACGTTACAGATAACGTACATAAACATATCATCATTATCAACTTTTTAAGATCTGCTAATGACTTCATACCAAAGGTACCCTTACAGTGAATACGGAGCCCTCATCCGGCGTACTCTCCACACTCACCGTTCCTCTGTGCATTATTATGATGTTTCGGGCTATGGACAATCCCAGTCCCGTTCCGCCTATCTCTCTTGAATGGGATTTGTCTACCCTGTAAAATCTCTCAAATATGTGCTCTTTTGCCTCTTCCGGTATTCCGATGCCCGTATCCTTTATCTCAACGGTAAAAAACTGATGATCGCAGTCCAGTTTGACGTAAACACTTCCACCGGCCCTGTTATACTTGATCGCATTCTCGATAAGATTGGTCAGGGCAAGATTAAGCTTGACCTCGTCGACATTGGTCACAACCTCTCTCGCGCTCTCAAATACAAGTTCCACGTCAGCACCCGCAGCGATGGGCTTAAGACGCTTAAGTATCATCTCTATCATGGAATTAATGCTGTTTGATGACAGGTTAAGCTCAGTATTGGTCTTATCCAGCCTGACAAGCGTCAACAGGTCCGATATGATCTTATCTTCCCTGTCTATCTCACCTGCTATGTCCTCCATGAATTCCTTATATAACTCTACGGGCTTATCCTCGCCCTCCATAAGCGAATCGGCGAGTATCTTCATGGATGTTATGGGAGTCTTAAGTTCATGTGACACGTTGGCCACAAATTCCTGCCTGGATTCATCCAGCACTCTCATTCGGCTTAGCACCTTGTTGAAAGCATCCACTATATGCTCGGTCTCCGCATAATCCGGCACGGACAGAGCTTCATCCGTAAAGCCTTCGCCTACCTCGCTGATGGCGTTCGTAACCTTGTTAAAGGGCTTGGTCAGCACTCTTGAAAAGAACATCGCTATCGCAAATATCACAGCGATCATGGCGATGGATATCGTCCAGGCCACACGACCGATTATACGCATGGTCATGGCGATGGTATCGGTCGAGACACTGCTTAGCATAACGCCCCTTACCACATCCGTATTCTCTCCGGTCTCTTCATCCGTAACGGTCTCCGTTATCGGTGTCGTCATCTCTATATATCCGTTCTTCGAGTCATAATTGACCACTTTCTGGCCTTTAAAACATTTAATGACCTCTTCGGATATGATGATCTTGCCGATGCTCACTCCGTTGGTATCACGAATAGCCTTATAATTGCCGCCGATGATAAGGATACGTCCGTCATACAGATTGGACATCTGCTCTAATTCCGCATTGATGGCCTCGTTGGACGGGTCTCTTAAATAGTCATATGTGATGAGGTGTTTTGCTATGATGCCCAGCTGATTCTGTACTTCCGATTCACGCACACTTATAGCCCGGTTCTCATAGCTTGACAGGATCGCAGCCCTTATTAAGATGCTCGGGATCACTCCGATCACAAGCATAAGGACAAATATCCTGAATCTGAAACTTCGGATTATCCGCAGACTGCTTAGCTTAGACGACAGTTCTGCCTTAATTGATCTGAATCTATGGGTTAGAATGTTCACTTATCCTATCTCTTATTGTAATAACCGCAACCCCACTTGGTGAATACATATTCGGGATTGCCAGGATCCTTCTCGATCTTCTCGCGAAGACGCCTTACATGCACGTCCACTGTGCGGGCATCTGCCGGAGTTCCGCTTCCCCATACAGTCTTAAGCAGGTCATCCCTGTTATATATCCTGCCCGGATTGCAAAGAAGCAGTTTGAGTATGTCAAATTCCTTGGAAGTTAAGCGAATCTCCTTATCACCGATCGTCACCCTTCTTAGATCTACAGACATGGTGAGCTCACCGCAGTTGATCGTCTCCGGTACTCTTCCGGGGGCGGATGAAGTCCTGGTCCTTCGCATGATTGCCTTGATCCTGGCCTTGACCTCCAATACATTGAAAGGCTTGGTCATATAATCATCGGCACCGTGATCTAAGCCCAATATCTTATCCTCATCCTCGCCCTTGGCTGTGAGCATGATGATCGGAACATCGGAGAACTCCCTGATACTGCTGCAGACTTCAAAACCGGTAAGCTTAGGCAGCATCACATCCAGCAGGATGATGTCATATTCCTTGTTCTTAACACACTCCAAGGCCTCTTCTCCGTCGTATGCACAGTCCACTTCCATTCCGTCCTGTTCCAACGAAAATTTAAGTCCCTTAACTATAAGCTTCTCATCATCCACTACAAGGATCCTGCTCATCTTATCTCCCTTTTTAACCTCATCCTGATGCCATCACGCATCACTATATCGTTATATCATCCTTAAGTTTCTCAAAACTGGCTTTGCCGATACCGCTGACATTCATCAGTTCTTCTACGGATTTAAACCCGCCATGTTCCTCTCTGTAAGCGATTATGGCCTTGGCCCTGCTCTCACCTATACCGGAAAGAGTGGTTAGCTTATCCGCATCAGCAGTATTGATATTGACCCTGGTATCCGCTTCCCCGGTATCTCCGGCTGCTGTTACATAGCCTCCGTTATCCGGTGTCACCGCATATGCTTCACTGCCCGAGGCTTCAACTTCCTCCTGCGTAGGCACATATATACGGCTTCCGTCCGTTATCTCCATGGCCAGATTGAGTGCGTCCTTACCGGCATCATCCCTGAATCCGCCGGCTTTGTTGATCCCGTCTATTATCCTGCTGTCTATTTCCAGTTCGTATACTCCGGGATTATTAACGGCTCCGCACAGATGGACCACGAGCATCTTCTCTTCAGCATTCTCGGTAACATCCGTGGCTTGGGACACATCACCCGATACATCCGTATCTGCGTTCAGAGTCTCATCCGGCTCGATCCCGCCGGCAGCATTCGTCTGCATTGATACACTTCCCTCAGTACCTATCTCGTACAGTTCAGCCTCGTCCCCGCATGATACCATGAAGGGGAGAGAGAGGGCTAAATACAGACACACTAAGAGCCCTGTGTTTTTCCGCACAAGGCTTCTTATATAGTTTAAAATATTCATTGATACCTCGCTTCCCGATCGTCGGAAGCAGGTCTCCCTATGACAAGTTCATTATCTACGAAATATCTGCGATATGCAAGAGAAAAATCGCCCGATCTGCAATAACATAAGAGGCAAACCGCACTACTGCGCGGTATCTCCTTCGTCCTTGGCCTCCTTGGACAGAGCGTCCTCATCAAGATACTCGATATCCTCTTCTTCTCTGGGAATAGAGATATAATAAAGGGTAACGTCCTTACCCGTTATCTGCAATTGAAGCTGCTCGGCAAGATCCTTAAGCGTACCGGATACATCGCCTCCCGACCAGATGCCTGCGAACGCATCCTCAAGCAACAACCAGTAATTGGAAGTCGTCATCAGCTTGGGCATGGGTACGGAATATGAATACTCATCCGCAAAAGCCTTTAAAGCCGCATGAGCATCATCCGATGAATAATCTATCGCCCCGGTATCTGCGGGTATCTTACCCGTTCTGTCGTAGAGATCGGACGCATGGGTCGTTGATAAAAATCTTGCAAAAGCCTCGGCTTCCTTACCCTTATCGGTATAACCGTTAACAACTATCGCCTCGGTGACCGACAGACTTCTGCTGTCCATGCCTTCACTTATATCGGGAAGCATAGCCAGACCGTATTCATATTCAAACTCGCCTGCCTCCTTGGCTTCATTGAGCCTCTGGATTATGTCAGACGTAGCTGTGGCAAATACCAGCTTACCTTCCTTAAACTCATCCACCACCAGGTCATAGGTCACATCGCTTGATTCAAAAGCAAAGAAACCGTTAAGACTCTGGAAGAGGTTCATGGCCTTGATCGCATCCATATTATAGACATCGATGCTGTCCACATTATCACCGCAATCTCCGCCGATATTGATATAATTTCCGATAAAGAAATAGTTAAAGAACACATCCCTCACGTCCCATTTGAACATGCCCTCAACCTTCTCAGGCGCATCATAGCTGTCCGCGAAGGCAAGGAGTTCATCAAAAGTGCCCGGGATGGATTCTTCCATCTTCTTCTCTATATAATCATTAAATTCCGCCGTACCCTCAGCAGGGATCTCTTCGACCGTCTCACCTTCAGTCTCCTCAGCCTCTCCTTCAGCGGATCCTTCCTCATCAGGCTCCTTGACATTCTCTGCTAAGACCTTGTTGGTGATCATTTCCTTAAGATACGTCTTGTTGTATAAAAGGGCACAGGTCTCGAAATAATAGGGATATCCCACTTTATGACCCTTATATGTCACCGCGTTAAGGGCCGTCTGGGGAAAATTGGCCGAATTTAATACTTCTCCGTTCTCATCTACCGCCCTTGCGCAACCGGACAGATAAGCCTTCTCAAGTGCATCATTGCTTAAGATATAAACATCCGGTGCACCGTCATTATCTATCGAAGCCCTGTAAACGGATTCCACATAATCACTGCTGCCGTGAAGTCTGGGGATCACTCTCATTCCGCCATTCTCATGGAACTCCACCGCCATGGCATTGAGATAATCCGTCATGGTCTCATCCGTATACCAGACCACCAGCGAATCATTGGATTCCGTAACTATTTCATTGGTATTTTCTGCGGGGGCAGGCTTAAGGCCTATCATCAATGCCCCTATGACCATAACCGCACACAGCAGTACGGCTATCAGTCTCTTGTTCTCCTTCATGAAGCAAATACCTCATCAAGTATATCGTACATCTTATCTATGTCTTCTTTGGTTATAACGAGCGGAGGAAGAAGTCTTAATACATTGACTCCTGCAGTCAATGCCAACAGTCCTTTTTCTATCGCCTTGTTTACTATATCGCCCGGCTTGACATCAGTAAGCTCTAAGCCCTGCATGAAACCCAAACCTCTGCGCTCCTTAATACAAGGGTATTTAGCCAAGAGCGCATCGAGTTTCTGTTCCAGATACGGGGTTAAATCACGCACATTATCTAATACTTTCTCTTTGTCCAGAAGCTCTAACACCTTGTCTGCCGTAGCCGTAGCCAGCGGGTTTCCGCCGTAAGTTGTTCCGTGATCTCCGGCCTTAAGGGATGCATCTGCAACCTTTTTATTAAGCAGGAAAGCGCCTATCGGGATACCGTTACCCAAAGCCTTAGCCGTAGTCAGGATATCAGGCTTCACATCATAATGCATGAATGCATAGGGTGTACCCGTCCTGTATAATCCACACTGGATCTCATCCAGTATAAGGAGTATATCCTTCTCCTGACACAACTTGTATATTCCTTCAATGAACTCTTTATCTGCGGGATATATTCCGCCTTCACCCTGAACGGTCTCCATTATGATCGCACATGTCTTATCATTGACCAGCTCGGTCACTGAACTCAGATCGTTCATATTTCCGAATTTAACGTCTGCAACGAAGGGAGCGAAGTCCTCTCTGTATGCAACTTTGCCCGTCACGGCCAGCGCACCTATGGTCCTGCCGTGGAATGAATGGTCTAAGGCTATGATCTCATGATCGTGTCTGCCGTCCTTAAGATAAGCATATTTGATGGCAGCTTTAAGTGCTCCCTCAACCGCTTCGGCACCGGAATTGGTAAAGAATACCTTGTCCATGCCTGCCAGAGTATTAAGCTTGGCAGCTGCCTTGGCTGCAGGCTCGTTATAATAGAGGTTTGAACAGTGAACGAGCTTATCGACCTGGGCCTTGATTGCATCATTAAGCTCCTTATTGCCGTGACCTAAGGCATAAACACCGATCCCTGAGAAGAAATCAAGATACTCCTTGCCCTGGTCGTCATAGAGTCTTGTACCCTTGCCGTGATCCAGCACGATCTGAAATCTGTTATATGTATGTAATATATTGGCTTCCGCCAGTTCAATGACTTTATTCATTATTGTTTCCCTTTTCATTGCACCGGATGCTTTGCGCTCTGTGCAAAGCGTAGGGTAAAAACTGTTTACGGTTTTTACCTGACTCCATCCGGGATTATCATCGTCCCGATACCTTTGCTCGTGAATATCTCAAGCAACATACTGTGAGGTATACGACCGTCTAAGATATGCACGTTGTATACGCCGTTCTTGACTGCATCCGTGCAGTTGGTAAGCTTAGGAAGCATACCACCGCCTATCATACCGTCAGCGATGAGTCTGTCTGCATCCGAAGCGGATATCCTTGATATGAACGAGGACTTGTCGTTAAAGTCCTTATACAGTCCCTCGGTATCCGTAAGGAATACCAACTTATTGGCTCCCACTGCCTTGGCTATTGCACATGCCGCATCATCGGCATTGATATTGTAGGTATTAAAGTCATCATCTAAGCCAATGGGCGCTACGATCGGCAGGAAATCCGTCTCTAAAAGATCATACAGGATCTTGGGATCTACCGCCTTGATATCGCCTACAAATCCTATGTCCTGACCGTCGGAATACTTCTTATCGCACTTAAGCAGTCCGCCGTCCTTACCAGATATGCTGACAGCTCTGACACCCAGCTCTTCGACCATGCGCACAAGGTCCTTGCCCACACGTCCTAGTACCATCTCTGCTATCTCCATGGTATCTTCATCAGTCACGCGGAGACCGTTGATGAACTTGGGCTCCTTACCGGACTTCTCAACCCATTTGCTTATGGCCTTACCGCCGCCGTGAACGATGATGGGCTTAAATCCGACGAGTTTGAGCAGCGTCACGTCCTTGATGACGTTCTTCTGCAGTTCCTCATTGCTCATGGCAGATCCGCCGTATTTGACCACTATGATCTTCCTGTTAAACTGCTGTATGTAAGGCAGTGCCTCTATGAGCACCTCGGCCTTCTTAAGCAGTTCGTCCATTTCTTTTTGTTCCATGTCGTATCCCTCATTGGAAAAATAAAATGCATATTCATTGGAAATGCGCGGAACATCCGCGCACTTCCGACTTTATCATCAATTGATTACTTCTTGAGCACTCCTGCTTCCTGAAGCTTAAGGGCCCTTACCTTTGTAGATAATCCGAAGAGGTTGATGAAGCCCTCTGCATCATGGTGATCATACATATCACCTGTTGTAAATGAAGCGATGCTCTCGTTATAAAGTGAATAAGGCGATGTCGTGCCGGCCTTTATTATATTGCCCTTGTAAAGCTTGAACTTAACTTCACCGGTTACATACTGCTGTGTGCTCTCGATGAATGCCTGAAGTGCTTCACGAAGAGGTGTGAACCACTTGCCTTCGTATACGACCTGAGCGAACTTGTTGCCGAGGTCTGCCTTCAGTGCATATGTATCTCTGTCAAGGATAAGCTCCTCTAACTGCTGGTGTGCCTCATAGAGGATCGTTCCTCCCTGTGTCTCATATACGCCGCGGCTCTTCATGCCTACCACTCTGTTCTCGACTATGTCGATGATG
>JAEEGL014896241.1_pt1 | contig 14271 bp, 21 predicted proteins | sample 9134231 | NCBI WGS metagenome assembly JAEEGL01 (sample SAMN16246548, study PRJNA631951) | gut metagenome | biome: gut microbiome; feature: rumen; material: fiber-attached | host: Bos | place: Iran: Karaj | collected 2018-10 | reverse complement strand
TAATCTGAATCTCATTATAGCAAACTACATACACATCTATAGACGGTTTTATGAAAACATAATTATCCATATTAGTTACTTATTTTCTTTTGAGAATTATAGTTCTCCCGAATATCTCCAATTTTCAGTTCGGATAACTTATTAAAATCCATAATTAGAGTTCTGCTTTATATTTCTCTATAATGCTTTTGTAAGAATTTATGTATGAAGTATAACTCTCAACATCTTTTTCCAGTTTGGAAATCTCATTCTCTGTATAACTAATCAGTCTTTTGATACATTCTTCTCTGGATGTATAGTAATCGCCATCATGAGACATATACTTGTACTGGAATGGGTGTATGTTGATTACAGTTTCATTAGCATTCTCATTTTCTTCAATTACTGTAAATTGACGCAGTTTACCTATCTTAGTTGCTTTGATAAATTTATATTCTTTTACTTCAACAGTCTTTTTATGATAGTTTCCGTCAAATCTATATATTTTGGAACCGGGCTTGATATAACTCCATTTTGGATATTCATTATCAGATGGATCTTCTTCCATATCTTTCAATGCTGCATCTACACATTCTTCAACAGTTTCAAAAACATCTTCCCATTCTTCTTCGCAATAATTGAGATTGATGCCATAACCAGATTTCTCAATATCAAGCAGGCAGATATTTCTCCAACCGTCTGTTATGAACGGAGATATATCAACGACAGTTACTGTAAATATATTGCTGTATTCAAATGAATATGAATAGAATATATCTCCAACTTTTATGTCTTTTTTCTTTTTCATATGTTAGTCTTTTAATGCTCCGCAGTTTTTCATAAATTCATTATACTTATCCATTGAGTCAAATGACCAGTTTATAATTTTCCGGTCAGGACCTATATTGAACTCAAGATAGTCTCCCCAGCCTTTTGTGTTGATAGATAACATTTCCGGAACATATCCTTTGTAGTGTGCGATCAAAGTGTCTTCTGCATCATACATTTCATATGTACCTCCATCTACGAGTTTCACTGTATCAAAATCTGCTGTCTTTCCTTCAGGCCAGTTCACTACTGTACCGTCTGATACATCAATTTTAAGCCAGATTGTGTCTGTTTCCTCATCATATATAGACGGCCACTCTTTCTTGAAATTGTCATATTCATCATAATCATCGATAACATCATAACGATGATCATTGAAATATATATCACTCAGAATATAACCACATTCAAATCTCATAAGAATGTATTTGACCCATTGTTTGTTTTCAGCAAGGCCGGCTGCATATCTTCCGCGATATTGAGTGTTAATGATTTTATATTTTTCTGTCTCTACAACGCCTTCTTTAGTTTCAACAGAATCTGGTTTGATAAATGATTCAATATCAGAAACCATATTTTCGACACACTGTAATTGAAGATTGATATTATTCAGAATACCATCATCATTTATGTATTTTATAAACTTCTCTCTGTTTGTAGTGAAATATACATCAAGACACTCAAACGATGCATGAAGTGAAGATAGTATGCTATTCGGTTCCGGATCATCACATCCGATGTTTGCTCCATATTCAAGATGTTCATCAGTGTCATAATGTCTGATACCCCCTTGTGGCATAAGGTTTCCTGTATATTTACAGAACACTGAGAATATCGTATAAGGACTTTCTATTAAAGAAAAATCAAGATAGTATTCAGGTTCTTCCCATTCAGTGTATTTTACTTTACCAGGTTCTTCATATGAGCGTTTTGCTGTATGAATCTCAAATCCCTGATATATTACTTCTTTACAGAAGCATTTTGTCTTTATACGGTTTGTGATACACATGAACATATGTGTTCCTTTCTCAGTTCTCAATAATTTAATATTCTCAGTTGCCATATTTGTAGTTGTTAGTTTTTATTTTTTAAAAATCTTGTCTTCAAATCCCTGAATAGTATCAGATATTTCTGCTTTGACAAGCCTTTTTTGGCCAAGCAGACAATATTCTTTTTCATATTCTACTCCAAACCAGTTTCTTCCTAACTTACAAGCAGTCACACATCCAGTGAAAACACCAGCAAACGGCTCATATACTATATCATTCTTATTTGATGATGCAAGAATGAGTTTTGCATACAGTTTTTCCGGTTTCTGAGTGGAGTGAACAGTATTCTCCGGCATAGACCAGAAAGGAACCACAATATCAAACCATATGTTCGATGGACAAGTCATTCTGTATGCTCCTTTATCATCACTCGTCCAGTCTTTGTTGTTGCCGTCTTTGTCTTTATATGGAGCCAGTACAGTTTTTCTTACCTTAACATCATCTATATTGAATGTATAGTTGTTCTTGTTTTTCACAACCATATATATGTCTTCAATGTTATTCTTCCAGTTCCTGTTGGAACCTCTGCCTTTGTCACGAGACCATGTGATTCTGTTGATGACACTACACAATCCCTTGCTCTCAAGAATTTCCAATGCTTTCCGTTGAATATAAGAAGATTTCCAGTCACCACAGACATACATTGTTCCGTTGTTTTTTAGAACTCTCAAACACTCATCTAATACAGAAAGCATATACAGAAGGTATTCATAGTCTGACATAGATTTGAATGTGTTTTCTCCATATTTTTTAGTTATATTATACGGAGGATCAAGCAATATCAAATCTACATATTTGTCTGGAACTTGACTGTTGATTTCATAAAAATCACCGCATATGACAGTGTTTTCATTCAACTCAAACTGATAAGAGATATAGTCTTTATATGTATATCTCTCTTCTTCAGTTAATGTCAATGTTCTGTTCATCGGTGCTTTTTCTTTCATAACTTCAGTTCTGATAGTTTGTCTCTATACATCAATAATTGTGCTTCTTCTTGTTCAATTTGTTCTTCTACAAACTCACATAGTAAATTCTTAGCTTTTTCTTCACTGTCGAATACATAGTTCTTCGGATATGGAACGCCGTCGATTTCAATCTGTCCGGAGTTATTTTCTTTAACAGTGTTACAGTTTATAGTCAATACTTCACATTTAGTAATGTCAGCAATATATTTGACATAATTCTTGATATTCTTTCTCAGGAAATTCTCAATATTTTCAATTTCCATATACATATTGTCGGCTTTGTCTCTCAAACTGACACAGTAGTTATGACAGCATTCAGATAAATTTTGAACACAACTATATCTGTCAGTGAAGAATTTATTTGCATTTCCGTGTATACAGTCATCCGCTTCTGACTCAAACATATGTAACAATAATGTTTCATCAGAATCTGAATTGATGAATGTAATAGAAATCATCTGAAGTGTATTCTCCTTGTTTCCAGTTCTGTTTACTTCAGTAACTTTATATGTGTTGATATGTACTTCCTTGAACGTTCCGTTGCCAAGACTATCACCATTGTGATTATATATGAAATCACCCGATTTCAGTTCACTGAATTTTTTCTTCTCCATATTTTATTTTTTCCATGACAACATTAACATATAATACCTATATGGTGCATTTTTTAATTCTTCTTCAGATGGTTCTTTCTTTTCACCTTTAAATAGCCCTGGTTCATATAAATCAACTTCAAATAACAGATTTTTAAAATATTTTATCAGATGTTCTTTGTTTGGATCATTATATCTGAAAGTTACAGATGTTACTAATGAATATCCGCCATTTTTTGCTAAATCTAAGCATTTATTGTATACACCATCAAGATATTCTTTGTTCGTCTTGATGAATTTTTCATAATCTGATAACTTATTGAATGAATCAGCAATAAGTTTAAGATTATATGCTTTGCCTTTTTCTTCCATATGTCACTTCAATCATTGAGAATTATATAATCTCCGGCTTCTATATCAGTCAGTGTAGTATATAAGTATTGCTCTTGTTTCTTTTTCTCTTCTATGCGTTTTCCGATATACATAATCCTGTCCGATAGTTTATGTCGGAAATCTTTGATACATTCTTCTAATGTTGTAAAATATCCATCACAAGATGAACCATGCTTTAGAATAAAACTGTTTAGATGTATTTTCGTAAATGCTCTTGTTGATGAAATTCCACCGACATTCTCAGTAAAATAAGGAATGCATTCATATATGTCATTATCTTTTTCTTCGAATCTGCTACCAGCATACAATTTTGTGATAGTCGGTTTTAGAGTTCTTTTGTTTGAAGAATCCATATCAAGTTTTCTGGCATTATGAATGTATATGACATCACCTCTCTTTATTTCAATCCATTTTTTGAAATCAGTTCCGTATTGGTTTATTCTCATTTTATTGAATAAATCAACACATGCTTCACCAAATGACATAAACAAATCATTTACATCTGATTCAATGTTTATATCTCTGCTGTTACCAGTTTTGTCAACATCTATTAATACAGCATTTCTCCATCCATTTACAACAGTGTCAGAAACATCTATTACTTTGTATTGTGTAACTTTGCAATACTCAAATATCGACTTAGATATCCACATATTGTGCATTGAAAAGTTATGAGACCAGACTAATGCATCTTTCTTTATATCTTCTTTCGTAATCATCAACAGCTTCCGTATTTGTATGAATGAAAACAATTATCAATTTCATTTTTAGCTGCATTCCACAACTCTTCGGAGCAATTCTCCCACTTAAAATCAAACTTATTTGTCTCCTCTGGATAATAATTATAATCACTGTCACCATCACCGGGAATAAACCCAAGTGAAGCAAGTTTCCGTACAATATCAACTGTCACTTTAGACATATCAACATTACACACAAACAAGACATCATGTTCACATGCGGTCGGATATTTATTATCAGGATTCTTCAGACATTGCTTTAGAATATTCAGTGCTTCAATCAATTCATCCATAATTTATATTCTTTTTGGTTTATTGTTTTTTATATCTCTTTCTTTAAGTGCTTCTGAGTCTTCATGGAAGAATTGATTGTAACCAGTGTCAAGTTCATATATAGTGTCAAGCAAAGCATCATATTCTTTATGTTTCTTGGATATATGAGCATTTAACAATTTTTTCAGTTCTTTCTCACATTCTTCTCTTGTTGTATAATAGTATTTTTCTTTGATATAATCATAGAAATTATAATCTTTTGAATCATCAATATAATGTTCTTGAGGTAATTTCAATTCAAACTTGGAATTATCTCCAACCAGAACTATACCTACAATTTTCCCAGTTATGTACTGCACTAATTGACTTATAGTGTATTCAATAATCTTCAATGGACATTTTTCTGGATTATTGATGAATCTTGTCAAATTGTGATGATATATCTTATCTCCGGATACTATTTCTTTAGACTGCATAATTTACTTGTTTAAAATCTCCTCACGCTTTTTCTCAAGAGATGCTATTTTCTTTTTATATTCTTCAATTTGCTTGTCAATGAGAGTTGCTTTCTTTGCTTTACATACTCGTTTGTATGACTCTTCTGAATCATCATCAAGCCAGTCTAATGACATTCTTGGATATGATATTTTTTCAAACCCATCACATTTTGCAGAAAATCCTATACTGGTTCCGGTCATTCCACAATAACTTTCTATGTTGCAATCATACGGAGTGTAATATGAGTCCCAGCCCATTTCACTGAGGACTTCAAAATCACTTGCAATCTTATAATGATATACTATTACAGGAGCGCATATCTTGATAAGTTCTTTTTCTGCATCCGGATTAGTACCTATATCTCCTATCAGTCTGAGGACTGACTGTTTCTTATTCTCAGTTTCCATAATTTATTCCGGTCTTTTATTGTATTTGTATGGCATTCCGTTGATTTCAATTATATTGGTTTGAAAAATTACCGGATCTCTATTTACTTTCTTCGGTGTACCGTCTTTCTTGACTTCTATTCTGGTATATTTCATTGAGCAGGTTATAGAGTTATAGTTACTACTCATTTCAATCCTCTCTACTTTGATGGAATGATAGTGATCAGTAACTATATCACCCGGTTTGACTGGATTGTTCTCATTAGCATAACGGTGCTTGATATCAAACATACGTTTCTCATGTTCTTTTTCTTCTTGTTGAAGAAGTTGTTCTAATTCTGAATATGTCATATGTCATTGTTATTTAAATATTGTTGTATCCAGTGAACTCAGTGTCTGAGTAATCATTCACAAAGTCCTCATATGATATGTTTTGTGTGTCATAGCATTCAAAAACTCCTTCATCATCATAACTCCACATTTCAATCTGAATCATATTGGGATTTTGATGTGAGAATACGTTTCCGTATTCATCAGTCAATGAGCCGTGGAATCTGTTTGACATCAGCCATAGCAATGCTGACTGTGAATCTTTGTTAAACCTGACCATCCTTTTGTTATCTGCCATAAATTATACAATACTTAAAAGTTTATGTTGCAAAGATAATAATAAAAAACTGAACTACAAAAAGAACTATCCCAACAGCATTAGTTATTAGGATAGTTTAACTTATAATTTCTCTCTAAGTACCTTATCAGCAGTTTCAAATGCTTCTTTAATTCTCATTCTTGACTCTTCAGAATCAGTCTCATTCAAGAGTTTGTTCTTGTAATACAACAGTGATTCAATAGCAGATTTGTATATTAACTTCTTATCTACATCATGTTCATTCAAGTTCTCAATCCTAAGTTTTTCCTGATTCCATTTGTAACCCGCTTCATATATTTTCTTGAAGAATATGATTCTCTCTTCTTGTGTAGCAGGTCTGATATCTTGTTTATTGTGGAAGTTTCCTGAGAAATGAGTTCCGAGATAGATTCCGTTATCGGGATAATTTGAATTATATCCTATATAACCCACACAAGCATCTTTATTTCCCTTTGAAATCCACAGCAGTTTTCCTCCATTTGGATAACACAACACATTACCAGGGTTTGTCAATCTCAGTTTCCACGGTTTGAAAGACTGTTCTACAGATGTATAGTCGAGAGTTATGATTCCATCAGTAGTCATCAGTCTGTATTCTTTGGAATTTTTGATGACTGCAACTACCTGAACTGTATTATGCTGTTTGTTGATAATCCAGTCACCTACTTTGAACCACGGAGAGTTTCTAATCAGTTTGTTCAGTTTTGAGTCATAGTGATAACCTGCTTCATCAAGTTTGATGTTGAATAGTTTCTTTTCATCATCAGTAGCATATCTACTATATCTGGCAAATATGAAGTCATCTTGATTATAGTCCATTCCTAACATTTCATCATCATTAATCCTATATGCACAGAATGATGATGAATACATGTCACCGTCACACTTGAACAATCGTTTGAATATATAAATGATTGGAACTCCACCAGGAGATTTATTATAAAGTATATCACCCGGTTTCAGATTATTATAATATTCACTCCTATCTTCCATAGTTCAGTCGGAATCAATCATCTTATAACAAGTTTCCTGATGAATTTTCGTAGCAAAGAGATTGATTGTATCATATATGTCTTTTGGTTGTATATCAGCGCTCTTTTCTTTTGCTATATTAACTATTTCAATGACAGTCTCATCAATCAATTTCTGATAGCTTTCACTCCAGCTGCTGTATCCTCTATATTTCTCCATAGTTTATAATTTGTTTGTTGATTCGATAACTTTATGGTCTTTAATAGTGATTTTCCATTCAACTGGAAGAATATTCAAAATGCCATATTTAACTTTATATTTCTTTCCGTTAGTTGTGAAGTATGAACCCCATAATGAGCCAAAATATGTTCCGTCTTCAAGAGTTTCAACTGGCTCTTCAGTTCCGTCAACTTCTTTTTCATTATCTTTATTCTGTTTTGACTGCACCATTTTGTGGTTCTTTATTTCAATAATCCAGTTAGATGTTCCTCTGATACCGTCTTGTGATTTGAACTTAATTCCGTGCATATCGAAACAATACCCAGATAAAATACCATAATAAACTCCATCCGGTAATGTTTCAACTTCAGGCATACTGTCATACATAGAAGATTCATTCAATGATTTTGAATCAGACAGTTTCTTTTTGTTGTTTATGAACTCTACTACAACTTTGTCAAGGACTTCTCCAAATACATATGCACAACCTTCAGAATATTTCTTGAACCGTTTATCAGCAATTTTATAAGGGTTTTCAATACACATTTCAAATGCTTCTTTCCCGCATCCGACTATATGAGTCAGAAGATAATTCCATGAATCATCAGACAGGAACTCACTCCATTTCTCTGCTACATAATTCCAGACATGGTTCTTGTCTTTCTTTTTGTTGTCTTCTTCCTCACAGACTTTATACAGTCTATCAACCATTTCATCAAACTTGTCACCAGCATCTTTAATCTCACCGGCATTATCTACAACAGAAAATATTCTTTTTGCTACAGCATTGGATTTATAGTCTTTTTTATTTTCCCAATCTATAACATCTATAATTTTCCAAAACTTATCTTCTGAAATCATATTTAAAAATTAAAATTAAATTTGAATAATTTCGGAACAGACTGTACTTCACTTTCCCTATCAAATCAATCGAATTTTTCCTTTTAATAAAGACCTTTTTAAACACAATCCCTCCTATTTTATTATATGCGCCCCCCAGACTTTAGTTTACGTTTTTTCAAAAAATTCTTTTCTTTGCATTCATAATTTCTTCTGTAGATGCAATATGGAATAGTTTCTTGCATGCTTCATCAGCATCATCGGGGAACTTCTTCCATCTTAAATCTCCGTTACAGATATAGTCAGGGAAATTACCATTTATATACAATCTGGTAGAGTCGTCATCGTCTCTTATTTCTGCTAACCGAACAAATAGTTCATAGTCAAGACCGCAGTTTATGAATTCTTTTGTTCTTTGAAAAAGTGATTTACTTCCTTCGAAGTTTTTGTTTAGTTTTTGAAGGATTTCTTCATCCGTCGGATTGTTACTCAGACAAAGTGAACCGAATGAGAATTTACCATCTGTTAAAGTGATACAGTGATTCATAGTTGCCATTTCACAGACTTGCCACGGTGTTTCTTCAATGTAGTAGTTTTGGTAGCCGAGTGTGTGTAGGTAGAACAAAATACCTATATTAGCCATATCATCTTTGACATAGACTTTCAGGTTATATACTCCGTGTTCCATCATTTCTTCATTCGGCATTCTAAGCCACTCACCCAAGTCGTTAGTGTCATACATGAAATTGAAATTATCTTTAGCCATATGTGATTATGATTTATTTTGAGTGCAAAGATAGTGATAAAATATGAACTGTGAATAACAAGTTAATGAAATTTAGGAAAAAAGAAATGGGAACACCACAATTATTAGTGATGTTCCCGGTTATAGTCAAATCTAAAAATAACTGTTAGACAGTATGTTTCTCGATTCGGATAGTGCAGTATTTGTCACTGGAATTAATCTCTTTGAAGTCATAAAGAAGTTCTCCGTTTGGTGACAGTTTATCGCCGAAGTGATTCATAATAGTCTGCTGGAATGCAGAGCCATTAATGCCGTATGTGGATGCATTGTGGACAGTTCCTTTGCCGCGGCTACCGCAATATGAGCGGCACATCAGTCGTGAGTTGGTCGGATGACCCTTTGGTGCGAATGTGGGCTTCTGTTCATACTGGAATGTCATAAACAGCTGCTTGTCCTCTGTCTCGGTGATAGTCACGTTGGTCAGTTTGTTCTCAACCATACGAGATGCGAAGTCCCGGCTGATGACCATCGGACCGATATTGACACCATCTTTCATCATACGCATACGAATCATATTGCTGTCATGCTTGATGCGTGAGAAACTGCGGTATGACATACCAGATACAGCCTTACGGTTGATGATGCGGTTCTCTGGAATCTCTTTAGTTGCTTTCTTCTGCATCATTGGTCCGCGCTTGCCGTCCTTAGCACGGTATTCATGCTTTTTTGGCTGCTGAGAAGACTGTGTGTTCTTGTCTATTACAGCAATCTCAGACTTCTTCTGTTCAATGAGATTGAATGCTACAATGAGGTCATGTGGGAGTCTGTCCAGATTGATGAGACCAGTCCATCGTCCGGGATGCATCTTCTTGAGTTGTTTTGTCTCTGCAAATGATGCAGTCACGCGTGCAGTCGGAGACACATTCAGCTTAACGAACACCTGATCATGAGACATAATAAGAACGTCTCTACGGCACTCTTGTGCCTCAAGCTTCATATCACACTTGCCGTTGTGAAGAATTTCATTGACGGCCTTTTTAATGCGGTCACGGACAGCATACGGGTCAAATGATAGGAACTGGTTTTCTGTGATAACCGTGGTCTCTGTTGCTGGTGATACGGATTTAGCCAGTTCATCAGCAACTGAAGGCTGTAACATACCTATCAATTTTGGCATAAATCCAGCAAAGTTCTCTACCAGACGACCGAAGAATACGTCAGCAAGACGACGGACTTCAGCGTCAGTTGTGTTGATCACTGATGTTGCATTGACTTTAGTAGCCAGTGTCTGAGCAAGTTTCTCAATGCTCTCTTGTGAGAAAATGATTTCGTTCATGACAGTTTTATTTTAGAATTTGACATTTTGTTTTTGACTCTGCAAAATTATGAACTATTTTTCATATAAACAAATTATTTTGGAAAATGTTAGATAATTTTGGACTTGTTAGGAAATTGATATATATCTACATCTTCAGATTAAAATAAATTAAATATTATAGGAAAGTTTTGAAGATTCAAGAAGAAATATTATCTTTGCAGCAGTTTAATATATAAGAGAAATATACAAAGTGAGATATGTTAAAGGATTATTATACATTTAGGGAAATAATCAATGGAGATGATTCTATTGGTGAGATATATGTTATCTATGAAGATAAGCCATTGCATTATTATATGATGAAGAGTCGTCTCTACAACATATTTGAGGATGTTATGTTCAAGAAAGAGACTATTGAAGTTCCAGAAGACAAACTTGATACATATGGTTATCACGGATACCATAACGGAATCAAATGTCTGGTAACTACTTGTAGGTCGGACGTTTCTATGTATCTAAGAAAAGTTCTTCAGATGCTGAATCCTCGTAAGAGTTCTATCAAAGACAGATTTGACTACTGGTTTCCTGTCTGTGACAGATATGATGACTATTGTGATCCGTATGCAACATATGAGTATTATCCGTGGAGAAATAACAAATCAAAATATAATTATGAGTTGGAGTAAAGAAACTATATAGAGATTCAAAAATCATCAATGTTGTGGCACATGCAAGCATTGTCTTGATGTTCTTGATGAATATTACAAGGATTTGAGTACTGCTGGATTGATGAGACCATGTGAGATGAATCAGAGTTTTGAAGAAGTCTGGTTGAATAGTGGTAAATGTGACAGTTATGAAGACTCTGATGAATTTGATTTAGTTTGTAAGATAATGTAATTTTTGTATATCATTAAGTTCTTTTTGTACTTTTCGTACGAACTTTCTGAAACGGAAACTGTACATATTTCACATTTGATTTCCGTGACAAAAATCTCAAACCATCCTTATTTTTGAATAGTTCTTCCGTTCCGCCGATGCGATACGGAATGTTCTATTCCTTCAATACACAATACAGTTCATACAGGTCCGAGATGTCAGTCATATGCTTCGACTCTCTGCCATTTCTGGCAGAGAATGTCCTGAATGCTTCCAACGCTTCGGAGATAGACTCTTTGAAGTCATCCCAGACCGGTTTGATTATATTATGTTTTTCTGCTTTAGTCTTCTCTATGTACTGGGCGTTCAACTCATATGCCCTACGTCCGATTTCCATCGAGGCGTTCACCGGGTCGGTGAACCCTTCCTTACGGAAAATAATGTTTCCGTATATGGAACTGTACTTAGCCTCAACTTCAATGAACTTGATTCCGTACATAGATGTATATTTAGACAAATTGTTCCTGAACTTATCCCTAATCCACAGGTTCCTGCACAAAGCATTCTGCTTTGTGCCATAACCCATATCCAGTTCATTGAACTTCAGTTTCTCAAGAGAGAATATAGAACACTTCCAGTACAGTGCCTTGGACATCAGGTTGTTTGATATCTCAAACACCTCGTGTGTTCTCTTGTTAGTGTTCTTTTCACGTCTGATATCATCAGACGGTATATCCTGTCCGTTCATTGAGAACCACTCATCATTGATGTCCTTCATTGAATAGACTCCGGTTGCAATTACTCTGTACTCTGAAGAAGACTTCCATTCAATCACACTCCATCCCAGATAGTTCGGGTTCATGTCTATTGACATGACCCGGTTGGCTATTCTTTTGTAGTTGGCTCTTGCTTTGTTATAGTCTTCCTCATCATAGGATATACAGATTTCCGAACCGGAAATCGTATATGTGAGAGCAATCTGGTTATTCTGCTGCATTACATATAAGTCTTTCAGAATCTGCTTGTAGTTCTTGTTGCAGTCTTTTATCTTCAGAAGCATCGGATGTGACTTCGTTTTCCTGATTCTGTCGAAGCAGACTTCGACAGTCTCCAAATCAGACATCAGCCTTATGAAGCGGTTTCCCCAGTGAAGAGTCTCACCGATTATGTATATGCTGTTAAGTCTTGCTTCCTGAAGTTCTTCCTTAGTGACTATATACTTTGCTTTACACTCGACTCCGTTACGGAGTTTCCACTGATGCGAGACATAATCTCGCATCAACTTCACAGAACCGTCAACGTTAGTGTATTTCTTGTTGTCTATTGCAGTTATCTGTGACTGCTTTCTGCTTATTTTGTTCTTCAGTCGGCTAATACGGTGCGTATTAGCTTTCTGAGTTTTCTTTATCTTCTTGTTAAGAGACTCAATCTGCTTGACAAGAACGGCTCTCCGTTCTTGGTCAATCTTCTTCAGTTCATTGTTTGACTTCACTGCTGAGTATGCTTTCACAATCATACACTGCATCATATATGAATTGATTAACTCAACATTGTTGAGTTTGCTGAAAGTATTGACAAGGACTGAGCCTTTCTTCTGGTACTCGAACTGAGACTTCAGTTCGGGTTCATTCTTTAATATATTATAGAAAACCCTTGAGCATGACGTAAACTGGCGGCGGTAGTTGTTGAACAACTCCGCTGTCTTTTCGTCAGTCTCATATTTTAGAACTATAGTATTCATATCCGGTTTTCTATTTATTATATATAAGTCTCTTTTAATTATTTATCTCAGAACAAAACAGAGAAAATACAATTTTCTCTGAAATATTACTTTTGGAACATATTTAGAGACATTTGGGACATCATTTCTTAAAAAAACTAAAAATAGCCACAAATATTTGTCAATTCAAAAAATTATAATTAACTTTGCAGTAAATATCAAGAATTATAAGAATAAAAAGAATGCTTAGATGTATAATATGTAGAATGGGTTAATGGTATGGAACAGAAAAAATTAGTTAAAGATTTAGTTGCAGATTTACTGAAGTTGGATCAGGAAAAACCAATATGGATTCTTTATGACTGTTGCTATGCTTTGATTCCGGAAGTTACTGAAGCAACCGGTGAAGAGATTCCGGATGATATTGAGAAAGGTGACTATAAGATAGATGCTTGGTGATATGGATATTAAAGAAAGAATTACAAATATCAAAAATATATTACCATATTGTAGTCATTGGAGCAATGAGGTTATGATTGTTGATGAAGAACTTGGTAGGTTTTTCTCTAAGTTTTTTACTGAAGATGACAGGTTTGAGACACCGGAACATGATCATACATATGTGAAAATATGGGAAGACTATACTGGTTATGGTTGTGATCCGCAAGATTATCAGGAAATAAGAATTAGTTATAGGTATCATTATGACAGAAGTGATGGAGAAGATTGGGTAAGTTATCATTTTGAAGAGCCTATAAAGTATAAATATGATTTTCTTGAGCCGAAAGCGAAGATTAAGTTTGAAGAGATTCCTGACAAAATATGGAAAATAATTCAAGACCAGTTGTATGAAAATGCAATTGGAAATGTGAACAAAGAACTTGAAAGTGCAAAAAAATCTTTTGAATATTGGCAAGAAAAGAAAAATTCATTTGATAAAAAACTGAAATTATATGAGGAAATTGGAGAAAATGATGAATAATCCAGTTGTTCAGATGCTGAATGCTAAATACGGAATAGGCTTGGACTATGCATACAAAATATATGTGACATATGGTGACAGCAAGACAGCACATGAGTTTGCAGAGTGGATTATGAAACAGAAAAAAGACGGAAATGTGTTATCAGAAGATTTTGATGATGTCTGTTTGAGTTTTTCTCTTGATAATAAATGAAGTTATGATGATAGATAATGAAGTTTTAGCAAGAATCATTGATAGTG
>JAEEGL014772285.1_pt1 | contig 14271 bp, 15 predicted proteins | sample 9134231 | NCBI WGS metagenome assembly JAEEGL01 (sample SAMN16246548, study PRJNA631951) | gut metagenome | biome: gut microbiome; feature: rumen; material: fiber-attached | host: Bos | place: Iran: Karaj | collected 2018-10 | reverse complement strand
TGGGTTCACACCCCCCTCAAAAATTCCACAAAAATTAAAAATGTGTGGTGGAATTGATTCTGTAACCGTTCTGTAACATTTCACGCGCAAACTGTAATCAAACTGTAACTAGCTGTAACCTCTTGTTACTTTTGTTTGTGCATATTGCCCTACTCAATTATAAGTAGTTGTTACCATTTTGTAACAATTATTACAATTTGTAACCATTTACCTTACACTTGTAACCATTCAGTAACCAAATGTAATTATATTGTATCCACATTGTAACCACATTGTAACTCCTAGTTCATAAGGAGTTCACATTTCGGCATTATAATGGGAACCATAGAAGGTGGGGAACTAGACCCACAAGTCAACATAGTGGAATCAATTCCACCCACAATAACAGGAGGTATTACAATGAACACCAACACCAACAACGTCAAGGCCATTGCTATTCTTGACAAAGCCCCCGTGTTCAAGTCTGAGGAACTGAACAAGGCTACCGCTACCATCTTCGACGCCGTCAACCGCTACAACGCTACCGCAAGCGAGACCCGCAAGGCTGTTGCAATTGAGCTTTACCACATTGAGAAAGGCAAGCTCTACAAGGACGATGGTCACAAATCCCTTGCTGACTATGCCGCGACTATCGGCCTTGACAAGTCTCTTGCTCATAAGCTTGAGAACGCAGGGCGTTTGCTTGACAGTGAGAATGAGACTATCCGCAACTATGCCGCGACCGCCGATTATAGCAAGTTAGCCATTCTCGCCAGTGCTGACGAGAAGGAAGTCCAGCAGGCTATTGAATCTGGCGAAATCACATCCGATACCACACAAGCACAGGTCAAGGAATGGAAAGCTTCCAAGAAGCCCGCGAAAGCTACCGTTCTCCCTAATTATGAACTGGACTTCACCGTCTATTCAAAGAAGGGCATGGAGAGCGTCCACTATGATTCCACTATCCTTGAAGATGTGGAGGAATTTGCAGATTGCTCTTGGGGCAAGGTCAAGACCGCCGACGGAACTGTCGTTGTTGTCGGTCTCCGTGCTGACGGCGCCATGGTCCGTATCATCAAGCAGGAGAAGGTGAAGCCCGTAAAGAAGGACCGCCCCCGCCCCGGTACGCAGTTTGACCCGTCTTGTCTGACTGACGAAATGCTCGCCGCCGCCATGGCTGAACTTGCCCGCCGTCAGCAGATTGAAGCGGAAGCGGACAAGGAATGGGAGGAAGGGGAATAATCCCCTTCCGCCCCTCTTTTGTCCATTTACTTTAGCGCGCTGAATCGTTATCTGTTTATCTGACTAAAGCGTTATTGCGTTACATTGGATCCTGTATCGGTCAGTGGATTCAATTCTACCCGGCCATGCCGGGACACAGGCTGGGAGCAGCTCGTCCTCCTGGGGTTGCGGAATGGATTCCACTGGCCCATAGAGGTCCCAATATTTTAAGGGTTCTCGAAAAAAATTCAAGTCCCGGAAAAAATTCACAAGGAGGAAAGAAAAATGGCAAATTCTTATGCGGGTAATAAGCTGAAAAAAGAGGGTATGGAAGTCATGATAAGTGGGTTACTGTATGACCTTACTTTCAAGTGCAGGGCCAGTGAGTGCCTGGACTTGGCTCTCCATTTCAAAAAATTTCTGCTCCAGCTCGACCAGATGCTCGACGATGATATGATTCTGGAAATCAAGGAATCAATCGCAGAAATTCTCCCGTAAAAAATCAAACCCTGATAGGGCTGGTCAGTGGAATACAAATCCACTGGTCGGTCCAAATGAGGGCTTGGACCTCGAAAAAATTCAAGGAGGAAAAAATCATGGCAAACAATTTTAGAGACGTAGCTGTAAAAACTTTGTCGCTGTCTGAGCTGATGGCGGGCAGAGAACAGCTCAAGACTGAGGACCTCATTGGTGAAACTCTTACCATCATCGCGTTCGATTTCGCTACCATCACCGACAAGGGTGAGGAAAAAACCTTCCCCGTGGTCCTGTTCAAAGAGCGCCCCGGCTACTACTACAACGGCGGCACCCTGCTCCAGAAACTCTGCATCGCCTGGGCAGCTATGTATGATGGCGATGTGGATTCTGCTTCCGATGAACTGGAAAAAAGCGGTGGCGTCGAAATCAAGTTCAGAAGCACCAAAACCAAGTCTGGTAATAATCTCACGTCCGTTGATGTTATCTGACCTGACCGTATAAGTTAGGGCCGGGGTTAATTCCTCGGCCCTATTCTTATAAGTAGAATCCGATTCCACTGAAAGGGGTTGAGTAAATGGCACGTTTTTTGAAAAAAGCATTTCTTGCCATGGAAGCAGCAGAGCTGGGAAAGCTGAAGTTATTTGAGGCTAGGGATTTACTCAGAAAAGCAAGGGCCGCGTACGAAAAACAGGAAAAGACCTTCGCAAAATACGAAGATAGTGTATGGTCACCTTCGATAGATAAGATGCGCGATTATTATGAGGATGTTGGAAAAAATCCGATTTCTAAAATGCGTTTATCTAAAGTTCAGAACGAATTATTTAGGCTCCAGGATTTCTTTGGTTCAGAAACTTCTACTGTCCCCGGAGCCAGGAGAGTAATGTTAGAGCAAGATATTAGAATTTTCGGCACCAGCGAAAAAACCGGTAAACCCAAAAAGAGAATGTCATTAGAGCAAAGAACAGATTTCTGGGCCGCTTATAATGAGTTCATTAACATGGAAAAAGAATCTTATGTTAGAAACATGGGTTCTAATACAATCCAAACTTTTCTTGGACAAATTATTCTTGAAAAGGATAAAAAAGGAAGAGATTTTAATGGATTCGATTATTCTGATTTCAAAGAACTCAAGCGTAGGATTGAAGTCGACCGCGAACGCGAGGAGTGGGAAATGAGCAATTATGAAAGTGGAGACAGCGAAGTTCTCTCCGGAAAGCGGTCTTATTGAAAGGACTGAGTTTCTAAGAAAAATAGCTTCTGTAAATCTCCCCATAATGACAAACAACAAAAAAATTTCTTTCTATGATGTACCAGCGGCCTTCGATATTGAAACATCATCGTTTTACTATCAAGGCGAAAAACACGCTACAATGTATATATGGCAGTTCGGTATATTAAATTGGGTTACTTACGGTAGAACTTGGGACGAGTTCATCGGGTTTATGTGCGTTCTATCTCAAATTCTTGGACTTGATGAAGATATGCGATTAGTTATATATGTACATAACCTAGCATATGAATGGCAGTTTATCCGTAAGTTGATAAAGTGGGACAAAGTTTTTCTGCTAGAAGAGCGTAAACCAGTGTATGCAATATGGGGAGGATTCGAGTTCAGATGCTCTTTGAAACTTTCCTCAAAATCGCTTGCGAAAGTAGGAGAGGATTTAGTAAAATACAAAGAGTTCAAGAAAACAGGAGACCTTGACTATCGGTTGAATAGATTCCACTCAACTCCCCTATCGGATAAGGAGTTAGGATACTGCGAAGCTGATATTAGGGTTCTACTAGCGTATATACAAGAGAAGATTGAATCAGATGGTTCAATCTGCTATATACCACTAACAAACACCGGATATGTGAGAAACTATTGTAGGAAGGAGTGTTTCAAGAAGTACAAGAGATATCGACGCCTAATGTCAGAATTGACTTTAGAAGCCGAAGAGTATGCTCAACTTAAAAGAGGATTTGCGGGAGGATTCACTCACGCATCCGCTAAATACGTTGCAAGTGGGAAGGAAGAACCGCTATGTGAGGTAGGGTCATTTGATTTCACTTCATCTTATCCAGCAGTTATGTTGACAGAGAAATTCCCCATGTCTAAAGGGAGGGTTGTAGAAAAGATAGATAACTGGAATCAATTCCACTATTATCTCCACAACTATTGTTGCTTGTTTGACATAACACTATATAATGTAAGACCTAAGGTTGATTATGACCACCCCATTTCCGTTAGTAAGTTGATACTACCTTCTGATAAAATCAAGAGGAAGAAAATACTTGACGGCATAAGACAAGATAATGGTAGAGTTGTAACTGCCGAGGTTATGACAACTACAATGACAGAGCAGGACTGGTTCACTTTCTGCGATTTTTATGACTTTGGTGATCGAGATACAGAAGAGCCTGATTATATTATTCATAAATTCAGAATATACGACAAAGGTTATCTGCCTAAAGAGTTCTACAGGTCAATTCTTGAGTTGTATAAGAGAAAAACAGTCCTTAAAGATGTTGATGGCGAAGAAATCAATTATATGATTTCAAAGAATATGCTAAACGCAGCGTATGGTATGATAGTCACAGATATTGTTAGAGATATTCTTGAATACGATTGCGATTCTAGTGAGTATATGCCAAAGACAAAACCAGATCTCCAGGAAGCCATAGATAAATATAATGAATCGAAGAAACGATTCTTATTTTATCCGTGGGGAGTTTGGGTAACTGCATACAGCAGAAGGAATTTGTTCACGGGAATTTTAGCGTGCGGAAATGATTATATCTATTCAGACACAGATAGCATCAAGATATTAAATCCAGATAAACATATGGATTATATAGAATGGTACAATCAAAGGGTGACTGAGAAGGTAAAACGAGCTGCTGATTTCTTTAGAATTGATTCCACTGAATATGCTCCCAAGAATAGAAAGGGAGTGCCCAAGCCAATCGGTATCTGGGAGTTTGAGGGCGTTTACAAGAGATTCAAAACACTGGGAGCAAAGAGATATCTAATTGAAAGAGAAAATGGTTCATTTATACTCACGGTAGCTGGCGTAAACAAGAAGATGGCCTGCAATTATCTAGTAGAGCATTTTGAAAATCCGTTTGATGGGTTCACTCATAATCTATGTGTTCCCAGTGATTACTCAGGGCGACTCACTCTGACATATAAGGATGATGGTTGTGACGGTGTAATGATAGATTATCTTGGTAATAGATGTGAGTACCATGAGAAATCGTATATTCATATGGAGCCGTCAGACTACAATCTAACTATGTCAGATAGATACCGAGATTTCCTTAATTATATGTATGGTATTAAGGAGGACAGTTGGTAATGGATTCCATTCCACTGTCCTCCGGAAAGGAGATAATGATGCCTAAAAAGCCACTTCCAGTTAGCACCAATAATTATATGGTTTTCTGGATTGACGGCAATATTCCCCATTGGGTTGAGTTTCTCGATAGGGAACCTGCTGTTAAGTATTATCGACAGATAAGGAAGAGATACACAACTACTCGTTTATATAGGATGGTGATTGACAGTGTTGAGAAAGTTTGAGTTCTACAATATCCGTAAACTGCTGAAGGATTACCCTGATGCTTATTACTATGTGGTGTTTGGTGAGCGCAGTAACGGTAAGACCTACTCAGCCCTTGACTATGCTCTTGAACGCTACAAGAAGAATGGCGAACAGTTTGCCTATGTTAGAAGATGGGGAGAAGATATTCGCAAGAAGAATCTTTCAAATCTCTTCTCAGGGCACGCCGAGAATGGCCGCATATCGACAATATTTGAAGATGAGTGGAATCAAATCTACTATGGCTCCTCCAGATTCTATCTTGAGAAAACTACGGATAAAGGGGAGATTATAAGAAGTGAGGAGAACTGCGGTTTTGCATTTGACTTGAACTCTATGGAACATTACAAGTCAACTTCTTTCCCCAAGATTACTACAATCATCTTCGACGAATTCATGTCTAGAAACGGCTATCTGCCTAACGAGTGGGTCCTCTTTGCAAATACTCTGAGTACCATAATCCGCCACCGTGATAACGTAAAGATTATCATGCTGGGGAATACCGTCAATAAGTATTGCCCTTACTTCGGGGAAATGGGTCTCAACCACATTAAGGACCAGAGGCCAGGGACAGTAGATGTTTACCATTATGGTGACAGCGGGCTAACTGTTGTAGCAGAGTATACAGGTACTTCGCTTAAACACGGTGGAAAAGCGTCTGATGTATACTTCTCCTTTGACAACCCCGAACTGAAAATGATAACTGGCGGGGCTTGGGAGATTGCCATTTACCCACATCTTGAAGTAAAATATAGACCCGCAGACGTTATAGCTAATTTCTTCATACAGTTTGAGGAAGAATTGCTACACGGGGAGGTGGTTTCTTTAGAAACAGGACCCTTTATTTTCATACACAGGAAAACCACTCCAATAAAAGATGAAAGTGCAGACATAGTTTATACAACCCAGCCAGATGTTAGGTGGAATTATAGAATGTGCTTAACCAAACACAGTGATAAATTATCTTTATTCATCATTAAGTGTATTCGGGAGAACAAAATATTCTATTCTACAAACGAGGTGGGGGAGGTGTTTAGAAACTATGTCATGTGGTCGGATTCGTTCAGTATTAAGAATTAAGTGGAAGCAATTCCACTTTAGAATTTGGCTATGGCTTTCCTCATATTATTGGTGCGATGGCGTGTGTTTCTTCTGCGACCAGTGGGAAGAATGTAGTAGAGAATTTGATGAATAATTTAAGCCCCGGGTGGAATTGAATCCACTCGGGGCTTGTTATTACTTTGGAATTTTGATTAGGTCACCAGGCCTGATTGTTATTGTGGTCATTTTATTGAATCTCATGAGGTCCATATATTTAGCACCACTCCCCATTTCACGAGAAGCAATTCCCCACAAAGTATCGCCGGTTTTGACAGTATAAGTGTAGTAGGTGTTCTGTTCTGATGTATCCAACGATGCCGTGACTACAGATGCTAACGTAGGAAGTCTATAATACAGCCAATCTCCAGGGCACGCCTTAGCGGCGAACCATCTATGAACGGTGAGAACCATTTCATCTGGCTTGGGATTGTACGACAGCGCTGTGTTCTTGTCAGGGAACCAAAGTAATTTTTTCTTTCCATTTCTCTTGCATATGTCTGCACAAAGGGTAATTAGTGACTGCCATACAGCATTGGTCATTTTATATGGATGTATGGCATCAGATGCACACTCAATGGTGACAGCTCTCTGGTCGTTAGCGTTTGAAGAACTACACCAACTTCTCTTACCCTCGTCAACGCACAATGCAATATCACCGTTAAAGCCGATTGCATAGTTGCATGATGCTTTTCTTGAACGCGGTTTGAATCCGTTGCAGATTGACTCTGCCGTAGCTTGACCTACAACACAGTGGGGAGTGATTCTGTCAATAGGCATTTTTCTGGCTCCGCTGTTGTTGGGTGATGGAATATACTTGGTGGCAAGCGGAGAGTTACTCATGACCGGTCACCACCAATATCGTCCATCTTTTGCATGAGTTTCGTCAGAGTTTGCGTAACTTCTTTCATGGTATCTGTGAACTCCTTCATGGTGGTGTTCACATACTTCCACAGGAACATAACACAAACAATCGGAAAACCTACGCTTGAAATGAGCTGAACACCCTCTTGCATGATAGTGGAATCCATTGTACTACCTCCTTTAACCACCGGCAACTGCCAGAATAAAACAGTAATTGGAAAACCCTGATGGGAACGGCTCTGTTAAAATGAATGGGTCTTGATATGCAACAAGACTACCATCATTTATATACAGGTTGTATGTGTTGCCACTTTCTGCGCGTTTTACTATGGCCTTATTCGCTTTTATCTGCGACGCAAACGATTTGAGAACGTCCACATGACACTGTATACGCCATAAGTTTGTCCTTACGGATTCTATATTGCGAATGTAATATGAACGTCCAAACGCAGAAATAGTGCAATAGTTAATTGCGCGTACATCAAAATTCGGTATTGAGGAAGTGTCGAACACAATGATAGGGTCTATGATACTGCAATCACTTCTAAGAGCACCATTAAGTGTATGCAGGTTGGTGATACTCTTGTCAATCTTGTTATTTTCTGAGTTATTGCGCTGTAAGACGAGAGTTAAATTGTAGGGGTTAATTCCCCAAATTGCGTACAGTGTGACCGTTTCCCCTGCTTGTGCCAAATTTGTTACAAGCTGACCATCAGCATACAAGACTTGTCCCGATGGGTTATCACTCCACCCACGGAAAATGTAGTTATCTTTTGTATACAAATTCAAGTCGAGGAAAAACGATGTATTGACATTCGCGGTCTGGTCTGTCATTGTACCCGTTCCGGTGTTGGCATCAAAATGAATCGTGTATTGTGTTGTCTCCCAAACAGCATACAGGGTGATAGTACCGTTTTCGGGGGCCAAATTATACACCTGTTGCCCGTTAGTATACACTACAGGGCCGCTTGGTGTTGTGGCCCATCCAATGAAGTTGTATGAAGTCCTTACATAAGAATTTAATGAAAGATTCACATTTTCATCACGGGGGGCTGTCTGTTCAGCCATAGAGCCAGAACCGCCATTTGCGTTATATATGATGGTGTATGTTTTAACTGTCGGGGTAGGTGGTGTGGGATTGTCTAATTCAATGTTGGCTAGCGAGTAAATCACCTCAAACATTGTTTCAGCAAAATCCCCTGTATTGGGTTTGTAAATGAGTTTGTTGGGCTGGTTATAGGTTATGCCAGCCGTCGGTGATGGGTGATTAGCCATATAAAAACCGGTTGACCCCAAATACCATGTAACCCCGTCTTTAACATATGGAGTATTAGCCACTTCCGTATGATTATTAGCTGTGAACCGCACAGCGTCCGGATCCGTTGACATGAGTAATGGGCCGGAATACGTACCTCCTGTGTACGGTATAACTACAGCAGGGGTGCTGTCCGTTTTGTTAAAACGTCTACCGTCAAACGTGCCTAAGTTCTCACCCGCTGTTTGTGTGATGTAAAGGCTATCACACGACCAGCCTAATCCAGTGTCTACTCTTGCCATTAGATTATAACCCCACTTTCAAGCAGATTTATAATTTCGTCACATTCTTCCTCAGTAGCAGTCATACCTTCTAAGTGCGTGACCGACATTTTATTGTATCCAGTCAATTCTCCAATTGTCTTTGTTATGAATGACGGATAACCGATGTACTTATTTTGATTTTCGGGGGTGCACATACGGGGAACTGTTAAAATCAAATACGGATATTGATTACCGAGTAACCCCGCAGAACCGCCAAACTCACCGGAACGGCTAATATCAGGCTTGACCATAGAAATAGCAGTATTAGCGACTTCTTCCACACCGCCCAAAATGTTTCCACTTCCTATGGCTTGCGTTATAGCTGATGCTGCATGAAGTATACCGACAGCACCATTTGTATATTGCCCATTGGTTACGGGACAAGCACAAGAACAGTTACCATTGAACGTATACAACACATGTGCATCTTTGCCTCTATTGGACACGCAACGCACTTCCACCACGCACGAACCTGAAAGAATATCAATCTTATATCTAATTTCAACACTTCCGTTCATGCAATCATCGGGGGAGAGAGGCACATATCCGATATAAGGAAGATACAACGTCAGTTTTGAATAGGGTGAAAAATCCAAATAGGCTCCCCATTTCGGGGAAATATTGATTTTACCACAGTTCAAATCAAAATACTGTTCTGTGCATCTTGGCATAGAAATGCCTGTAGAAATGTTACCCACTTTCAATTCTGCGGAAGTCGCGGCGGGGGCGGTAGGGGTGCATGGGATGATTGACAGTCCCAAAATTGCGCTCATTGGGTCAGCGACGATTTTTCTAAAATTTTCAATATCGAACGCGCCTGACCACATATAAGCGGCCAAATTTTTTAACTGTCCTGCATTGGGTTTGTATAGAGTAATGAAACCCGTGTCATACGCTCCAATGGCAGGAAGGGGAGAAAAGGGAATGTCTGTTGATTCAAAATCGAAATTACCATCACCGCCACCCGGTTCTGACGTCCCCCCTTCTTCATAAATATTAGCGTTTGCGTCAAGTATGTCCGTGATGGTAAGTTCTTCATAAACGGTATGGTCTAATGCACCTACTGTTCCCATGTATTCAAAGACCATTATATTGGCAACCGCTAAACCTTCTTTACTTATGATTCCGGGGTTTTCATTACCTTCATAGTAAATCCAAGGGACATTCCCGGATGTAAAATGTATGTATTTACCGGTAAATTTATTTCTAAACATGATAACCGGAGATACACGATATTTCCCGTATGACGTATAAAACGAGTTACCCCAACCGCCGAAATTCAATTCACCGTGTGGGGTATCAAAAAATGCGTTTGAGTAAAACCAGTCTGAACCTGTTGCAATTTCTTGAACCGCGTCAGCCAAACCCCCCATACAAGGAATATCGACTGTACCGAGCCACCACGGATTCAAGGGGTTAATGTCGGTAGTACCAACACCACACAACAGCGTGTAGCCCTTCATCATAGTCCCCATACCTTCCCGCACCGATTCCGAGAAGTGTATAACGTCCTGATAAGAGAGTGTGTGCTCTCCAATGTCCAAATCAAAAACAGCAATAGGTAAAACAGCATCCCCTATCTTTATTTTACTGTAGCTGTATGTGAACAGGTTAATTGAGTATTCAGCCATAACAAACCCTATTCTCCTTTCTAAAAACCTCCCCATACTACAAGCATGGGGAGGTTTTCTTGGTGGAATCAAATCCACTTATGCGACATAGAACACCACGAAGTTCTCGTTCAGGTCGTTGAAGTACCTTGCTTCCATCTTGTAGAAGTAGTTGGTGAAATCGGCCTTAGCGTTCCAATGGGTGTTGACATACCTCTTGTAGCAGTTCACACCCAGGGCGTCACGGTCGAAGATACAACCCAGAACACCAGTCACCTGCTGTTCGTGGCCGGAAGCGGTGGCAACGTTGATTTTACCGGTATTCGTGAAAGAATAATCGGTTCCACTACCCTGCCAGAAGGGAACGGTTTCAGCGTTGACGAGCTTGGTGTACTCGTCATGGAAGGTCTGGGACTGGAGGAACACATCGGCGGCTGCTCTGAACTCAGAGAGCATCACGATGTGCTGAAGGTCCTTGGGGGTGAAACGCTGCTTACCGCCGACGTTGAACAGAGTGGACATTCTCGTAAGACGGTCCACATGAAGAGCCATCTGATAGGCCGCGTAGCGAATGAACTCGGGATCGAGAATTGCCTGAGCCGCAGTCAGGCTCTTGCTGTACTGAGTGTTGAATCTGGAAAGGAGGTTGACGGCGCGAGTGCCGCCGGCGCCCGTAATTGCACTTCCCTGGAACTGAGAATACACGGTCTCTGCGACCATGTTGTTGATGGTACGCATGACCAGAGAATCGGTCTTGACGGTCATAGATTTATCCACCTCGTTGAAGAGCATGGATACGAAGCCATTGAGCTGGCCGGGGGAAGAGAAGGACTGTTCGACCTGCTTCTGAGTGATGGAACGGTCCACCTCAAAAGTGGTCATTTTGTTGAAGAACTTACTCTCCGCAGGGGGCTGGTAGAACACATTGGGGTCATAGGAGGCGCCGTCAGTCAGTTCCCAGGTCTCATTCTCCACAGCATCGGGCATCTCGCTGGAGATTTTCTGGAGAATGGAACCGTACTGCCAATCGTCCATAAGGACGGAGGGGGCAGAGCCACGGTAGGGACGGTTGACGAAAATTACCTTGCCGATGTGGTTCACCAGAGAACGAACGTAGGCATCGAAGGCATTTGCGTTGAAGATGGCCGTGCCAACATCAACGACATTGGAGAGGTCCTCCTGGAGAAGCTGCTCCTCACCGAGCAGTTCAGAGGTGGCATCATTCACGAACTGATATACCTGTTTAATTTCCATGGATATTTACTCCTTTCATTAGTGGAATTGATTGTACTTAGGAACCGGCGACCAGATTGATTACGGTCACGCCATCATCAGGCGCGATAACGACGCGGAAAACATGGCCGGTGGCGATGATCTGAGTGCCCTCATCCCAGGCAGCAACCGATACCGGGGAGCAGGGGGCGGAGGACATAACACAGTTGACAGCAAAAACAGGCTTACCTGTGGCGAGTGCCTCGACGGAACGGTCGTAGATTCCGTCAATGGTCTGTTCGGTAGAATCATTGAGGTTGAGACCTCCACAATCCACCATAATGTAACCAGAATTCATGTTTTTTCTCCTTTCAATGGATTTGATTATACTCTACAGGGGTCGTGAAAAGCAAGAGCCAACTCCCTGTCGAGGTCTGAAAAGATTTGCTCGAAGTAGTTCCAGAGCCAGAGTTCGCGTTCTTCCTGCATCAACTTCTGTGTTGTAGTAACGCCAATATTGCCATAACGATGCGTTGTTTCTGTCTCAGAAGCATCATGGTCAATAGTCTCTGTAACATCGTTCGTGTCCGTGAGATTTTTAGTCTGAGTGTCTGAGCCACTGTTGGTGACAGTTCTATCCCCAGATTTTTCGATGGAAGTAGAGTCCTCACCAGATTCAGCAACTCTAGTTGTACCACTCTCACCAATAGTTCTAGTATCGGTCCCGGAGTGTGCGGTTTGAGTTGTACCGCTCTCTCCGATACTTTCTCTATCAGTGGGGGCTGGGGAATCTACAGTATTAAACCCGAATCTAAACGTATTGTCACTTGTAGTTTTACCATGAGTGACTGTTTCATTCTCACCGTGCAAGAGGGCATCGGAGGTCTGCTTACCGTGAGTTGTTGTGTCTGTTTTACCGTATTCAACGGTTTCGTCCTCAGAATCACTGTACTCAGTAGATTCGATTCTACCATGGGCAAGAGTATCCGTGCCAGTTCTTCTCATGGTACCATCTGTCTCTTTAGTCTCATCTTTTGTTGCTTCGAGTTCGCGTTCCTCAGTAATGTCATAATTATTGAGGGGGTCATAGACAGCAACATTAGTGTCCCAAAGAGCCTTCCAGTTCCTGAAATACTTAGACACGATGATTTTGGCGATTGTCTCTCTCGAAGCTGATGGGACCTCACCATCCTCAAGAAGGACCTTTACCAGCGGGGAGCAAAACTTGGAGCCTGAATGATTACCGAAATAGGAAATGTCCAGAACGGAATTATCCACAGACTCCTCGTCTGCCCAGGGAAGTGTTGTTGCGTCGGCGAGATAAGTGAATATTCCCTCACCTTCCTTCCACCCAGTGAACACCTCCCGTAAAATAGGTTCCGGCTCAACATACGGGGTGAAAGGATTCAACCAAATGAAATCACTCATTTTCATCCCCTTCTTTCTCTTCTGGCTCTTCCGGCTCCTTCCCTTCAACAGAGCCGAGGGTAGCTTCCACATCAGCTTCCTTCTGTTCCTGCTCAGTATCCAACTCTTCCTGCTTGTTCTCCCATGCGGAGTTCTTCTTGACGGTAATGCTAGTTCCGTAAGTGGAATTGATTACACTAATCGCATCCTCACGGCAACGAAGCATATCATCAATAAGAGGGAGAAGAACATCTGTTGATGCTCTCAATTCCTCCTCAGAGAGATACTCGCGTTTCATATTGAAGTTGGCGTTCAGGCCAATTTCATTGAACCAAGAAGCCTTGAGATACTGTTGAAGCTCGATTAACTGAATAATGGAATTTGACCCCTGGACCGAAACATTGGTGACAGTGATACCCTCAAGAAAATCCTTATCACCAACGGCGACAATCTTGCCTTTCTCCAAGTTGTCATAGTAGGCATTTGCAGACGCAATCTGCTTATCTGTGTTGCCCACGATAAGAGTCTGCTGACGAGAATTGATTTGCGCCGACCGGATGGAAACATCATTCTCGGCCAGTTCTGTGGCGTATCGCGAACAAAGATAAAACAGCCCTCTCACGTTCGTGTCATTACGAATGAGAACACATTCTCCCTGGTCCGCCTGCTCACCAAATGGCGGGAGGTGATTGAGAATTTTGAGTGATGCTGAATAGCCAAGACCAGGATTGGCCACCACATACAGCGTGGGACGATAGTAAGGGTCTGGTGCTCCACCAAGCCCTCCTGGGAGTGCATAAAGATTGCCTTTCACCTTAGTGATGCAGACATGACCGTTCAACTGCAAATAGAGTTCGAGCATATATGCGGGAATTGTATCCGGAAGTCCCTCATACTCAAACATCTGATTTGTACGGTCAAACATGAGCATCACATAGTTGAAAATACTGCGCTTCTTGTCGAGAATGTCGCAAGTGCAATCGACTCCACTCCAATTTCCTTTGTACCAAGAGTCTCTACTCATTTAACCACCTGCCTTTTCTTTAAGATAGTAGAATCAATTCCACTTAAAATGGGCATAAGGGCGCAGTAGTAGAATAGATCCCACAGAGAGGGGTGAAGGTCCGGAACCTTCTGGTCCCTTCGGGACCATTATATCATTTTTATGTACAGATTGCAAGCATTTTTTGAAATATTAACAAAATATTCACATTTAATTCCAGGGAGGGGGGTGTGAACCC
>JAEEGL013194065.1_pt1 | contig 14271 bp, 8 predicted proteins | sample 9134231 | NCBI WGS metagenome assembly JAEEGL01 (sample SAMN16246548, study PRJNA631951) | gut metagenome | biome: gut microbiome; feature: rumen; material: fiber-attached | host: Bos | place: Iran: Karaj | collected 2018-10 | reverse complement strand
CCCAATCCCCAATCCCCAAATCCCCAATCCCCAATCCCCAATCCCCAATCTTTTATTTTTTTTTATTTTTAAAAAATAAAAGAATTCAAAAATTATATATTTAAAAAATAAATATTTTAATTTAAGATAAAAAAATTTTTTATTTTAAATAAGTAAAAATTAGATAATAATATTAAAAAAAAATAATATATATAAATTATATATGTTTGATGATTTAAAGAAAATGGAAAATAATTATTCCAAAGAAATAAATAATAATCAAATCACAACTAACAGAATTGTTTTTAAAAATAAAGTTACAAACACAACTTTATGTAAATTTTGGTTAGAAGGAAAATGTAAAAAAGGAGATAATTGTGAATATTCACATGATAAAAATAGAGAAGATATTCCAGAATGTAAAAATGGAAATAGATGTTCAATTGTAGGTTGTAATTATAGACATAATAAAATAAAAAAAGAATGTCAATATTATAATGCAGGATATTGTCATAAAGGAAAAAATTGTGAATATTCACATAAACCAAAGGAAGTATGTATTAATTATTTATTAGGTTTTTGCCCAAATGGTCCTAATTGTAAATTAGAACATATCAAAACATTAGTTAATCAAGCACAGGATAGTTTAAATTTTTTATCTAAATAAATAATTTATATAAATTAATATAAATAAATTAATTATTATATATTAAAACAATAAGATAATGTTAGATAAATATTATTTAATAATTTATATACAATTTTTAATTTTAATTTTTATAAATAAAATTAAGAATTTATTTTTTTAAATTATTGAAAGATTTATGAAAATTTTATAATTAAAATTTTTAAAATTGAAGAGTTTTTAAATGATAATAATGAAGATAATAATGAAGAAAAGAATATTAATAAAGATGATAATAATAATAATAAACTTAAAAATAATATAGATAATGATATTGAACAAATCATTCAAGAAGAAAAAAATATATTAAATAATGATAATATTGATTTATTAAAAAATTTAGACAAAACATCACCAATTGAAATAAAAAATTTTCCATTTAAAAATGAAAATAATGATTATAATAATATTTTTTATGATGAATTTTCAAAAAGAATAATAATTGTAAATAAAAATAATTTAAAAGTTTATAATAGAATAGGAACAAAATTATTAAAAGAATTTAAAAGTAATTTTGATAATTTTATAAAATTTATTGCAATTAATAAAGAATGTAGTTATTGTTTAATAATTAATATATTATCAAATAATGAAACTTTAAGTTTTTATAATGATAAACAAAATAATCCGTTATCAATAATAAAAGATAATTTTAATTATTTATTAAATATTTTTTTTATATCAAATACAATTGTATGTTTTATTTATGTTAATAAAATAAAATTTATAAATATAAATTCAATATCAAATTCAAAAGAAAATATTGTTATTAATTGTGATAAAACTTATTTAATTATTAATTTTTTTTATGAAAAAAAATATAATATTTTAATTATAGAAAGAACAGATAAACTTTTTGAAATTTATAATTTAAATAAAAAAGAATTTATAAAAGAATCAATTAAAAAATTTAATTTAAATTTTATAACAAAAATATCTCAAATAAATGATAAACAAAAATCTTCTCAAAAGCCAAAAAGTAAATTTTCATCTAAAAATTTAAACAATAAAAAAACAATGGATTTAATTAAAAATGAATATTTTTCAACTAAATTAAATAATAAAAATAAGTATTATTTAAAAAATATATATAATGAATTATATTTTATTATTTTATCTTATGATGATAAAGCAATTTATATTTTATTAATAAAAAATTTACGTAGTTTTCCTGAAATTTCAGAAAATGAAAATAAATTATTAACAATAGATTATTATGATGAATATAAAAATTCATATTTACAATTTATAGATAATTTAATTATTATACATAATTTTACTAAAAAACAAATGTTATTATTGGATATTAAATCTAAAAAAAAAAATATTTTATTCTATAAAAACTGATAATTTTCCATATGAACAAAATTTTTTTATAAATGATAAAATTTTAATAGTTAAAGAACAAAATATTGAAAATAATAATAAAAAGGTTATTCAATATAATCAAAAAATATATGTTATTAATTTTTTATCTGAGATTTATTTAAATAATTTATCTGAAATTTCACAATATTTATCGCTTTATAATATTTCAAGAAGAAAAAATTCAAAAAATATTGTTTTAAATTTATTAAGAAAATTACTTATAAGTGATATAAAATATAAATATGAAATTACAGATTATTTATTTAATAAATTTATTAATGATATAAAAAATAACGAAAATTTAATAAAACAATTAAGTAATTCATTTTTAGAAAAAAATAAAAATATAAAAAAAGATGAATTATATATTCCAATAAAAGAAATATTATTGAGTAAAAAAAATATGATAATTCAAAATGAAATTATAACAAATGTATTTGAAGAAATTATTATTAAAAATTTAATAAATGATGATGAGAAATATATTTCTTTAATAATAAATTTAATAAATTTTTATAAAATTTTTTTATCATATGATATGACTCCTATTGAAAAAATAAGTCTAATTTTTATTAAATGTTTTGAAAAAATAAAAGATTTAAATAATTTAATTAAAGTTATTCAAATGAGTAGTATTTTACCTAATAAAAAAGATATTGCATTATTTTTATTAAAAAAAAATATAAATAAAAATAATAAATATTTAATTCAAATTGGAATGGATATTTTATTAAATATTATGAATTTAGAAGAAATAATTTATTTTTTAGAAAAAGAAGAAGGAATTGAATTTACATTAAAATTTATTTCATTTAATTATGAAAATTATAAGCCAATTTTAAAAAAAATATTAAATAATTTATTAATTAAAAATAAAGAAAATAATAATTTAAGAATTAGAATTTATAATTGTTTAAACAATTAAAAAAAAATTATATATATATAACATATGAATTTCATATTAAAAAAATTAAAAAAATTAAATTAGTTTATTTAATATTAAAGAACTTAAAGTTTCTGTTAAATAAGGTTTATTTTCTATTTTCAAAATATTTAATTCATCAAATATATTTTTTAAAATTAAAAAATCTTGCGAATTTTTATCAATATTTTCATTTCCTTCAAAAAATTTAAATATTTTAAAATAAATCCAATTTATATTTTCACATAATAATTGAATATCAATTTTTAAATATAATTTTAAAATAAAAGATTCATATTGTTTTAATATTTTTATTTTAGTTGGCACATCATTTTCATCTATAGAACTAATATAATCTTTAAAAATATTAAGAACATCTTCAACTAAATAAATTTTATTAAATAATTCATTTGCTTTAGTGCTTATTATTTTATCAAGTAAATTTCCTAAAAATTTAAATTGTAAATTTTTTAAACCATTTTGAAATAAAATTGAATTAATCATAAAAATTAAATTTTTATTATTATAAGAATCTTCTAAAACATTAGAAATATATTCATCAATATTTTCTTGTTCTTCAGTTCTAACAAAAATTTCTAATTTTAAAATATTTTCAGTTAAAGAATTTGTTATATTTGAATTTATTATATTTATTTTTTCATTAAAAATTTTTAATAATTCTTCGTTTTTTTTTCCGATTAAAAAATTTTGTAATATTTTTATAGTATTATTATAATTATTTTCATATAAAATAAATTTATTTTTAAGTTTTATAAATTCTTGTTTGTTATTTAATTTTTCATTTAAATTATTTTTATTTTCAATTAAACAATTATAATCATATGTGATATAAAATAAATTTAAATTTTTATAAATTTCAAATAATGTAAGAATTTGTTTAATCATTTCATTAGAAAATTCTGAAATTTCATTTTTTAAAAAAAAATCAAAATTTAAAAATACACAATTTATCATTTTAAATAAATCTATAATAATTGATTCAGGAAAATTTTCTTTTATTTCTTTATTTTTAGTTAGATCGATTAATAATTTAATAATATTTATAATAGTTGATATTTTTCTAGTAATAAATGAATCTTTCTTATTATTTTTATCAAATATTTTATTTTCTAATAAATTTCCTAAAATATTAAAAATTTCAGAAAAATTTTCTATTGATTTAACAAAATTTTGCATTTTACTTGTATAATAAAAAACTTCATAACAACAATCCATTAAACTATAATTTTTATAATTTTCATTTATAATTATTTGTTCATTATTATTATTATTTTCATTATTATTTATTTCAATAAATTTTTTAATAAAACTTAATAAAATAATACTAAATAAATTAATTTCTTGAAAATTATTGATATAAATGAAATTTATAATTTTAAAATAATAGATTAAGTCAAAATTTTCAGAATTATTTAATAAAATAAGTAATTTTTGAATATTATTTAATGTTGTCCATTTTATTCCTTCTCCTAAAATTAATATTATTTTAGCATAATAAAATAATGAATTAGGTTGAATAATATTTTTATTATTTTCTGGGTCAATTTCATTTAATAAATTTTTAAGTTTAATAAATTCTTTTTTTTCAATATAAATTTCAATACTTAAATCACTAAATTTTTTCCAAAAATCATATTTTTTAATTTTTTTTCCTCTATTAATAATTTCTATTAAAAAATAACTTCCGAAATTTTCATTTAAATTATCAATTGTTAAAAAAAAACATATTATATTATGTAATATTGTTGGTATTAAATATAATAAATTATCATAATTTTCATAAAAAATATTTTCTAAAAAACTTTCGCTTAAATTTTTTAAAAAATCTAAAAAATTTGGATTATTAATTTCATTTAATAATTTTTTTTTAATATTAATAATATCCTTAAAAAAAATGTATAAAAAAACAAGAGTAAATTTTGGAAAATTTTTTAAAATTTCGAAATTAAATATTATTTTTGAATTACCAAATTTAAAATTTTTCATTTCATTAATTTTTTTAATAAATATTTTCAAAAATAAAATAGGTTCAGAATTTTTTGATATTTTTATAATAATTTTTTCAATTAAATCTATAGTTAAATCTTTATGTTCAAAAATAATTTCAAGAATATTTTGTAATTTTTCTTCTGATTCATTTTTTTGAAAAAATATAATAAAATTTAATATAAAAATTTCAATTTCTTCTTTTGAATTTGGTTCAATTAATTGTAAAATTTTTTTAATATTTTTTTCAGCATTTTCATATTCATTTTTTTCAATTAAACCATTTATATAAACTTTATTTATATTTAATATAAGTTCATTAGATAAATTTTCTTGATATTGAAAATTACTAATAATTTCAAATGCTTTTAATTGATTTTCTAAATTATATTCACTAATAATTTTTAAAATTTTTAATAATAAATTATAAGTATCATTTTCTTCTTTAATAAATTTAATATCTTTTAATAAATATAAAATTGAAATTATTTCATTGAAATTAATTTCTTTATTATCTTTTTTTTCTTCTTTATCAACAATCATTTTATTATCATCATTATCTAAATCATTTTCAATATAAGCATCAATATAAAAATTAAGATAATCAATAAAATTTCCATAAAATTTTTTATCTAAATTAACAAATGTATTTATTTCATTAATTCTTTCTGTCATAAAAATTAATATTTTATTTATTTTTTTTATCCATCCTTCTTTAATATTTGATTGATTCCATAATTCTTTTAATGAATTCCAACTTTTTCCTACATCTGATATTATTTGTAGTAAAGAAAAAATATCTTGAATTGAAATTTCATTTCCGCCAAAATTAACTGAAAAAATTGTAAAAAATAAATCACATAAAAAATCTTTTATACGCAATAAAGCAAAATTATTTTCTTCATCTTTAATATTTCTTATATAATTTAATGTTTTGCAATAATTATAAATTCTTGAAACATAATTTTTTATATATTTTATAATATTCAAATTTTGAGCCTGAGAAAAAGAAAGTAAAATATTAATTTTTTCTTTTTCTAAATTTTGAATGTTTTTTTCATCTATAAAACCATTTTTTATATCTTTTTCAAAATTATTATAAAATTCTATAAATTAAAATTAAATATTATTTTTTAATATAAAATTACCTTGTAAAATATTTGAAGTTTTTTCCATTTAATTTAAATTTTAACTAAAATATTTAAATTTAATTTAATTAAAATTATAATATAAAATTAATTAATGAAAAATACAAATTCAAAAGTAAGTTTTAAATTTAATATTTTAAAAAATAATAATGATAAAACAAAAGATTCATTTTTAAATAACTCTAAAATAAAAACTTCAAAATTAAGTAAATATAAATTATTTAAATCAACAATGAAAACAAAATTTTCTTTATATAATAAAAAAACATTTATTGAAGATGAAGATGAAATAAATGACTCTCTTTCATTTGATGAAGAAGATAATAAATCTATGTATATATTAAATAATATTCAAATATATGATATCTTTTCTTTTGCAAGACATAATAAATACCAATATTTAGAATCTCTTTTTGAACAAGGATTAAATCCAGATTCAAAAGATGAACATGGAAACACAATTTTAATTATTGCTGCCCAAAATAATAATAAAAGAATATTAAAATTAGCTTTAAGATATGGAGCACAAATTAATATGCAAAATATTATGGGAAATACTGCTTTACATTTTGCTAAAGAATATCAATATGATAATATATTTAAATATTTAATTCAAAAAGGAGCTGATCCTGAAATTAAAAATATTAAAGGTTATAAAGCTAAAGATGGTATAAGACCAAATATTCAAGAAAAACAATTATTTTTAGGAATGAATATTAAAAAAGAAGATGAAAATATTGAAATCATAAGAAAAAAAATATTTTAATTTAAATAGAAATTTTATAATAAACAACCTATAAATATTTATTTATAAATAATTATTTATTCTATTTATAAAATTTTGAATATAAATTAAAATGTAAAATAAGTTATATATATAAAAAATATATATATAATATTTTGAAATAAAAAAGATATAAAAACCTATTAATAATAATAATATATTTTTTTGAAATTCATTATATAACACTATTTATTGATTCAATACATTGCCATGGTGTAACTCCAAATCTATTTGTTGTTTTTTCATCAGCTCCGGCTTCAATTAATAAATCTGCTATTTGATAATTATGATATGACAAAGCATAATGTAATGGAGTATTTTGAAATATATTGCTTGTATTAGGGGTAGCTCCTTTAATTAATAAAAATTTAACTATATCTATATTATTACTTTGCACTGCTAAATTTAATAATGAATTATTTTTATCATCTTTTGTTTCTACATTTATATTTTGATTTTCAAATAGATTTTTAAATCCTGCATAATTTCTATCTTTTATTAAAAAAATAACTTTTTCAGAATTATTCATTGTTTTTAATAATAAATGTTTAATATCATTAACAGAAGAAATCATTTGATTCTTACTAAAAAATCCAAAATTATTTAATCTATCTTGTTTTTCTAAAAATTTTTCTTGAGACATTACTTTCTTTTTTTTGTTTGATATATAATAATTCTTTGAAATTTTATTAAATTTTAAAGATGAATGATTTCTAATAAAAAATTTTGTATCAGCTAATTTTTCACTTAAAAAATTTTTTAAAGCATTAGATTCTATTATTTTTGAAGCACTTTCACTATTAGTTAATTTTAAATATTTAGATTTTCTTCTTGAAGGTTTATTTGAAATTAAAGGTATTTTTTCTTTATCTTTTTTCATATTAATTGTATTTATACTATTATTACTACTATGATGATTAACATTATTATTATTCATACTATTATTGCTCATATTATTATTACTTAAAGAATCGACTTTTTTAATACTACTTAAACTATTTTTTGGTAAGATTAATAATTTTATTTCATTATTACTTTTTAAACTATTGATTATTTTTTTAAATTCAATAAATAAAAATTTTCTTAAATAATATAAATTAAAATTATCTAATTGAATATTTATTAAGTTTATTAATTTAAATGTATTATTAATTTTTATTGTTTTTGTTTTTGTTTGTGATCTTGAACATAAAGTTCTAATTTTTCTATTTCTTCGTTTTGGAATTTTACTACTATTTGAAATAATGTCTGTGCTTTTTGAATCTATTGTTGAATTTGGATTTTTAATATTATTATTATTATTATTATGAAATGAATATTTTTCGATTAAATAATTTTGTTCAAAAATTATTTCATGAATATTAATTTGAAAATAATTTGTAAAAATTAAATCACGAAAAAAATAATTATATGAAAATTTTTTTAATTTTAAAAATTTTAAATAATTTATAAAATATTTAATAAAAAATTTTGTATATTCAACACGATTTTTGTTTTTTAAACTAGGAAAATAATATTCAATTTTATATTTTTTTCTTTTTGATTCAGAAACAATTTTTTTTTGTATATTTAAAACAATTCTTTTTTCATTATCTTCAGTAAAACCACATTTTTCTAAATACAAATAATCAAAAGTTTTATTAATAAAATTAATTTTAGTTTTTGTATTAATATTATTATTTTTATCTAATTTTTCTTTAATTTCTTTTTCAATTTTTTCCAAAATTTTAGATGAAATTATTCTACTCGTTGTTAAATGTTTAAAAGTTCCTCTTAAATTATATTTATTAATATTTGATTCTGCTCCATTATTTTGATTAGAATTTTTACTATTAAAACTTTCTAAAGTCACTTTTTCTTCATTGTTATTAAGAGTATTATTTTTTGATACTTCACTATGAAATGAATTAATATTTGAATTTTCTTCTTCTTCTTCTGCATCGCTTAAAACTTTTTCATTTATTTGATCTAATTGTTTTTTTAAACCCATGTGAAAATCTCCTGGTTTTTTTTTTATTGAATTTGAACTCATTGAATTTTTTAATATTTTAACTGGTTTATCTTCAATGTATTGAGAACGTGTATTTTTTAATATAAAATTTTGGGAAAAATTTTTTTTTAAACTTTTTGATTTTTTATCTTTATTTTTATTATTATTATTATTTAATTTTGAAGAACTAGATGAATCCATATTTAAAATTTTTTGTGATTTAAATTTTTTCATGTTATTATTTAATATTAATGATTTTGAACTTTCTCTTATTTTATCACTTTTATTTGAATTTGATCTTATATTTTGAAGAGAAAAAATAATTTCACCTTCATCAAATTCAGAAGAATCTAAAATTTTACTATCATTTTTTTTATTTACATTTACATCAATTTGTCTATTATTTTTATTTTCTATATTATTATTATTATTATTTATTTTATTATTATTATTTTCATTAATATCAATTATTGTTTTTTCATCTTCTTCATTTATATCGCTTATTACATTTTCATTATTTTCATCAAAAAATTCTTGTTCTTCATTTATTACTTTTCCAAAATTTGGTAAATGTTTGATAGAAACTTGATCAGAAAATGTAACATTATTATTTTTTTCTTTTCTTTCTTTTGCTAAAGCTGATTTTTGTCTAGTTATATATTTTATCATTTCTCCATCACTTTTTTCTCCATTTGAATCTTTAATAAAAATATTATTATTGTTATTATTATTATTATTTATATTATTATTTATATTATTTGTACTATAGCTATTATTTAATAAAGGAAATTTAATATCATCTTTTTTATTATTTAATTTAAATGAAATGTGCATTTTTTTTTTATTTTGACGTTTCATTTGAGAAATTTTTTCTTGATTTGAACTTAAAATAAATTTTTGAAATATATTATTATTATTTTGTAAAATTGATGAATCAGAAGTTTGAAATTTATCTAAATTTGTTAATAAAATATTATTAATAACATTATTTTGATAAATTGAATAATTATCATTATTTGTTTGGGTTGATTTTAAAAATTTGTTACTTAAATTATTTTTTAAATTTCTTGTTCGAGCTGATTTTGTTCTAAAACCATTTCTTAAAGAAGGTTTGATTGATTTTATATTATTTAAATTTAATAAATTTAATGTTGGTTTTACTTGAGAAATATCTAAATCAGATTGATTATCATTTTTAAATAAAAATGAATTATTATTATTTTTTTGGTTATTTAAAGTAAAACTTTTCAATGAAACTAAATTTTTTTGTGTCATTGAACTATAATTTTAAATTTATAATTTTTTTATATAAAATTTTTTTACTTGTTTAAATCTTTTCTTAGCATTATTTTATTAATGTTAAATTTTTTATTAATTATTATATTTAAATTATTTAAAATATAATATTTTTTTTATATTATAAATTAATAAATATGATTATATAAAAATTTATTTTATAAATTTTTATTTTCTCATAAATAATTATTTTATTTAATTTTTAAATACATTTTATTTATTTTCTTTTTTATAAATGGTTGAAAATAAATCAAAATAAACATTAGTCCAAAATTTTAAAAGATTATTAACTTCTTTTTCAATAATTGGATTTTTTTGTAAAACGCAATAAAAAAATAATTCATCTATTGTATATTCATTATCTAAATTTTTTAATATATTTACATATTTTTCATTTTTATTTTCAAATTCTTCTTCAGTCATAATATGATAATATTTTTTATTTTTTATTTGAAGAAATGATTGATCTTTTTCAAAATCATCAAAATCAAATGAATCAATTTTATCTTTACTTATCATTTTATTAAATTTTGTTGTAGTATCATAATTAAAAATATCAAATTTAAAAGCATATTTTACTTTTCTTTTATTAAAAGCATAATCAACACTATTTCCGCTTATATCATTTGAAATTTTATCCATATTTCCAACTAAACATTCTTCACAATATTTATTTTTAAGATAATCTAAAATATTCAACAAATCTTTAGTTTTTTTTTTATTATCAGAAGGAGCAGTTAAAGTTAAATTACCTGAACGAGTATTAATAAAAATATTTGGTTTAATTTTTTTCATTATTTCTTTTACTAAACGTGTTTCATATTCACTAAATGGTTTTCTTCCACTATTAATACCATTTATAGGATTTATTTTTTTATCTATAATTTCTTTAAAATCATAATCATAATTTCTTGTTAAATCCACATTATTTTCATTTCCTTTATGACAAACAAAACTTTGAGTTAAACGTTTTCTACCATATTCATTAACAACAGGAATAAAATTGATTTCATTTTGTTCTAAAATTTTATCTATTGTGTCTTTATTATAAAAAGGATAATCATTATTTTTACATAAAATATTTGCTAAAAATATAGCTAATTCAGTTCCAATTGCTTCTTGTGCTTTTTCTCCAAAAGTTAATAAAACTTTGTTTTTTTTTTTGCTTTTTTCTTTTGAAGTTATTGTATAATAATTTATAGATTTTCCTGTTTTTTTATCTTCCATTGAATTTATTTCTAATTGATCATCACATTCATCTGAAAGTTCTTCAAAAATTTTATTTACTTCTTCATTTGTATGATATAAATAATTATAGAATCTACAATTGTATAAGTTAATTGAAAGTGAAAATATTAACAAGAAAATGAGCGTTTTATTTTTCATTAAATTATATTAATTATTATTTATTAAATATAAATATTAATATATTTATTTATATATTAAATATTAATTAAGATTATTATTATTTTTAATAAATTATAATTATTAAAGAATTTTTTTTAATGTTTTTATTGCGGCTGAAAAATTATTTTGATATTCTTCATTTTTATTATAAATTTCTATTTCATTTGAAAATTCTGTTGTTAAAAATTGAAATAAATGTTTTGCCCATTCAATATGATCTTCATTTTTTATTAATTTAGCAAATAATAATTTAACTTTATTTTCATTACTTTTTTCAAAATAAAAATCAAAAATAAAAATTACAAAAATTTTACAATTTTCGTCAGAATTTTCAAAATTAAAATGTAATAAAACAGGCAAAGTTATTTTTTCTTTAATTAATAAATTAGAAATTAATTTACTTAAATTATGAATTTTTTTCAATTCATTATTTTTAAATGTATAAAAAATTTTCATGTAATCCCAAATACAATAATGAATAGTATATTTATTATTTTTATCAACAGTTATTAATTTTTCAAGTAATAATTCATAAAATGGATTATAAACTTTTTCTTCAATACATAATTGTAAAATAATTTTAATTATTTCTCTTTTTTGCTCTTTTTTTAAATTCAATCTTATTAATTTTTCAAAACAATCTGTTATATCAAAAGATGTTAAAATATTTTTAAAAATTATTTTTTTTAAATTTGTGTTTATATTCATTTTTTTCATTTTAATTTCTAATAATTTATTTGTTCTATTATCAATTAATTCATCGTTTATTTCAATATTATTTAGTAATTCATTATCATTTTTTGTTTCTATAATTTCATTATTATTTAATTTTACAATTTCATTTAAATTTATTTTTTTAATATCATTTAAATTTATTTCTATTTTTTCTCCTTTTTTAATATCATTATTAATATTTTTATTTATGAAATTTTTAAAAAATTGAAATTTTTCATTTAAATTAAATTTTAAATATTTATTTAATTTAATATCTTCAATCATTTCAACTATGAATTTAATTTTTGATAAATTTTCATAATTTTCTATTTTTAAATTATTATATTTTTTATTTACTTCTGTGCTTATTATTTTTAAATTTTCTGGATCTTCTTTTCTTATTTCAATTCCTGTGTAACTTAATAATAAAAGTAAAAATTCTGAATAAAATTCATTAAAATTTTCTATAAAAAATTTTATTAAATCATAAATTAAATTGCTTGTAATATTATTAAACAAATAAAATAAAATTATTTGAAAAATTGAATTTTTAATTTGAAATTTTTCTATTTTTGTTAAATCTGAAAAATATAAAATTTTTTCAAATAAAATTTTTATATAAAAATAAATAAAATTATTTCCAAATTTAAAATGCATTATAGATAAAAAAGAACAAATACAACTTGTAATAGGTAAATTTGTTATTTGTTGATTTAATAATAAATTTAATGAAATATTTGAAATAATTTCAAATATTGTATAATTATCATTATTAATATGATTTGAAAAATCTGAAATTTTTTTAAATAATTCAGGAATAATTATTGAAATATTTGATTCGGCAATTTTATTTAATAAAGATGTTATTTCTTTTTTAAATTTTAATATTATTTCATTTTTTGTACCTTCTTTATTAATGTTTTTATTTAAAATATTTTTTTCATTATTATTATTATCTTTATTTATAATTTTATTATTATTTGTTTTTATTTGTTTTATTTCATTTGAATTTTCAGATTGTTCATCATTTTCATTTAAAATTTTTTTTTGTTTTATTTTATTATTTAATTTATCTTCTTTTTTTTCATTTAATAAATTTTTTGATTTTTGGCTTGAATATTTTTTATATGTTTTTGCATCTTTATTTTTAATATTATCAATATTATCTAAAAAATCCATCAAATCTTCATCATAATTTTCACTTGCTATTTTTTTATTAAATTTTTCCATTTTATTTTTATCTTTTAATTTTAATTTATCTTCTAAATATTTTATTTCTTCATCTAAATCATCTGAATCAGATAAATCATTTTCTTTTTCATTTTCATTTTCTGTGTTGTTGTTTTCTTTTAAATTAAAATTATTATTTTTATCTTTTTTTTTATAAATTTTATTTTCATTTTTGTTTTTTTTTATTTCATTTAAATTACTATTATTACTTTTATTGCTATTTATTGATTCTTTCCTTTTTTCTTTTTTATTTCGATAAAACAAATCTCTTTTTTCTTTTTTTTGTTTTCTTTCTAATTTTCTTTTTTGTTTTCTTGATAAAAATTTATTTTCCATATAAAATTATTATTTTTATTAAAATAAATAAAAAAAATAAATAAAATTTTATTTTTTCTCATTCAAAAAAAAAATTTTTTTAATTATCTTTTATTAATATTATATTTTAATATGTATATAATATATATTAAAATAAAATTAAATTATTATTTAAAATAATAAATAATATAATAAAATTTAAATTAAACTAAAATAATTAAATATTATAAAATATTATTGTAAGTAAATTATAATCAAAATTAAAAAGATTTTTTGATTAGCTTTTTAAAACTGCTATTTTAAACATTCAATTGATAGAGAAAAATATAATAATTATATATAAAAATAATTTAATTAATAAATTAATTTAGCTTTTTTTATTTAAATTAAATTTAATTAAATTAAAAATGTAATATTAATAAATAT
>JAEEGL017225725.1_pt1 | contig 14272 bp, 17 predicted proteins | sample 9134231 | NCBI WGS metagenome assembly JAEEGL01 (sample SAMN16246548, study PRJNA631951) | gut metagenome | biome: gut microbiome; feature: rumen; material: fiber-attached | host: Bos | place: Iran: Karaj | collected 2018-10 | reverse complement strand
CGCAGCGAAAGGAAAACGAACAAACAACACTGATATGACTCTGCTTGAAGCAATCGAGGCACGGCATTCCGTGCGCAAGTACAAGGACTCCCCCATCCCCGAAGAGCTCCTTACCGTCCTCAGGAACAAGGTATGGGAAATCAACAAGGAGGCCGGACTTCATGTCCAGCTTGTGACCGACGAGCCCAAGGCCTACAAGGGTGTCATGGCATACGGATCCTTCTCCGGGGTGAAGAACTACTTCGTCATGGCCGGAAAGAAGGGCGAAGACCTTGATGAGAAGATCGGCTACTACGGTGAGCAGCTCGTGCTGTTGGCCCAGACCCTCGGGCTGAATACATGTTGGACGGGATTGTCATATAGCAAGGTCCCCGGGACCTATGAGCTTGAGTCGGGAGAGAAGATCGGTTGCTACATCGCATTGGGTTTCGGCGAGACCCAGGGAGCCGGTCACAAGGTGAAGGCGATCCGGGACATCAGCAATGCTAGTGACCTCACTCCAAAGTGGTTCAATAAAGGCGTCGAAGCCTCTCTCCTCGCCCCCACCGCCGTCAACCAGCAGAAATTCTATCTGGAATATATCGGTTTCAAGGACTTCAGCAAGCTTCCCAAGGTCGCGGCCAAACCGGTCTTCTCGATGATCGGCTACAGCAGGATGGACCTCGGCATCGTCAAGTACCATTTCGAACTGGGCGCCGGGTCGGAGAACTTCGAATGGGCATGATTCGTGACCATTGCGTTGATTACGATTATGTCTCCCCTGCCATTAACGATAGGATTTCTTAATTGATCAAAACATTTTTGTCATATGAACATCTTTGAAAAAATGCGCCGCAAGCGTTTGAGTACTTCCGAACAGGTAAGGCTGATGTTTCGGGATTCATTTGATGATGCCGCCAAATCAAAATCCATCCGTTCACGCCTAACAGGTGACTCGATGAGCGACGGAATGATAATCTATTCGTCGATTGCGCTAAACTATAAGTGTATTAAGGAAGCGGAAAACTTCCAGACAGTGCGCTCATTGACTATTCTTAGAGACGGGTTTGATCCGCAAGAGATTCTGGATGAGGAGCTTGACCGTGCGCTACAGAAGTACTGCGGGATGGATTCTCGTGGAGGCGGTCGCATCTAATAATCCTTTATTGAGCGATACGATCCACATTTGATTTCCATATTATTATGATGGATGGTTACCTTTTCACTGTTCTTGTCATAAACCTGTAGAAAACGTATTTCAAAAATGAACACTATTTTTACAGTTGGCCATTCTAATGGCACGGTCGAGGAGCTGAGGACCTTGTTAGCTCTCGCCGGCATTGATTGCGTTGTAGACGTGCGCAGTGTGCCTGCTAGCGCCTACACGCCTCAGTTTAACAAGGAATATCTGAAACGGTATCTGTCAAACAATGGCATCTTTTACCTTCACTTTGGAGAAGAGTTTGGCGCACGACGGACAGACTCCATCGTCGATGGCCAGGTCAACTTTGAGAAGGCCGTGACAACACCAGCCTTCCTGAAGGGCGTGGAACGTATTAAACATGGGCTTGAGCAGGGGTATTATATCGCCCTGATGTGTTCTGAGGCCGACCCCCTAGCCTGCCATCGTTTTTCGATGATTTCGCGCTATTTCCATGACCACGGGTTCGAGGTTAAGCACATCCTTCACACCAAGGAAATCGTCTCTCACGATGAACTTGAGAGGAAAATGATCTCCGAGATGCTCAGCAAAAGGAACAGCAAGTTACCCGAGGTAGATACTATGTTTGGAACTTACAGCGCCGAAGATCAGCGCCGTGATGCTTACCGGCTTAAGAATGCCGCCATCGGTTATAAACCTGGAGAAGAATACGAAAACGAAGTCTAAGATGATTACTTTATACACTATTGGATTCACGAAGAAGAACGCCAGGAAGTTCTTCGGACTGCTCAAGCAGGCTGGCGTAAAGAAATTAGTCGATATCCGTATCAACAACAGCAGCCAGCTTGCCGGATTCGCAAAAGGTGGAGACTTGGAATTCTTCATGAAGGAGATCTGCAATGCGGATTATGTCCACCTTACGGATTTGGCTCCAACGAAAGAACTCCTCAAGGATTATCAGGATAAAGTCATTGACTGGAACGGTTATACGATGGTATTCAAGAGAATACTTGAGACGCGTCACATAGCCGAACGCTACAATGTTGAAGACTTTGACAGATGCTGCTTCCTTTGCACAGAGGACACTCCTGAACGTTGTCACCGACGCCTAGTTGTGGAGTACCTTCAAGCAAAAAATCCGGATAAGGAGATCCGGATAGTTCACCTGCATTGATTATTGTAGGATTAGTTCTTGCGGGTATTTGAGACGGGATTACACAGTAACCCCGTCTCTATATTTTGCCAAAGCCCTCTTGTACTCCTCGTCCTTGATCATATGGAAACTCACGCCAAAACTATTGGCGATCCGGATCATGTCCTTTACGTGTTCCGCACCGTCATAATCGTCCGCATCAATGAGTTGTGATACCTGAAGCAAGTTCGTCGCGGCAGCGAGTTTTCTGAGAAGGCTGTTCCCTCCGGATTCAGTAATAGCTCTTTCTCCAGCGCCGTCAAACATGGTCCTAAAGAAACTACGTAATTGTCCTTCAACTTCAAGCATTGCTTCTGTCTTTGGACGTTTTTTCAGCAGCACTTCCAGTTTAATCTTTGTCTCATCCTTACTTCCCCCGTCCGAGGCAATCATTAATACCTTATCCCTGTTCTCTTCCCGCATCAAGAAAGCCTGGTCTGCAGCAGTAAATGGGATATTCAGAGGTCGAGGGATGTCACCATCGTCATCACCAACTGCATTCTGGGCAAACGGTTTCTTGGTGAAATAATCGACGAGAGTGTATCCGCTCTTCTGGACAAAACCGATCAGCTTTTTCTGCCCGGGATCTTCGTCATCATAACCAACCCATCTTTTTATCTCTGTTCCCGCCGCATCCAGCAAAACCGTTGTAGGGATGTTTGTGATCTTGAACTTCATGGCCAAGGATTCGTTCTCATCCACATCAACATAGGTATAGGTGGTGAATCCGACCGATTTTAACTCTTTGACGAACGCTTTTGAAGGTCCGCACCAGTTCGCGCTAAACAGAAGAAGATACCCCTTCCCCTTATTGTCATTTTGAGGAAGAGTTGTTGTTTTTCCGGTTCCCTGAGAAGGATTTGCGTCTCTGCGCTTTAAGAAATCTAATATGCCCATATGAGATGGTATTCTAAAAAAGCTAGTTCTTATAATTCATATAGGAATTGAAGGCAAGTGCATCCTCTTCTCTGATGAAGTTATACCTTCGGCCGCCAATTCTTTTTAAGAAGAAATGGTGAAGAAATCTGAAAGAGTGATGGTCTTTGGCTCCATTCGACCATGGAAGAGGCTTGTTGCAGAATTTGATATTCGTCTCGATACTTTCAACCGTACCTTGGGGTAGCGAATTATAAAGAATCGGATCACTCTTGATTCGAGAATACACGGAGCAGGCCTGCGCATATAGCTCAGCATTAGTGTACGCTGATGCCAGGCTAAGCATCGTCCAGACATCGTTTGGTGCTGCCATACTTTTACCTGCAAGGAACTCCACCATCTTCAATTCGACAGATAGACGAATTCTGAAACGGATAAAGGAGTAAACCAACATCACCCCGATTACTATTAGTAGAATTCTTAACATAACGATGTCGTTTTAGCGTTTCACAAATATACTGTATTTCTTGCGAACGGATTACTTTTTCTTGACAAATGTCATTAAGGATGACAGAGGCGCACATCCCCTCTGTGCAGTTATCATGAAGGAATTCACACCAATCAACATCAGCAAGGAAGCTGGGGATTATATTGGAATGAAGATTAATATTTAAACAATATGAAAACAATCACTATCATTCTCCTTGTCTACGCATTTTTCTTTGCTATTTGCGTAGCGCTTGCGGTTCATAGTCGTATCCAGAAGAAGCAAGGATTCCGCGACAAGATTGGCCAGGACGTACTGTTCTGCATTCTGGCGGCTATGTTCTTTCCCGTGGTCATCTATTTTGGCTGTGACGCGCTTTATTACCAGAACCGTCCCAGGCCAATACCAAAGAAAATGAGGAAATGGCTCAAGAAAGATCTTGTTGAGTTTAAGGGTGAACGGATGTCTCTCGCCCAATACAACGCTACACATAAGCGAAAGTTTACGCTTGAGCAGGTGTACGGGAAAAAGTATGTTGCTTCGTTGACGCCCGAAGATATTGCCGGATTCGATTCCTTTGAGAATACAATGAGTATCGAGCCAGGACTTCCGGACGACGAGCATACACGTCTGGCGACGCTTTTTGCCCAAGCCTTTTACTCTGAAGATATGCTTCGAATGGTTCCTTTCCTTGATGATCAAGTCCGAATGATTTCGTATAGGAAACGCACTGTCACGGGAAAGAGCGCTTTTTTGGATTACTGGGAAGGTGTACTATCCCGGATAAAGGATGATGGCCAGGTGTCTGACATCAAGGTCAAAATGAACTCTTTCTATGGACATGCCGTTGTGGCCATTAAGCAGAAGGATACTGAAGAGGCGTATGTTTTCTTTCATATTGATTCCGGAAAGATCATGACAGCCGTCATTACTCCTGTTCAACAACAGCCATCGATGGTCCGTTATTACAATCTGGACAGGCCACGTCTTGACTACGATTCGGTGATCATGCAGAAAGGAGAAGCAATCGCGGCAGAGCCCAACCGGATGCCTTGTCTTCTCTGTGGAACGCGCTCAGAAAACCTTCACTGGTATAAACTGGAAGTGGACAGTGGCCCTTTTAGTCACATCGGCCAGGTTTCTATTTGCCCTCACTGCAAGGCTCAGGCAGAATATTATCCAGAAGTATTTCTCCGTAAAAAGATGGAAGACAGTTTTCGCCTCCATCAGAGCACGGTCCCTCATCTTGTCCAGGACAATCCATTCATTGATGTATTCGTTCGATTCCAGACAGAATTAGTGAAAGCCTATGAAATGGCGGAGACAAATAAAGAGAATATCGACGACTGCCGCCTGTTTGAAATCCTTTCGGTATACAAAACTGATCCGAGGTATCATTTAGGGTTAAAACTCCCGGAGACAGGTAGTTTCGGTGATATCTGCAAGCTATACACTTTCGATGACGAAGGGAACACATATGGCATCTTTGACAAGATTGCGGTGGAACGATCCGAGATGGGAGCATGGAACGCATTCTTGCTATCCATAGCGCATACTCTTCTTCCGACAGTCTGGCATGGCGGCTATGAAAGGCGGACTTATATCCTGTCGCTACGGGATCTTAAAGCGCTGTTCAATGGTCATGGAATTGAATTGCAGCAAAGTATGATTGAGAGCCTGCCACCGAAAGTGAGAAGAGGAAATGCTGATGACGAGTTTGTCGTTGAGTGCTGCTACTGGAATGATTGGAAGGGTCTGGTCCGGGAGAAAGTACTGGTTGAATACGATGGCAATCACATAGACTGGATTGAAGACGCGGGTAGCGAAGTCTGGGTTCAGTACGATTGCGGAATCCTTTTTTAAGCATTACAAATGCTTTTGATCATGGTCAGGAGGTTGAAAGAAAAAATATTTTGGCCTCCTGATTACCTTTTTTCATCGACTGTCATAAAGAGACGAAGGGCAGTGATACGAGCCCGGAAAGTTGAACATTAACAGTCGAAAAAATGGATAAATTATTTGTTTGCATGGCAGTCTCCTACAAGTATGGCGGACGTTGCATCGGTGGGGTCGAGCTCACCAAGAACCAGGACAACACTTACTCTATTGTTGTAGAGAATGGCACACCCAAGTGGGTCCGTCCTGTAACCAGGAACACTGAGCACGGAGAGATCCCGATGCACCTCTCTTCGACCTGCAAAGTGATGGACATCGTGAAGTTGACTGATGCTGAAGCCTGTCCTGACTGTGCCCAGAGCGAGAACTATTACTTCCGGGTAATTGAGAAGGTCGGTCATCTTACCGCCAATGCAGAGACTCTCAATCTGCTCTGTGACCGCCGTCACTCCCTTCTTTTCGGAAACCGCGGCAAAGCGGTACATCCTGACAGCTATGAGACGCTTGGGTACTCGCTGATGCTGATCAAGGCTGACGATGTAACCTTTTTCATGGAAAACAGGTTTGGTACTGACCGGATGCGTCTCCGGGTAAGATTCACCTACAACGGCAACTCCTATGACCTCCCGGTGACTGATCCCGAGTCCTGCGAACAGGCCGACTACGACGTCGAGGAACTCAATGGCAGCAGTGATTACTATTTCACGGTTTCTCTCAGCGTCGAGCACCAAGGGTGGCACTCAAAGCTTATCGCCAACGTGATTTCACTGAACTAGGCAAAGCATTAGGAAGGTCAGGTCTCCTCTTTTATAGAGAGCAGCATCTGGCCTTCCTGGTTTGTTTTAAGCACGAAATAGTTAACTTTGTAAAAAATAGAGCAGCATGTTTTCCCATTCTTGGTTTTGGATGTATGTTATAGGCATCGCGATGGTAAAGGCGAATGTCTACAATACGTCGCATTATGAGAATAACCCTTTGGTATACTATTCAAATATTGTCCTATACATCGCGCTAATCGTATTTGTTTTTCTAGTCGCTTTCCTTTCTCCTCACTGGTGGTGGGGGCCAGTTATGTGGTTGTTTGGCTGGGTGGTACAGGGCATTCAAATCATGATCAGGAATCCTATTCGGCTCATGTCGGCGATGCATGGATCCCGTGCCGGGAACGTATTGGTGAGAAGCATTGAGATGATATCCGCACCTGTTTTGACTATCCTGGCATACTTGTTCTTCTTCTACCTGTAAATGGAACTGTACCATGTATTATTGGCTCATCTTTTATATCCCGGCTCTTGCAATAGCGGTTAATCTTCCCGCTCTCACCAACAAAGTCTTCAGTAAGGACAATCTTCACATTGAAGACAGGTGTTACGTCTATACCGATTGGGAGACTTTTGACACACATACCATCGGTTTCTGGCGGGGGCAAAGAGAGAATTTGCTAGGATTGATATATTCGATAGCGATGATCGTCCTGGTCATCCTCGCCTTTTTCTATGCGAATCATTGGTGGGTAGCGCTGATTGCTTTGGTCTCCGGCACTCTGCTGCGTGTCGTTAGAAGTCTCTTCGGCAAGCTCCGCTATGGTTCGCTGCTGTATTTCATTGAACTCATCATCGAACCCGTCTTACTGTTCTTCGCCTATTACTTCCTTATTTCTGCGCATAACCCGTATCTATAAATGTCGAAGATTCTCCTCATAGGTATTATACTCATTCTCGTTTGGATCAGGCTGATGTTGCCGTTCATCCGAGATAATATCTTGAGCGACAAAGGATTGGAGCAGAGCCCGATTCAGGAAAGATTTCGTTTCCTTTTAGAAGCGCTTGACAGAGATATCTTTGGCGGACAGGGCGTCGTAACCGTCTATGATGAGGATAAGAAGTATATGCAGATGACCGGTAACAATTCCATGGGCGTCTCATATTGTTTCATGTATTCGACCAAAAACCTAACTGTGCAGATTATCTTTGACAATGATCACTCTGGACATGTCATCGACAGGCAGTATAATCAAGTCGACGGAATCTCTGAAAATGGTCAGCTCTTTATTGCAAAAGAGGTTGAAGAAGTAACGAGACAGCATCTTCACTCTTCTAGGTCATGATGAGAAAAGCATTCATACTGGGAGTCCTCTCTTCTTTGCTGGTTTGTTTCCCTTCCTTTGCCGAGAAGAAAGCATATCTTGTCTGCATCGGCGAATATGCCGAAGGAACAGAATGGGGCAGGATAAGTGCGGACAACGATTTATCTCTCCTTACAAAAACGCTTTCTGATGAGTTCTCTGTTACTGCTATTTCTAATAGCAATGCAACGTATCTGAATGTTGTTTCCTTTTTGAATAACATTGCCGAGAATGCATCACCCGGAGATACCGTCCTGATCCATTTTTCGTGTCACGGACAACAAATGCTCACACTTAACGACAAGACGGAGCCAGATGGCCTTGACGAGGCGATTATTACCTACGATGCGAACAAATACTACTCCCCTTCCTACCATGGTGAGCATCATCTGAGAGACGATGAGATCAATGTTATCTTCGATCGGATCAGGCTCTCGCTTGGAGACAATGGTCTTCTTTTTGTCTTATTCGATGCATGCCATAGCGATACCTTGCATAAGGGCAATGCCGCCGGTAAAGTTAACGGTCAGATTCTTCGTGGTACTGGAGAAGTCTTCGGCTCCGAAACCACAAAAGAGGTCATTGATTCGCTGAGAAAGATCAAATATGCGCAAGATCCCTTTCATGTCAATAAAGATTCTGGGGTATGTGACGTAGTATACGTCAGCGCATGTCAGGCCTCCAGCAAGAATGCTGAGACTGAGGTTAATCATGTCGGTTATGGGTCCCTTTCCTATGCTTTTGTCCAAGCGTACAATAGTGAAGGGGGCATTCATAGAGAGAATCTTTCCGACCTTCTCTCTTCTATCAGAGACAACATGAGTCTCATCCACCCTTATCAGACGCCGGTATTTCATTCCTCGCTCTCTATTGTCTTACGAGATAATCCGAAATCCGGCGATACTCCAGTTCCGCACGCACATGTTATGAGAAAGACCCTTATCGGTCTTCTCTTCCTTTTTGTATTGTTAATCATTGCAGCATGTATAGCCAGAACGATAAGAAAGAATCGCATAGACTGAGCTATACACTATTCTTGTTTGGCTTTTTCTATCTAGTCATTCGTCTAATCGCCGAATGCTTTATTCAGTTCAGCCTTATAGGGAGACGTGCGTTCATCCTGCCATTACACCATCAGACACCAGAAAGACTGGTGAATCGTGTTATTGAAGTGTTTCAGGATTCTCCATTCCTGATAACACTGACCGATATCACAGCCGCGGTCATGGCTGTAGTCGCAATTATCAGCATTTGCCTGGCTCTGGCGTCCAAAGCATCAAGTATTCGTGGCCTCAAGAACAGCGCTCTGTTTTTTCTTTTGTTTGGATGCATTCTTCCATTTCATCACCGATCGTTGATGTATCTGATGCAGGGCTTCCTGGTGATGTTCTATGTCTTCCTTTCTTTTTCTTCATATATTAAAGTTAAGTATCCGAAGTATGAGCGGAGGAGGACTGTAATCGGGATTATCTCCTTTATCATCTTGTTCTCATACTTGTTGGCGTTCATCTGCGTAAGTGCAAAAGAATCTCATCGATTCGGGAATTCCATTCCTTTAGTACCGGATTCCGTCACTAAATCAGACGGGCAATATACTGACGGAATGTTCAGTTTTGAGCAACCTCCGGGTTGGAGTCTTGACACCTTGATTTATAGTAATGATTCCTTCCCGGTATCATACTTCACCGACAACGGTTCCGATCACATTTGCATATACTCTTCAATTATGAAAGATGGCGGTATCGATGGTCATCATATGCACGTGGTGATGATGTGCCCCCACGACATTTCATCGAAGGATTCGTTGCTTTCGATAGAGAGAGTCAAAGTGAACAATAATGATGTTTTCCACTCAAGTTATCTGCATCGGGACTCCCTATATGTGAATGTTGCGACAGTCTTTGATAAACGGTCCAGGAAAGCTATGACTTTCCTTACCGCTTCGGCTGATTCTACAGAGTTTTCATTGTTGCAGATGGCACCAATCCTGGAAACTGTATCATTTGATCTCGACGGAGACCTACTTGAATATCAGAGTGTACAACAAGTAAAGGATTAATGCGGTCAACGAGAATGAGATGATGCGATATATGATACTGTTTGTGAATAGCCTCGACAATCTGTTTTTGGCAGATTCGGCTACTCCCTGCCGTTTAACGATCAAATCGTATAACCACAGGTAGAGCAACAGGGCAATTACCAGAATGACGATTTCTGTTACCAGAGAAGTCTTCATATCACAAAGTTATGAAAATTGTTCGAAATAGACGAATCCCAGGGCGAGAGAGACCTTCGAGAATGTTCGAGGGATTGTATGATTTTGCGAATCTGTTTAACTGGTTTCTGGTCTCGTCCCTCGCCTTTCTTGTATTGTATATCATCGTTCTTGTTATCATCAGTCTTGTCTCCCCTAGTTTTGTAAAAACATTGGATGAGAAGATGACCGATAACCTCGTAGAGTATTTAGTAAGTCATCAGGATTACGAAACTGCCATTTCGCTCATGGAGATTAATCCCGATTACGTTCAGAAGAAAGGTTACTCGAATGACCTCCTTCTGGGAGAATGCTACGAGAAGACCGGAGCATATAGTAATGCCTTGAAGTATTATCTGGCCAATTACCAACTTCTTCAAACAAATGATATTAAATCCAGCGTAGATTCCTCGGCATATAATGCTGTCGAATACATGATGGCAAGGAGTCTTTGTCATGTATATATTGATATGGGTGACAGAATCAGGGCGGAAGAATTCCTTCAAATCATGGAGGCGAACTATTCCGATTCCCTTATGATTATTGCATCAGAGATGGCTGACGTTGCTGTTCGCCATCTTGGTGTTCAGCCACTTGGAGATATGTCATGGTTCCCTATCGACCCAGCATTTGACAGAGCTGTTATTAGTTATCCGGATGACCCTGTTGAATCCATCAAAATGCTCAAGGATGTGATTTCAAGGGAAGCTGATGAAAAAAGGCTGAACGCTAATGTAAAGCTTGAGCACCTGAATACGATTATTGGTTGGGAAATCGAAAACGGCATGGATATCTCTGCACTGGAGGATATACTTGCTGCGCTATCGATATCCAAGGGAACATATTATAACAAGGATTTTGAACAATTTGGCACATTAGCAACCTATTGCAAATGGGCCGGGGATGAAGAACACTATCATGAGTTGATGGCTGCTTATCGCCGTTATATCTCTAAGAACCATAAGAAGAAATCACCCGAAGCAATTCAAATCGTTAAATATCTGGTAGGAATCGGGCATCTGTATAAGGCGGAGAATATGCTGGAAAGGATATGTTCGAATACGCGCGAGAAAATCAAGGAGAATATCTCTCTCATGAGCGACGACCAGCGTGATTTTTATATCCGAACCTTAGAAGAGCCTTTTGCGTATTCAGAAGAGTTGCTGACCGCCCACCCCTCTCCGCGACTGGCGAGACTGGTTGCCGAGAACACCCTCTTCAAGAAAGGCTTATTATTAAGGTCAAACCGCAATCAGCGTATTTCAATTCTATCCAAAGATGACCCGCAACTGGTCGCTAAGTATGACGAGCTTATTTCTGCCAGGAAGGAGTTTAACATTATCAAGAATATTGACCGCCCCGATCAGATAATCCGCAGGTCGATTTTGCTGAGAAGAATATTCAGTCTGGATAAAGAACTTGCTGACGCTTGTTCCGATTATGTCGGCGATAATCTATTTGGTGAGATGTCGGTCGAGACACTTCAGAAAGCACTCGGCAGAAAGGATTTGTTTGTGTACTTATCCAGCAATCGGTCCGGTCAGTTATTCGCATTGAGCCTGTCCAGGAAGAAAGACGTCCAATATATCAGCATAGGCAACATCAATGAAATTGAAACAAGGGCTTTTGAGACGCCGGAGATGCTGTATTCTAGGAAGGAGTATTCTGATAAATTGCTCTCTTCATTAACTCTTGCCAAGAAAGGCGATGGGATCAACTATTGTTCTACTTCCGGAATCTATAACAAAATTGCTCTTCCTGCGCTTCGTGTTTCCGATTCGGACTATCTTATGGATATCGCTGATATAAGGCTGATCTCGGATCCATTCATGGTCTCGAAGCATAAGGGACGAGAAAGAATCTCCGGGAAAGTCTCGCTCTGGGGCGGCGTTAGATACTCTGAAAACATGGAGGTGTCCACTTCTGACGAAGGATCAAAGCATAGGGGTGTCAAGAGGGGCGACCGTCTCGTCTATCTTCCAGGTTCCCTGTCAGAGGTCGAAGGGATCAAGCAGACACTCTCCATCCATGGCATAAGCAGTGAGCTATATGCCGGATGGGATGCCACGGAAGACTCCTTCAAGGATCGGGACGGAAAGGGTGACCAGATTCTTCACGTGTCCACACACGGCTATTTCAATGACTCAAAGACTTGGGCTAGCAGCTCTGACGCCATGGATAACTCGGGCCTTCTTTTCGCTGGATCAGAGAAGAATTGGATACAGAAAGCATCCTCTGATGTGGACATTCATGATGATCTGAACGATGGTATTCTTAAAGCCAGCGAGATTGAGTTGATGAATCTCAATGGATGTGCTCTCATTGTTCTTTCTGCCTGCGAGACGGGGTTGGGTTATGAAGATAACTCTGAAGGTGTATATGGGCTCCAAAGAGCATTCCGCTTGGCTGGAGCCGACAATGTAATGATGAGCCTCTGGGAGATACCTGATGAGGAAACGTCCCTATTGATGCAGTCATTTTATCAGGCTCTCATCCAAGGCTCCGATATCAATTCGGCCTTGGAAATGGCACAAAAAAAAGTTCGGGAGAAGTTCCCTTCTCCCGAATCATGGGGCGGATTCGTCCTCCTGAATTAAGTCCGGACGGATCTAATACTACCACAATAGCTCGTCAAGTACTTTCTGAGATTGTGGATCCTTTAGCTCTTTAAGGATCTTCTTCGCCGCATGTTTCTTGCCCATCTTAAGATAAATCAATGCTTTGCGATACTTAAGAGCATTCATTTCTTGCTCATGAGCGGCCGCCGCTGCAGAATCAACAAACTCGATTTCAACGGACAATTCCTTATCAATGGCGTCAAGCGCCTCGGCATATTTCTCCTCTTTGACCAGTTGATCGATTGAATCTTCTTCTCCACGGATGACTTGGCTGTACATCCTGTCACCTACACTCTGCGTTACGCTGCCATCCCAAATAAACACGCCACATACCATAGCCGCGGCGACGGCAACAGTGCTGAGAACATACTTGTATCTTACGAAGAAAGGCACTCTTATTGTTCCTGATTCAGACTTAACCGTTGATAGTTCCTCTTCCTTCTCCTTCATTATCTTCGTCATCTTTTCAAACTTGATGGCGCGCATCAAGTTGAACTGACGTTGATAGCACTCCTTCAACTCCGGATTGGTCTTAACTTCTTCTACAAACGCCCTAGACTCGGCCTCGCTCATCTCCTTTCGGAGGAAGCGATCGACGCGCTCAGACATTTCGTCGTTGAATGTGATATTCTTGATTTCTTCCATAATAGCGTCACTCCAGTTTAATTTCCAGCCAATTCCTCTAAGAAGGCGGCTTTGAACTTTCTATGGCAGCGCGATTTCTGATTCTTGACTACATCGGCGCCAGAATAGCCCATCAGTTGGGCAATCTCCTCTCCCTTCAGTTTCTTCCCCGTTTCATTAAAATACGTATAGGTGAAGATGTCTTTACAAGGAGGGCCCATCTTTTCTACGACCTTCCTAACCAGTGCGAATATCTCTTCATCATCCAATTCCTGGTCAGAAGATAGGTCAAAAATGGGATCCACATTCACCTTGGAACCCTCTACCGGTCTAAGCATAACATCAAAATCGTATTCGGGGTCATTGTCTTGAGAAACCCTTTCGATTGGGTCAAAATCAACATATCGGCTCTCCCCTCTCTCCATTTCCTTCAAGGTTAGTTTCCCGATACTTGTCAAGTATGTTTCTAAAGAAGCTGTCAGGCGGTTGATGCTTCCATCCTTACACTTGATAAAAATCTTCCCGCCATCGACAAACATCTTTCCCGTCATGATCTGGTTGTATAGCTTAAGACAGGAATTCTGATAAAGATCATCCAGGTATGATCCCCAATCATTGAAGCGATACAACCTACGATTGCCGAATTGCTCTTCAGAACACCTCTTTTTGAAACAGCCGAAGAATTTGTCCCTGTATTTCTCGTACAAGGAAGCGAATGCCTGGTCATCGCCTTCGAATATCCTCTCAACGAGATGTGGCTCTTTGTTGAATAACGGCATAATCCCTTTAGTTTCTGCAAATATACGAAATTGTTGCTGAGCCATAGTCATGGATGGTCTCAAAAAAACGCATGCCTCGGATTACTTCTTCTTGTCTCCCTTCATAAAGAGTAGAGAAACATTAAAAGAATAAAACAATGAAGTACGAAGTAATCAACAGAGAATCTAAGAATTCTCCTTATTTGCTGAAAGTCAGCATCTACTCTGAAGAGTTTGAAATTGAGGGGCGCAAATGCAAGTGCCAAGAATACGTTGAGCGTAACCTCTCTTGCCCTAGCGG
>JAEEGL016076974.1_pt1 | contig 14272 bp, 15 predicted proteins | sample 9134231 | NCBI WGS metagenome assembly JAEEGL01 (sample SAMN16246548, study PRJNA631951) | gut metagenome | biome: gut microbiome; feature: rumen; material: fiber-attached | host: Bos | place: Iran: Karaj | collected 2018-10 | reverse complement strand
TTAACCTTCTCTTCTATTCCGGCAGTTATTTCCTCGATTTTCTTATCCATATAGACACCTCCTTGAGAGGCGGGGACCAAACCCCGCCATGCATCTTTATTTGTGTTTCTTGACCAATGGCTTAACTTCGGTCTGTTTTATCTTTTTCTTTAAGCGTACATATGTCGTATACAATGTGGTCGCATCTACTGTATCATTTGGGTTTTTAATCATGGTCGTACCTCCTATATTTTTACTCTGTGTGCGTTTGACAGAACCTCTCCTATCTTTTCAGCCGATTCTTTCTGCTCATTGAGTTGTTGTGTTGTATTGCAAATAGACAACTTCATAGAATTCCCATCATATCGGTATGCATTGTCTGAAAGCCAATCCTGAATACTAACTTCAGATTCGCTTACACTCTTTATCATGCCCTGAATTTCTTCTGGTGAGGGAGCAAGTGATTCCGGTACTATCAAAAGCTCATGAACTGACGATGTGATCACAAAGTAACAAGATTCCCCTATTTTCTCGCTTATACCTAACATCGTAGATTGATCGATCAACGCTGTTGCGCCGTACACTTTTTCGGGATTTGATACCACATACATCATTTCCGGACCGGGAGGTGTCATATCAGCTATCAGTTCGATAGGTATATCATCACCCATCATTTCTCGAAGTGTTTCGCTCATTCCCTTTATTTCGAAACCTGATTTAACAGTGTTGGCCCTTCCAATAGATAAGAGTTCGGAATCCGTCATCTGAAGGCTATTTGCCATTATTTCCCGATTTACGAGGAAACTTGCCACCTCGCCGTTGCCGGCTTTAACCTTCCAATATGGAACTGCCATAAGATCTTCACCGATATCAATATGAGGACACTTGGCCAGCATTTCCGGATTAGTTTCTTTGTTAACAACCTTTAAGAATACTCTCTCTTTCGCTGTTTCAGCATTGATATCAAGTTTGGCTAATTCCTGTCCGTTATCTCGGACCTTAATAGCCGTATCAAGAATCTCTTTTGCAATATCTTTAATAGAATCGCCGCGTTTTATCCGATCAATAGCAGAATCCAGATATAACGTTGGCGCTGCCTGATCTCCATCAAATCGTATTGTTATTCCCGTTTTTTTGTTTTCATTATTTTTGAGAGCGGTTGTCTTACTTACTTCTGCATTAACCTTGCGAGCCCTTGCTTCCCGTGTCACTTCTGCAATAATACGCTCTGCAATACCTGTAGCTTTGTTTACAACGGCCTTTGTTTCTCTGATCGTATCATTAGTTACCTGTTCGTTTGTTGTTGCCATAAGTCATCATCTCCTTTACATTCTCTGCCTTAAGCCCGTCTTAATGACCCTGCTTGTTGCTTTTGTAACCACACTTGCTGCAGCTACTACTGCATTACCTCCGCCTGGAACCACAGATCCCATCGCTTGTCCTGCGACCTTGGCGCCTATCTTTGTACTTATATTTGCTGTTTGTTTTGCCGCACGCTTTGTTACTTTTGCCACTGTTTGGGTTAGTTTTCCTGCAGTTTTTGCTGTGTTTGCCGCTGTTTTGGTTGGATGTGGTTCGTTTTGTTTGTTTTTTTGCATTTTTATCATCCCTTTCTTTAGTAAATGCATATCTGTCGTTATAATCCTTAATATCTTTTGCTATTGGTGCCAAATAACGATCCTCATAATATTTTCCTTTGGGAAATCGATAATACTTACCATATATAAACGCAATCATTTCTCCTTTTTCCCGAAGCGACATTAATTCTTGTCCATCTACTATCTGCTTCTCTTCCTCGGAATAATTTGTATTCTTAATTGAAAAACCTTCCTTGCTATAACTTCTTTTCTTATCGATATACTTTCCACACATTGTTTGTATATAAGATTCCGTTGATTTATCCCCTCCATAACTCAGAAAGAGTTTAAGTTCGCATAGGTTCAGGATTGATTCGGATAGTTCTTTTCCGTAAATATCATCAAACTGGTTCCTGTTCTGGAAAATCAGAAACACATTAGTTTTGCGCGATCTGCAGGTCGCCATGGTCCTCTCAACTGAAGGGATTCTAGAAATCGCGCTTGCCTCATCGAAGATAAAACTTGTCATACGGTTGTCATTCTCGGTAAACTCCGAAGCACAATGTCTCAAGACTTGAACACATATCAATCGAAAAACAGGTCTATATACGTCGAGAAACGACTCTTCTATTGCAATATCTATGCTTATTTTTCCTTCGTTAAGTACTCTTGGCGATGTCCGATGCGGGTTGTTAAGTAGGGCGTACTCAATATCCGGAAAAATAAAACACTCCAGCGATGTTTTCATTGTCGATTCAACATCCTGAATAGATTCGTTATCCTTTTTACCCACAAATCCTGCAAGAAATCCCATCGTTATCCTGTCATCATCCAACTTAGCTGCATTCACGATTTTCGTTAGTAGATCATCCATAGGAGTTTCATTAATTCTCCGTATGATTTCAATAAAGTCCTCACCTCTAACGCTGAAGTAGTACATTATCCCAACCAAAATCTTTTTTGCATTGTTGGAAAAATATGGATTCGAATTGCCTTTAGGCTCCTCTACCAACGCATCAGCAATGTCTTTTAGTGCTCTTAACCGTACTGTAGGTGTGATGTTTTTTCCTCTTAATTGATAAAAGACATCCCATCCATAAGATAATCTGTGATTTGGTTCGAACACATGTAAGCGTTCCCTTCCCGTTGCTTGATATTTACCTTTAACTTTAATAAGCTTACGGAAGATTTCGCCCTTTATATCAACTACGACAAAATTCCACCGCTTTCCCGCATCTTTAATACGCGAGCCATATATACGTTTCCGATAAAAAACTGTGTAGAGAAGCCCTAGAAGCCAAACTGTTTTCGATGACCCGGGACTACCGATGCAATAAACCTGAATACCGTCTTTTCCTAACGGACAATGTACATAGTTTCCTTTGTATTTCCCGAGAACTAGATCCTTGGGCATCTTTGACAAATATTTCGATGGTATCGGTGGATACATCGCTATTCGTGCGGCCTTACTCTCTCGGATTTCAGTTCTACCACGGCCTATAGCATCTTTTAGAGAAAAATCTCTGTGTCCATTTCTATAGCGCTTATAATTGCTTATAGTAGTGGAACCAACTCCAATGATCGGAACTGTAAGCAGTATTCCTTTAATGATTGTTCCTACATCTCCTGGCAGCCCCAATTGCCTTATGGCGTATAGAAGAACTAACGTAACGGGAAAAAAAAGCCATAATCCTGTAAATGTAAGAAAATATTTGATTTTCATAGTGATCATCTCCTCTACTAAAAGCCTTACATAAATCAGTATGTAAAAAACAGCAAAGAATAGGTCTTAAATATCTCTTCACTAGAAACATGCAATAATAATCTCTTAATAATCAAAGGTGGAGGACAATCCTCCACCTTTGTAATGTTCTTCTGTATGCAGAAGCAGTGCTTTTGGTATTCTTTTTATGCCTATAAAGTTTAAAAAGTTGTTAACTACGTTATAATTCGATTTTTGAATTAGAAAGTTTGGAAATCAATTCCTGTGCTTTTAAGAAATCACCTCGAAAGAATGTTTTCAGTTTTCCATCCTCGTAATAGTTAAGAAGTTGTTTCTTAGTGTTTTTTCTTATATATTTATTGGGTAGAAGCCTCTTATTCTTTTCAAAGAAGTATATAACTTCTTCAATGCTTAAGATAAGCGGGCATTTATTATATGCCTCGTAATCATACAGTCTTAAGAGAAAATCTTTAACCCATCCTTGTCTTTTATAGACATACGTATCACGAACTATTTTCTTTAGTATTCTCTCTTTTTTCTCCTGATATGCGAGAAATGGCTCTTCAACGTTTTTCCTCAAAAAATCTGAAAAGTACTTATTTATCATTTTATCAGTGAGACTCCAAATACTTTTTGTTCCCAATTCCTTTTCTATTTTTTCAGCTGATTTCAAAGCAATCTCAAACCGCAGATAATTGTGTTCAACCTTAATCTTTACCGTTTTTTCCAACTGATCGCTTTTATCATATATATCTATATTGATACCTCGTTGACCCGAGCTTTTATATATGCTTTTCGTTTTCTTTTTTTCGTTGGAATAATCTCTCTCTGGGCATTTGTAATCAGCTTGAACTTTTAATTTAAGACGAGCCGGAAACAACTGAGAGATCATATTTAATGGTCTTCCATAATCTTCAAAACACCCGTTAATTACGATGGTCTTATTAATTTCAAGATATTTAAATTTTGCCTCATCGAATCTTACTTCAATACCATATTTATCTGTCAAAAATTCCTGAATATCATGGATTCGCTTCCTATACTCATCGGTCGTAAAGCAATTTAAGTTATGATATTCCTTATCATTTATTGAAATTTGAATGCAACCGGAGACAAAGCCTTCATTATTTATCGAGTAGTAAAAACTATCGAATAACTCGTTCTTTCCGATTTGAATACCGCTATATCCTTCTCCGCTTACAGTGGGTATGTATTTATTTTGCCCATTTTTGACTGAAACAATTCCTTTTTTTACAAGATCTTTTAAATCAAAAACATTCGTTACGATAAACCCGTAAACATGGATCTTGTCCAATAATGCGGAGCGATCATTCTTTAATTCCATACTGATCACCCCCTTTTTCATTCATTTCGCAGATAGCATTACTTATCTTATTGATATATAATGTACACAGATTTTTAGTTGGCATATACATTGCCCTCCTTTCTTTGATAGTAAAAACATGTAGGAGGGTCGATATAATAAGCCACTTTTTCGACCTTTTGTGTGAAATGAAAAAATATTTTATCTTATACCATCATAATCTTTTATTCTTTAAACCTAATCGCCGGGATAAAGAGACTATTAAAACCGTCTCCGAAAACTGGGCTAAATACGTCTATCCTGATTTCACAGAAATAAACGGAACTATTAAACCAAGCTATACAGATCGAATGGTCTTTTCTAATCTCAATGATGTAGATAAGCTATCTAAAGAATATCAAAACAAAAAGAACTATTATCAACAACAGATCCTGGTTTTTCACTCTTTGTCAGATATTAACCCTAATGTTAATAAAGCTCTTCGATATACTAACAAATTGATCAAAACCGGCTATACCGTTTTTTTATTATCAATCAATCCTTTTTCTGATCTTTCTCAATATTTGGAGCGATTCTGGAGCTATTATGGATATTTAAGCGAACAAACCCTGTATCAAATAAGGGATAAAAAGGAAAAATATAATCCTGAATTGCTTAGATTTGCTTCAAATCTAAGATTAGGAAATCCGGTAAAATACAACATAATAAAACAACATACGGGGATACCTAAAAGTACCATCATTTCATATCTAGAGAGAAACCATTTAAAACCCACTTTATATAAAACCGGTCGAAATAGCCTTACAAAGGAAGAAATCGATGAATTAAACAGAATCATCGATCAGGGCGGCTATTTTAGGAACTATTAATAGCAAAAGGGTCGATTTTGACTGTCTTTATATCGACCTTCTTTCATATTTTCTTTAAAAATATGAAGGAAGGTGTTTTTTTGGGGTTATTAAATAAGATATCGACAACTCTATCCCACGAGTGTAAACTTTTAGACGAGACACTGATCCTCGAATATGTCATGAATAGAAAAAATGCCATTCTACAGGATCACATTATCAATGTTTGCCGGATATACGAACCCGGAGAAGGCGGTCAAAATTACTTTATGACCAAGCTTACTCCCAAGGACCGTAATCATGCTGGCAAGATCTATGCAAAGACAAAGGAGGAACTCGAAAACAAGATAATTGCATACTATTTGGATATTCAAGAAGAGAATAAGATAACTGTCAGAAAAGCTTTGATCGCTGCACTTGGCGGTGATGAAGGCAGTTTTAGAAAAACTCCGAAACGAACCCTTCAGAGATTTGACAAAAACCTGAGTTCATTGGGCCAAATAAAGCTTTCAAGTCTTACGGAAACTGATATTAGAAATGCTCTAGACATACTTGTATCAACAAGGCCCACCGAAAAGGAGTTTAATGAAACCATAACTTCGCTAAACAAGATTGCGGATTACTGTCAATATGAACATATAGATATTCTGAACATCCGCGAGGTTGTTTCTGTATATCGTAAAGTTCGGTTGACCGGCAAACATCTTTGGAAAGTGGTTTCAAAGGAAACTAAAAACCTTGCTTTTACTCGTTCCGAAGCTTCAAGGATAGTCCGATACGCTATCAAGCATCCAAGTTATAAAGCTTTTTCAGTCGCGATACTTATAACTACCGGATTAAGGGGTTGTGAGCTTCTCGGGCTTGAAATCGATGATATCTATCTTAAAGATGGATATTTATGGATACATCAAGAGGAAGATACAAAAACTTATGAGCTGCACGACTATATCAAGGAAAACCGGGCTCGCGAAGTCTATCTCTCCGACGAAGCATTAGCAGTTATTAAAGCATGCTTATCTTTCCGTAATGCCGACAATAGCAACAGTCCTTACTTATTGCTTAATCCTTGCTCAAATGACGGAAAAATGCATTTAAGGGCTATTGATGACTATATGCGAGAGGTTATTCATACAGAAATCCTTGGATATGGTATCGAACGAGAGGCAAGAAGCCCTCATGACTGCAGACGTACTTATGCATCGCTTGAATATCTCAGTGGAACACCCATCAACGTCATAAAAGAACAGTTGGGGCACGCCAATGTATCGCAGACGTGGGACTATATTAAAAATGTCGTGGAAGCATCCGAGCGCAGAAATCAGCTCAAGGGTGGTCATCTGATTTTTCCGGATGCAAAGTCCAGAAAACCGCGTAAAAACGTTGTGGACGCAGCGTGGACGCAAAAAGAGGCAAAAGAAAAACTCAGAAATGCCGAATAATCAACACTTCTGAGTTCCAACCAAGAGCGCGAGACGGGACTCGAACCCGCGGCCTCGACCTTGGCAAGGTCGCGCTCCACCAACTGAGCCACTCGCGCATTACCTGTTTGTCTTGCGACTTGTATATACTATCAAAGGGCAAAGGAAAAGTCAACGATTTTTTCAACTTTTTCGCCCGATACGGGGTGTATGAACTCAAGCCTGTCGGCCACAAGAGCAATGCCCAAAGGATACTTCGTAACTGCCTCGTACTTCGCATCGCCGACGATCGGGTGTCCCATATGGGAAAGCTGGGCCCTGATCTGGTGAAACCTGCCTGTGATAAGGTCTATCGACAGGATCGTCATATTCTTTTCCTCTATGATCCGCTCCGTGCGGTATACAAGAGAACACTCCTGCAATTTGGTGCCCTTCGGGGCTTTGTCGCAAATAATCGCTTTGCCTGCTTTTCCGTCTTTGTACAGCTTATCCGAAAGTATCGTACCTTCGGGGCTGTCCACAATACCCTCTACCACGGCACGATAGTGCTTGTTCATCAGTCTTTCCGAGACCTGGCGTGACAGATCCGCTGCGGCTTTTTTGTCCTTGGCAAACACGAGGATCCCGGCCACAGGCTGGTCGAGACGGTGGATGATACCCACGTACGGTTCTCCCTTTATCCCGGGATTTGTTTTTTTGATATGATCCTTGATAAGGGTTACGCAGTCCGGCTGAAGAATGTCTGCTGACTGGGTCGCCAGTCCTGCCGGTTTTTCGATAATGATGATTGAATTGTCTTCACAGATTACTTTGATCAACGCTTTACTGTTCGGCACTGTTTTCTTCGATAAGTTTCATCACAACGGATACAGCATTGGTCTGGTCACTTGAAAGCATTACCTTGCGGAACTGTTCGCGTCTGTAATACAGATCGCAGATCGTGTCATATAACGTATCTTCCGTCAGATCCTTATCCTCATCCAGCACAAGGGAAAATCCCTGTTTTCTGAAGGACTCTGCGTTTAAAAGCTGGTCTCCCCTTGAAGCCGATGCCGGCAATGGTATCAGAAGATTGGGTTTATGAAGTGCCAGAATTTCGCATATCGCATTGGCACCTGCACGGCTGACAACGATCTCCGAATACGCAAACAGGTCCTTCATCTCGTCCCTGGCATATTCCATCTGGAAATAACCTCTTGTCCCGACAAGCGACTCATCCAGCTTTCCCTTCCCGCACAGGTGAAGCACATTGAACTTCTCCGTAAGCCTCGGCAGTATCTTTCTGATCATGTTGTTTACCGAAGCCGCCCCAAGGCTTCCTCCGACAACCATGACCACCGGCTTTTCGGGGTCTTCGAAATTGCATATCTTCTCGGCCTTTGAGGCGTCACCCAGCATAAGCTCCGCTCTTATGGGGCAGCCCGTGAGTACTGCTTTGTCATTTGGGAGCATATCGACGGTTTCCGGGAAATTGCAGCATATCTTTGTTGCCGAAGAAAAACTGAGCTTATTTGCAAGCCCCGGTGTCATGTCGGATTCGTGGATTATCGTCGGAACGTGATTTTTCTTTGCCGCCCATACGACCGGGACAGATACGAAACCGCCCTTTGAGAAGACAATGGAAGGTTTCAGTTCCTTGATAAGCCTGTTCGCTTCGTCAAATCCCTTAATGACCCTGAACGGGTCCGAAAAATTCTTCAGTGAAAAATACCTGCGAAGCTTTCCCGTTGCTATACCATGATAAGGGATGGCCAGATCCTCTATCAGAGTCTTTTCCATCCCTTCATATGAACCAATATAATGAATGTCGTAACCTGCAGTACGGAGGGCGGGGATCAGTGCTATGTTCGGTGTTACATGACCTGCAGTCCCGCCTCCGGTAAGAATGATCAGCTTCATTACAGTCTTGCCATCAAAGCCTCTCTCTGCTCTTCGTATCCCGGCTTACCGAGAAGCGCAAACATGTTCTTCTTGTAGCTTTCAACGCCGGGCTGGTTGAACGGATTGACTCCGAGAGTATATCCGCTTACGCCGCATGCGAACTCGAAGAAGTAGAACAGCTGTCCGAGATAGAACTCGTTGACTTCGGGAACGTTCACAACGGTGTTGGGAACGCAGCCGTCCGTATGAGCAAGTATCGTACCGTTCATCGCACTCTTGTTAACAAAATCAACTGTCTTGCCTGCAAGATAGTTAAGTCCGTCAAGATCCGTTGCTTCTTCGCCAAGTGTAATAGTCTCACGGGATGTCTCGATATTGATGACTGTTTCAAAGATGTTTCTCGAACCGTCCTGTATGAACTGTCCCATCGAATGAAGATCTGTCGTAAGATCAACGCTTGCGGGGAATATTCCCTTCTGGTCCTTGCCTTCGGACTCTCCGTAAAGCTGCTTCCACCATTCCGAAATGAAATGTACCGAAGGCTCATAGTTGGCCATGATCTCGATCTGTTTACCTTTGCGAAGAAGGATGTTCCTGACAGCCGCATACTGGAGTGCGTCATTCTCTTCAAAAGGAGCCGTAAGGGCAACCTCTCTTGCCGTCTGTGCGCCTTCCATGAGTTTGTTGATATCAGCACCCGATACCGCTATCGGAAGAAGACCAACTGCTGTAAGTACCGAGAACCTGCCTCCCACATCATCGGGAACAACAAAGCTTTCATAACCTTCTTCGTTTGCAAGGTTTTTAAGCGATCCTCTTGCCTTGTCGGTTGTCGCATATATCCTCTTTGCAGCCTCTGCCTTGCCGTACTTCTTCTCGAGCATTTCCTTGAAAACCCTGAATGCAATGGCAGGCTCCGTTGTTGTTCCGGACTTGCTTATCATGTTGATGGAAAAATCCCGATCCCCGATAACATCCATAAGGTGTTTGATGTATGTGCTGCTGATGCTGTTTCCCACAAAATAGATCTCAGGGGTTTTTCTCATTTCCTTGGGGATTATGTTGTAAAAGCTGTGGCGCAGAAACTCTATCGCAGCTCTCGCTCCGAGGTAGGATCCGCCTATACCGATAACGAGCAGAACGTCCGAATCGTTCTTGATCTTGTCCGCAGCCTTTAAAATGCGGTCAAACTCTTCCTTGTCATAATCAACCGGAAGATCGATCCATCCGAGAAAATCGTTGCCCGCACCGCTCTTTGACACAAGAACTTCCTTGGCGTTTTCCACGATGTCGCACATGGATTTGATCTCCTGCTCACCGATGAACTGCATTGCCTTACTGTAATCATAGGTAACTTTTGAACTCATTTTCTGTCATTTCTCCTTTTCAATGATGTTAACATCTCAACAATTATATCCTACGACAATATTTCCTTCAATATGCCTTCGATCTCGCCTTCTGCCGGCTTTTGGGGCTTCCAGTTCAGATTCTGGCCGTCTGTTTTGTATCTCGGTATAAGATGTGTGTGAAAATGGAACACTGTCTGTCCGGCAACCTCCCCGTTGTTCTGAACGACATTAAATCCGTCCCACGAAAGCTTATCCTTGAGCAGCTTCATCATTTTTTTCGCAAGCGGTAAAACCTTTGCGGCAACGTTATCATCCAGTTCCTCCAGATTGTCGAAATGCTCCTTAGGAACTATCAGACAGTGTCCGCGTGTTGCGGGAGCGGCATCCAAAAATACCCGGAAATCTTCATCTTCGTATATCGTATTCGTGGGTATGTCGCCGTTTGCCAGCTTGCAGAAAATACAGTCGTCTTTTTTCATCTTTCCTCTCCTTAATTGTCCTACTCTGCCTCATTCAGAAACGTAAATACCTGATCGAGCAGAAGCAGTATCCTGAAATCTCCCTTGACCTGCATATCACCGGTCATGAACGCTCTCTGGAAACTCATCTGTCCCGCGATGATATGCTCAAGCACATCCGGTTTGATCTTGCACAATATATCCGGCGAATCGTGGTTTCCGTAGTAGCACTTGAGTCTTGAATCGACTATCTCGACTATAAGAGGCTTTTTACGGTCCTCGATCATAAACTTATATGAAGCGTTCACAACTCCTTCGGGTGAAAAATGATCCTCGAAATCCCGTATGAACTGCTTGCTCACATCTATGTCCTTCTTCTCGAGCATTCCCTTGAAAAGCGAAGACAGCTCCTGTATATCCTCTTTCTGCTGCTGGACATACTGCTCGTCCGAAGCGTATTTGGAAAGCTGTTCCGTCTCCTGCGGTGTGAGCGGTATGTTCTTCGTCCCGCCGACTATCTGCTTGACCGCCTGATTGCTTGAAGGAAGCGAATGCATCTTCTGCGATATAGTCCGGTACAGGTTTTCTGTCTTCTTTTCTATTATCTTGATATATTCACTGTTAAGTTCAAAACTTGTCGTATCATCGACATAACCGCACAGCCCGCTGCAGGGAAGTCCTCCGAGTATTTCCCATGCGACCTGCAGGCTCGTCTTGGCCTCACGCTCGCCGCTCGATAACGACATTACCACCGGACACATATATGTCTTGCTGATCTTTTCTTTGTTGCCGTACAGCCAGCAGGCATCAAGGAACTGCATCATATATCCGCCCACACCGTACCATTCGACCGTAGTCGCAAGTACGATGCCGTCCGCTTCATTGATCGAGGCCGGAAGCGATGTGATCTGGTTTCTTAGCTCATAGAGCGGAAATCTTTCCACATTGACATTGAGTTCCGTAAGGACCTCCGTCATCTTGCCTATAACGAACAAAGTCGGATCGTCCAGAATCCCTCTGCCTCCGTAATAGATGTTGATCTTCATTAAAGTCTGCTCCTATCCTTCTTTCTGTACAGCACAACGGCGGCCAGAAATCCGCCTATCAATCCGAAAAGATGCGCTGCCATATCCACATTTTCCGATGTGATCCCGTTATAGAGTGCGTATGCTATGAGAACACACATACGCAGCGTTGTCATATCTTCAAGCTTTCCCTTATTACGTATAACAAGCCACAGAAGCGCCCCTATCATCGCAAATATGGCTCCGGATGCACCGGCCGATACAATTCCCGGATTATACATAAGTGCAAATATGAACGATCCCACACTTCCGAACAATCCGCCGAGAATGTATATCAGGACATATTTGTATCTGCCAACTGCTCTTTCCACGTTGTCACCGAGGAACATGAGCACAACCATATTGCCGGCAAGATGCATGAACCCGAAATGAATGAACATGCATGTGAAAAATCTGTATATCTCGCCCTTTTCCAGGATCGCCGGAACAAACATGGCCCCGTGACCAAGCATAAAATCTATGTCTTCCGTAGATCCGAAAACGGACATTAAGATAAACACCGCCACGTTTATTATCACAAATGCCGTATTTACCGGAGTGAACTCCTGGGCAAAAGACCTGCTCTGTCTCGGAGTGTTGTCATAATACGCCGTATAGTTACCGCTCGGGGTTGTCTCGTATATCACATCCGGTCCCTTGATCTGATCGGGGATCTCGGATTCAATGAGCTCCTTCAGTCCGTAAAACTCAGCGGGTTCATTTTCATATATCAGAACGGACATCGTATCCGAGTTGACGATCCAGCAGTGATCATCTCCCAAAACAAACTTCCGGGCTTCCGACGTAAAGGGTGTTACCACGAGCGTCAGGAAATCAATGGTCTCATAACCCTGATCTCTTATGTGCTCCTTTGATTTCTTACAGAAAACTTCATACTGTTCCGTCGTGATGGATATATCTTCAACAAGATCAAGAACCTGAACGACTTTGGCCGATGAGATCTCGTATTGGACAAACAGATTTACGAAGGGGACATTTGATTCTATCTTCAGATATCCTTGTTTTTCGAGAAGACCCTGAATCTTTTCAACCATAACGGAATTATATCAAATTGTACAGGCCGTGTTAATACTTTGGGCAAAAGTGTTTATACGCTTTTTCCGTATATGTGAAGGTCCTTCCGAATAGCGGCAGCGCGGCTTCTACCGTTAATATCACATGTTCTTCATCATCTTCCGTTCGGATACCGGTATCCCAGTCAAGGATAAGCCTTCCGGAAAGCCTTTCTGCCGCATATTCTTCGGCCGCAAATGCCGGATCCGGTTCATATACGGCATCTGCGGCTGCCGATGCACATATGTACCGTATGGCACACCTGTCGTATGCAAACATCGCAACATAAATAAACAGCACGATAACGCCCAGTATCATGGGCGTTAAAAGTGCCGCTTCTATCGTAAAACTCCCTTTATATCTCATTTATCAGAATGACCATAAATCCGCTCATGACAAACGGGGCAAAAGGGATCTCTTTGGCAAAACGTCTTCTTCCGGATATGACTCTGACAAGCGCATAAACCGATGCACCGGCAAATGCCGCAAATATCGTATATAATCCGGTCCGGATCCCCGTGATCAGTCCGAGGGATGCCATAAGGTATCCGTCCCCCAAACCAATATACGCGCCCGCTGCCTTTACGGCTATGAGTATAACAATACCCGCGATCACGGGCACTGCTATCTCATGCCATATTATGCCGTATCCTTCCCCGGGGGATGAAAAAACACATGATACAACAATCATCGCCGCAACACCTCCCGATGATACGAGAAGCGGAAGCAGATATATGCTTCTCTCCCTGATGTCCGTGTATGAACATACTGCCAATAATGCAAGTGCGATCATCTGTCTTATCTGCCACATCTGCTGCACGGCCTCCTGTTTCCGGTCTCATTTATTCTTATTGCCTTTACTGTCCTCTTTAAGGCACTGCAGGTAATACTGTTGTGGTATCTGTCACCCTCCGGTGTCACATAAAGAGGACTGTCGGTCTTTTTTGCATGACAGATCCCGCACGGTCTGTATCTTTTTCCGTCACTGTTTCTCATTCTTCCTATCTGTCCCGGATCCGTTTCTTCGATCGTCAGCCTTATATGGGAACAATCCCTGTCAAGATGATAAACCCCGCTGTCATCGGTAATATATACATACTCCCCATCCGGGAAAAATCCGTTTTCATATCCGCACCATACATGGACAAGACTCTTCGCCGTAAAGGGAATCTTAAGCGTCCCGAACATACCGATCGGCGGTATGAGGTCACACGTTACACAAAGCTCTATGTATTCGGGATCGTCGGTAAACGATCCCGACATATCTATCCCGTCCATTCCGTTTTCGATAAACCTGACATCCTCATCGGAAAGGACCTCCGCGATTTCTTCCCTGATATCGGAAACACCGACATTATGCCCGTCGGCACACTCAACAGCCAGATCCTGAGCATAAGTCAAAAGCGGATTTTGTATCTTCTGACCTGTATGGTACATGAACAGCACCGACACTATCGCCAGAAGAGCTGCCATAAATGTGGGGAGTATCAGCGCTGCCTCTACGGTAAGCGAAGCTTTTTTACGAGTCTTCATCAACGTATGCATATTCTCGCTCTATACTGTACTGCCGTCCCGGA
>JAEEGL016853992.1_pt1 | contig 14273 bp, 11 predicted proteins | sample 9134231 | NCBI WGS metagenome assembly JAEEGL01 (sample SAMN16246548, study PRJNA631951) | gut metagenome | biome: gut microbiome; feature: rumen; material: fiber-attached | host: Bos | place: Iran: Karaj | collected 2018-10 | reverse complement strand
GACCAGTTCGCTGCACGCGATGATGACGCCGTTGTCGTCGATGACGCCGATCACGCGGTCAACGGCATCTCTCATTTGGTGAATGATTCCCTGAAAAAGACGGTTTGACATAATCTGACCCTTCCTGAATTCCTTATTTGATTTTTTATTGTTAATACTACACTATATTTTACAGTACTTTTTGTGTTTTTTCAATAGGGAAATCGGAAATTTTCATAGTTTTTGTGTGTTTTTTTCGTGTCGCCTCATCTTTTAGCACAAGGTAACCGCCAAAACCGGGCGATTTTCGTCGTTATGATATGAAATTTCCGTGAATTTGCGGGAAGGATGATGGAAAATGGCTTGACGGAATCTCTTGATGATCTGTCAAGCCATCGGGTCCGGAGCATCGTGCGTTTACTTATAAAGCAGCACGGTGTAGATGTAATACACGGCGAACAGCACGCAGCCGATCACGGAAATCGTGTAGAACAAGGGGGGGAACGACGTGAAGCGGTCGTAGAACAGCGCGGTCAGGGAGAGATAGAAGCCGATCCCCACGAGCATTTCCGGCGTGATCCAATGGGTCGAGGTGTCGATTTTCTTCACGACGGTCACAACGAGGTAGGCGACGGCCGCGGCCAGAAGGACCGGGAACACCAGGCGGAGCACCGGCAGGGTGTTGGTATGGAACGGGAATTCCCGGATCGCGTCCCCGCGCACAAAATCAAACAGGATCCCGACGATGACCGCGACGAGAACGATGACCAGGATCCGGACGAGGACGATCTGCCCCGCTCTCGACTTGCTCACCGCTTTCATCTTGTTGGAACCGCTCTTCTTCGCGGACTGTCTTGCCTTTGCCATATCCAATTTCCCGATGGACCTCCCGCCGGGAGGCCTTCTCCTTTCCATGCTCCGAAGCGCGCCGCGCCCGAAGCTCTTCCGTATGATTCTGAAACGGTATCGTAACCGGTTTGATGCGTATTCAGGTATTCAAAGTCCGTCCCATCTCGTACCGGCAGGACAGACAGGCGAGAACGGCGGGCGCGGCGGTCTCCGTGCGGAGGATCCGGCGTCCGAGCCCCGTCATCTTCATGCCGAGGGCCCGCGCTTCGTCCGCTTCCGCTTCTTCAAATCCGCCCTCCGGACCGATCACGACGGATACGGTCTCCGGCGTCCGCTCCCCCGCAAGGTGAACGGGCAGGGGTTCGGTCCCCTCGGCTTCGTAGCAGAAGAGGGGGAGTTCGGCCCGCGCGGCTTCTTTCACCGCGGCGGCGAAGGGCATGGGATCGGTCACGTCGGGGATCCGGGCACGGCCGCACTGCTTGGCGGCTTCCGCGACGATCCGCTGCCAGCGTTCCCGCTTCTTCGCGTATTCCTTCGGCTCGAGCCGGACCGTGCAGCGCGCCGAGGCGACGGGAACGATCCTCGCGGCGCCGAGCTCGGTGGCCTTCATCAGGACCGTCTCGAACCGGTCGCCCTTCACGAGCGCCTGATAGACGACGGCGCGGTAAGGCGGTTCGTTCTCCGAGGGCTTCGCGGAGAGGATCTCGCATTCCACCCGCTCTCCCGTGAGAAGCAGGACCGTTTCGTATTCGACGCCGGCCTCGTCGCAGAGGGTCACATGCTCGCCCGGTTTCATCCGGAGCGCTTTCGTGATGTGCTGGGCGTCTTCGCCCGTGATCACGGCACGGCCGCCGGCGAGATCGGCCGACTGGATGAAAAATCTCGGCATACCGTCCTCCGCTCCGACGCACCGCCGTGCCCGCGGCGCTAAATACCGATATAGTATAGCACAAATAGAGCGATTTGTCAAACATTTTCGCGGATTTTCCGGGGCAAAAGTTGCTTCCGGAGCAAATGTTTACAAATACGCGACGCTTGTAACAGTCAAATCAGCATGGGTTCCCCGTCCCGCCAGATGAGCTCGCGGGGAAAATCGCCGAAGAAAATCGGCAGCATCGGCGCGACGCCGTTGGCCAGCGGCAGGGACGCCACCTCTTCGCGCTTCACCCAGAAGACCTCGCCCTCGTCGGAGGAGGCGAGCTCACCGGCAAAGCGGTCGGTCCGGTAGAGAAAAACGACATAGCGCGCGCCTTCGTGGTCGACGAACTGCTTCACCCCGCAGAGCTCGGGCCGCTCGATCAGCAGCCCCGTTTCCTCGCGCACCTCGCGGATCACGGATTCGACGAACGCCTCCCCGGGCTCCGCATGCCCGCCTGGAAACACGATCCCGGGCCAGTTTTTGTCGCTGCGCCGCTGGACGAGGACCTCGTCCCCGCGCGACACCATGCACATGTTGGTGAAGACCGCTCGCTCCGCCATATACGCCTCCTGCGGATCTCATCGGATTTGCCCCTTATTATACACGTTTTTCCGCGTTTTGTCAATGCGCGGCGCAAAAAGAGCTCCGGCCCCCCGGGGAGGACCGAAGCCCGTTTGGTTTGTCAGCCCGCATAGTCGACGGAGCCTTCGAAGGGGATCTCCTCGCCGTTCACGCGGAGCACGCCCGCCTTCCCCGGCTTTCCGACGGCGGCGCATTTCACGACGCGGCCGTTCTTCCAGACGGCGTCCACCTTGAATCCGCCGCGCGCCATGAGCCCCCGGAAGGCGCCGTCCGCCCATGCACGGGGCAGCGCGGGCAGCACGTCGATCGCGCCGTCGTGGCTCTGGATCAGCATTTCCGCGATGCCCGCCGTGCCGCCGAAGTTCCCGTCGATCTGGAACGGCGGATGGTTGTCGAACAGGTTCGGAAGCGTGCTCTTTTCGAAGAGCGCGAGGAGATTCTCGTGGGCCGCCTCGCCGTCTCCGAGCCGCGCGAAGAAGTTGATGATCCATGCCCGGCTCCATCCGGTGTGTCCGCCGCCGTGCGCGAGCCTGCGCTCGATCGTCTTTCGGGCAGCCTCGAAGGTCTCCGGGGTCGAGCGGGTGATCTCCGCCGCCGGATAGAGGCCGTAGAGATGGGACATGTGGCGGTGGCCCGGCTCGACCTCTTCGAAGTCCTCGGACCACTCCAGGATCGTGCCGTTCTTCCCGATCCGGAGCGGCGTGAGTTCCGCTTCGAGGCCCTCCAGCCGGTCGGCGAATGCCCCGTCGATCCCGAGCGCGCGCGCCGCGTCGATGTTGAAGCGGAAGAGCTCGCGCACGATGCTCGTGTCCATCGTCGGGCCTGCGCAGACGTTCACCCGCGCGCCGTCCTCCGGGCTGACGAAGCTGTTCTCCGGCGAAGAGGCCGGCGCGGTGACGAGGTATCCCGTGCGCGGATCCCGGACGAGATATGCCGCGAAGAATTCGCTCGCCCCGCGGATCACCGGGTAGAATTCCGTGAGGATCGCGTCGTCCCCGCCGTACAGCCAGCGCTCCCTGACATGCCGGAGGCACCACGCTCCCGCCGCGGCGAACGCCCCGTACTGCGGATTGCATCCGAGCGAGGTATAGCCCCACGGATTCGAGACGACGTGCGCGACCCAGCCGGGGCATCCGTAAGCGATCCGGGCGGTCCGCTCGCCGGCCTTCGCGATCATCTTGATGAAGTCGAAGAAGGGCCGCACGAGCTCGGGCATGTCCGCGGTCTCGGCGAACCAGTAGTTCATCTGGATGTTGATGTTGATGTGGTAGTCCGCGCTCCACGGGGCCTCGTAGTCCCGGCACCAGATCCCCTGCAGGTTCGCCGGAAGGACGCCGCCCGACGACGCCGCGAGCAGATACCGCCCGAAATTGAAGTAGAGCTCGGCGAGCCCCGGATCGTCTGCGGGACGGCGGAGCCGTTCGTCGGTCGGGACGTCCGCCCTGTCGCCCGATCCGGGCAGGGTGATCTCCGCGCGGCCGAGCAGATCCCCGAAATACGCCCGCGCATCGTCCCGGAGCGCATCGACGCCCGCCGCCATCGCGCGATCCAGCGTCCCCCGGCAGACCTCGCGCGGATCCCGGCCGCTGTGATAGGCCGTGGCGACGGTCGCCCAGACGGTGAGCTCGTCCCCGCGGACCTCATACCGTACAAGCACGGCAAAGGCAAGCGGCAGATACCCGACCGCCGTGATCTCGCCGTCGTCGTGCAAAATCGCCGCGTTGTCCCGCTCGTACCGGACCGAGGCTCCCCCGACCGCTCCGCGAAACCGTGCGGCGATCGTGTTGAAGCGGGGGGAGACGAACACTTCCCGCTCGACGCCAGGCCATGAGATCACCGCCCGTCCTTCGTCGAGGAGCAGTTCGCGGCAGTAGCCGTCCGGGACCGCGTCGCCCGGCGCGGGAAACGTGATTGTCAGCTCGCCCGCGGTCTGATAGGATCCGTAAGCCCCGCGGACGTTGTGATGCCCCTCCCCGCGGCAGACCATGTACCGGTTGCAGAGCCGCTGGGCCTCGGTATAGCGTCCTTCAAAGAGCAGCCGCCGCATTTCATCGAGGTGTTCCCGGGTCTTCGGGCTGTCGGATTCCGGCCATTCCCACCCGGACCATACGCTCTCCTCGTTCAGCTGCAGGCGTTCTTCGCCGATCCCCCCGTACACCATCGCGCCGAGCCGTCCGTTCCCGAGCGGGAGCGCTTCGTTCCAGTCGGCGGCGGGAGCCCGATACCAGAGTCTGTTTTCTCTCATCGCACCGCCCTCGCTCACGCCTTTGCGGTCAGTTCTTCAAAGACGGGCCAGCCGTCCTCGGGATAGAAGCGGTGGCCGCCTTCCCCGATCACCAGACGGCACCGATCCGGCACGCCCGCGGCCCGATACACGGCCTTCACCGTCTCGAAGCCTTCGAGGACGCCGTCGAGCGGGAAGATCCCGTCCTCCCGTCCGCACACGATCACGACCGGAGTGGGAGCCGTCAGCATCGCGAGGTCGGGCATTTCCATGTATTCGAGGATGTGCGGGATGTGGTTGCAGATGCAGTGGTCCATCGCGAAGATCGACTTGCGGTAGAGGTTGAACGCGCAGGACGGCATGACGCCCGCCAGCCGGTGCTCGATCGCCGCCGCGTGCCAGGTCGCGGTCCCGCCGCCGGAGTTGCCCATGAGATACACCCGCTGAGGATCGGCGGCATCGCACAGACCGCCCTCGATCGCGTCGATCAGGCGGCCGATGTCGTAGATGCGCTCGCCGAGGAGGGTGCGTCCGAGCAGAAGCGCCTGCGACGCCGGGAGAAGGCATCCGCCGCCGTGCTTCAGTTCGCCGAGCCCCCGCTGCTCCATCGCGACCGCAATGTACCCGCGCGCGACGGCCTGGAGGGCGAAGTCCCGGCCCCCGGCGATGGTTTCGGCGTCCCCGGGGAATTTCGCGCGGCCGATGGAGATGTGCATCCCGGTCGAATGGCCCTGCAGGCAGATCATCACCGGGAGTCTGCCGTTCGCCGCAAGCGCGGAGGGCGCCTTCGGGATCAGCAGGTGCGCCGGGACGCGGAAGCCGGGCTCGCTCTCGAACGTGAAGCGGACTTCCGTGAAGCGGGGATCCTCTTCGGAGGTGAATTCGACCGCGACGTCCGGCGCGCATGCGGGCTCCGGCATCCGGTCAAAGCCGAGGAGGGAGCGGAAGACGCGGTCCGCGCGGGCTTTCTGAGGCGCGAGCGGCATCGCGGGATCGAAGGAATACGGCAGACGCGCCGCGAGATCGGCGTCCGCCATCGAGGTGTGAAGATCGTAAAGCGACATGGATAACTCCTTTCTCATTCCCGTCAGAGCCGCGCGGCGAGGGAGACGTCGGCGTAGCGGGTGACGACAGTCTGTCCGTCGGGGAGGACGATTTCCTTCTCTGCCCCGGAGGCCGAACGGACGCGCAGGGTGAAGAGGCCGTCCGAGTACGTCCACGCGACCTTCACCGGTCCGCAGCCCGTATAAACGGTGCCGTGCGCGTGATCCCGGCCGTCGATGCGCGGCGCGATGCGGAGCTTATTCTCCGCCGCCGAGACCGTCCGCACGCCGAGGACCACCGCCGCGAACTCGTAGATCGCGATGGCGCCCCATGCGTGGCAGTCGCTGCGCGGCGCGTCCGGGGTCTCGGGGATCGTGGTGCAGTGGAGCGAAGGCAGCGCGCGCAGGCGGTCGATCATCGGCTCGCATTCGTCATACAGCCCGACCTGCTCGAGCGCGCGGAACCAGAAGTAAGCGTAAGCGAACGTGCATTTCGTCTCAAGCCCGACAGCGTTTTCCATGATCCGGCGGGCACGTCTTCCGTCGGCGATCCCGGCGAGCGTGCACCAGACCTGCATATGCTGGCTGAAATAGACGTGCTTCGTCTCGTCGGCGTAGAGGCCGCGCCCCTCGTCCCAGCAGAGCCGCTCGATCGCTTCGGCGCATCGGTCGGCGCGCGCGCGGTATTCGTCCCCGGTCGAGGTCCGTCCGCAGAGGTCCGAAAGCGCCGCCGCCGCGCGCAGGAAATAGACGTACATCGCCGAAGCCGTCGCCATATGGCAGTCGTCCCCGACCGTCGGGACCCCGGCCTGCCACGTCGCCGCCCAGTCGATGAAGTCCCAGTACATCGAGCGGCGGATCAGCCCGGTCTCGTCGACGCAGCCGCCGAACCATTCGAGCACGCCGTCGATCGCGCGGAGATTCCCGCGCACGAGGGAGAGATCCCCGAACCGCTTCCAGTGCTCCGCGACCATGAAGATGTAATAGAAGGAAAACGACGGGATGAACTGCGCCTCGACCGTCGGATAGCGGCTGGAGAGGAGACCGTCGGCGCGCTGGCTGAGGCGGAAGTCCCGGATCGCCTTGCGCGCGAGCAGATCGTCGTCCGTGAGCTGGTAGTTGAAGATCATCTGGAGGGACGTATCCATCGCGTACTGCAGCTGTTCGTAATACGGGCAGTCCTCGTAGCTCTCCTGCATGCACCGCATAAGCGTCGCGACGGAGATCTTCCAGAGCGCGTTGTCCGCCTCACTGCCGAAATCGCAGTCTCCGGGGACCGTCAGCGGATAACCGATCTCCGTGAAGGCGAACGAGACGAGCCGGACCCCTTCGCCCTCAATCCGCAGGATCCGCGCGCACCGGGGCCAGAACGGCTCCCACGTCAGCGCACCGTCGACGTCGATCTCATCCCAGACGCCGCGGAACGGAAGCGAGCGGTCGAGGCGGTCCCCCTTTTCGTGACCGCTGCCGAAGGATTCCGCGTACGTGACCTTCACGCGCCCGTGCCCCTCGAAGGAGAAGCGCGGGAAGCCGAAGGTCAGCTCGTCGGCGATACGGTATCCGTCGCCGGCGTCGGCAAACGGGACCTCCTTCTGATAGAGCATCGGGATCGGCCGCGGGATCACGAACATCGGGTTGACGATGCCCCACGGATAGGGCTTTTCACGGAGGGAATCGACCCGCGCGGCGACCTTCGCGGCACGCCAGACGGGTTCTCCGCCGTGCGCGTGTTCCTCGAACATCGCCCCCGCGGCGTCCCGGGTGTGGGTCTCGAAGTCTGCTGTCGGGGACGGCGCGGCGAGCCAGCTTTCGTCGGTGCGGATGACCGTCTCCCCGCAGTCGAGCTCGGCGGCGAGGAGCATGTTCCCGGTGCGCTGCACGCCGTAGACGAAGCACGGCCCCGTCATGTCGCTGTTGTCCGCGAGCGCGAGGACCTCGCAGAAGAGCTCGTTGTCCCCGGCCCGGAGGTACGGCGCGAGATCGAGCGAATCGTAATACTTTTCCTCCGCGGACGGACGGCAGGGACCGAAGGCGGCGCGGCGTCCGTTGACGAAGAGCTTGTAGCGGGCCTCGGCGCCGATGTTCAGGGGCGCGTGCGCCGGCTTTTCGGCGAGGGAGAAGGTCTTTTTGAAGAGCCAGATCCGGTTTTCGGAATAGGCGGCCTCGGGGTGGGTGATCCACGCGGATGCAAACATGGCTTGTCTCCTTATCTGTTCTGGATTGTTTGTCGGACGGTCATTTCACGATCTCGCAGAAGACGCCCTCTCCGTTCTCCATCGAGAAGGAGACGAACCCTTCCGCGTCGGGGGCGAGCCTTGTCGCCGCGCCGTTCTGCCAGAGCACGACGTCCCCGCCGACCCTGACGCGCACGTCCGCGCCTTTGTCCTTCTGCAGATCTTCGCAGTTAACCGCGGTGAAGGCGTATCTGCCCGCGCCGTCCGTGAAGCAGCCGAAGAGAACGCGGTTCTCCGTTTCGACCGCAGGCAGGACCGCCGAGAAATCGAGCTGCCCGGAGAATTTCATGTACGGCGCGCGGGAATCGTTCACAGTGAACGCGCCGAGGTTTTCGGGATAGCGCGCGAAGGCTTCGTCGAGCGCGGCGAACTCCGCGTTGATCTTCCGGGCGGCGTACCAGCGTTCCGTCGGCTGCAGCTCGTGGTCGATCAGGGCGGGCTTGAAGTCCTCCGCGCTGCTGTACGGCGTCATGTAGGTGAAGTAGATCGCCTCCGCCGCGCCGAAGGACCGGATGCACCAGGTCTGCCATTCGAGGTCCTTCTCCGAGGGCGTCCGCTTGCTCGCGGCAAACGACACGCTCTGGAGGTAGACGGAGAACGGGACCCCTCTTTCGCGGCATTCGCCCGCAACGACCTCGATGTTTTCCATGTAGCCGTCCCAGAGGCCGCGGGTGTTGCAGGGATAGATGTCGACCGACGCCCACGGCGGGTTCACCGTGTCGAAGAACTCCCGCACATGCCCGCGGTAGGTCGGGTTGCCGAGCTGCTGCTCGTTCGCGTACATCGGGAAGAGGTTGATGAACGGCACCTGATCGGTGACGGCGCGCATCTTTTCCACCGCGGAGGCAAGCCCGCCGAAGATCGAGGAATTCGGCTCATCGCAGAGGTAGAGGCCCCAGACGTGCGGCGCGTTCACGGCGTCCCCGAGGCCGCGCCACACCTCCTCGCCGAAGCCGTCCCACGAGACGCCCGTCCAGAGCATTTCAAGGTCCCAGATCGCGCACCACCGCATGAGGTTGCGGCAGAGCGCCTTGTCGCGGATTCCGGCGACGCTGATCTTGGTGAAGCCCGCCTCCGCCGTCTGCCGCACGAGCGCTTCCGTGTCGTACGCGTCGCCCGACGTGCACCAGCCGGAGATCGAGAACGCGCGATGCTTCGCCAGATCGGGGAATTCCCCTTCCGCGAGCGTCAGGTCCGCGGGCAGATCCTCGGGGATCGTGAGCTCACCGTCCGTCCTGAGCGCGCCGTAGAGCAGGCCCTGATACAGCGCGCGCAGATCGGCCCACGGATTCCCGCCGCCGATGTGAAGATCCCGCCCGTCATACTTCACGAGATAGCCGAGATCGTATTCCCGGGGTGTGAGGGGAGAGGCGCTCCCGACGAGGACGGCATGCGCCGCCTTCTCCTTCATCCGCTCGCCCGTCAGCCGGTAGAAGAGGTCCGCGATCCGCTCGAGATCCGCGCGCTCCTCGTCCGGGCAGTCCGGCGGGCAGACGATCGACCAGTCGCCGATCTTCGCGCCGTAAAGCGTCATTCCCGCCGCGGGGAAAACGTGTTTCTTTTCCAGTTCCATGCTGTCCTCCTTGGATGTCCCGGCGAGCTGCCGGATGTATTCCTCCGCGAACGCCTCGGCGGCCTCGAGAATCGATTCGTCCGTCGCCGCGATGCAGTTCTGCTCTCCGACGGTGATGAGGTAGTCCATCGGCTCCGCCGCCTCCCGGAATCTCCCGTACAGCGCTTCCGATTCCGGGCGGTTGGTCGGGCCGATAAGGATCTCGTTCGGGAAGGGCCGGATCTCTTCGCCGCGCTTCACCCAGTCCGTCCGGATGTCGACCGAAAGGCCCGCATCCGTGAGGATCCTCCGCAGCGCGACGGCAGCCTCCGTCACCGCCTGACTCGATTCGTCCCCGCGCACGACGGTGCAGACGAAATCCGCGGGGATCCCGGCGTCCGCCCCGCTCTCCGTCTCCCCGACCGCTTCCGCGTCCTCGCCGGGCTTCGCTTCGCAGGCAGAAAAGACGAGCAGAACCGCCAGAAGGAGCAAAAGCCGGGCAAATGACCGCTTCCCGGCCGCAGCGTCAGATTTTCTCAAAGGTCAGCGCCTCCTCCCATCCCGCCTGAGCGGGTGCTTTCACCGCTATTATAAATCGTCGCGGCGGCAATGTCAATGCGGATGGGAAGAAATCCCGGCAAAATCGGCGAAATCGCGCACGCAGCCGCGCATCGATTGACACCCGCACGTTTTTCTGCTATAATGGAGAAAAGCCGCCCCGACGCGGCGATCTCATATAGCGCGAGGATTTTCCGCATGAAAACCTTCCGAAATCCCGTCTCCCCCTTCGACGCGCCCGATCCCTTCATGACCTACGATCCCGTCACCGGGTACTACTATTCCCTCTTCACCCGCGGACGGGTCCTTGAGCTCTTCCGCAGCCGCCATGCCGCCGAGATCTGCACGAACGGCGATTCCCGCGTGATCTATCGTGCCGACGGCCCGCGCGACGGCATCTGGGGCGACATCTGGGCTCCCGAGATGCACCGCGGATCGAACGGGAAATGGTACATCTACACCTCCGGCCGGATGCAGGAGGCCCCCGGCGAAAAGCGTCTCTTCATCATGGAGGCCTGCGGGGACGATCCGTTCGGCGAATGGCGCTTCAAGGGCAAGCCCTCCCCGGACGTCTTCTCCATCGATCCCACCGTATACACGGCGGAGAACGGACAGCAGTATCTGTGCTGCTCGCGCGTCGAGTGCGGTCAGGTGCTGGACATCTGCGAGCTTGTCAACCCGTGGACGTTCGGGACCCGCCGCGCCATGATCTCCCGCGCCGCCTATGACTGGGAAACGGTCCCGCCCTACGACGGCGAGAGCACGATCAACGAAGGCGCGTTCTTCGTCGAGTCCGGCGAGCGGCTCTTCATTGTCTACTCCGGGAACGGCTGCTGGTCGGACGCCTACTGCTTCGGCGTCCTCGAATACACGGGCGGCGACCGCGGCGATCCCGCGAAGATGTGCGATCCCGCGAACTGGTTCAAGCACGACAAGCCGCTCTTCAAGATGGCGAACGGCGTTTACGGCCCCGGCCACGCCTCGTTCTTCCGCTCCCCGGACGGTCGGGAGCTCTGGTGCGCGTACCACGGCATGAAGGCGCACAACGAGACCGTCACCTACGCGCCGCGGTATTTCAACCTCCAGCGCGTGTCCTTTGACGAGACCGGGTACCCCGTGATGGGCGAGCCCGTCGGATACGAAACGGAACTTGTCCCTCCCTCCGGCGAGGCGTGGGACTGACGAAAGGAGCAGCCAATGAAGGATCTCCGAGACATTCTTTCCCTCGCGGACCGGATCACGGTCAACACGCAGAGCAGCATCCGCATCGAGGACGGCGGCAAAGTGCTGTACTTCGACCCGATCGAGATCGGCGGTCATCCGCAGGACGCGGACGTGATCTTCGTCACCCATCCGCACGGCGACCACTTTTCCCCCGCCGCCATCGCGAAGATCTGCAAGGCCGACACCGTCCTCGTCGTTCCCGCGTCGATGGCGGACAAGGCAAAGGAGGCGGGCCTGCCCCTCGTCACCGCCATGCCGGACGGATCGGGTACCGCGGGCGGGATCGCATTCCAAACGGTCCCCGCCTACAATCCCGCCAAGCGCTTCCATCCGCGGGCGAACGACTGGGTCGGCTACGTCGTCGACGTGGGCGGCATCCGCGTTTACGTGGCCGGCGACACCGACGAAACGGACGAGGCCGCGGCGGTCGGCTGCGATCTCGCGCTCATCCCGATCGGCGGGACCTACACGATGACGCCCGCCGAAGCCGCCTCGCTCAGCCGCCGCATGAAGCCCGCAGCCGTCATCCCCACGCATTACGGCTCGCTCGTCGGAAAGCCGGGCGACGGCAAAACCTTCGCATCCCTCGTCGGCGGCGCCTCGACGGTGATCCTGCGCCTCGGCTGAGCCCTCATTTTTCCTCAACTTTGTCACGCATCAGGAGTGCATCATGAAAATCTGTCTGATCCAGCCGCCGTACGCGAAAACCCGCGAACGGGGCGACGCATGCTTCCGCCGGGAGATCGAAATGCTCCGGACGATCCGCGATGCCGACTGTATCGTTTTGCCGGAGTACAGCGACGTCCTCTGGGCAGCGCCCGACCGCGAAACGGTGATCGCGGAGCACGAAAAGAACGCCCCCGTCCTGTTTGAGGAATGCCGGGAAGCGGCCGTCCGCTGCGGCGCGGTCGTCTTTTGCAACACCCTCGACTTCGCGGATTCGCCCCTGGGCCGCAACACCACCTGGATGCTCGATCCCGCGGGAGCGGTCGTCGGGAAATACGCGAAGCGGCACCTGCCCCCGCTCGAGCACGACGTCCTCGGCCTCGACCCGTCCGTGACGGAGACCTGCGAGCCGCCCGTCATCCTCCCATACGGCGGCGTCCGGTACGCGTTCCTTACCTGCTACGATTTCTATTTCTACGAAGCCTTTCCGATGATCGCGCGCGCCCGTCCGGACATCATCGTCGGCTGTTCCCTGCAGCGCAGCGACCGGCACGCAGCGTCGGAGATCATGTGCCGCCATCTCGCCTACAACACGAACGCGACGGTTCTCCGCTGCTCGGTCAGCATGGCGGACGAGCCCGGCACGTCGTCCGACGTCTGCGGCGCGTCGATGATCGTTTCCCCCTCCGGCGACGTCCTGAAAGCCCTCGGCGGCGAGGTCGGCGTCGTGACCGCGGAGATCGACCCGCACGCGAAATACTATAAAGCGGCAGGCTTCGGACGCGCACCCGCCGCGCATTGGGAATACACGGAATACGGGCGCAATCCGCGGCAGTACCGCCCGGCAGGACCGGCGATGGTGCCGGACGACAGCCGGATGCCGTACCCCCGGATCTGCGCGCACCGCGGCTTCAACACGATCGCGCCGGAGAATTCCCTGCCGGCGTTCGGGGCGGCGGTCGCGATGGGCGCGGAGGAGATCGAATTCGACCTCTGGGAGACGGCGGACCATGAGATCGTCTCGCTGCACGACGCGAACCTCGACCGCGTCTCGACCGGGACCGGATTTGTCTGGGACCACACCCTTGAGTCGCTCGGAAAGCTGGACTTCGGGGTCAAGACCGCGCCGGCGTTCGAGGGGATAAAGATCCTCACGCTCCGGGAGATCCTCAAACAGTTCGCGTGCCAGGTCGTGATGAACGTGCACGTCAAGTCGCGCGACGACGTGAATCCGCTGCCGGAGGCATATCTTCGGAAGATGATCGGCCTGATCCGGCAGTTCGGCGCGGAAAAGCACTGCTACTTCATGAGCGGGAATCCGGCGCTTCTCTGTCAGCTGCGGGACCTCGCCCCGGACATCGCCCGATGCGCCGGCGCGGACGGGGACGTGCACGGGGATCTGGTCGAAAAGGCGCTGGCGTGCGGCTGCTCGAAGATCCAACTCTTCAGCCCGCATTTCCGTCACAACCCGCCGGACTTTGCAAAGCAGCAGATCGACAAGGCTCACGAAAACGGCATCCGGGTGAATCTCTTCTATTCGGACGACCGTGTCGAGGCGGCAAAATACCTCGCGATGGGCGTCGACACGATCCTCACGAACGATTATAACCGCGTCTCACAGGCAATCGGCCGGACGGGATAATCCCATCCGAAAGCAAAAAAGCCCGGGCACGGTTCGGAAAGGTGTCCGGGTCGGGCGGCAAGGAGGACGATCATGGAGCAGATACGACGATGCCCCTGGTGCGAAGACGGCGGTCTTCTCAGGAAGTATCACGACGAGGAATGGGGAGAGCCGCTCCACTCCGATCACAAGCACTTTGAATACATCTCGCTGGAGGTCCTGCAGTGCGGGCTGAACTGGCTCATGATGCTGAAAAAGCGCGAAATATTCCGCGCGTGCTTCGACGGTTTCGACTATGAGAAGATCGCCCTTTACGACGACGGGAAGGTCGAAGAGATCCTCGCGTATCCGGGCATGATCCGATCCCCGCGCAAGATCGACGCCATCATCCGAAACGCGCGCTGTTTTCTCGACGTCAGGAAAGAATTCGGATCCTTTGACGCGTATTTGTGGGGATTCTCCGGCGGGAAATCGATTCTGTACACGGATCGGCAGAACCATGCGACGAGCAGGCTGTCCGACGAAATCAGCCGCGATCTGAAGAAACGGGGATTCCGATACCTCGGATCGATCACGGTTTACGCGCACCTCGAAGCCTGCGGGATCGTCAACGATCACAGCGATTTCTGCTGGAAATACGCGCGGCTCGCGGAAAACTGCGTGAGGATGGACAACGATTGACCCGTTCGCACGGCGACGGCAAAAGCAAAAGGCACCTCGGGAAGAGATGCCTTTTGTGGTGTTGGCGCATACCTATTTTACCGGGCCGTCGCCAGCCAAGTATCGTCGGCACGACAGAGCTTAACTTCTGTGTTCGGAATG
>JAEEGL015298182.1_pt1 | contig 14273 bp, 12 predicted proteins | sample 9134231 | NCBI WGS metagenome assembly JAEEGL01 (sample SAMN16246548, study PRJNA631951) | gut metagenome | biome: gut microbiome; feature: rumen; material: fiber-attached | host: Bos | place: Iran: Karaj | collected 2018-10 | reverse complement strand
CACTCACCTTTTCTGCTTCAGTCTGAATCTCCGCTTCTTCAACAGAGGGTATTCCTTTTACTGTAACAGGATAAACCTTCTTATGCGTCTTCCTGTACCATTTGTCGAAAGTAGGATAGTCGACTCCGTGCTTATCGCAAAACTCCTCTATCGAGATGTTCTTCGGGAGACCCTCAGCCTGGTACAAAAACCAAAGGCTCTCAAAATCTTTTGAACTGTATACCATTTGTCGCATTCTTAAAATCAGCGCAAAGGTATCATTTTCCCACTTCATACACAAGACGTCAAAATTGACAGCTTACGTTTATAAATACTCTTTTAACACCTTTAAGTCAAAGTCCTTGAAAAAATATGATGCATAATCCTTGACTGTGTCATTAATATGATTATTATATACATCCATGAATTCAACAGTATTGTCTATTAAGAACACTCCATTTTCCTTGAATATTGCATCTAAATATTGATAGCCGCCACGCTTGTATATTATTACTTTCACGCCAACACTTAAGGCTTCGAATTCTACTGTAGATTCCACCGCTAAAACAAATGCGACCTTTCTAATAAACTCTGAAATCATTCTATTACTCGGAATAACTTCTATTTGGGGATAATTATTAAATGATTCCTTAAATTTTCGGTAGTCTGCTGATTGATTGGGGTGCAGTTTAAAATAAAAATGAATTCGATTGTTAGGATTATTGTCAATTATTTCTTTTACGAGTTGTTCCAGAAACATACAACTACCAGAGTCAGAAACGACTAACACATCCTTTGTTTTTTCATTATTAGCTGTAATACGTGGTAAATGATAAAAATGATTACCTATAGATTTTATATCAACACAAGGATAATTGCAATCTTTAAGCCAGAAATCTCCAAAAGTAAGAACAGCGGCAGGTGTATAAATATTATCGTCATTCTGAAGAGATTCAGGATAAGAATAAACAATGTGGTTCCTTGTAATCTCTCCATGTTGTAACTCTACCACTGAAACCCCCAACTCTTTAGCTGCCAAATACAAGCCATTATGATATCTATTTTGAACTAGAAAACATTTTTTTATTTTCTTAGTTCGGATCAAAAATCGATAATAATAATACTGAGCATAAAACCTACCATAAGCATTACGCATCACATCAACATCCCAATGAACATCAGGAAATTCTTTGCGTAAAATTGGGACAATTTTCGAGGAATCAAATTTATTTGCATAGATATAGCGTAATATGTCAACTATAGATGTTGATGCATTACCATATTTATAATTGTTGTCAACAAAATTTAAATAAGTCTCCACTAAATATGCATGTTTTGAATTTACATACTCCATCAAAGAGTCTGCAATTTTATCAAAAGATTTTCCATCTTTAACATTCCTCGAACACAGTATTATTAGATATTTTTTATTCCAATGAAATAAGAAATAGATAAAAGCGCACCATATTCTATGTATATGAAATAATAAACTATTCACTTTAATTGAGTCTGCAAATAAAGAGTGATTCTCTGATTGATGTACAGGAGCATAATGACGCATAATAGTAAAATATACGTCAGCCCTGATAATATCCCATAATGGATTACCTTTTGCATCTTTTATTTCAAAAACATTGCTTTCTGTCTCAAATTTAAAAAATCTATTAGTTAATTCTTTCTGACTCATTTTTTAGTCCCTTATTTTGTGATTATAATATTCTATCTACTTTGATAGTTCAATCATTCATCTGGAATCATCCTTTTAATCGCTTATTTTTGTCACAATTGCTAATGCTTCATTCCTATCTGGTTCTGCATGAGGCAAATAAACCCTAAAAAGAATCTACATATCTACGTAAGGCGCTGCTAATCATTTTCTCACTTGCAGTCAAACACTAAGCGCCAGCCAAATCCATTGAGAATCTTTCTCCTACCTCGCAATCTTTTACAAAATGCTTACTTATTATCTCTACTAAATATCTCGGATGAAGTCCATAACCTGGTCTAACACTTCTGACATTCTTTTCAGTAATCACTTCACCAGCCTTCACATCTTCCGCAACATAAAGTGAACGGCAAAACTCACGACCTTTAATCTTAGACGGATCTGTAGGATAGACCACTTGCCCTAATGCTTTCTCCACATTTCTAATGGACTTCACCATAGCAGCAAACTCTCCAATCTCCATAGAGAAAGCAGCATCCGGCCCACCAATGGAACGATTAAGAATAAAATGCTTCTCCACCAGAGTAGCACCAAGAGCTACAGCAGCTACCGCCACATCATAGCCCATGGTATGGTCAGATAAGCCAACCTTCACACCATAACGTTGCTTCATATCTACCATGGTCATCAAGTTGGCATCCTCAATAGGTGCCGGATAAGAAGATGTGCATTTAAGTAACGTTATGTCGAAATTGCCAGCCTTTCTACATGCTTGAACTGCCAATTCTATGTCCTCCGGCATAGCAATGCCTGTAGATATCACCATAGGTTTCCCTTTCTTAGCCGCATACTCAATGAGAGGAATATCCGTAATCTCAAAGCTTGCAATCTTCATGATTGGATTGCCAAGTTCTTCAAGGAAATCTACAGCAGTCTTATCGAATGGCGTTGAAAAGCAGACCAAACCACATTTCTTAGCTTCATCAAAGATAGCCTGATGCCACTCCCACGGGGTGTAGGCTTCTTGATAGAGGTCATACAATGTACGACCATCCCACAAAGTCCCCTTTACCTTGAAATCATCTGCATCACAATTCAGGGTGATTGTATCAGCAGTATAGGTTTGTATCTTAACAGCATCCGCACCCGCTTCTTTTGCCGCACGGACTGACTCCAATGCAACTTCAAGCTTATGGCCGTGGTTAGCGGAAAGCTCTGCTACTATGAATGTCTTACTCATTACAAATTCAGTATATAATAAATGTACTCGTTGTCTCTTGATTGTTCCAGGTATCCAAGCTTCTTGTGATACTTGATAGATCTTGGATTATCTTGTTTCACTTTTGCTGTCAAAGCCTTGATACCATGTTTGGGCAGGTCTGCCAGTATCTGGCGTTCCCACCTTTCTGTCTCGCCTTTTCCTTGGTTTGAAGGGTTAGCGATAATTCCTCTTTCCCATATTCCCTCTTCCTCTTTGGTCAAGTTGTAAGTACCTACCAACTCTCCCCTCTTGTATATTGCAAAGTACAATCTGTTAGGATTGTCTTTCAAAGTCTCTACAAACTTGACATGATTCTCCTCTGGAATCACTTCCGGATTAACCATCCATTTGCGAACATCATCCAGATTCCTCAGATTGAGAATCTCAATATGCTGTTTGTGGGTACAATCCACATAGTTTATGACCTGGTACGTCTTGTTCAAGATGGAATGTATCACCACATCCTTATATTGCCCATCAAAGTAGCAATGCTCTTTATAGGTAGCTTCACGATAAAACCCGTTTGCTTCCAGCATTGTGTAAAGATGAGGCCGCAGGTCAAAAGCGTATGTGTATATCTTATGCAGGCCCAGATCATTGAAGGCCAACTCCTTGAGCATGGTCAGGTAATTACTCCAATGCTCAGCAAAGTGTTCCTTCTCCAAGCGGGTATCCATAATGAAGGATATCTCCGCATTGTTGTCTATCCAATTGATATGGACAAGGCCACCATAGCCAACACAGACACCCTTCTCCAAGTAGGAGAAGAGTATCTGGTCGGGCTTGGGTTGGTCAAACAGTTTGGCCACCACATTGTCAAAATAACGTTGCTGGTCTTCTTCTGTAAGCGGGCGCGCCTGACGCAAATGATAGATCTGCTCATTACGCCACTTCATAATAGAAAACCTGTCCTCATATCGCAGAGGAACTATGGAGTAATCACCCAAGGTGTACTTTTGCTGCTTAAGACATTTGTAGTTTGCCATCCTTTATGCTTTCTTCAACAATTGATACTTCATTTCAGCAATCTGCCAGTCTGTTAAGGTATCAAGATCCTGCACTTCAAGTTCTGAAAGAATCAAAGGTGCTGTTCTTTTGCACCAAACAGTTTTCTCATTAACAAGCGAATCAGTTTTAACAAAATAGAACTGCCCAGCATCATGATACACCTTCTCAAGATCTTGTGTACGACTTTTCAGATGCTCAGGGAACTTCATTTCCACATGCTCAGACTCGTTTATCCTCAAACCGCGTTGTATAGGATATGAATACTGAACAATTGTGAAACAGGCATCAACATTATCTGAGATTTGGAATGCAGCCTCTTTTAACCTTTCTGGTGTTACAAAAGGAGCCGTTGAATAGAGGCAACAAATAACATTGAAACTCTTACCTTGTTCCTTGTATTTATTGACAACTTCCAAGAGAACATCAACAGTTGTTGCATAGTCGTTTGATGTTTCTTCAGAACGCAGGAATGGTACTGATGCGCCATATTGACGAGCTACATCTGCTATCTCCTCATCATCGGTAGAAACCATTACTTCATCAAAAACGCCACTATCCAAAGCGGCCTCAATACTGTAAGCAATTATAGGCTTTCCCATGAAAGGTTTTATATTCTTGCGAGGGATACGTTTACTGCCTCCCCTCGCAGGAATGATACAAAGACGTTTCATTATGATTACTTTGTTTTTATAATCAGATTAGGAGACTGTCCGAAAACCAGAGAATTGGAAGGTATGTCGGTATCTTTCACTAATGCACCTGCCCCAATGGTTACATCGTCACCGATGTGGCAATTACCGATAATGGCTGAGTTCATGCACATACGGCAGTTTTTGCCAATTACCGGATAAATGCCCTTATTATTCCCAACTGTACTATATTGGGCAAATGATAGCCCATTTGAGTACTTTGCCCTTCCCATCACTGTTCCCTGAGGGTGGTCTAACATGAAAAATTCTGGTAATTCCACCTCATAAAATAGGTCGCAACTATTCATAATCTTGTTGAGATAATAGATTTTGTCTGCCAACAATGAATTGCCGGATTTGAATACCTCTCTTGAATAGAAATACAAAAAGATAGTGTACTGCCCTGCATGAAATGGATTAAAGTAGGTTTCTCCGTTGCGATGGTAGTATTTGTTGGGATTCTGTTTGAAGCAGTATTCTAACTTATTAAATACCCCCCCCACTTGGCTAACAATGCACTCTTTTTCCTCATCATTAATAGGGAAAAAACCTTCCAGCTGATGAATTAGCAGAGCGGGAATCTCAGACTGATTAATTGAAAATATCATATAGAAAAATACTCTTTTACTTTAGAGATAATCCAATCCTGCTCCTCATCAGTCAATGTCGGGAACATAGGCAATGCCAAGCACTTGCTATAGTAATCCTCAGCAACCGGCATATCACCTACTTTCCAACCAAACTGGCGGTAGTATGGCATCAAGTGAGCAGGAATGTAGAGTACCTGAGAATAGACATTGTTTGCTCTCAAAAAGTCATACAGTCCTTTACGTTTTGCAGGATCTACCTGAATAATGTAGAGGTGGAAAGCATGAACAAGACCTTCAGCACGGAAAGGAGTTTTAACAGCTGTGCCCTTGAAAGCCTCATCATATTTCTTGGCAATCTCGTTTCTACGCTCAATGCTCCAGTCCAGACGTTTCAACTGGCTAATACCAAGGGCAGCCTGCATTTCAGTGATGCGGTAGTTGTAACCCAATTCCTGCATCTCGTAATACCAACCGCCATCGTTTTTTTCCAAACGTGCGGGATCTTTGGTGATTCCATGAGTACGGTAGAGAGCAACTTTCTCATAGAGGTCTTTATTGTTGGTAGTAACTGCACCACCTTCACCGGTAGCAATATGCTTCACAGGATGGAAAGAGAAAACAGTGAGATCCGCATAATTGCAGCTTCCTATCATCTGCTTCACACCCTTGCTATCAATGAAGCTACCGCCAGGGGCATGACAAGCATCAACTACAATGGCAAAGCCATATTCATCAGCCAACTTGCGCAGGCGCTCCTCATCAATGGGATAACCAGCAAAGTCAACAGGAACAACTGCCTTATAGGTTCCCTTAGGTGATGCTATCAGAATCTGCTCAAGTTTGTCCAAGTCCATCAAGAAGGTCTTAGGATCAATGTCACAGAACACCACCTCTGCACCCTGATAACGGAAACCATTAGCAGAGGCCACAAAAGTGATTGGTGTGGTAATAATCTTATCGCCAGGCTTGATGTCCAGAGCCATAGCACAGAGGTGTAAGGCTGCCGTACCGTTGCTAACAACACAAGCATACTTCACTCCCAGATAATTGGCAAAGTCCTTTTCAAACTGCCCAATCAGCGGGCCTTGAGTCATATAATCGGACTTTAAGGCAGCTATCACGGCCTGCACATCATCGTCATTGATATGCTGATGGCCATAAGGAATCGGTTTAGTAATCATAACTAAATCCTCCAATTAACAAGTTTTACTTAACCTCAAAATTGGGGTCAACATACTTCTTGATATTCTCGCGCATAGATTCAACAGTCTCCCACTCGTCATTAATATCAGAACTATAGTGGAAACCAAATGGAACGGGCTTGGCATTATGATGCTTTATATAATCTTCTCTCTTCCAACAGTAAGAAACAGAAGGAAGAATCGCATAGTACCTGCCTAAATCAATTGTGTCGAGCGCATCAGTGACAGTTATCATCTCCTCGTGAAGCTTCTCACCAGGACGGATACCCACTTCAACCTGAGGGAGGTTAGGTGCAATAGCAGTTGCTACATCCTTAATGTGATAAGAAGGAATCTTAGGAATAAAGATTTCTCCACCGAGATGGTGTCCAAGAGCGAACATAACAAGAGCAACACCATCTTCAAGAGAAATATTGAAACGGGTCATACGCATATCGGTTATTGGAAGTTCCTTAGCACCTTGATCACGCTTCTGAATAAAGAACGGAATCACAGAGCCACGGGATCCCATAACATTACCATAGCGAACAACCGAGAAGCGGATATCTTTTGAACCCTTAATATTGTTAGCAGCAGTAAAAAGTTTATCACTTGTCAACTTAGTTGCGCCATAAAGATTAATAGGCGCACAAGCCTTATCTGTGGAGAGCGCGACAACATCCTTAACACCACAGGCAAGTGCTGCTGCTATCACGTTTTGTGCACCGTTAACGTTCGTCTTGATACATTCATCAGGGTTGTACTCTGCTGTATCTACCTGCTTGATAGCTGCAGCATGAATAATCACATCAACACCCTCGCAAGCACGAATCAGACGATCACGATCACGGACATCACCTATGAAATAGCGAATTTGGGGATAATCTTTCTCAGGCCAACGCTGCTTCATATTGAACTGCTTTAACTCGCCACGGGAGAAAATGATTATTTTTTTCACTTTGGGATAATCACGGAGAATGACCTCCACAAACTTTTTACCGAACGAACCCGAACCGCCGGTAATTAAAACCACTTTACCGTTTAACATAATCTTATTGAATTTAATAATTTGAAATCTAAATCGATAAAAATCTAATCTCTTTTGAAAATATCTCTAGTATAAACCTTATCCTTTACATCGTCTAAACAACTATCATAGCGGTTGGCTATAATGGCTTTACTTTGTGCCTTAAACTTATCAAGGTCATTCACGACCAAACTACCAAAGAAGGACTCTCCATCTGTAATAGTTGGTTCATAGATAATGACCTCAGCACCCTTAGCCTTGATGCGTTTCATAATGCCCTGTATGGCACTCTGGCGGAAGTTGTCTGAATTTGATTTCATCGTAAGCCTGTACACGCCAATAACACACTTCTGTTCACGATGAGAATCCCACTGGCTGTTACCATCGTAATAGCCTGCCTTACGCAAAACCTCATCGGCAATAAAATCTTTGCGTGTACGGTTGCTTTCTACGATTGCCGTCATCATATTCTGTGGTACATCAGCATAATTGGCCAGCAACTGCTTGGTATCCTTTGGCAAGCAATAGCCACCATAACCGAAGCTTGGGTTATTATAGTGGGTACCAATACGGGGGTCAAGACCAACGCCAGAGATGATAGCCTGAGAGTCGAGACCCTTGACCTCAGCATAGGTATCCAACTCATTGAAGTATGATACACGGAGGGCAAGATAGGTGTTGGCAAAGAGTTTCACGGCCTCAGCCTCGGTCATTCCCATGAGGAGACAAGGGATTCCCTTGTCGGTTGAGGGTTGAGAGTTGAGGGTTGAGGGATTAGCATCCTTACTGGGGCCAATGGCTCCTTCAAGAAGAAGGGATGCAAAGGTCTTGGCCTTTTCTTCAGCTTCAGGATTGCCAATAGCAGTAATAGCGGCATTTTCTTCATCCCACTTCTTATTACGGTCGGTGGGGAATATCTTGGGATAGCCCACGATGATTCGTGAGGGATAAAGGTTATCATAGAGTGCCTTGCTCTCGCGCAGGAACTCGGGCGAGAAGAGGAGATTGAACTTGTGGCCCTTCAGTTCAGGGTCTGTCAAGAACTTCAGGGCATACTTCACATAGAGTGAGCGACAATAACCCACAGGGATGGTGCTCTTGATGACCATCACTGCATCGGGGTTTACGCTCAGAACCAAGTCGACGACATCTTCGATATGATGGGTATCGAAGAAATTCTTCTGAGGGTCATAGTTTGTAGGGGCTGCAATCACAACGAAGTCTGCATCCTTATAGGCACTGGCACCATCGAGGGTGGCTGTAAGGTCCAATTCCTTTTCAGCCAAATACTTCTCGATGTAATCGTCCTGGATGGGAGAAATCTTCTTATTGATTTTCTCCACCTTCTCAGGGATTACATCTACTGCTATAACTTGGTTGTGCTGAGCAAGCAATGTTGCTATGCTCATGCCAACGTAACCTGTTCCTGCTACTGCTATATTCATAATAATCTTGTTATAATTCTATTATAATCATCGGAGAATTAGCCGAAATAACTATTTCATACCCTTCTTCGATACTACCGTATCTTCACAAGTGTTCAAACGTATTGTCTTAATACAGTTATCTACTGGTCGTAAAGGGGGGCGTTTTCCTCTACAGGGGCATGAAGTGACTTTAATACTAATCGTATCCTGCAACATCATACGGATATCAGCTGTATTATTCATAGTGGCATCCAATTTGCCCTCTATGTTACTCTTCAAATAGTTTAAAATCCCTGTAATGGGTAATGTAATCTCACTAGAAGAATTCTCATCAAGCACACTACTGCTTGTGCAACCTTTAAATCCTTGCAACGCACTGAACAACAGGGTCAACATCGCCAACAGTATTGCTATGAAACTCAAACGTCTTTGCTTTTTAGCTTCCTTCGTCTGTTCTTTGGCCTCATCAAATGTTTGTTCTTCGAGAGTTTTAAAGCCATCCTGTACTAAAGAAATGAGCGTCTGTGTAACATATATAGGGTAGTTAACATTTTTATATAGTATTCGAGCTACAACAGGGTCAATACTTACTGATAAAGGACTCAGACCATTAGAATTAAAGTTAAAAGGATATTTGTCTTCTAGTTTTCCCGTTCCAACACTGAAATGCCGAATAAGGCCTTCCTGCTCAAGATAATCAATCAAATAAGATACTTCATAGATTTCACTTGTCACTTGAAAAACCTTTTCATGACTAGGAATGTTGCCTTGTGGTGAATAGAAAAACAGTGCTTCACTTGAATTTACAAACTCTACACTCTCACGTTGAAAGATGTCCCCATAGGCACAAATTGCCAAGTAAGTAAACGACGTTGACGCTCCCTGCACCAAATCACGAATTACCTTCTGTTCTCTTTCACTGAACTTCCTCATATCATGTTATGGTATTACCTACATTGCCACAGCTCGGTGTCTGTATGATGTAGTTCATATCTTTCCTTTATCTTCTATTACGTTCTCATAATCAACACACTCCCGTATGAAACCAGCAAACTCTGTATCACCATGCTGCTCAAGGATCTTCTTTAGTTTGTCATGCAATGCAGAGGCTGTCTCATAGGTGGTCGCTATAATCGGACGATAATAATCTTTCTTTGCAAGAATTATATTCTTACAAGCATCATCATCTACCACCTTAGCAAGTATCTGGTTGGCAGCGTCTATACAATGACTATCTATATTGATGTCTGATTGTTCAAGCCATTCATGTAAGAACTGGAACTTTGCAACTGTCATTGCGTATCCAGCAACACCGTTAAGAATGTTGTTTCGTATATCAACAACCTGAGAGGATATGGCAGAATAACTTGTCTTACTAAGGAGCGAATTCCAAGTTGCATCTGTGATTGGCCCATTCTTAGCAGCATAATCAAGCAAATAAACAGCTATTTCTGTCATTTGACCAAATGTGTTAGTACTGATGTATTCTGTACCTACCAACTTTTGCAAGGCCTTATCCCAACTTGTGTTGGCATGACCAGCCGTATTAGCTGGAATATACTTTGTTATTGGCTGTGCTGACATATCAACAACACACTTGGTAATAAGTGCTTTGGCAAGGGGTGTGTTTGCTGCAAGCAATGTGTCAAGCCAGGCTACATCACTCAGGAAATCGAAATATATCTTTCCCTTAGTGCCTTCAGGTATCTCCTTGTAGCCCCAACTGTCTGCGAAATGGACTATCACTTCCCTTGTCACTCCAAGATTACTAACCAACGGTTGCCAGTTTTCAATAAACTCAGGATAGTCTGGGGTACTATCGTGCTTTTTCTCCTCCAGCATCCGCTTCAACAAGTTGCTGCGGAAAATAATATTGGTATTATTCAGATATTGCTTAATAATCTGAGCCGTAGTGGTATAGAACAATACCTTATCCATCAGAACATCAATATGTGCGCTATCATCTGGTAACTGTCCGTTACTGTCAAATGCCTTCAAAGCATACATCTCATCGTACGACGTACCACGGTCTCCACCAGTCGTAGTCTGCCATAAAGTGTTGATATAGTTGGTATCAAGATTACTCTGGAATTTATCATAGAACAGTCGTTGAACGGCTATCAGATTGGCGGCCGTATTCGCATTGGCCTTTTTCAGGTTCAACTGCTGCACAGCATATTTGCCCACTTCAGATACAGTGTAGTCTTTATCTGCTTTCAACAATGTCAATGCATCCAAATATGGGAATTCATCACCAATGGCTTCCTCAATAGCCTTGTTAAGTTCTTCCTTGTTTGATTTCAGCGGGAATCGCTTGTAGTCGGCTCCGCCACTCTGAACGAAGTCTGCAAAATGCTTAGCCTCCAAAGTAACAACGGGGCAAACCTCTGCGACATCAAAGCTCTTGGCAAAGTCTGAATTAAAAATCTTTGCCAACTCATCATAGAGTGCTGTACCATCCACTTCCTTGTTGTCAATAAGGCGCTGGCAAAGAGTTTTGACACACTGCTTGGCTTGATCCTCGCTAACATGACTAAACAATATGCGTTCATATAGGGTATATGCTTTGGCTGTACCGCCTGCTAGATTATATCTTTTGCCCAAAAAACGCCAAATATTGCCAAGGCGCTTTTGATCTTGGGGCTGGAGTTTGCTGGCATCAATTTCCTTGATAAGCAGTGCAGCCTTTTCATATTCTGAGGCACTCATCTTTTTTACATCTGCCAACAGCAGCTGCATAAAATGGGGATGATCCACATATTTTGTCAAAGTAGCGTCCTTGGCTTCGCCACTGATGCTATTACGAATATAGCGTTTTATTACTATCTGATCAGCATTGTCGGGGGCTATGCCATAAACCAATGCCGCTATCTCTCGTTGCATTTCGAGCAATTTAACATTCCCCATCAAGATTTGACGGAAGTCTTTGTAGTACTCATTAGAAAGTATATATTCATCAGTACTCGTTTCTCTTGTTTCCTTTTGGTTCGGGCCTGTCAACTTCGGGTTGCGAAGCATCGCATCTTCTTTCAATACATAAACTGCCCTTGAAACTGGACTAATGGTCTCCTTCCACTGTTTAGCCAGCAAAACATTGTTATTAATGAAAGTGATAATCTCACGTACATTGGGGGCCGGATTAGCCTGGCGATAACACTGGCTTATCAAATCAACACTGTCATCATCTACAGTGTTGCCAAAGGCATCACGGAACAAACGTTCAAAAATGTTCTTATAGTCATCAACTATGGGTTCCGGCACGCGGTAAACCACAGGGAACGTCTTATTAAGATAACGGCGCAAGAGTTCAATACTCTTGTCCTCAGCAACCTCATCACTGAATACAGAAGCTAAATGACTTTCATCATAAGGCACAATGCACCAAATGTTCTTGTAGCCATCATCAGCGAAGAAGGTCTGGATGAGTGACCAAAACTGATGTACCTTCTCTGAAGGCAAACGGTCCATGTTGTCAAATACCAACACTAGCTTTTCACCCTCAGGCAGATGGTCTGACACTTCCTGCATCCACTCCTTGAACTCACGAACTGATGGTTCTTGCTCGCTAATCACATAGGATGTAGTATCGCTTTTGCCTTCGGTGTTATACATTGCAAACATCTGTTTCCAAGACTTTCTTGCAATAAACATCCATCCAGTAAATATCAGCAAAGGAGAAAGGGCTATCAGTATATCTGCCCACCAAATATTGGTTTTGTTTACCGCAAGATATGCAATAACCAGCCCCATGGCCAGCAAAGCCAACACAAACCACTTTGTGGCGTTGTTCAAAGAAGGGACTGTTATATCTCTGGTATAGGACTTGCGAGAAAGCAGGGATTCAAGCTTCTCCTGCCAAGTGCAGGGTACAGGCAAAACTTTCCCTTCACCTTCAGGCTTCATCACGCGCATCGTGGTCTGCCCCGTCAGTTTGGTCTTTGTTATAAGTTCTTTAGTCAGCAGCTCCAAAATAGAACGGCGTTGCAAATCTTCCTGATTACCCCAAGCATCAAAGCAGAAGAAGATGTACTTCTCTTTTAGGTCTTCATCCTCAAGAATCTTGATGACGTTTGACTTACCACTACCCCACTTGCCTTGTAGTCCAATCAGTCGTGCAAATACAGGTTTCTCTACTTGGTCAGCCTCAGTAATATGCGCAGCAATAGCCTGAGCAAGTCTCTTCTGAGACCCACCCTCCAGTAAATCCGCCCCCTTGGGGTAATTGCTCAAGTAACGGGGATATTTCACCTCCTCTACCGGATTCTCTTGTGTTTCTTGCTTCTTTGCCATATTACTTTTGCTGTTTTTGTTCAAGTTTCAACCCCCTGCCTGCGGTTTTCCGCAGGGTGCAGCTTCGCCGAATCCGTCAGGAGCCACACTCCTGTCATTACAGAAGCCTGTCGTTATTTGCTTTTATAAATGAACTTGGTGAACCAATAAGATTACGATGATGGTACAATCCCATGATAATGACTGGCTCTATATCCTCCTTTGTGACTTCCAATTGCGGACGAAGAAGTTCTACTATCATATCCATATTGCTCATTTCATCACTAGAGACTTTACTCATCACGAATTCACGCAGGATAAAATTGATTGCCGCATCATTGATAGCATCACTATATCCAAAAGGCTTCAGCCATGCCTTCATCTCCTCTATCGTATGGACATTGCCTTTCAGGATCTGCTCCTTCAAGGGCTCTGTTACTTCCTTGATATTCTTAATTGGTGGTGTTATGAGTGGCATAATTTATATGCGTTAGAACATTTCATTAGTTCCACAACTCTTCCAACTTACCCTTCCATGCTGGAAAGGGAGGATTGTGAGACAATTCGTTGCAAATATCTATCATCATATTAACAAAATCCTTGTTGATGTCAAGAACCTCCTTAGTTATGGAAAGCAGAGGTATGCCCCCAGTCATTGGTACCAACCGACAGACGGAGTAATCGCTATCGCCATTTTTCTTGGCAAGTATGATATTCTCAAAGGAATTTGTCAATAGTCTATATAACGTAGGACATGAGATTTTACAACGAGGTATTTGCACCTCAGGATTCTGAATCAGGTCGAAGAAGCGTCCCCAGTTAGCAATAATCCGCATCTGGCCATTACCAGCAGATTTTAGGTTTGTGATAGCGTACACACCACTATCAACCTTGCTGATTAACTCAACACAATCCTTGCGGACATTGATGGTTGTGGTGGGCAGATTCTCGTTGAACGTCGCTCCTGGTCTATTCGAAAACAGTCTTCTCATCGACTTGACTTGATATATTTGGTTCTGACTGGCAGTATCGAACGTAAGATGTATGATGTTTTATGGATGATGGATGATGTTATTCCACTCCGTCCAACTTTTTGCAGCGATGTGTAAGTACCTTAACCAATTCCTCACAGTCAGCGTAAATACTACTATGCTGTTTATCGTCTAAATATCCATT